>ERZ773250.131-NODE-131-length-49346-cov-4.605912_pt1 | contig 49346 bp, 65 predicted proteins | sample MGYA00511258_ERZ773250 | MGnify/ENA primary metagenome ERZ773250 (study PRJEB29015, sample SAMEA2738164) | human oral metagenome | biome: human oral; feature: human-associated habitat; material: saliva | place: China | collected 2187 ... | reverse complement strand
TATAACTTTTCCTAATCTATTTAGTCACTATTGTGACTATATGCCCTTATAGTCAAGAGGTTTAAGACAAAAGTCTGCAAAACTTTTATCGTCGGTTCGAATCCGTCTAGGGGCTTAGAATGGGAACTACAGTAATTATAATACCAACCAGTAGCAAGTAGCTAAAGATGGTTTGGGGTCAAGCGTACTATCTTTAGTTACTTGGTATTGGTTGATTTTTACGTTGTAATTCCTTTCTGAGAACTACATCCTTAGTTAGGATGTGGTTTTTATTTTGGTTCTATGGTGTAATGGATAACACAGAGGTCTTCTAAACCTCTACTCTAGGTTCGATTCCTAGTGGAACTATTGTATTTCAATTAAAAGAGGGTTTACTGATGAGTAAAGATAAAGATGAGATTAAACTAGCTATTGAAGGTAAGGATAGAGACTACTTTCTTAGTAAAGGTATTCCCTTTCCTAAATATTGGTATGGTCACTCAGACCTTCCAAAATCAAAAAAGAAAAATAGAGCTTATTCTACAGAAATGAGAGCTTTATCTGAGATGTCTTTAGACCAGTTAGAGGTAGTAGAGATGTTTTGGGGTATTTCCCCTCTTGTAGTTAGTAAAGTCAAAAAACTAGATGTAGAATTTGTAGAAAATATTCCAGTACCTACAGCTACAAGGGTTAATGCTTTAGTTCAAACTAAACTATCTATGATTAGTTCAGATGAACGTAAAGAATGGGCTGATAGAGTTGAAGGTAAAGCAGTATCTAGGGAAGTATCTATGGCTCTAGTTACTGATGATAGTGATAATACTGCATCAGCTACAAGAGAGCTTATCCTAGATAAGTTTGATGAACTAGGTAATATTTGGAAAGACTATGGTAAAGATTCCAAAGAAGAACAGAAAGAACTAGAACATGATGAGGTATTGAAACTAGAAGAGGGTAAAGATGGGGAAACTGAGGGATAGACTTGTACTAAAGCTTGGTGAAGTCCATCCTAAAAGTGAGTTATTACCTTGGTTAAAGGGGTATATACCACATCCTGACTCTTACATCAGAAACTCAATACCTATTGAGAAAAGGCTACATTATGCTAAACTAGGTTATACAGAGTTCTTAGCTGAAATGAATATAGAACTCAACTTTGACCAAGCTTTAGCTATTGGAGCTTTAATATCTGGTGATTATCATACTGGTTACATGATTGAACCTCCAAGGTTTGGTAAATCCTTTATCATGGGAGCTTTAGCTAACTATTTAGCAATGCACAGCTACAGTGTTTCTGTAGTTGCATCTAAATCATCAAGAACAGCTAAGGTTATGGAACACGCTAGAAGGCATCTAAGAGGGGCTAGTATCGACATGAAGAACATGTTGGTAGAAGAGTCCAAGGCTTCCATAAGCAAGGCTGACAAGCTCCTAGGACGGTCTGAGACGGCTTATAGTAAGTCAAGGATTGTCTTTAAGAATGGTAATAAGATTGATACTAAATCTACAGGGGATACCTTCTCTAGTATGGACTCAGATGAAAACATTGGTGAAGGTTCTCATGTTCTTATTGATGAAATGGACTTTATCTCAGAACGTGCCTTAACAGAGCTTGGTAGACGTGAATTTGAAAGAGATGATGGTGAATCACTTATCCTTTTTGGTATTAGTAACCCTCGTTTCTTAAATCACTTCCATGAATCTGTTACTAACCCTAATCTGAAGGATGATGAGTTTGTTATATGGGGTAACATAGTTACCTCAATGGAATCAGACTCAATTAAAATGACTCCTGAAGAGGTGTTAGCTTCTGACTTTGCTAGAACTGAAGAGTCTATAAGAATCAACTTACTTTGTGAGTATGATGAAAATAGCTCAGAGTTCTTCAATGCTCCAATGATTGTAGCTCCTAGACATGATATTAGTAGTATCTCACCACGCACTATATCAGCTCTAGGGATTGACTCAGCCTATAAAGGTTCTGATGGTATTACACTTGCCTTATCTATGTATGACACTGATAAAGATGCTCTTGTAAGAGTAACAGATACCATCAACTTAAGACCTGATGAATGGTCTGATGCAAGGTCTACAAGAGAAATTGTAGACGGTATAGAGCAAGTAGTTATGCAATACAACGTAGTATCACTTGCTATTGATACAGGACAAGGTTCTCACTTGATTGTAGAGATGATGAATAGACCTACATTTGATAGGGTTACCATATATCCTATTGATTTTGGTGGAAGACCTACACCTGAGAAGGTAGCAAGCCATGTAGATACTGCTTTGATGGCCAGAAATAGAAGAGCAGAGATGCACTTAGTCCTAAGACAGCTTATGCAAGAGAATAAAGTTGTGTTTGCTTCTGAAATTAAGGAAACTCTATTGACTCAAATGAGAGCTATACAGCTCAAAAACAAAGAGCTTGATAAAGTTACCCTAATTGGCAAAGATGTCATTAGACAAGTGCTTAAGAGGTCTCCTGATGACCTAGATGCTGTTATTCTAGCTGTTCATGCTCTAGAACTATATATACTTGGTGTAGAAGGAGGTAATTAGTGGAAATTGATAGAAAAACTGGCTATGAACTCCTTATTAAAGACAATATAGGGATTCCTTCACAGCTAAATGAGATGGATGATACACTTACCTATGAACAAGTTCAGTACCTAGTAACTAACATGCCTGGCATTAACACTATTCTTGAAGGTATTGTTGACTACATCTTTGCAGGTGATATGGAGCTTGTTAAGGATGAAGATAGCTCTATTGAGGGTGAAACTCTAAGAGATATGCTAGATTCACAAAATATCCAAGGAATTACAGTTATGGACATGTTCAAACAGCTTACAAGAGAGCTATTTGAGCAAGGTGCTGTAGGTGTAAGAAAGATTCCTGCAAAACAATCCCATAATGGTCATAAAGATAGTATTATGATTGTTCCTAAGAACTCTTATGACATCATTTTTAGAGAATCCGAAGAAATTCCACTTGTTTACATGCCTTTCATCTACATTTTGAGAAGGTTTCATTGCTTGAATCGTAAGCATACTTGGATTCGAGCTTCTGAAGAAGTGGTAGATGATAGATTTTATATTGATGATGAAGGTAATATTGTCTCAAATGACAAGGATTCTGTAGCTTTAACCTCAGAAGACTTCACAAATATCACTATGGATGGTTCATTCATTGGTGTTAGTCCATTTGAGAACGATAAAAAGCGTACTCATCTAATTCTTCAGCTCTTAGATTACTTTATTCATGATTTTCAACGTAATGGTGTTGGTACATTAGCATTTAAACACAATGAAACAATGCTTGCTAAGATGAAGAATGAAGGAAACCCTTCAACTTCTGCTAAAATCTTTGATACAAGTAACTCTAACGCTGTATTCAATGAGGATGTCAGAAAAGACAACGTAAAAGCACTGGCAGATATGCTAGCCAATGTAGAGTATAACGACTCTATCATTTATTCTGACATTTTCAGTGATATGGAGCAGTTGACTAGGGATTCTAAACCTAGTGATTACCTAAATCTCTTATCAATCCATGCTACACGCTTCTCATGTCAAATTTATGGTGTATCACCACAGGTATTTGACTTGGATGCGGGTACAGGTAACATTGGTAAGGATGAAGTCATTAAGACTTTCATCATCCACAAGGTTATCCCTTGGAGAGATAAGATTGCAGTTAAGCTTACTGAAGTAATTAGGCTCATGGGTTATGAAGGTTACACCTTTAGGTTCAAAAACCAAGAAACTAAAGATTACTATGACTATGAAAAAGATAATTTCATGTCTCAGACCTTTGAACGTATCCATGAAGCAGGTTATGAAGAAGAAGCTAAAGCTTATCTTAATAAACACTTATTAGAGGGGGAATTATGACACCAACCAATTTTGACACTAATGCTCAACGTGGCATGATTGAAGCTATTGAGCAAGCACAAACAAAAGACCAACCATTCATGGCTACAGGAAGCAATGGAGCCCCTGTAGTTGTAGGTGATGTTAATAACATTGATGCTGAGTCTACTTATGAAGCTAAGTTCATCTATCCTAAGAACTTTGCTGTCCAAGGTGACTACACTGATACAAGTGAAGGTAGAGAGGTTATTAGAGTGTTTAAGGGTGTGTCTATTACACCTCGTAAGGCTCGTAGAGTTAGACATGCTGTAACTACACTTATCCTTTACTTCTCAAAAGTAAATACAACTACTGGTGAGCAAGAAATTATGTCTCTATCAGAAGTTACTGAAGTTTATTCTAAGCTTAGTGATGAAGTAGTAGATGCTATGGAAACATTAGTACAGTATGGTCTTGGTATTAGTGACTACGACATGGAATATCTAAGTGATGAATCACTTGTAGTCTTATCTAGTCAACTTATTGATAAAAACTCAGGGTTTTTTCAATGAGACTCTAAGTAGAGTACAGAAGTTAGTCTATGATGATGTTAATGGTAAAGTAATCAAGGAAGTTGAAAGTAAATACTATGACACTCCTATTGATGATTACTTTGCTTACTGTCTTAGGATTGGTAAACACTTTGGTACATCTCCTAAAGATATATATGAGAATTGGTCTCTACCAATGGTAATAGTATCATTTGTATGTATTCACAATGAAGGTGTTACAGAGTTTGGCTATCAGCAAGATAGCATGAAGGACAATAAACCTAAGATAATTCATTATGAAAATAACTACATCTACAATATCACAGCAGATATGGTAGCTAACATGGTTACTGAAGAAAAAGAAAGTAAATTTGCTCCTGAACAGGAAGCATTAATGTCAATGTATGAAAGGAATTAACAATGTCTGGTAGTTTGAAAGAGTTTTTTGATGGTAAGTATAGTGAAGTAAAATCACTTGGTAAAATTGATGATGCTAAAGTATACACAATGGAAGACTATGTGGAGCTTAATAAGCTTGATGAACAAGTAAGAAGAAATGGACTTGAACCTTCAGGTAATGCTGTACGAGTTCCACAAACTGACAGCCAAGGGTATTTGACTTCAACTCCAAGAGAAAGACTTGTAGTTAATGAATCAATTGCCTTTATCAACCGTATCAAAGTGAATAAAGAAGAAAAGACAATCTCTATTGTAATTGATTATAGAGCTTGCACTGAGCAGTCACAAGGAAGTATTTATACTCCATCTGTTTTGTCTTATGTAATTGGTAAAGTTAAAGAAGGTAAAGCTGATAAATATGCTGTACTTAAAGTAGAGAATGTATCAGAACAAGACTTCATCAATGACTTTAAAGACCAACTTACTAATGATGATGCAAAACAGATGTATGAAGTGATTACTCACTATAAAAACACAGGTACATCTACTGGTATTAGTTTAAGTGAGCTATTTTAACCAGTAATTAAAATAATCGGAGGTATGTGATGAAAGTAATCACAGCTAAAGTAGAGCTTACTCACAATGGAGAAAAAATTACTCTTAAGGGTACTGAAGCTCAGACTGCTCTACAACGTTTGACAGCTTGGGATGGTCAAGGTTCTGTAGCTATTAACTACACTGACCCTGCTACTAAGCAAGTCCAAGGAATCTTCATGTGTTGTGGTGATACTTGGAAACGACTTCCAAACGAAGTTGAAGAAAAAGAAGAAATGCCTTGCAAATGGTGTAAACCTTGTAATATTGGTGATGAAGAAGATGGTATTCATCACGAACATATCACACCACAACCAGGTGGTGAAATTTTATAAGAGGTACACTTATGGCTAAGAAAAAAGAAGTTAGTGTAGAACTTCCTCAAATTACAGATGAGTACCTACTTGCCCTACAAGAGCGTAGAGAAAGACAACTTGGTCTAGATTCTGCTTTGACAGAGGTAGTTACACCAGAAGAAATTGGAAGTAAAAAGGTAAAGGGAACTAAGAAGGATGAAGCTTAAATATACACTGTCAAAACTGTTTCCTGATGGTAAGACTTTCAGAGTAAATTATTTAGACGGTAATATTGTTAAGCTAAAAAATGTTAGGTTTGAGTATGGTTCAACTTATGAGACTGAAGATGTAGCTCTTATCAAGTCAATTAAAGGACTTACTCAGAGATTCCCTGATAGTGCTAGTAACCGTGCTTGGTTAGATAGTATTAATGTTCCTTATAGTCCAGTTCCTTGTCAAGCCTGTGGTGGAAGAGTTATTAAACTTGAAGTACACCTATTTGACTTTAAGGAGGTTTAATATGAGGACATATAGACTAGCAGGTACTGTAGTTGATTCTGAAGGTGCTTTGTTCATGGAAGCTTTGGAACAGGACTATATCTCAGCTAAGAATATTGAGAGAATCCTTGCCGAAGCAGGTGGTGAAGAAGTAACCTTTAACCTAAACTCAGGTGGTGGTTCAGTCAATGCAGGTAGTGAAATTTACACTATGCTATCAAGCTACAGTGGTAGAGTTGTAATTAATATTACAAGTCTATCAGCTTCTATTGCTTCAGTATTTATGCTTGGAGCAGATGAAGTCAATATTTCACACCAAGCACAGATTATGATTCACCAACCACACTTTAGAAACGAAGAAGTAGTAGACAAGTTGAGTTTAGAACGCTCAATAAACATGCTTGATTCTACTGAGAAATCTATTGCTAAAGTGTATATGAAAAAGACTGGTCTCAGTGAAGATGAAATCCTTGATATGATGTTCAAAGAGACATGGCTTACTTCAGACCAAGCTTTAGAACTTGGTTTTGTGGACAATATCTACAATGATACAGAGGAATCTGTAGAAGGTGTAGAAGACCTTGTAGCTATGGTATCTACTACAGGGAAACAGCTAGAGACTTTACAATTACTAAATGAAATGAAAGGCACTCCTATGGATAAGACATTCTTTGAGAAAGTAAAATCTCTTCTAGCAAACAATTCTGTAGATGATGAATCTGTAGAAACTGTAGAAGAGGTCGTAGAAGCCCCTGAAGAGCCATCTAAGGCTGATGAAGAGGTAGAAGGTACAGAAACACCAGAGGAAGTAAAAGAAGGCTCAGAAGAGCAATCAGACACTTCTGAAGAGGTTGTGGAAGAGGAAGAAGAAGTAGTTGATGAAGAAACTAAAGAAGTTGTAGACCAAACTACAGAATTGCTTACACAAGCTCTTACTGAAATTCAAACACTCAGAGCTGAGAACGAAGAACTCAAAGCTAAAGTAGAAGCTTTGGAAACAGATAAAAAAGCTCTTGTAGCTAAAAGTTCTAAATCACAGTCAGTAGTTGATGAACTTAACAAATTGCTTAACAGTGAAGAAGCGAACGTAGTATCAGTTACTCAAAAGGCAGAACCTAAAAACATGATGCCTAAAGGATATACTGGTATTCGCTCAGGAGGACAAATTTAATGAGTAATGTTACTAATGACATTTATACTGAAGAAGTTGTAGGAGAACTTGCTACAGCTATTCAGAAGAATATGGAAAATGCAGGAGAAGGTCATAAGCTTCCTTTTGGAATTGCTAAAGACTACTCAAAAGCATTGCCTTCATTGGGTGACTTTAACATCACATCACCAATGGTAGCTTCAATGCTTGAATCTATTGCAGAATCATCAATCGCTACATTTGTTAAAAACAATAAAGGTAAGTGGGTTACTGAGACTTACACTTGGGGAACTACAGACCCTGATGATGGTCAAGGATGCTGTTTCACACCATTTGAAATTCAAGCTTGTGCTGACTCAGCTAAAATCTTCTCACTTTGCTTAAAAGATTGTGAAACAACACTTGACAAGATGATGAACTCAGCTCTTAAGTACAAGTCTAATGACTTGCTTAACTACTTCCAAAGAGCAGGAATGACTTATGAAGCTTCATTGCAATACATTGCATGGTTCTCATTTGCTTTCCGTACACAGCGTGTAATTGCACAAGGTTTGGTTAACTACCAAGGTAAAGGTTTGAGACCATTCCACGGTATTGCAGAAGTAATGTCACACCCTGCAGTAACACCTATTCAATCAGGTGATATCCTTGGAGCATTTGCACAAGCAGGATGTATCCTTGATGTACTTAACCAAGGTACTTCAACTAACTATGCTATCTTTGTCCATCCAGTAGGACACACAGCTATCTCAGATGTAGTTGTTGAAGGTAAAAATGGTAAACTCCCTGCAGGTTGGGAAAGAGGTAACTTTGGTAGCTTCCATGGTACACCAGTTACTCTTAAATACAAAGGTATCCCTATTGTAAAAGACATCTATGTACCTAAAGACTTGGAAGTTAATAATACTTTTGAAGCTTACATCATTGACTTGTCAGTAACTAAAGTATCAATGGTTTACAAAGATTTGCTTATTCCTGCAGATAAAATCCGTCAAGGTACAACTCTTGAACCTGATTCAGACTGTAACTTTGTAGCTTGTGATATCTATGAGAATGCAGGTGTAGCTCACTCAGCTAACTATGCTAGAAACATTCTATTGACAGGTATGCCATTGTCAGCTAACTGTTCTGCAGGTGTTTATACTCGTATCATGGGTGCTTTGGACGGTGAAGTTCCATTCCCAATGGTGCATGTTCCTAAAGCCTAAGAGGTGATATATGTTACTAGATGCCATTAAGAGCAAGTGTTCTTGTATGAGTCAAGTTACTCAAGAAGAGTTTAATACTATCTGGGGTAACTTTGTTAGGTTTCTTAGTAACATTACTTGTTGGGATGTTGCAGGAGGAACTATTGAGCAGTGCTGTAGAATCCACACAATAGACTTGAACAGAGAACTCTGTAGCTACACATGTATTCAAGTACATCCTTATTGGAAAGCTATTAATCAAGATACTGTAACTGTGGAATTAAGACAGTATAGCTCTAGAGGTGTCAATATTGTTCCTCTAGATAAAAGCTTGTTTACTTATGATGATATTGCTGATAAGTTCTTTATCAGACTAGATGAATTCATGAACACTGAGGATAATTCTTGTGATAAGAATTGTTCTCACAATGTGTTAGTTATGAGGTATATAGCAGGCTATGATTTAGATAGTCCTGAGTGGGATAACTTAATCTGTCATTACCTTACAGGGTACACTGCTATTGCCAATAACTGTATGAGTGTTGGTGACTGTGCTAATGTAAATAGACTATCAGCAGGGGCTTCTTTAGTACAAAAGGATGTAGATACTATTAAGTATGTTTGGGAGATTAATAAGGATTCACAAGAATACTTCTTCTCTCAATTAGTTAATAACTTCTACAAAGATAGCCTTGGTAGATATTCTCTTTGTGGCAGAAGCTATAATCTAAGGACTGAAAAGCAAATTACAGTAGGAAAGAGTAAGTAATGAGAGTTAGATATAGAGGTGTTAATAGCCCTACAGGAAGAACTAGAAGAGGTGGTTGCAGTTCTTGTGGACAATCTTCTATAGGTAGGACTGAAATGGCTCTTCTAGAGCCTTATAGGTACTTCTATCACGATAGAGAGTTTAACTTCTATCTAGGTAGAGAGTATGATGTGCCAGATGAGTTAGGTAAGGCACTACTTAATAAGTACAGTTATGTCAACGGTAACAAACTACAAGCATTTGAAGAGGTTATCTGATGTCTAAAGATGTGTATATCTTCAGACATGGAACTACTAACCCACAATATGATGACAATGGTAGGCAAATTGATTCAACCGTTTGGGAACAAACAAACCAGTTCACTTGTGTAGAAGTAGTACAATTCTACAATGCCTACAGAAACTTTAATAAAGATACTTATGAGACTGAGCAAGAGTTACATCATAAGTTATTCTATGTTGAGGTTTGGAGACAAGACCAACAAAGAAACTATGATATTGTCTTAGGAGACTACATCTATGAACCTGACTTAGGTTACTGGTGGAAGATTCTAGCAGTATCACAGAATGAGGTCATGCCTAATTGTTATTATCTAATCATCCGTGGTCAGAGACTTACTTCTAGGGAAGAGTATAAACTAAGAGTTAGGGATGCTCTTACTGCAGATGAAAGTCACACAGGAAGATAATTGTGGTTAGGAGAAGAAGAACAGGTGATGCTGAGATTGATGCTTGGATTGAAGAAGAGATGCACACTGTAGTTCAGGAATTAAAAGTAGCAGTAGAAAACAATATACATGTTGACACAGGGGCTTTAAGAGACTCTGTAACAGTAGAAGAGAGTGGAGAGGACTTCTATGTAGGTATTGATGAAGACTTGCTTATAACAGACCCTAGAAACCCTAGAGGAAGGAATTATGCAAGGTATCATCATGATGGTACTTATAAGACTCCTGCCAACCCTTTCTTGGATAAAGCAATTAATGAGGTAGGTTCAGGATGAAGAGGAAGATATTCACTAACATTAAGAGATGGCTTATTGAATATGGTATAGATATTCTAGACCTTATTCTAGATCCTGTAGATGAGATGTCTAGAGACACAACCATTCGCTATGATAATTTTATGCACGAGCTTAATCGACATTTCTCTACAGTTCAATTCTATAAGTCAAATTTCAATGCTCACCTTCCACTATTAACAGTAGATGTATCAAATGTAGGTTACTCTTCTCAATGTTATTGTGAGTATTTGATTACTTTTAAATTCCATTGGACTACAATTTCTGCTGACCAAGAGCGTATCTTAGAGAACACACCTGAAGGTAACTTAGACCTAGAAGATAAAGTAGACAGAAGATTGAAAGCTATGATGTTCTCTAGGTCTTATATTGAGAATGAAGTAGTTTACCGAGACATATTCCAAGACTTACAAAAATTACCTAACTTTGAAGACAAGATATGTAACGTAGTCAGCATTAGTGACTTACCAGTTACATTTGAGCAAGTAGATGATGAGATAAATACTATCTCAAAACAATTTAAAATTACCGTAGGAGAATGTGGATGATTAAAGAACAACCACTAGACCTAGACGCATTTTATGAGTCTAGACAAAAGCTTGCAGGTGAGAATGGTACTATGTATGACCAAAGACAACTTGCAGGAATTAGACAAGTAGTAGCAGAAGCTAAGCTACAATCTGTAGCTAAAGTAGAAGCTAAAGAAGACAAAAAAGAAAAGAAAGGAGATAAGTAATGACACAAGGTTGTATGCCAAAGCTTACTCATCCTATGTATGGTTATGCTAAGCAAAACAAAAATGAAATCATTGGTGTTAGAGTATCTGAAAAGATTAACTACTACACTGAGCTTTCGACTAAAAACTATCGTGAAATTACTAAGGGTGAGTTCCAATCATTTGATGCCTTGACTACACCTGAAGACATGATTAGATGTAATGAAAAGGCTTGTCACATGACAGGTACACTTTATGTTAAACCAGTTGAAGGTGAAGCTACAGTTACCTATGACATCCGTGGTGATTACACTAAAGCAGGTTTTGGATTCCATTACTTGTATGTTACTTTCCTTGGTTCAGATACAGTTACAGTTGAAGCTAAAGTTTCAGACTTGCATGATGTAGAAGGTAAAAACTCTTACACATACGCTGTAGAACTTACAGGAGCAGGTCTAGCTACAGATGTGTTCCAAGTAGCACAATTTGACTTTGCTAACCCATTGTCAATTAAATCTCAAACAGGTACTGGTTGGATTCCTTCAGAAGATGGTATCCATGTAGAGTACACTATTAAGCACAAAGATAAGAATGATGCTCTTGTAAAAGAACCATTCGGTATCTCTTCTATCAAGACTATTGCTTGTAAAAATGAGCTTCACAAGTCTGATAACGTGCTTATCTCATGTTTGGAATCATTCACTCATGATGTATCACTAGGTGCTTCAGATGCTAGATGTTTTGGTTCAGGATATGACCCATCAGCTACAGAAGTTACAACTACAATCTCAGGTGCTACACGTTCCTTGAATGACTTCTGGTTGAATCCATTGGAATCAAGAGAAGGTATTATTGTAGCAGGTATTCCAACTACAAGAGTGTTTACTGTTAAAGGTAAAACAATCAACGGTACTGAGTATGGTTACATTGAACTAGCTGACTTGTATCCAACTTGTAACTCAGTAATCATCTCTCTTGGTGAAAACTGTAATGGTATCTATCTTGAACCATTGGCAGTACCTACAGTAACTCCTGTAGATACTAACGAGTTTGTAGCTATTTCAAATGTTACAGCACAAGACTTCGGTACTGTGTATGTCAACAAGAAATACATCAACCGTGAAGTATTGGTAACTTATGATGCTGAAAAAGAAGTAGAACACTTTGAAGCTAATGAAGACCGTCTTGATTCATTTGAAGCTGAGTTCACAGTACCACGTGTAGCTACTAATGGTAGACGTGAATACCTCAGATTCTATGGTATCATCACTTCACACTCAGAAGAGTTCAACAACTCAGATGAAGTAAACTTGTCACTAGAAGTTACCTTTGTTCGTAGAAATGGTAAATTCTATGACCGTTATGTAGAAGCTTAAGAAAGAGGTAGAGTATGGCTCAAAGGCAATTAAGGGTACAAGTTACCTCACAGGTAGATAAGAGCCTTACTGACCTTCTGAGCAAGTTAGATAAGTATTCTAAAGGTACTACTACTATAAATGTTAAGGCAGTAACAAACAGTAAAGATGTTACTGCCTTATTCAATACTGTGAACAAACTTAAAAATAAAAGAGTTAGGGTTGATGTTGACAGTAATGGTAATAAGGTACTTAAGGTACAGAAGGACTTGCTCAGTCTTAAGAATAAGACAGTAAGTGTTAAGGTAGATGCAGACACTAGAAGCATCACTAAAGTATCATCAGACTTAAATAGTCTTAAAGGTAAAACCCTTAAAGTAAATGCTGACTTATCACATCTAAATAAAGCTAAATCAGACTTAGATGCTATTGATGATAAGGTAAACAAGAATAGAACAGTTAAGATTCATGGTGATACATCAGGTCTTACAGCTATCTCTAATGCCTTAGATAGTATTTCAAGTAAGGTACTAGCACTATCAGCTAGAGGTGCTTTAAACATTGGTAGGAGCTTTGCTAAAGATGCAGGTGAGCTTTATGATGCTCAGAATGAATTTGTAAACAACATGAGGTCACTAGACAACCCTCTTAGTGACAAAGAAATCAACTCAACACTTAAAAACCTATCTAAATACGGTGCACAAACTAAGTACAATGTAGCTGAACTTACTAACTTGGCAGGTGCATTGAAAGGTGCAGGATTTGATAAGGAGTTTGGTGGTTTTGATAACCTAACCAAAAACCTTGCCAATATCTCAGCCCTTGCTAGTAGCCCTTCTAATGCCCTTAAACGTGTATCTACACAGATTAAACAGATGTCCTTAGATGGTAAAGTCTTAGCAAGAGACTGGAATCCTATTAGGGATGCTATCGGTGGTACAGCTACACAGAAAGTTGTTCAGAAGTTTAAAGATGAGTATGGTATTGATAACCTAGCTGATGCCATGAAAGAAGGTAAGGTACTAGGTAGAGACTTCATCAAAGTATTGAATGAAGTAGGTCAAGACCAATCACTTGTAAAGGCTGCAACAAACACTAAGACACTTAAATCAGCTTGGGAGAACATGAGAGAATCCCTAACTGTAGGTCTTGTAGGTACTCCTTTTGAGCCTGGAGCATTAACACCTGCCATTGATGGACTTGTTAAGTTGATGAATACAGTATCACAGAATGGTGATGTTATTCAAAGCTTTGTAAGTAAAGGTGTTGGTAAAGCAATGTCACTCTTTAAAGAAATGTTTGGAGAGTTTGACTTTAAACAAGGACTTAAAGACTTTGTTACTTATCTAGCTCCTGTAGGTAAGGGTATTGAATTACTTGCTAAAGGATTTGCTAAGATTAATGCTAATGGTAAGAATACTGGTAAGATTCTTGGTGGTATTATTACTGCTTCTGCAGGTTGGTTAGTAGTATCTAAGATGGCTCGTTCTGTAAGGGCATTATCAAGCACTCTAGGGCTGTTAAAAAACTTCAAGAGTCCTTTTGGTAAGGGTGGAAGTAACAGTGGCTCAGGAGGGGCTTCTGGTGGCTCTGGTAACCTTCTGGGAGGTCTTACTAAGTCTCTAGGTGACTCAGCTAAGATGTTAGCCTTTGCAGGTTCTATTAAACTTATTGCTAGTGCTTTCAAAGATATTAGTAATACTGACATGGACTTTACTGAAGCTACAGTTAAAGTAGGTACTATGGTAACTATGGTATCTGCTATGGCAGGCTACGCTGTAGTTTTAGGTAAAATACTTCAACGTAAAGAACTAGGTAAGGACTTACTTATAGGTGCTACTGCTATTGCAGGAGTAGTTACTGGTATGCTTCTTATGGCTAAGACAATGGAACAGCTTAACAATGTCAAGTTTGATACAGGTAAAGTGTATGGTACTGTGTTAGCTATGAATGGTCTTGTTGTTATAGTTGGTCTTATTGCTACTACTATTGGTGCTTTGATGGTAGCTACAGAAGGTATTGGTGCTTTAGCTCTAGGAGCAGGGTTGGTATCAATGTTAGCTATATCAGGTACTATGGTAGTAGTTGCTAAAGCTATGGAGTCTGTAGCTAAGACTGTAGCTAGAATCAACAAAGTTAAACTACCTAATGCAGGTACTTTCGGTAAGAAGATGGTTAACTTCACAGCTCTTGTTACTGAAATGAGTACAGCAAGTGCTATTAGTGGTAATATCTCAACTCTTGCTTTATTACCATCTATCTTTGGTACTATTAGTAATCTAGCACAAGCTATCCAAGTTGAAAGTATCATCCTTTTAGCAAATCAACTTAAAAAGCTACAAGGTAGCATGAAGAATGTACCTGACAAGTCTAAGTTTAAGGATACTATTAAGAAGCTTAAGAACATGACTGAGCTTATTAATGAGCTTAGTTCAGTTAGTGGTGGAGGTATTAAGAATCCTGTAGATGCTATTAAATCTATTGGTAATACCTTCAGTAATATTGTTAAAGGTTTTGAAGTAAACTCTATAACAGACAATATTTCTAAAGTAGCTAACTTAATTGCTACACTAAGTCAACTTAATATGCCTGAAGACTTATCAGGACTTAAGACTAAACTTAAGAATCTAGGAAACATCCAAAAGACTTTAAGTAGTGCTTTTGCTGACATATCTGTAGGTGATACTAATTACTCAGATATTCTATTACACTTTAATAACTCTATTGCTTCATTTCTTAAAGGTTGGGAAACAAGTAACAATACTAAGTTAGTAGAAAAACTAGGTAAGTTTGTTACTGATATTCAAGGTATGGAGATTCCTGATAATATAGATGGAATTAAGGATAAACTAAGTAAACTTGGTAATATCCAAACAGCTTTAGGTTCTGCTTTTGCTAACATAAGTGTAGGTAATACTTATTTTATTGACCCTGTACTGGCTTCTCTTAATGCACTAGGTTCATTTATGGACAAACTTACAGTAAGTAATTTGACTTCTACAGTTAAGAAGCTTACACAGTTCATTGATGATATTAATTCCTTAGAAATACCATCTGATACTTCATCTATTGATGAAAAGATTAGTAACCTAACTAAGGTTATGAACAGTCTTAAGAAGCTAGGTAATGAGTCATGGCTTGATTCCATTAATGTATTCAGTAAAGCTTTAGATGCTGTAGGTTCAGCTTTAGATGCTAACACACTAGATTCTAAACTTAAGTCATTCAATAAACTACTAGACTTCATTAAGAAGATTAGTAGCCTTAAACTAGATGATGATGGTCTTGAATCTTTAGAGACTAAGATAGAGAATCTTAGGAAGGCACTACAAAAAGTAAGTGACTTCACAGTACCTCCACCTCCTACTATTAAGGATGATGTACTAAAAGGTTATGAAAACTTCAAAAAGCTATCTGATAAGATTAAAGGTATTGTAGATAGTCTTAACAATATCCCTGATGGATTGGACATTTCATCTAAGATTGAATCAGTTAAAAATGCTCTATCTAAGATTAGTGAACTAGCTACACTTGATATTTTTGGTAAAGATACACCTTTCAATAAAGATGTGACATCAAATATTAAGAGTGTAACTGAGTTTACTAGCAAGCTTAGTAGTATTGCTTCGTCACTTAATGAGATTAACTCAATAGAAGACCTTAGTGGTATTCCTGCTAAGATTGAACAGTTAAGACAAGCACTTCAATCAATCACACAAGCAGGTGAAAACGGTGGAAGTTTAATGTCTATGTTTGATGCCTTTAAAGGTAAATCAGATTATGGTAAACTAGCAGAAGAAGCAAGCAATATGATTAATTCACTTAAGACTATTGCTGACTCTCTATCTCAGATTCCTGACTTGATTAACATTGAAGGTAGTGGTATTGAGACTCGTGTAGCTAAGATTCAATCTGTTCTTAAGTCATTAACTGACAGTGACACAGGAAGCTTTATTCAAGACATTGGTAAGCTTGCTAAAGTGTCAGAAGCTGTAGGTCAAGTAACCTCTGTAGTTAATAGCTTTAAGACAATGGCAGAAACACTCATGACAATCCCAGACCTAATCAATGTAGAAGGTTCAGGTATTGAAACAAGGGTTGCTAAGATTAAATCTGTACTTCAATCTCTTGCTTCTTCAGATGATTCAGGCTTAACTACAAGCTTGCAAAACATTCAGAAGCTATCATCTAATATTATGTCTGCAGTACAAGCAGTAAATAATATATTGATTATTGCTAACGCTATTAATCAATTCCCTGAAGTAAATGCAGATAACTTCAATAACAGTATTAATGCTATTAAGACAGCTATTGAAAGTCTTTCAGGTATCAATGATAATGATGCTATTGTTGGTAACTTAACAAACATCTTAAATACTATCAATCAGATACAATCTGCTCTAGTTCAATTTGCTTCAATGGCTTCCTCACTTGGTCAACAATCAGGAAGTAACTTCTCTAATGGTTTTGTATCAGGACTAGGAAGTAGAATTGTTGATAAGATGAATGAGCAGAAGAATCAGATTGAGAATCTTGGTTGGGAAGCTTTAGGTGCTTCAATCTCTAACAAGATTGCTAATGGTTTTGATGTAAGTTCTGTACTTAATAAAATCCAACAAATTCAATCAGCTATTGATTCTCTTAGAGGTAAGTCAGTTGATATTACTATCAATGAAACTACAGTTAAGAAAACAAAACATGCTGAGCATGGAGGATTGATTGAATACCATTCTACAGGTGGTACAGTTGGTGGAAGACTATTTAAACAACTAGGTACTGATACTGTTCCTGCTATGCTAACTGCAGGTGAGTATGTACTTAAACGTTCAGTATCATCTATGCTAGGTAAGCAATTCCTTGATAACCTAAATCAAATGAATCTTACACAAGCTCTTAAAGCTCTAGCAGGACATACAGGACACTCTGTAGTTAATAACACTACTAACAACATTACTCAAAACGTAGACAATAAAGCTTCATTCATTAATGGATTGAATGAAATTAGGGGGGTAGTTAGACCATGACAACATGTTTAGGTGCTAGGTCAACTTCAGACTTTGTAGCTAGACCAAGACGGTTTATTCAATACAATGACCTAGTGTTTAGTGGTACTGAAGCTATTAATTCTAGTCCTTCAGAAACTATAACTACCAAGTATGAAACTACAGAGTATATGTTCAGAAATGGTAGTTATTGGAAGATTACAGGAGACCAAGTTCTTCTTAAAGATGATAAGATTACTCTAGACATCTCAATCAGAACTACAGACTGGGATATGGTAAACATCCAAGCACACCAAGACTTCATCAAAGACAATCTGCTTACAGTTGGTAAGCTGTGGGCTATTGATACTGGTGGTCAGTTAATATGGTGTAATGCTATCCTAGACTCTTATACACCTACATATGAATGGACTATGAGAGACAATGGATACTTAAGCTTCCAGGTATCATTTACTAACCCTGATGCAGTATGGCACAAGGCAGATGGATATACTACTTTCCTTCTTCCTTATGCTGACTGTAACTTTGTTAATATGATTGCTAGTTGTTTCCAAAACTCTACATGCCAAGCTTTCTGTCAGACTTCAAGAACTATTAATGGTACTTGTGAAGACTGTGCTAAAGATTGCTGTGAGTTATCTAAAGCTATTTCTCTTTGTGAAGTTCAAGGTGATGTATGGTTAAGTTTCTATCAGAAATGTAATAGTGACTACCGTATTATTCATAACTGTGAGCTAGGTAGAGAAAGGTTTGGTAATGAAAGACTTTGGGGTGAATCTCATTGTGATGCTTGTGTAGATGGAGCTTGGTCTACTAAGTTCTATTCAGACACTGTAGTTGAGTCAAGAGATGTAACAATTACTCTACAAGGTAAATTTAAAGACCCTAGAATCATGATTAATGATACTATGGTTAAACTTAAAGGTACTTATGACCAAGGTTATCTATCCATTTCAAGCACTGGATTAGTTCAGTCATTTAGCTGTCCTACAGATGCTTTATGTGGAGAAGCTGAAGTTGTAAGTAATGAGAATCTAACACTGTGTGATAATGTATGGTGGCATATCAAGAGAGGATATAATATCATCTCAGTTGATGGTGTTACTTCAGAATCATTCTGTGTATTTATTGACTATGAAAGGTTGACTATCTAATGAACAAACAATCATCAGTAGGACTTACAGAAGAACTACTTACCAACTTAATCAACACTGTAGCTCTCGAATATCATTTCAGAATTACAGTAGAAAAGTATTATTCATTACTATATGTTAAAGGCACATCAGATGAAGCTGTGAGAGGCTCTCTAACAAAGAAACTGCAGTTTGCGAAGGAAACACTAGAGAGAACTACAGAACAGCGTAGAAGCGTTATGAGAGCCTTACAGAGCCTTTCTACAGATGATGCTAACCCAGACTTGTGGTGTTCCCTTAAACATGCTTCAGTACAAATGATTACTGCTTTTGAAGCATGGCAAGTAGACATGAATAATGTAGAGGTAGAAGAAATCTACCATTCTGCAGTAGAGTTATTTAATGTAGTTGTAGCAGGATTCTTAGGATTCTATCCACAACCATGTAGTGCTTGCTTTGCTGACTCTATCCGTTCTCAAGAAGAGATGAATGAAATCATGTCTAATGTAGAATCTAAACATGAGGACATGTCTGAAGAAGCTGTAATGGCTAGAGCTGTGGAGGTATTCGGTAATGTCCCTGACTCTGTATTGGAAACCAACTAAGGACACTAGACACTACATTACTAATGATGTATTCCTGGGGAACAGTATTAGTGTAAGTCATAAAATTATGGATACACCTAGTATTAGTTTCCAACTTCCTACTGAAGTGCTGATGGATAGTCCTATTCCTGATGCACAATTTGAGTTTGTTCTAACCTTTGATAATGGTCATATCTTTCATGGTATTACTGAAAGAATTGATTCAGACCATGTTACTGGAGTTACTACTATTCAGGCAGTGCATGTAGCTACTGAACTTCAACACAGAAGAGTACCTACAAACTATGCCATCAAAGAACTTACTTTAGGTGAGATATATACTTATGATGAGTATATTAGACCTGCTTCAATGGGTGAAGGTGGAGAGATTATCTCTAACCAAAAACCTAGAGAAGAAGATAAAAAAGATGGTGAGCCTGAAGAAAAGAAAGTTACTAAGACTGGTAATAAGACCATTAACACAGTCTACAATGAGGATGGTAGTAAGACTAAGACAACTACTTATGAGATGTCAGATGGTACTACAAGGGAAGTAGTCAGTCATATTACTAAAGTAGTTACTGGTAAAGGAGCTTATGTTCAAACTACAGTAACAACTAGACCTGATGGTACAGTTACTACTACAGTAACTACTAAAGATGGTTACAACAAAGGTAAGACTGAAGTAACTACTGAAAAACCAAAAGAAGACAAAGATGTAGATAAAGGAGATAACACAACTAAAGATGATGGTATCTCAGTAAACTATGTTGAATTGTCTAAGCTCAGTGGTATGTTCAATGATGAGAATTGGACTTATAAGTTCACTGAAGAAGGTACAGATGATATTGTTATCACTTACCTATTCTCTAACCAGGATAAGCTACAAGCTCTTACAGATGTTTGTAAACAGACTGAGGATGTCTTTTGGAGAGTATCACTTACTGAAGAAAGAACTATTGAGATTGGTAGGTTTGGTCAGTATAAAGAGTTAATGGTCAATGAAACTAACTTGTTAGGTAATGACTTAGTAACTCAAAGAGACTTCACTACCATTACTAACTATGGTATCTATCTTACAGATAAGTCAGACTCAGGTACTACTACTCTTACTCTTAGAGATGTCTATAATAGACCTTACCTACAGAATCCTAACTTCCCTGTTATTATGACTGGTGAAGAAGTAAATACTGAACGTAGTTATGACTATATTGACTTAATTCCTTTTGGAGCTAACAACAATGGTGACTATGCTGTATTGGATAAGGAAGGTTTAGCTCTTGAAGCAGGTAGAGTATATGAACAATCATTCACATCAAATGATGTTCAACCTGTAGCTAACAATAACAAGGAACTATCAGATGAAGACCGTCTTGTAGCTAGTAGACAACTTTACACACAAGCAGTAAGAAAGCTTATCCACAGTAGAAGAAAAGTAGGATATACGTTTGATATTAAAGACTTACCTAATAACTACAATGTAGGAGATAAGGTAAGACTAACATTTGTAGACAGACTTCTTAAGTCAGAGAAATGCTCTAAATACTTTAAGAAGGTAATGACTATGGATGATTACTTCTATATCTCAGAAATCCTAGTTACAACTACTTATGATGGATTCACAAGCTTTAAACTGACAGTAGAGAAGTATCTATACAATGACAAGGAGGTATAAATGCAGACAGAAGCACAGAAGCTTTTAAATGCTGTCAATTCATCTACAGAGAGATGGAAAAGACAAGGATTTCAAAGAAGGTTCTCAGTAACTGACTTGCATGGTATTGAGTATCAATCAGTAATGACAAGTAATGTTCCTGCTCAGTTTTATACTTCTATATCTTATGACTTTGATAAGTTTGCTCACTGGTGGTTTAAGATTATTGTTAGACCATATGGAGTAAAGACAGGACTTAAAGAAGGTGGTTCTACTAAAGGCTCAGCCTTTGGTGGTGATAAGAAATACACTGGTGGTGATATTACTTATGGTGGTAATACACTTCCTGCAAGTTTAGTACAAACTATCCTTGATGGATGTGCTAAGTATAATCTTCTTCCTTCAGGTGTCATTGTTCAACTTTATATTGAATCTAACTGGGGTAACTCAGCAGTAGCTAAAGCAGATAATAACTGGGGTGGTATTACTGGTACAGCAGGTACAAGACCTTCAGGAGTTGTAGTTACTACAGGTAGTGCTAGGCCATCTAATGAAGGTGGTACATATATGCACTTTGCTTCTGTAGATGACTTCCTAATTGACTACATGTACCTACTTGCTGAACAAACTGCAGGTAATAACCAAAAGATGTATAATGTCCAAGGTAAAACTACTTTTGATGAGTTCATAAAAGGACTATTTCAAGTTGGGGGAGCTTTGTTTGATTATGCTGCCGCAGGGTATGCTTCTTACTACTCTTTAGCAAATGATGTAAGGTCAGGTATTAACTCAAACAATGATAATATACTTGATAAGATTGATGCACAGTTACTTCAACCTACAAATGCTTCAGATGGTTCTAATGGTTACTATGACTTAATTGATGGTAATGCCTTTGGAGACATCATTAGGAGTCATTGGGATGGAGCTACAGGAGCTTGGCAACCACATGTAGCTAGGGTTAAAAGAGCTATAGCTATTGCTACTAATACTCCTGAAGAACAATTCATTACCTATCCTGGTCACCAACCTGACCAATCACTAGCAGTAGACTTCATGACTAATGATAACTATAGGCTAGGGGATACTATTGCAGGGTTTGTAATTGAGAACATGGATGAATTAAATATTGACTATGTAATATGGGGTCAGAAGTTCTTCATGAATGTCAATAATATCTATGGACCTGCTAGGGTATGGAGCTTAATGCCTGACAGAGGTAACAAGACTCAGAACCACGGAGACCATGTTCACATATCATTTAAGCCTACTGATAGCATGACTATGGGTACTGTATTCCACTCTTCAGGTGGAGGTGGTCAGTCTGATGGTAACAACAATAGAGGTTCAGGAATGTCTGACTTTGGTGGTATCGTTGGTACTGCTAGTAGTGGTGAACCTAATGGAGCTACAGGAGAGGTACAGACAGCTACAGAGACTATGAAGGTACTTGGTGAGTTAGACTCACTTAAAGGTACTACACTAGGTAATGGTGAGTGTTACGGTCTTGTAGCTTGGTACTCAATGAAACTAGGTGGTGTAGGTCTTGGTGGTGGTATTACTGGTATTACTCATGCCATAGGTGATACACTATCAGCTAGTAACATTGGTGTTGGTTATGACTGGAACGCTGTAGGATGGAAGGTAGTACCTACATCTAGGGAAGCTATGAAGGTAGGTGCTATCTTTACTGAGACCAATCAATATAGTCCTTATGGACATACTGGTGTTATTAAGGCTATCAATGGTGATACAGTTACTACACTAGAGCAGAATGTATCAGGTCAAAGGTTTGTAGTTGAGAGACAAAGAACTATGGATGATATGCTCAGTGGTGGTAGACATCTTATCTATCCTCCTGAAGTAGCAGGTGGTAAGAGTATTGGTAATACTGATGGTTCTCTTACTAGAAACTATGTAGCTAAGTTTGCAGGAGACATCAAGGTTAAGATTGATGGTATTGACTTTACACCTATGTTTAAAGCTCAATATGATGGTAAATGGATTGATAAATACTCAGTATTCCCAGATGATAAACCTAACCACGGTTATGATGTTATGTTAGGAGCTACAGCACTGACTGAAGAACAACAAAAGAAAATCTTTAGAAGTGGTGAGCATCTAGTAGAAATTACAGGTTCAATGCAAGCAGATGTAATCTTAAGAACTTATCTTAAGTACAACCACTTAAACTAGGAGTTACAATGAACTACACCAATATCCTTAGAAAGAAGTCACTTAAGCTATCTGTAGTTAATAGACGGATAGACTTACTAGATAAACACTTACTTAATCATCCTGAAGACTACCAAGCAGTTATCTGTATTCTATATCTTAGGTCAGAAGCTCTTAGAAGAACTAGGGAGATTAAAAGACTTAGTTACTTAGCTAAAGTAGAACTATATAAATAAAGGAGGTACACCGTATGTGTACAAACTGTGGATGTAATAGCTGTAATGAGTGCAATGAATGTTCAGGACAATACAGCTCTAACTGTAAACCTATTCTTGATGTTAATTGTCTTCCTACACTAGGTAGAACATCAAGACATTACTTGTATCGTACACCAGACTCTAAGTTGTGGTATGCAAATGCTAACTGTACTGCTTGGCTTGAATTGACTAGAGATGAAGCTACAGAAACTAATAAGCTTAATGTACTACTAGACTTAACTAATAGAGTCATTGAAGTTGAGAAAGCTATTAAAGCTAAGAATGAAGAAAAACCTACTGAAAAAGATAACACCCTCTCAGAAGCCCTAGAAGCCCTTAAAAAGGAGCTTAAAGACAAGGCTAGTGTAACAGGACTAGAGGAAGTAAACAAAGCAGTAGAGAAGCTCTCAGATGCCTTAAACGCTAAAGAGGACAAAGACACTATCTATGACGACACTGAAGTTAAGAAAGCTATCAATGAACTAAAAGACACTGTAGCTAAGCTTGAAACTAAAGAAGACAAAGATACTGTATTTGACCCTTCAGGATTGGAAGCTAGACTTACTTCTGTAGAAACTAGACTTACTACTTTGGAATCTACAGTGGAAACACTTAGAGTAGCTAAAGAAACTTTAGAAGCTAGGGTTGAGTACCTTGAAGTACAAAGTAGACGAGACAACGACCACTTGTAATAGGAGATAATTAATGGCTATTAAAATTAAAAGAGAAGAGAGAGAAGATAACTTTCCTCTAATCACTGTAACTGACAATAGACCTTATCTTAATTGGACTTATGAAGGTAATTTAGAATCAGATGATATGGTTAAGGAAGTTCTAAACCTACAGAACACTCCTTCATACAATGAAACTATTAGCTCAGTTCTTCTATATGCTCCTTACCTCTATGGTACTCAATGGGCTAGTCTAATTAACTTATTCAATAAACCTATTGTAGGTCTTACTTACGGTGTAGGTGCTATGTTTAAACTTGAAAACCCTGACTATAAAGACACACAAGGTGAGACTAAGTATGGTCTAGTAACTGTCAACAAACCATTGACTATTCAAAAAGATGTTTCATGGGAATCACTTAAAGATTATAATGACAATGGTATTGTCTCTATGATTAACTATAGTGACATTGAACGTAAATAGGAGGTATTAGATGGGTGACTGTATTTCATGGTGTAACCCTGTATTTAAGAGGGTAGAAGCATTGCCTGACCTAGACTATGCAACTAGAAACCATGCCTATATTATGCCTGACAATAAAGCCTATATCCTTAATGAAAGTGGTGATGGCTTTACTGAATTGACATCTACAGCAACTACAGGAGGTACATCTTATGATGATAAGCCTCTTGTAGCTAGAGTAGAAAAACTAGAAGCTAAAGAAGATAAAGATAAACAAACACTGACTCTAAACGGTACTACACTAAGTATTTCAAATGGTAACTCAGTAGAGCTTCCTAAAGGAACTACTTACAAAGCAGGTAATGGTATTACTATTACTGAAGATGGTACTATTAACAACTCTGTAGTTGATACAAACACTAAGTATAGACTTGTAGCTACTTCAAATAACATTGGTGATAAACTAAAAACTCTAACACAATTGGGTGTTAAAGAGTTTAACAGTCTACTCTCTACTAATGCTATTCAAGTTACTTTACCTACACCTAAGTATACTTTTGGTGATAAGGAGTTGTATATTCAATTCCCTAAAATTTCTACTAAAATGTATAAAGGACAAGGTAGTAATGAACAAACAAGAGAGTTCATTATGACTTACTTCACTATTCCAATTAATCAAGCTGAAGTGCTTGGTATTGCTAGAGTAGGTAGATACACATTCCCTGAAGCGTTTGGTAATATCCATGTTATGTATGACCTAAGTACAAATGGTGTTCTTAATCTATCATTCTACTTTGAGTTCTACAAGTTTGACTTAGATAACAATAGAATTATTACTGAAGAACCTACACTAACTGTTCCTGCTTCTTTGGATAACTTAACTACAGGTCTCATGTTTGGAGCTAACTTCCAAGATGAGTACACTATTGAAGTAACTCTAGAAGAACCTAAAGTAGCTCTTGCTGAACTTGTTTATTCTCTGAAGGAGGTGACTGAATAATGCACAATTATGGTATCTTAAAAAGAGATGGTATTACTATTGATAACTCATTAATTAAAGGTGATATTGCAAACCCTTATGATAAAGAGTTCATCAATTCTGTAGCTAAGTATTCTTCAGGGGTTACACTACCTGTGTATAGAAGTGACTATTTTATTGGTGGTGTTAAATATACTGTTAAGAAGAATAAATTTATTCCTTATGAAATAGGTAATAGAGAACCTAAAGTGTTACTTACAGCAAACAGGAATAAAAGTTTTCTTCCTAGGTATACTGTAAATGATACAGGTTTTAATACTTTACTTAAGACTTATGATACTATTGCAGGTGAAGAATTATGTATCATTCATGATGATATCTTAAATGTTCTTGACTATGGAGAATTTACTGTTACAAGGTCATTTGCTTTAGATAATAACATGATGGCTACTTATGTATTACTTAGACAGGATAATCAAACTATCACTCTAAGTGAATCACTTTAAAGGAGGTACTAAATGGCTTGTACTGGATGCAATGATTGTGAATGTATTGAAGCTAAAAATAAAAAAGACATTGAAGACAAGCTAAGAGTCCTTCATGACTTGGTATGTGTTATTGCTAACGCTAACTGTATTGACCTTCCTAGAATCTTATCTAAAGGGTTCTACATGCTATGGTGTATCTTAAGAGACATTCTTAGGATGCAACAAGAGCTAGACCTTACAGTGTTTAAGAAGCGTGATGAAGAGCTTTGTAGAAAGATTTCAGACTTAGCTGTAGAAGTAGAAAAACAACTTACTGCTAACAAAGAAAACTCTAGGATTCTTAATGAATATAACACTAAGCTAGCTCTATACAATGAAGCTATGGAGACTTACAATAGGAACTACAAGCTCTATCAAGATGGTCTAGCAAGCTTTAATAAAGCTAACAAAGATTATGAGACTGCTGTAGCTCAGTATGAAAAAGACAAAGCTAACTATGATAAGCTAAGAAGTGATTATACTACAGCTCTTGCTAAATATAACACTGACTTAGAAGCTTATAGAAAAGTAATGGCTGAGTATGCTAAAGCTGTAGAGAAGTACAACAAAGATATGGCATCATATAACGCTTCTAATAGCGACTATGCACGTCTTAAGTCTGAGTATGATAGAAAGCTTAAGGAATACAATGACAAGCTTAGAGAGGCTGAGAAGGCTGAATCTGACTATCAGACAGCTATTGCTGAATACAACAAAGCTATTAAGCAATGGGAAGCATCTCTTGTAGGTAATATTGGATATACTTTTGAGTTCTCAGAGTTAGATAATACTGGTTCAGACCTTCCTGATGAATACACATTTGATAAGAATACTGGTAACTTTACTATTAAGTCTCCTATCTTTGATGGTGTTGAAAACATTGGTTATTGGGTTCTTAGAGGTAAAGTAGGGTTTGATGCTAGCTACAGTGGTATTACTGGTGGTGTTAATATTAAGGCTAATAGTGTTACTATCCAAGAGGTAAGCTATGATAAGGTATCTCCTAAAGTAGCTTTCTCAGACTTTAGTATTACATACAAGAAACCTAATGGAGCTGTTATCTGGTCTAAATCATATAGAGGACAATCAGCATTTACACAAGCCTTAGATGTTACTTATCCTCTATCACATGATATTAATATCAGTCAAGGACAGTCTCAAACCATTGATTTCTTGTTATATGATGACTTATGGGTAGAAGGTTCTCACAATAAAGTATCACTTAAGATTACTGCTCCTACAATCTCTATGGAAGGTAGACCTAAAGAACCTACTAAGAAGACTGTAGTTGTACCTGAAAGACCTACAGAACCTGTAGCTCCTAATGGTAATAAACCTGTAGAACCAACTAGACCTACACAGACTGAACCTGTTAGACCTAGTGAGCCTACAGTAACAGAACCTATTAGACCTACACAACCTACAGGAACTAAGCCTACAGAGCCTATTAAGCCTACTAGACCTGAAGAACCACAACTCTTTGAGGTTACGGCTATTAGTGTTACATGTGGAGACTTAACTCCTGTACCTAAAGAATTAACAGGAGGTAAATAATGTCTTGTCTAGGACAATGTGGAGACTGTCAATGTGAAAAGATTGATGTCTGTGTAGAGGTAGAACAAAGACAAGATGTAATGGAGAAGAAGCTTAAGGTCTTAAAAGACTATGCTTGTTTACTAGCAAATACATCTTGTGTAGGACTACCTAAGAGACTTGCTCAGTATGCTTACTTTCTATGGTGTTTCCTAAGAGACTTGCTTATTATGGTAGTTAACTTAGACAAACGTGTAGACAATCTATGTGCTGTAGCTAACTGTCATGAAAAGAAACTAAATGCTCTTGTAGACTTCCTAATTGGTAAGCTTAGTGACAAAGTAGAGCTATCTATGAAGTCCAACACTACTGTAGTTGAAACTGGTGGAGGACAAACCTACAGTGTAGTTAAGACTGACACTAATGGTAATTTTACTATTGTATGGAACATGGTTGATACTGGTGAAGTAGGTGTTGGTAATGTTCATGGTAAAGTTATCCATAGCTACACACCTAATAAAGATGGTTCTATCCATGCTAAAATTAGTGCTATCAGAATTGATAAAATTAAGTATGTCAATAAAGCACCTACTACTCATCACAATGGTAGATTCACTATCTATGATATTGATAACAATGTAGTTTTCCAAAAAGGATATGACCCTGGCCAATCTTGGGAACAAGACATCAGTAGAACACTTGAATACAATAAGGAATTTGACCTTAAACCTGAAGGTGGCTCCTCTGATGTTATTAAGATGTTATCTACTCTTGACGAGTGGGTATATGCCCCTACAAGAAGTAGTATTACTGCTCAGTATATTAACCACAACCCTAATATTGGTTTGCCTACTGACCCTTGTAACGTACTATGTGGTGCTTGTGATTGGTCAGATGAAAAGATTGCTGAGCGTAAGCAAAAGGAAGAAGAAGAGAAAAAGAAAAAAGAAGAGGACACTAAACCTAAAGAAGAAGGTAAGTAGAATTGAATATATCAGTTGATATTTTAATGACTACTGTAGGGGGAGCAGTATCAACACTATCTACATGTGTAGGTATTTACATGACAATTAGGAAAAGCATTAGAGAAAGTAGAGAAGAGAGAGTACAGATAATTGCTCATCAAAATCAATTAAATGAAACTCTTACTAGACTTACTAATGATGTCAGAGACTTAATTATTGAGAATGAGACTCAACAGAAGCAATTAGAAGCTACTGAGAGCTTCTCTAAGAGCCACTTTAGGATTGGCTTATATAATGCACTGGTCAAAGCTTTAGAGCGTGGTTACACCTTTGTAGATGAAGCTACAGAGATGGCTAAGATGTATACTATTTATCAGAATAATGGTGGTAATGGTGAAATTAAAATGCTCTATAGTAAGTACGACAAACTAGAAATTAGAGAGGAAAGATACAATGATTTTTAACAACAAAACTTATGACATTCTTAAGTTTGTAGCAATTACATTCATTCCTGCTTTAGCTACCTTTGTAGGTACTGTAGGTATTGCTGTAGGTTATCCTGAAACTACAGGTATTATTGTTACTGTATTGACTGCTTTAGGTTCATTCATTGGTGCTTTGGTAGGTCTATCATCAGCTAGCTACAATAAGGGAGTTAATTAATGAGTTATCAAGACTTTAAAAATACTCACCTTGGTAATGGTTATGACATTGATGGTTGGTTCGGAGACCAATGTTGGGATGGTTTTGCAGAATACTGTAAATATCTTGGTTATCCTGTAATCAACTGTACTGACAGTGGTTATGCACAAGACCTATGGACTCAAAGACATAGTAATGGTATTCTTAACTACTTTGATGAAGTTGAAGTAATGCAAGCAGGAGATGTAGCTATCTTTGATGTTACACCTTCTACACCTTACTCTCATGTAGCTATCTTTGATAGTGATGCAGGTAATGGATATGGTTACTTCTTAGGTCAGAATCAAGGTGGAGAACAAAAGAATCCTAATGGTGGTGGAGTATTCAACATTGTAGCTCTTCCTTACTCAGCTACATTTGCTACTGCTTTTAGACCTAAACCATCTAATAACAATCCACAAGTAATTACTAACAGCTCAGAACCATCTCCTGTAGCTAGTGGTCTTAAAAAGGATGATTACTTTATTGATGTATCAGCTTACCAACCTGCAGACTTAACAGATATCTGTAATGCTAGTGGTACTAGAAATACTATTATTAAGGTATCTGAAGGTATTGGATGGTTAAGCCCTGTAGCTACTCAACAAACTAATACAAGTAATTGTGTAGGGTATTATCACTTTGCTAGATTCGGTGGAGATGTAGGTTTAGCACAAGCTGAAGCTGACTTCTTTATTAACAATCTACCAAGTAAGCCTAGATACCTAGTATGTGACTATGAAGATAGTGCTAGTGGTAATGCACAAGCTAACACTGATGCTGTACTAGCCTTTATGGACAAGTGTAAACAAGCAGGCTTTGAACCTATTTACTATAGCTACAAGCCTTATACACTAGCAAATGTCTATATTGACCAAGTAACAGCTAAGTATCCTAATAGTTTATGGATTGCAGGTTATCCTAACTATGAGGTAACACCTACTCCTTATTGGGGTGTATATCCTAGTATGGAACACATGAGATGGTGGCAGTTTACATCTACAGGTATTGCAGGTGGACTAGACAAGAATATTGTATTGATTGATGATGAAGTAACATCATCTAGTATTGAAGAAGAGGATGAAAACATGAACTTTGTTGTAAGAAACCAAACTGGTGATAGTGGTTATGTAGCTGTAGTTAACGGTAGAGTATTTGGTATTGGTGATATGGAAACTGTATTCCAACTACAGAATGCAGGAGCTAAACACCTTAATCTTCCTGATGCTGACTTTGGTAGATTCATTGACAGTCAATCAAGAGATGCACAAGAGATTAAACAAGCTATTGCTGATGCTAATGCTAAAGTGGTAGAAGCTATTGAAAAGATTAAAGCTACATCAGTACAAGATGCTCTTGGTAAAGTTACTATTAAAGGTAACTTGGAAGTATCAAACGAGGGGTAATAATGAAGAAACTAATTGCTACTCTAACTGTTTTACTTGCCCTTGGTGTAGCTACTGTAGCTCATGCAAGTGTAACAAGTAACTATAACCCTGACACTAGGTATAATAGATATGGTTATAACTCTAACAGTAATGATGGTAGAGTCATTAACCGTTCTACAAGTGGTGCTTTCCTTACTCCTTATGACAACTACAGAGTCTATAACTTTGTTAGTGAAACAAAGAATAATGATGGTACTGTAACTAGACTATGGCAACCTAAGAAAGAAGTAGCAGTTATTACTGACTATAACTCCTTCTCTTATGCCAATGATGGTGCTAAGGTCTATAACTTTGATGAATTTGGTAATCAATTACCTGAAGAATCAACAGACTTTAAGTCACTAGAATTTCTAGGTGAGTTTAGTATTAACAGTTGGACTGCTTACAGATTCTGGAAATAGTGGTATAATAGGCTTATAGCCACATCACTATAAAATTAAAAGGAGTAAATCACCTCCCCAACTAGGTCAACTGGGTTACAATGACTTAGTGGCTATATAAGGCTCTTAGAAGACGTTCTAAGGGTCTTTTCTTATACCCTAGTATATTTACCCTAGGAAGCTACTAGAATTGATTACAGAGCAAATTAGGGCACAATAAAAGGCTATAGAGATAAATCTATAGCCAGTGAAATTTTCCACAATCTACATGTGAGTTTGAAAAGCGTTGTTATTTGTTAAGTATTAAGTGATAATTGTTCTTTGTTTTCAAGTATTATTTTAGTTTTTATTGTTGTTCAAGCACTAAAAACTAAGGTAATTTATTCTAGTTGTTTTCTAGTGACTTGATACGTTCAAGTCGTTTCTCTGTAGCTTTGGCAATTAAACCAAGTACAAATGATAGTGTAACAATGGCAATCCATAGAATACCAATGATAGCACTAATGAAATAGAATAAGTCCTTTAAATCCATCATTCACCACCTTCCATTGTTTCCAGTACATATCTACCCATAAGGATAGCATCAGCTTCATCATCATTAATTTCAGCACTAATTAGGAATAGTGTTTCAGCTACAGAAATAGATGTTTGTTTCTGTTCATCCCTTGTAGCTTTACCTTTACCTAAACCGAAGTGTTTCTTCCAAGTATTAGGGAATACTTGAATAAGTTCTGCATTAGGTAACTGACCTAACAGTATACCTTGTGCTAGACACAGTTTCTTAACTGTCTTGATGTTTTTAAGAAAGAAAGTATCTTCAATAACTACAGTATCAATATTGAAATCTCTACTTAATTCAGTTACTTTATCAGCCATCTTTCTTACTCTAGTTAACCAGTCCTTACCTGTAGGTTTAATAAAACCATACTGAGTAAGTTTATCACCTACATACAAGGCATAACCAGTGCTTGTAGTTGATACATCAAGAGCTAAGATTGTTTGTTCTTGTGTTTCCATTTAGTACCTTCTCCTTTAGCCCTTAGATACCGTCTGTAAGGCTGTGTAATGCCTATATTAAGCTTCTCAGCTAGTTTATAGGCTAGATGGTTCTCAGCTATTATCTCATACAAGTCAGCTTGTCTTTGTCTTATCTGTCTTAACCTCTTTGTATAAAACCTTTGCTGAGACGAACCATTCCTATACTCCTTCTTAAGCTTTTTGATTTTGTTGTATTCCTTTTCTAAAGCTATGTATTTATTCATAGCTTTGTAAGCTTCAGGAGACTTATCAACCTTACTTGTACCTCTAACTCTAGGTAGTTTATCCTTAGAGCCTTTAGGTCTACCTGTATGTTTAAGAATTGGTATATACCACTACTACAACACTGTCTTTACCACTCCCAAAAGCAGAAATTTGTTTGACAGTTTTGTTGTTATTTTTGATTAGGTACTGATTAATTTTAAATTCAACATCTAACAAGTTACCTTGATAGAATTGAACATTATCTTTAGGGAACATACTTACAATATCTTCTTCATTGAACCATTTATTAGTTCCTTCAATATTGACAGCATAAGCTCCCTTACCAATGTTAGTAACTACACCTTTTTTACCATCTGCAATTACTAACTGTCCTAGACTAAAAGTCAATATTACCACCTCCACAATTAAGTTTATATGGCAGATACTTAGAGGTAACTACATCATCTCCATAATCTTTAGCACTTTCAATAGCTTCTTCAAGAATCTGTAGCTTAGTTTCTTGGTAGTCAGCTAAGTGAATTAGGTAAGACTCAATACACTGTGGTTTCTCTCCAAAGTCTCCATGATGTTGACCAATAATAGCCATCAAACGAAGGTAAGTACCCATAGAATACTTAGATAGAATGTCAGCTTCTAGTTTAGTAAGTAGATGAATACCAAACAGTGTATGAGGTACAAATGAGTTCTCATGTCTCATACCATTCAAGTATTCAAATGACTTACCAAAGTCATGAATGATACAACCAATGATGAGAGCAGGCATGTCAACACTATTTTTGATGTTATTGTAGAATACATCAGTACTATCCCCACCAAACATAAAGCTACATAGCTGAGAGAATACCTTAACTGTATGAGCAGGTAGTCCTCCTTCATAAGCATCATGGACACTAACAGCACAGTAGCCTTCTAAGAAGCCTGGTGTAGCTTTCTTAATTAATTCTACAGCATAATAGATATAACTAACTACAGGGCTCGTATGGTCTCCTGTGACTTGTGTGAATACATCTTCTAATGCATTTGCAAATTCCATATAATCATTATACTTAATCTTACTCATCTTCTTCCACCTTAACTGTTAGCTTGAATCCTTTAGCAACATCACCTGTAATACTATCTACACAATCTGTAGTTGCAAACAAGTCTGACAAAATTACATTTGTAAACAAGTCATGAGAATTAAATAAATTATGAACAGCAGTAGACAAGATAAGCTTATCACCATCTTCCTCTACTTCATTAAGAACTTGTGCTTCCAAAACAAGACGCATGAACAAAGCAGATAGGTTAGTAAGTGGGTGATGGATTTTAACAACTTCATTACCATCACTGTTTGTAACAGTAATTGGTTGCGGTTCTACTTCCAAGTATTTTTCCATAAGAATGTTATCAATAACTGCAATAAGCATCTTACCATTGTCAACAACATACTCTTCAGGATGAATTTCATCATCACCTACAAGTAGTCTATTAAGGCTCTTGTAGTTCCCAATAGAGATAAGTTGTTCACTGTGAATTTTCTTGTCATTTTGATATAGGTTGATAGTGTAAAGATAGTTCATTTTTAAATTTCCTTTTCTGTTAATCATGTTTACCCCAAGCTGAACCAATTTCAATATCAGCTACAAGAGGTACTGTAATTTCAATATCACACAATTCAAGAATACTAGGATTCTCCATGTGTTCTTTTACTTTCTTAGCATATTCTTCAGCAACATCTTCATCAGCTTCTACTAGGATGGCATCATGTACTGAACCAATAATCTTGTACTTAGACTTATCCATAGTTTCATCTTCAAGAATATCTGCTAAAGCACTAATTACTAAATCACTTGCAAATCCTTGGACAGGTGTATTAATAGCTTGTCTTTCAGCTTCACTAACATCTTTCCAATTTCTGCTCTTAAGGTTAGGTAAGAATCTCTTACGTCCAATAGGACTATAAGTATATCCATACTTCTTAGCATATTCTACAAATTTCTTGTGCATATCCAGTAGTTTAGGATATGAGTTAAAGAAATCATCTCGAATATCCTCAGCTTCTTCTAGAGTAATATTCATTCCATAGCCTTTAGCATACTCCTGGTAAGTCTTAGCTGACATACCATACAAGAGACCAAAGTTTGCTGATTTGGCTTCAGTACGCCATCTCTTAGCTTCCTGGGCATCTTTAGGTTTCTTACCACCTTTAATTAATTCCATTGTTTTTTGGTGCAAGTCACTTCCTGATTGATAAGCATGTATCATGTTTTCATCACCAGAGAATATACTAGCTACACGCAACTCAGCTTGTGACATATCCACTTCAATGAATTTTCTGCCTTTAGGACATGTAATTACATTCCTAAGTGTAGACTCCTGGGGCACCTGTTGGATGTTAGGATTCTTACAAGTAGTCCTTCCAGTGTCTGCAGTAATGTTAAAGCTTGGATGTAGCTTACCATCATATTGTGATAATTCTTCCCACTTATCAACAAACTGTAGTTGTTTAGTAAGCTTATTATATCTAAGCAAAACATCTAGTATTTCATGTTTTCCTTCTTTTGACCATTCCTCTAACTGGGATTGATTGACTTGTGGTTGTCCACCTTTAGTCATGTGTTTAGTCTCCCAACCTAACACCTCACAGAATAGTCTTACTTTTTGTTGAGCTGAGTTAAAGTTGTCTACTTCAGCTTCTTTAACTATATCAAATGAGTATAGTTCCTTTTCAACTTCTTTAAGCTCAGTCTCTATTGTAGCTCTGGTCTCTCCCAATAAACCAAAGTCTATTGTAACCCCTTCTTTTTCTACCTCAATATAGGCATTATAAGCTCTTACTTCATGTCTATAAACCTTAAGTAGTTTATAAGCTTTGACTTTAGGATATAGGTAATTATAGAGTCTGAATCCATATACAGTATCCCCCATACCATACTTAATAAGAGTCATTCTTCTTTCTTCCAAGACACGCTCAGACACTTTAGAGTAATATTCAAGTACCTTACCATAATCAGTACCATCATCTACAAACTTAATAAGCATCTGTGGTTTATCTAAGAATAAACTACCATTCAAATCTTCATATAGAGCTTCAATCATTTTGTTATATGGTGTAAGTTTTTTAAGCTCCGTATTTTCTAAAGCCCACTCTTTAAGTTCTTTCTTAACACTAGCTACAGTTACCTTTTTATTAGACTTCTTAGTTTCCTTGTCAATATCGTAGTCAATACCAAAGTATTTCTTTACAAGGTACTTAAGTTTAAGTTTAGGTTCTGTAAGCATGTGAGCAAGAATTTGAGTATCACCAAAGAGTTTAAGCTCTAGTCCACACTTTCTGTAGAAGAATAGACTATCAAACTTACCACCATGAGTAATAATTTTAAACTGATTCAAGAACTTAGCAATATATTCTAGTTCTTCATAGTTACCATCAACCCAAAGTACATAAGTGTTTTCACTTTCATCTGTAATTTGAATTGACTTAATTTCATCAGCTATATTATTTAGTCCTGTAGTTTCAATATCAACATAAATTTTCTTAGTATTACTAAGGTCTATTGTTGTACCGTCCTTAAAACGCTCTAATTCGCCTTCTGATGGCTTGTAAAACGTTTCTAGTGTTGTTGTATAGGTAGGATGTTTAGCACGCTTAGAACGCTTCTCAGAGCTTCTGAGAGCCTTCTGCTTTTTTGGCTTTGTTTCTTCCTCCACAACTTCAACTACAGACTCTTTCTTTTTAGCTTTCTTAGCTTTTTTCTTTTTCAATCTCTCTTTACGAGTATTAATAGGCTTATCAGGTTTATCTTCAATAAATTCATTACCAAAATCATCATCAAGGTTTAGAGTCATTTTAAGGTTATCATCAATTCTGATAGTACCTTCAGAGCCAATATGATTACGGAAACGGTTAAACATCTTAACCTTCCTTACTACAGTTCTACGAGGTGGTTGTAGCATAATTAAAGACTCATACCATCCTTCAAAGAATCCTGAACCATTAATATCACTTGTAGATAATTCTGATGAACCATCTGTTTTTCTTGTGTGGTGAACAAGAATAATACTACAACCAGTTTCTTTTCTAAGTTCTGTAAGAGTTCTTAACTTAGGTGTAACATCTACTTGATGGTTCATATTACCACTACCAAACAAGAGATATAGAGGGTCAATAACAAGCATCTTGATACTGTTTTCAATGATAGTACGTTTAAGAACTTCAATATTATCAAGATTAATACTTGACTGAACATAGTAGATAGGTAAATCTGTAGTTCCTGCAATGTTCATCATCCTAGATTTTTCTGCAACTAGACTATTCTCACCCTGCAAAATAAGTACACCACCTTGAATAACCTTACGACCATCAAATGGTTTACCACTAGCTACAGCTACAGCCATGTTAGTAATTAGAGTTGACTTGTAGCTTTTAGGGGGTGCTACAATCAATCCTACTGAGTCATATTCCCAAAGACCTTCAATGAGCCATTCTTCACCATGCTCACCTTCTTTAACATCATTGATACCAATGATATGTACTTCATCTTCAGAAATATTAATTGAACTACTAAGTTTCTTTCTACGTTTAGTCTTTGACTTAATTCTTAATAGAACCTTATCAATTTCATCTCTATCCCACTTGTCTTGTTCTGTAGACATAACTACAAACTTAACTTCAGAAGACTTAGCACCTTGTTCATATAGAGCTTTAGCAATAGCGTATACATAAGCACTACGGTCAGTAATTTCTCTATCTACTAGAGGTTTGACTTCATACTTTTTGTAAAGCTCTTCCAGGTCATAGTCTTTATTAGGGATTCTTTTGCTCTTAACCTTCTTCTTTTTAGTACCTTTTTTGTATTTATCAAATTCAAGAATTTCAAAAATATCCTGTCTACGGTACACAGTACCATCACCTTTAGGTTCTGATACCTCTTGAGGTGTAGCATACTTATGGTTAATTGTAGTTGGAATCCTATACAAATGAACAATATCACTTGCAGAATCAAACTTAAATTTTTTAACCATAGCTCTAGCTAAGACTTCATAGTCTTTAGGAGCAATAACTTTATCACTTATCCAAAGACCTTGATATTTATTGGGACTTGTTTCCCAATAATAGCTAGGTTTAAATTCTTCAGGAATATCAGCACCATCAATATCAGCTACAAGGAATCTAGTAGGTTTAGCATTCTCTAGTAGTCTATCATCTCCATCAATAGGAGAATAACACATGAATACATTGTAATCATCCTTGTATTCTTCAATATACTCATCAATTTCATCAAGAGTAATAGTACCACTGTTAAACTGCCCACTTGATGCCAAGAGACCTACATGGATTTCATCATCCTTACCAAAGTTTAGAGATAGTACATCCTTAAATTTTTTATCTAATGGCATCTTAGTACCCCTATCCTTCCTTAATTAACAAACTTTCAATAAATTCATTTGTAGCTTCTTCTTTAGTAACATCTTTTAAAAGATTCAAGTATCCCTCAAAAAACCAACAACGGTCATCCAATAAAGTATTACCAGTAAATCCAAAGAAAGAATAAGCACCATGTAAACCATTATCTACATCTTTACTAATAAATATAATATTATTAGCATTACCATACACCAAGATACCATATAAATTGTGGTGTTGGTCTTTAACATACTTAGCCTTATACTTCTTACCATAAATTTCTACAGTAAGTGGGTACTCATCAATAACATCAGTAGAACCAAAACCACCAATACGTTCTGTAGTTACAGTATCGTCACCAATATTTACACTGTGAAAGATACCTTGAGCAATAGCTTCACCTTTTTTAATGGTAATTGCTTCATAACCAATATTAAGTAAAGCAATTTTAATAGTATTACCTGTAGCAAAGTAATCAGAATCAATTACACCTACACCTAATGGATTGATTAATCTTTTTTGAGCAAAGCTAGAACGACCATAAATTCCTAACCATAAATCATTAGAGAAATCACAAGCTACAAGCGAGTCAATAATAACTGTTTCCTTTGGTGCAATAGTAACTTTATTAGGTGCTTTAAAATCATAACCTACTGAGTTTTTTGTAGCACGTTCAGGAAGCAGTCTATCGTCCTTTGTATGCCATTTAATATAACTCATTAATATAATCCTCCACTAGACATTTAATCTTGATTACAAGCTGTTTCTGAGCGTCTGGTGACACTACATGTAAACGACTAGCATAATATAGAATTACCATTTGTGAGATATCCATATCTTGATAGTCAATTACTTGTGGTACTTCATAAGTAAAACAGCTAGGTCTTTCATAAATTCTTCTTAGTTTAATTCGCTTATGTAAAAACTCTAAAGCTTTTTCTAGGTCTTGCTTACCACCCTTATATTTATGTCTCCAAACATACTTAATAGCTGTAGCTACAAAATAGTCTAGGTCATACTTAGCAATGAAATCCCAACATTCTACTTTGTTAGCATTATAGCGTTTTGGGTTATGTACTTCAGAATCAGAAATTTTTTCTTCCTCTTGTTCCAAGATAACTACTTTATTACCTTTAGACATGTTAAATAATTTAGAAGTATTAAGTGGTTGATAAACTACATGATATTCTTGAATGTCTACACATACCAAAGGTTCATTACTATACCCAGGTTCATCTACACGAAAGATGTCTCCTATTTTCAATTCATTTGCCTGCATTTAGAAGCTCCCTTCAATGAGAAATTCTTCTTCAGTAACTCCTGCAATTTCAGCAAGTTTTTTGATTGATGAATCAGATGCAAGTTTTTTCTGATTGACATAGTTTTGAATAGTAGTATGACTCACACCTAAAGCTTTAGCAAGTTTAAGCTGAGTCCATCCTTGTACATATAAGAGTTTAGAAATATTGTAAGCAATAGCTTGCATTTTTTCTTCTTTACTCTTCGTCATCCTCTTCCTCTTCTTCGTCCTCGTCTTCTTCCTCATCATCATCTTCAAGGTCATCTTCATCACCAAGTGGGAGATAATCCTTAATTTCTTTAAACTTAGGATTCCCTTCTTGTGGTGCTACTTCAACATTCAATGATTCACCGATAAGGTCTTCAGAATCAATTTCATCTACAGTAACATCAAAGTCTTCAAAACCAACAGCACGAACCATACTTTGGAACAATTGACCTGAGATATAGTTGTCAAAGAAATTACTTGACATTGTAAGTGACTTACCTACAAAGGTTACTTGTGTAGCAGGTTTCTTGTCTTTACCAAGTTTTACACGTTTGATTTTTGTGATTTTTACTTCATGGATACCATCCTTGATACCCTCTGCGTTTTCAAATTTGATTTTCATTACTCTTTATCTCCTTTAGATTTTTTTATTTTTTTTGTTTTAACTGTTTGAGCAGATGAGTTTTCAGTCACTCCTAGGACTTTATTGATATCATCCCAAGTTGGGTTGATTAGTTTATCAGGAACAGAATTTTTTTCTGGTGTTCGCACCTTCAAAGTATAGATATTAGAGTCCTGTAATTGGATTCCATAATAAGTAACTTTTTTAGGTTTACCATCAACTTTTTCTTTTTTCTGATATGTTCGTGCGTTAGCTACAAGAGAACATGAAGCTAGCAAATAATCACGGATAGAACCTTGTAAGTCTGCTGTGATAATTTTAGGTAGTTCTTCATCCTCATCTTCAAGATTAATTTGTTTCTCTTGACAGATAACATAAATATTTTTACCTGCATTTGCAAAACGAACCAATCTATCAATGACTGAAATCATTTCCTCTTTAGCATATCCGTATAACTGTAGAGTCATGCGTTTAGCTTTCTTGTCGTTCTCAATGAGATGGTCATATAAGAACTGTTGGATTTTAGTTAGGTGGTCAATAGCAAAGCTATCATAATTTTTTACCTCATCTAAAACCTCAAGAAAGTCTTCCCATGATTCTACTGTAGCTACATCAACTGTCTGTCCTGATTCAGTTACATCATTCATGATTGTAGACAAACCATTGTCAGCATCAGCAACTAAAATTTTTCCTGGCATGGAAGAGATAATTTTTGTTTTACCTTTTCCTGGCATGCCATAGATAGTAGTAAGATTATGTGGTTTAATCTCACTCAGTTTTTTCAACTTAACCATGTGTTTACTCCTTTAAAAAATTTTTACCTAAAAGGTAATGACAGCCAAGGGAGTTGAACCCCTGTAGCACACAAGACAAATGAAAATGTACGTTATGAAATAAAGAAAGGTAAAATTAGTTTTAGAACAGTTGTGCTTTAACCTTTACTGTCTTAGTAGGGAATAAATCCCTAAAATTATTTTTTGAAATTTTTTCTGTAGTGCTTATCAATTAAAGCACTACGTTTATTATTTGTAGCTGTACTATTAAACCCTGATAGATTCCAAGCTACAATAACTAGGAAGGCTAAACAAAGGCAATATAGTGGGTGAGCTACAATGTAGTTAATAATATCAATCATTTTTATTCCTCCTTGTAGATAATCAAAGCCGAATTATTATAATAAGTTCCACTAACACCACCATCAGCAACAGCAGAAATATTTGACTGATATTTAATATCAATAACTTCAATACTAGGATTTTCTTCCAAGAAATCATTAATTAAATCATCAATTTCTTCAGGGTCAAGAAAATTTTGACTAGTTACTAAATATTTAGTTTTAATCATTTAAAGTAACTCCAAAACCTCTGTAAGTTGACTATCAAATACCCACCCAAAACCTGATTCTTCAAGTTCTTTCTTAGTGAATGTTGTTTGAAAAATTCTATTTTCTAACACCGAGTCAATAGACCAATGTCTTGAACTTGTATCATAGTTTAGATAATAATCATCAATACTAGCTATATCCCTAAATCTTACTTTATATAATTTTTGTTTAGTCATTTTCTACCTCAATAATATTTACACCTTCACTACCAAATACCCAACCAAAAGAATTTTTTTCAAGAAACTCTCTTGTAAATTGTGTTTGAAAATATTTTGATTCATCCTTACTACTTAGTTTAAAAATTTTTGCTTCTACTTCATAGTTAAGATAACCATAAACATCACCAAGATTTTTAAATTTAACAAGAAATTTTTTTTCTTCAACCTTATAGCCATTTATCCAAGCAAGAGCAAATTTTTCTTGATTACTACCAACAGAAAAGTAATCATCCATATAATCAGTAAATTTACCAGTTACACAAGATATTTTTAGAGAACCAAGTAAAGTATAATTGTTCCTTTTCATATACTCTAGATATTGTGCTACCTCATCAGGTAGTTTAACTAAATCTTTTTCTTCCATGATGTTTACTCCTTATTTTATATTAATACCCTTTTATTGTATCACTAAGAGTTGCAAAATGCAACCCTAAACTAAAAATTTTTTCAAATTCCTTTGAAAAGTGTTGTAATGCCTATATGTAAGGCTTCAGCAATATTTTTTATTTTTACTAAAGTCGGATTTATTCCTTGACTTTTTAAGTTTGAGATATGATTGGGTGATTTACCTAATTTAAGTGATAATTTAGTAACTGTAGTTCCTCTACGGTTACACATATCTACAACATTATCCCAAAATTTTTTTACTGCTTCTTCATCATTCAAAAATTCTTTTTTCAATCAAATACTCCCTAATATATAAAGTGCTAACAAACTAATAGCTACAAATAAGCCTGCCCAAGAAAACCAATTATAAAAACTTTTTTCATCATCAACAAAAAATGTTGAAAAGCCTAGTATAATCAACATAGGAATTATTTTATCTTTCATTATTCATCCTCTTCAACTAGAATATAAGTAATAGGGTAGCCGTTAGTATCATCAGGTATGAGTTGATACCCTACAATATTGATTTTTCCTTTGCTGTTTTTGGTTAACTCATTAAGTTTATCAACTGCCGAACCCTCTCGACCATCATAAAATTCATGAAATTTTTTCTGATTGTCACTCAAACGATTGTTAGTATATCCAAGCAAATATCCTTCCGTCACCTCAAAATAATCAGCAAATTCCTTTAATTTGTCGGTTCTAATTTGAGCTTCCCCACATTCCCAACGTCGCCACGTTCTTACGTCGACCCCAAAAATTTTAGCTACCATTTTCTGATATAACTTTTTTTCTTTGCGTAACTCTTTCAGCCTATTCATATTCTTCTTCCTCGATTCCTGTAATCTTGATTCTGTTTTCTTCCTCAAAACCATGAACAAGTTCATCCATGTAAGGAGTACCATAATCAGATTTTTTGAAAATAGCATAGTCAGGATGATTGATAATAATTTCAATCGTAGAAAGAAAGTCCTCAACTACTTTATTAACAATTTTTTCATTATAGTTGATTTTGAACTGATGGAAATGATAACCTCTACCAGTAATTTTCTCTCTCGGATTGATACAGTCATAGACAAAGCCTTGCACATTGTAGCCTAAAATTTCTTTCATGACATACATATACACATTACACTGTAGTTCCAAACGTAGGTTCTCAAAGCGTGGTTTATTACTGTAGGTCTTATAATCAACCAACCAAATTCCACCGTCAACATCACAAACTACAGCGTCTATGTAGCCTTGAAAATGCTGTCCTGGGAGATACTCAGATAAATCCCATTCAATCAATTTTTCAGTTTCTATGACTGTTCCAATGGATTCTACACCATTGTAATGATTAAGATATTTTTCAGCTACACGGATACCGTCAGCAACACCTTTTTCTGACAAGCCTTCTTTACTTGCCCATAAATCAATGGATAATAGAATACTGTGCAAGCTCACACCATTACCAATACATTCTAAAATATGGTGTAGTGTAGTTCCTCGGTCTAATGCGTCTTGCCAAGGGCTAGGCTTTGATAGACCTTTAATATAGTGACAGTAAAAATCCCAAGGGCTTTCAAGCCACTTGTTTACTCGACTAACTGACCAAGTGTTTCCACAAGGCAGTTCATCAGGAACATCAACTACATTATCACGGTAAAAGTCTAGTTTCAATACCCTTTGTAGCTTCCTAAAATTCTTTGTCTTGCTTGTCAATCCTCTTTGTTTCCATTGGTTGACACTACTAGCACTAACACCTAATGCTTTGGCAAAGACTTTGTTAGTAAGACCATACTTATCCATATAGTCCCTGACTTGTTTTGCTTCAATAGTTTCAAAAGTCATTCTTTATCCTCTCTAATTTCAAGCAAGCTTAAGCAATCTAAAACAGCAATTTCACGGTTATAAATTGCTTTTGCTTGTGCTAGCTTGTTCTTTTCTTCCTCTTTTAGCTTGTCAAAGTGTTCTGAAAAGAGTTCTCTTGCCTTATCATCATCATCTGCTAATAGGTATAAAAAGCTATTATTTTGTAAAGGACTTTTAAGAACAATTCCAGATTCTTCTTTCTTAAGAATAGACTTAAATCTGTAAGTAAAGTATCTAATACCCTTTTGAGATACAATCTTGAAAGACTTTTCTCTTTCAATTACATAGATAGGGGTTTTTTCAATAAATCCCCTATTTCTATTAGTCTGATACTCATAGATAATAATAGGGTCTTTATAAACCCTATGTTTTCGCTTTGTTTCAATAATCATTTATAACTCCTTAAATTTAATAGCTAGTATCCTAGCTTATAGCACCTAGACCCCTGACAGTCTAGTGTAAGCCTATTACTTAAATGCTCTTAAACCCCTCTAAAATGGCTTGTAATCAATCCTAGACCCTAGGCAGTGTATTACTACCTAAGTCATGCTTAACGCTCTCAAAAGCCTTTTTACGAGCAATATGAGACTGCTCCCATTGTCTAGCTGATTCTTCCCAACTAGGTCTATAGGGTGCGTGATACACCTCTTTATTTTCTTGTTTCTTAAATAGATTAAGCATTTTATCTCTCCTTAAATTTTGTTAAATCGTTTAACCATAGCTTTTGTAACAATAATAATCAAACTACAGTCACTTAGCTCACTATCTGAAATAGGTTTTCTTATTTCAGCTATTTCATGACGAGAACACTGACTGAACACCTCTATATAATAATATAGAGCCATTTTGTTGGTAACAGAAATACGTTTGTATTCTGTTTTAAGGTGATATGAATCACCATTTTTCAATTTAATAATAAAGTTTTCCATAGTCCACCCCCAAAATTAATAGAACCATAGCACCTAACACAATACTGCCTACCATTTTATTGTCTCCTTATTTATCCATTCTTAAACTACAGATATTCTGTAGCTTCCACTATAACCAACTTATCAAAAGTATCAGGAAAGAGCTGTTTATATTCTTTCTCAGCTACTTTTACACTAGGGTATTCACCTAATGCAAGTACACCTTTTTCTTTACTCTTAACTACAACCAGAACCATTAGATGATGAAATCCTCTAAAGTCTTCTTTCCAACAAATTGAGCCTTTACATGAAATTCATCTCGGCTTGGTTTGTAGCTAACGTAGAAATCCTTACGACCACAATAATTAAATAGTTGAAACAATGCGTCACGGTCAGACTTAGATTGACCATATACATGGGCAACCAAAGGGAAAGAACTAAACTGTTCAATGATAACAATGTTAGTACCCCAATGGTCTAACTCAAAAATATCCTTCTCTTTGTTGTAACGAGCTTGCCATTGTGATTCTAGCTCGCCATAATATCCCTGACCAAAAGACATTCTTGCATTTTTATTTGCAAATCCTTCTTTGACTGCTTTATTAATGATTGTTTCTAGTTGTTTTGACATTTTATATCTCCTTATTTCTTAAGCTTAATTATATGATACACTATACTGTATCTATTGTCAACAATAAAATGCAAATATTTTTAAAAAATATCAATTTTTGCTGATTTTAATTCTAAAAGTAGGTCAAAACGGATAGCGTTAATACGTTTCAACATTTCCTTTTCATTGTAGTTAGGTGTCATGTGGTCATAAGCCACAAGACATTTGTGACAAATGTCACTTAAATTGTCTTTAGTTTCAATACTAATATCAAAAATTTGTGATACATGAAAACAAATCTCTCTAATGTTGTCTAATGTAGCTACACTCACCACATTATCTTTTCTATCCTCATTAAATTGGCTTACACGTCTAGTAAGCCCCATAATCATGAATGCGTTTGACATAATATTTACCTCTCTTAATTGCTTTATCATTTCATCTGTCTTGTCTGTTCAATGTAACAGTTGTTCCCAAGTTACCAAAGTATTCTAAAGTGTTTAATCATCATTGTAGCTTGATTTTGGCTTGTCTCACTAGCTCTATGCCTATTATCATAAATAGGGTAGTCACTAGATTATTGATAGCTCCTAGGATAGCTTATCCTATATACCCCCTTATCCCTTGCAAGATAAGAGTTAGGCTTTAACCTAAAGGGGTTTAATATTTGATGGCTTCTTTAAACTCATCATCAGTGAGTTCTTTAAAGCCAATAGCTTCTTTTTGTGCTTTAATACGTTTAACCTCTTTCTGAGTAACGTTTTCAAGTACGTGATATTCAGCGTATCGAGGAGTAGCCACTGTGCTTGCTGTCCACCCTGAATACATTGTATCATTTACAATGTCAACGAGAAGAAATAGACGGCTTCCGTACTTGTTGTATTTGCTGATATAAAGCTCAGCATTTGAGTAACTAAATTTAGTATTTGTGTTTTCCATTTTCATTTACCATTGAGCTACTCTTTTGTAGCTCCCTTTCCTTATTTACATATTCATTATACACCATACTGTATCTTATGTCAACACTTTTCTGTATAAATTTTAAATTAATTTTATTAGGCTTATTTCAAGCCTTAAGGATAGAGAACTCTTGCAAGTTCCCTGTCAGCTTGATTACTGAATATCCAAAGTAATGGTGTAATCTTTACCGTGTAAATTAAATACACCATTATCAATAGAATTGTAAGGGATAATCAATCCATTACTAATATCTAATTCCTTGACACCTTTCATAAGAAGGATAGCGTCCCCATAGGGGATATAATTAACTTTGATTCCATTAATTGTAGCTTGTTTCATGGTATCCACCTTTCTTTATTTGTAAATCATTAACTAACTTACACTAACTATTATACAGAATAATGTATCTAATGTCAATAGGTTTTTGAAAAAAGTTTAAAATTTATTTTGAGACCATTTTGGATCCATTTTTATCGGATTTCAATTTTGGGTTGTTTAATAGTAGAAAATGATAGCTAGGGAACGACCTCACAAGGTCGTGACCCCTTGTAGCTTATCAACTCCCAAACAAACACACAATACATTATATTAATTATATAAGATACAATTTAAGTGTATCAACTCGCTACGCTCGTTAATACATTAAATAGTATCTTATTGCTATGCATTAATTATTATCATTATATAGTAGAGAATAATAAGCATATATCAGTATAAGCTAATATAAGGACGTATAAGCAAGGATAAGGATAACTAGGTATGATAACACTATGAATGAACTATAAACGATTATAGTGGCTTTTAGAGGGGTCTATGAACGTGTAAGGAATTAGTAGTAAGTGTAAGTAATAGAATGATATATATAGAGTAATAAGGATATAAGAGTTATAGTAGTAATATGACATGATTAAGGGCAGTTATATAATGATAAAACGAGTGCAATGCACGCGCTTCCTAGAGTTGTAGTCATGCAACCCTATCAGACAATGACATGATGATAACAAAACATATACTATAATATACTGTATCTATAGAATATATGGTAAGAACAATCAATACCACTGCTTAAATTGGTATAGTCTGTACTCTATCAATGCACGTAGCTTATCAACTTGAAAGTGTATCAATCCCTTTAGTATCAATGGGTTTCACTGATTTAACCCTATCTTTCATGTTTCTGAAAAATTATGATTTTTCGGAAAGATGTTGGTTTGAGAGCTACAGAATCCTTTAAAATCAATGGTCTGTATATATACTAGGTAGATTTGGACTTTCACGCTCAGAGCGTTTGGGGCGTGTTATACTCAACCAAAATTTTACTGCAACCCTTTTTAATTTTTAGGTACTTCACTAATTGCAACCCTATATTTTTCTACAATTTTTAGCTATTGCAACCCAATGTGTGGTATAATAATAACTGTCAATCAATATTAATATTTAGGAGGAATTACAATGATTGAACTACAAATTGCAGGTCTTAAGACTAACATCGAGACTAAATTGGAAGCTATTAGGTTAAGCAATCCTTTGTATTATCATAAGTTTAAGGGTAGTTATAATAAGTTACTGAAGAAGTATAAGAATGATGATTACTTAGAAGACCTATGGGTTGAGTTAGAGGAATTGTTAGGAGCTATTGATGATACTTTAAGGGGGGCTGACTAATGGATAGAGTTGAAAAAGAGTGGAGACACTTCTTTCCACAACAAAGTAAGTTTAATGGTGTATCTACTAAAGGACATCACTTAGGTTGGGGTAAGTATTTAGGTACTTTAGCTATTATGATTGACTATTTAAAAGCTTAAGGTCTTGTAGATGAGTATAATAAATACCGTTCTGTAGTTAAGAAGAGATGGGATGAACATGATAGGCTTAGCTACAGAGAGATTAATGCTATGAAGAAAGAGGTATTAAGTTTACTTCCTGTAGATGTACAAAGGAAGTTTACTATGAAGGATGGAACATTTACTAGATAGGAGGTCATATAAGGTGTCTAAGAAGCTTTCTAAGGACGATGTATTAGCTATGGGTAGATATATACCTCTTATGCTAGAAGACTTAAGAGAAGAGAAATCAGAGCGTTATACACAGCTACAGGTTAAGTGGGACTGGTATAATAAACATGGATGTATGGGTTATGACATCACTAATTTATACTTACTATGTAAGGAACAGTTAAGTGAGGATAAGAAAGTCAAGTATCCATAGATAACTGTTGACTCTGTAGCTTAATTGGTCTATACTAATAGATGTGAACGATTAATGCTGTTGAGTGTTCATAAGGTTTACTCCATATTAAATGGTTAGAAGAGATGTTAGTGCCATTGACATCTCTTTTTCTTATGGTATAATTAATTTACGGTAGTTAAAAAGCCAATTGAATTACCTTTCTGTTTTATTATTTATCCCTTAAAAGAGTTTGAGTATTGACTTAAGCTCTTTTTTGGTGTATTATATACCCATGAGCTAGTAATAGTTCAAATTTAAAATAGAAGTGATGGTTTAAACATCAACACTGGCATTTTATATCAACTTTAATATCTATTCTTGATAATAAAGTCTCCTTATTATTCATGTTAAAAAGCACAGACATCCAACACTGTGCTTTTTTTGTAGTTTTCTATTGACTTATTTAGAGTAGTAGGTTATGATAAATATGCTTTATAAAACCTCAGAAAGCACATTTGTCTCTGAATGTGCTTTCTTTTTTGTGTTTTCTATTGCTTTTTACAAATTTATGGTTTATAATTGATATTAATTGAATATAGATTGAACTACAGAGTTCAGAGGTTTCATAAAGCACTTAACAATTTACCTTCAAGTAGGCTTGGAAAAATTGGTGACGGAGGTTTGCTACTGCTCCGTATCAGAGACACTGTAGCTACGGAGGAATAAACTCAATAGAGAATAAGCTATACTGCCTAGGCAATAACAGTGTACTAGGAATAACCTTATAGTGAATATCTAAAGAGCTTCTTCCAGCGACTAGAGGCATCTAGTTAAGGGAATTTACCCTATAAATACATCTCTAAGGTGTGTCAAAAGCACTCCCACCTAGTGGGTCTGACAGATGTAGAAATGCTATGACATGAATGTCGGCAAGGTGAGTAGGCTAAGTATTTATTACTTAGCACGAGTATCTCACGTACTGGACACAACTGTTATTTGTGGTTTAGGGTCTTGACCCCAACCTTAATTAGTCAGCTAGGTCGGTTACTCCCAGAAGCAGGTAGGAAAGTTATATATATAATGGTTTAAAGAGTATATAACTCCTGTTCTCACCCCAAGTTTAAAATTCCTAATTTTTTCTAAGGGGGGGTCTCTTTGTAACCATTAGTCAGTTTCATTAACAGTATCATTAACCGTAACGTTCGTTGGTTTTGCAAGTCTTCAAACCAACTCAGTTACTTAGCAAGGCTTGCCCCACAGCAAAGCCTTGCGATTAGTTAATTAATAATAATAATTACTGTAGCTTATTAAATATCCTCTGTAGTTTACCAATAAGTAATTCTAAGTTCTTCGAGTACAGTCATGCAAGCACGACTGTAGCTCTCAATCACTAAGAATTACTAATATATATATATATAATTATGTATTGACAATATTTAATTATATGATATAATATTATGTGTCCTAAAAATAT
>ERZ773250.126-NODE-126-length-50901-cov-6.630787_pt1 | contig 50901 bp, 31 predicted proteins | sample MGYA00511258_ERZ773250 | MGnify/ENA primary metagenome ERZ773250 (study PRJEB29015, sample SAMEA2738164) | human oral metagenome | biome: human oral; feature: human-associated habitat; material: saliva | place: China | collected 2187 ... | reverse complement strand
AGGGCTCGCGCAGGGCGACGACGGCGCGGCGCCCTAGGCGGTTCATCCCGAGAGCGAGCCCTATAGATACGGTAGTCTTGCCGATGCCGGCCTTGGTGGGGGTGATGGCGGTGACGAGGATGAGCTTACCCTCGCCCTTGGCCTCCTCTAGGGCCTTGAGGTCTACCTTGGCTAGGTAGCGCCCGTAGTGCTCCAGCTGCTCTAGGGGCAGCCCGACCTGCTGTGCGATGCTGTCTATAGGCTGTAGCGCGATGCTACGAGCGATCTCGATATCCGTTTTCATTGGGTCTGTTTCTTAGCTGTTGAGGGGCAATCAATGTAGTCTCAAAATTAGCTAAATCTAGGCAATCCCTCTTGTCGTCCTTGCTGCCCCTTAGCCAGCAGCGTCCTTCGCCTTTCCTCGGGGGCAAGTTCGCCCACTACCTTCGCCTCTGCTTGGGCTGGGGTGGGGGAGGCTGCCTAAGCTGCTCCTTAGCTCGCTCCCCACTCGCTTCTGCTTTGCTCCTCAGTCGCTCCCGCCGCGCTCGGAGCTAGGGCTGATCCCTCGGACGTGTCTAGGAGAAGCACGCTGCGGGGTGCTCCTCCCGCGCTGCGGGTGCTCAGTCGTGCAAGGGCGCCCCGCCTCTGGGACGGGGGTATATAATAAGGTAGGAGGCTCGGCGAAGCAGCCCCTCAGCGTAGCCCCATAAGGCTCGGGGCGAGTTGACTGCCGTCCCTCGGCGCGGGCACAGCCTAGTGGGAGGGCGGTTTATTATATAAGAATGCGCCGAAAGTAATATAACTTTCCCTGAGAAGTAATATAACTTTCGGCGCATTCTTATAGTATTTTGCTCGGGATATGATATTACTTTTTCTGCTCCCCCTAGGCTCGGATCTCGGCCCCAGCCTTGTCGCCGCTCGGCGAGGGGCTGGGATGGGCGCTGCAGCAGCCTCGGGGGGCCGGGCTAAGGAGCTGGCGTAGACCTTAGTCCCCCTACTGTAGGGGCTTTCTCAAAGCGGATGATCGGGGTACGAAGAATTTATATACCTTTGCCCTATGATCCAACAAAGGAGAAGGCAACGTATCGCTACCATGCTCTTGACGCTCTTTGTGAGTCTCCTGGCCATGGTAACCCTGCATGAGGTCAGCCACACGAGTGACCGCGTGCAGCAGACTGCCCTGTCTCATGTCCTGCATGATGGCCTCCCCCATGTGGATCAACCCGAGTGTAGCCTTTGCCAGCTCATTCACACCCCCTTCCTATCCCTTACGACGCTCCCCACACTGGTAGCCGTCCTCCTTGTGGTGACGCTGCTGCTGGAGCGTGAGCTAGGGCATAGGCTGCGCTTCACGAGGCTGTGCCAGCAGCTTCGGGCGCCACCTGTCTACTAGTTAGCCGAAATCGGACTCCTCCCCAGGAGTCGCCATAGTACCCCTCCCAGGTGTGCTACGCCCCAGCCCTGCCTTAGGCTGTGCCGCGTCGCCGTGCTGCTCGTCGGGGGTGCAAGACCTTAACCCATTCATTATCTTCACTATGTATCATGCTTCTAGAGTGAGGTGTGGTAGGGCGATGCTTGCGGCACTTGTGCTCACGCTCGCCATGCACCTCCCCCTATCAGCTCAAGGACGTAGACTGCTGATCCGTGTGCTGGATGAGCGCAACCGCCAGCCGGTGGTAGCGGCCGTCCTGCAGCTGGGCAAGCAGTTCGCCCAGACCGACGCCGCTGGTACGGCGTCCTTGCCCCTGCCCTCCGAGGCTAAGGGCGCCCTACACATCCATGCCATAGGCTACCACGATGAGCATCTGTCGATGAGCCGCCTCGAGGCTGCGGGCGACAGCTGCCTCGTGTATCTGCGTCGCGAGGAGCGCCTCCTCTCGGGGGTCGTCGTCTCGGGAGCGCGCCGTGTCGTCTCTAATAACAGCGTCTCGGCCAAGGTCTCGGACGAGGCCATCGAGCGCAACCTAGGGCGCAACCTCGCCCAGCTCCTCACCGAGGTCAGCGGCGTCTCCACCCTACAGACGGGTACGACGACGGCCAAGCCCATCATCCACGGGATGTACGGCACACGCGTGCTCATCGTCAACAACGGGGTACGTCAGTCAGGCCAACAGTGGGGGGAGGACCACGCCCCCGAGGTGAGCGTGGATGCCAACGATGAGGTGCACGTCCTCAAGGGCGCCGAGGCCGTATCCTACGGCTCCGAGGCCATCGCTGGGGTCGTCGTACTCGGGCAGAAGCCCTTGCCCTATGGCGGGGGGACGCTGCAGGGCTCGCTGGCGGGGAGCTTCGCCACTAATGGACGTCGCTACGCCAGCCTCCTGAAGCTGCAGGGCGCTCTCCCGAGCTATCCTCAGCTGGCCTGGCGTGCACAGGTCTCCTATAATCAAGGGGGCGACCGCAGCACAGCCCGATACCTGCTGGAGAATACGGGTACCAGGGAGTTCAACTACTCCCTCTCCCTCGGCTGGCGCCGTGAGGCCTGGCAGCTGGAGGGCTACTTCAGCCAGTATCAGAACAAGACGGGCCTACTGCCCTCGGGGCACCTCAAGAACAGCAATGACATCCAGACACTCATTGACCTCGGGCAGCCCCAGACCTTCCGCCCTTTCTCCTACCACATTGACTACCCGCATCACGACGTCGTCCACCGCCTCTACCTGGTGAAGGGACGCTATACCGACGACCAGCTGGGGAACTTCTCCCTCAACGCCTCCGTGCAGACGGACAACAGAGAGGAGTATAACATCCGCCGCAACGACCGCTCCTCCTTCCCTTCGCTCGCCCTTACCCTCACGAGCTATCAGGTGGACGGGCTCTGGCGCAAGCACTATAGCCGCTGGGACACCGAGCTAGGGCTGCACCTCAGGGGTACGGATAACTACAACCGCCCCGGGACGGGGATCGTACCCATCATCCCCAACTACACGGAGCTCAACTACGCCGCCCACGTGATCCAGAAGTACCAGACCGAGCGCTGGGGCGCGGAGCTCGGGCTGCGCGTCGACCGCCTAGCCATCGCCGTCGACGGCTACAATATCTTCAGGGAGCACCTCTCGGAGCGGCGCTCCTTTACCAACCTCACCTATAGCCTCGGTGGGCACTATCACCTCGGTCACGGCTGGCAGCTGACGAGCCAGCTGGGGCTTGCCTTCCGCGCGCCCCACGTCCACGAGCTCTACAGCGCGGGCAATCAGCACGGCGCCGCCATCTTCATCAAGGGCGACCGCACCCTCCGTACCGAGCAGGGCTACAAGTGGGTGAGCTCCGTCGCCTATAAGGGTGAGCGCCTTCGCCTCACGCTCGACGGCTACCTCCAGCTGATCGATGGCTACATCTACGAGGCGCCTGACCACAAGTACTTCCAGACGATCTCAGGGAGCTACCCCTCCTTCAGCTGGCGCCAGCAGGACGCCTTCTTCCGCGGTCTGGACCTAGAGGCCAGCTACGGCCTACCCTTGGGGCTGCGCTACGATGCCAAGGTCTCGCTGGTCTGGGCCAATGCTCTGAAGACGGGTGCCCTCTTCCCCTACATCCCTGCCCCCCGCGTCAATCAGGGCCTCTCCTGGGAGCGTAAGCTCTCCTCCAGCCTAGAGCTCTCGCTCGGCCTGCACCACCTGTACGTGGCACGCCAGACGCGCTTCGACAGCGAGATCGACATCGCCGACGCTCCGCCCGCCTACGATCTCTGGGGGCTGGAGCTCAGTCTGACGAAGCAGCTCGCCTCGGGGAGCCTGCGCTTCCTCTTCTCTGGGGATAACATCCTCAACCGATCCTACAAGGAGTACACCAACCGTGCGCGCTACTATTCGCACGACGCGGGGCGTGACCTCCGTGCCAGCCTAATCTGGCAGTTCTAGTCGTATCTACAAATACTAATCCCTATCCATCATGACAAGAAAAGCAATGCTACGCAGCGCCCTCGTGCTGCTAGGGGCGGGCTTCCTCCTGGCTAGCTGCTCCCCCTCCGAGCCTAAGAAGGCCAAGGACGAGACCGAGCACAAGCTCCACGACGATCCTGCGATCGTGCGCTTCCGCCTCACCAAGGCGACGCTCAAGGACCTCAGTAAGTGGGCCGAGCAGCCTACGCTGGCCGACATCGAGCCCACGACAGAGCAGCAGGAGATGAGCCTCTCGCTGACGCGCGAGGGCTTCCTAGCACACAAGGACAAGGGCGTCGAGGAGTTCAAGGTCGAGAGCACGACCAGCTCGCCCAGCACCGTCTACCTCCTGGAGGTCTTCTACACCGACGCTCAGGGCCGTCCGATGAATAACCAGTTCATTGACAATGGGCAGGATCGCATCCACCAGCACTTCTTCCGCCGCTATACCGAGCGCGAGCTCGGGGGTAAGGCGCGCATCTATCCTATCAATAAGCTCGAGGAGCTGGGCTACGACTATCGCTATGCCGACATCACGCCCTGGGACAAGCCCTACACCTCGCCCGAGAGTCGCTTCACGGGCGTGAGCAATCCTATGGGCTTCAAGGGACTGATCCGCTTCACGGAGGCAGACCTGCGCTTCCACCTGACGATCCTGCTCATGCACGCCCATGAGCCCAAGTACCGCATCGACCCCAAGACGCAGCGCTCGCTCTTCATGCCCTTCTACAACAACGACGCCTTCGCCATCAGCCAGGAGGCAGACATCTCCATCGACGTGCCTATCACCGTGGACAAAGGTAGCAAGGACGAGCGCCTCGCCAAGTATCGTAAGTAATTAACCCAAGCAATAAAGACTATGAACAAGTATCTTCGTGCCGCCTCACAGCTCTTCGCTGCCGCCGCCCTCATCCTCGCCCTGGCGAGCTGCCGTAAGGATGAGCCCAACACCCCGACGCCTCCCGCACCACAGCCCCCCGCACAGGAGGAGGCGCTCGTCTCTAAGATCGTCGTCCGCTTCCAGATCGGTCACCTCCACGGGGTCAAGAGCTTCCACCACCTCCCCAGCACGGCCGACCTCGACAACAAGAACCTGCAGGACGACCAGATGCTGACCTTCGAGCTCCGGGATAAGAAGTGGGCGCTGGTGCCCAGCATCACCGTCAAGGGGTCTGCTGGCGATACGACGCTCCACGGCCTGGACAAGCTGCTGGCCTACCGCTGGCGCGACACCAGCCGCCCCAATCCCTTCACGGGTGAGCCAGAGGGTGGTGCCTATCCTCAGTACGGTATCCTCCTCGAGGCCTACAATGCTAAGGGTGAGCTGCTCAACCTCGGTGAGCTGGCACGCAAGGACGCCTATCAGTTCTTCCTCTACCCCTCCAATGCCAAGGACTACGACACGGGTAAGGCCATCACGCCTAAGGCCGACTACAGCAACCTGATGAGCTACGTATGCCTTGACTCTGAGGTCTACAACAAGTCCGCACACCGCAATCAGACGAAGTTCCGTCCCGCCACCGACCCCATCAACTACAAGGGCTATGCCATCTTCCCCACGCTGGGATCGACCTTCGACCTCAACATCGACCTCTATGCTACGACTAAGGGGAAGCTCGAGGGCGGTAAGGCTTCGCCCTCCTACGCACCTAATGCGACGGTCAAGGCCGGTAAGCTGCTGGCACACCTGACGGTGCCCCTCTATGTCTTCGCTCCCTACTCGATGAGACAGTATGCAGCGACGAACGACGCTGAGAAGCCCCTGCGTCCCATCGAGGATATCAAGGCAGGCCTGGCGGAGGATGACGACCGCGATGGCGAGGAAGTAGTGCTCGTACAGGCTGCTGCCCGTCGTCTGGAGAAGATCCTCGGTAAGAGCTGGGATAAGATCGGCCCTGACTTCACCTACAATCAGCTGGCTCCCCGCGCCAACGAGCTCACGGGTGGTAACTTCTACTAGTCCCCAGCTCCCCGCGCTAGGACGAGCCTAGAGGCTCTTTCCTAGTAAATAAGGCGCTCCCCCCGACTCACGTGTCACCGCGTGAGCTGGGGGGAGCGCCTTTGCTTTGCCTAGGCTCGGGCTGCTACTTGTCGAGGTAGTAGCGGAGCAGCTTGTCCAGGGCTAGGTGACAGGCGGGACAGAAGTCCTTGGTGCGGTTGGTACGCATGCGGCAGTCATAGCTCGCGCGGTACATGCCCTTGCTGCTGTAGGCCGCGCCCTCGTAGAGCCCGACGGGGTACTTCTTCGCCTGAGCTGGGGGCGTGGGGCGAGGCGTCTTCTTGGGGATCAGCGCCGACCACTTCGCCCCCTCGAAGGCCTTGAGGTTCGTCACGTTCTGCTCCCAGGGCTCGATGGCGGAGGAATAGGTGTCGCTCATCGTGTCCTGCTCGTAGAAGTACTCATCCGCTAGACCCCCGAAGCTGTGCCCGAACTCGTGGACGATCACCGGCAGGTACTCCTTGTGGTGCGTCGAGCTCAGCAGGTAGGAGTTGTAGAAGCCGCCCCCGCCGTAGACGTCGGTATTGGCCAGGATGATGATATGCTCGTAGGGGATACCCGCTAGGGCATCGTGCACCGTCTTGAGGCGGCGCGTCGTCAGGTAGCGCTCGCTGTAGAAGGTGTCGAAGTGCGAGCCGAAGGCCGTGCGGGGCCACTGCCCGAGGCGGGGCACCGCCACGCCCGTCTGCTCCGAGGGCGTGAGGACGGCCACGACGTTGAAGCGCTGGCGGTGGCTCTTGAAGGGCTCGTAGGAGAAGATGGCCTCCGTGGCGGCCTTGGCATCCTCGAGGAAGGTAGGCAGCTCAGCCTCCGTGTAGCCCTCGGCGAGGATCGCCAGGTCGATGCAGTCCGCTGCCGAGCCCGAGTGGATGAGGTACTGCTGGCGGTACTTGGGCTGGGCGCTGTGCCTGTGGATAAGTATATCCTTGGGGTCGATGCGCTGCGTCTGCTGGGCGATCAGCTCATTGTGCGCGCCGCTCAGCTCGAGGGTCACTAGGACGGGGCGCTGGGGCCAGGGTACGAGGACGACCTCCTGATAGGAGCTGTACTTGCCCTTGGCCTCATCCGTCAGGCGCCACTCTTGGTAGAGCGTGTTGAAGGAGGTGCAGTAGATCAGGCGCCCTGTGGCCTCATCCCGCACCCAGAGGCGGGCGTTGCCCTGCAGAGCCAGGCTGTCGAGGTGATGACGGCGCCCCGCCCATACGGGTAGGAGGTGCGCCTCCTCGGGGGTGACCTTCGTCTCGCTCTGCGTGCCCGCTAGGATGTAGTCCAGGCGCAGCGTGCTGTCGGCGAAGTACTGCTTGAAGTCCTGTGCCGAGGCACTGCCAGCCGTGAGCAGCGCTGCGATGAGGACCAGGAGTCTAGTGTAGTAGTGCATAGTGTGGATATGGTGGATAAGTATGGGGAATGGCTGGGACTCGGCTAGCGCTCCCGTAGGGCGGCGTACATGCGCTCGTAGAGGGGCAGCTCCAGCCCGAGGGCGCGTGCCGTATGCACGACGTAGCCGGTGAGGTTCTCCAGCTCGGTGGGGCGCCCGTGCATGAAGTCCACGTGCATCGAGCTCGTGCTGGAGGGGATCATGAAGGTCTGCCGCTCGAGGGTGCGCTCTACGGCGTCTTCGCCTAGCTCGTGCCCTAGGGCGGTGAAGAGCTGGCAAAGCTCCTCGATGAGCCCGCGCATCTCCTCGGGGTGCTGGCTGAGGGCCTCGCCGACGGTCATATCATAGTAGCTGGTGCCCGTGGCGGTGGCGGAGATCATGAGGAACTTCTTGCGGATGAGCTCGCTGATGTCCTCGGGGTTGGTCGCCTGCACCCCGACCGACTCCAGTAGCTCCAGCAGCTCGGCCTCCTCGGCGCTGCGCTCGGGCTGTGCGTTGCCGAAGACGAAGCGCTCCCGCTCGGCCTCGAGGAGGATCTCCCCCGCGGCGGGCTTGCGCGCCGAGATGTAGACGCAGCCGTCCCAGACCTCGATGCCGGGGAGCAGCTCGCGGAGCTGATCGCTGATGTTGGCGCCGTTGAGCAGCGGCAGCACGATGGTCTCGGGGCCGATGATGGGGCGGAGCTGCTCCACGTTGGCCGCTAGGTCATAGCTCTTGGTCGCTAGGATCAGTAGGTCCGTGACGGGGAGCTCAGCGGGATCCTCTGCGAGGGCGTCGGGATGGACGGTGAAGTCGCGCTCGGGCGTATGGACGTGTAGGCCACGCTCGGCGATGGCTGCACGGTGTGCTCCGCGGGCGACGAAGTGGATCTGTCGGCCCTGTCCCTCCTGGGCGGCAGCGAGCAGCAGCATAGCGCCGTAGTAGCCGCCGACACCGCCCAGCCCCGATATGGTGATGGTCTTGAATCGCATGTATTTATCCTTAGGTAGTCTATAGAGCAAATGTAGTCAAAAAGGCCGAGAGCCCCCGTCCGTCCTTCGCCTCCCGCTCCCCGCTGCCGCAGCCCTCCCGCGGGGCGCCCCTTGGCTGCGTGCCCCCTAGCCCATCCGCTCCGTGAGGGATATCAGTCAGCTCCCTGAGGGTCGTCAGTCACGGCGCTGATGGATATCCGTCAGAGGCGTGAGGGATATCCATCAGCACGGGGGGACCAGGCTGGGCGCAGCGGCTGAGCTGGCTGGGGACGTCTCTGCGGCTTGGCTTGGGTGGCTTGGCTTTCTGAGGGACGGCGCCTTTCCTCGTGTTTGGTAGCTTGTTTTTCAGCCTTTTAGACTGTCCTTAGCTCCAGCGCTGAGCTACTCTATAGGCGGGCGGGCTGGGTCTGTGGCGAAAGGACTACCTTTGCTCCCATAAGTCACCCTACATTGCTTCGACTCGCTATGAAAGATGTTAAGGCCTATGGTGCGCGGGCTATAGATGCACCCCTGGAGCTCATGACGATACAGCGCCGCGAGCTCCGTCCGCAGGATGTGGAGTTCGAGATCCTCTACTGCGGGATCTGCCACTCCGACCTGCACCGCCTCAAGGGAGAGTTCGGCCAATCCCATTACCCCCTTGTCCCAGGGCATGAGATCCTCGGGCGGGTGACAGCGCTGGGCTCGGCGGTCAAGGACTTCCAGCTAGGCGAACTGGTCGGCGTCGGCTGCATCGTTGATAGCTGCGGGCACTGCAGCTGCTGCCAGGAGGGCCTGGAGCAGTTCTGCACCGAGGGGGTCTCCTTCTCCTTCAATGGGATTGACCGCGTGTCGGGGGGCTACACCTACGGCGGCTTCTCCAAGAGCTACGTCTGCGAGGATAAGTATGTGCTGCACTTGCCGCCCTTCGAGCAGCTCGCTATGGCTGCGCCGCTACTCTGCGCAGGGATCACCGTCTACTCGCCGCTGAGGCACTGGCAGGCGGGCCCCGGCAAGCATGTCGGCATCCTCGGGATCGGGGGGCTGGGGCATCTCGCCGTGCGCATCGCCAAGGCTATGGGCGCTGAGGTCACCGTCTTCACCACCTCGCCCGCCAAGGTTGCCGACGCCGAGCGCCTCGGTGCCGACCGTGCCGTACTCTCCTCGGACGAAGACGCGATGAAGGCCCTACGGGGGCAGCTCGATCTCATCATCGACACCGTATCGGCGGGACACGAGGTCAACGCCTACCTCACGGCGCTCAGCGTCGATGGTAGCGTGGTGGTCGTAGGGCTGCCCGCCGAGCCGCTCAAGGTCTCGGCAGGCCTCCTCGTACACGGCCGCCGCAGCCTCTCGGGCTCCAATATCGGTGGTATCGCCGAGACGCAGGAGATGCTGGACTTCTGCTACCAGCACGGCATCGTCGCCGAGGGCGAGGTGCTGCCCGTGAGCCAGGTGAATGAGGCGCTGGCGCGTCTGGAGCGCGGCGACATCCACTACCGCTTCGTCCTCGACATGAAGGAGCTCTAGGCGAAGCGCCTGGGCAGCGGCTACAGAACCTTGCTGGAGCGCTGGAGGCACAGCGCCTCCTCCTCTGCCTACATCAAGGGTCCAGAGCAGGAGAAGAGGCTCCTCTACAGCGCAGAGCCTCGATAGCCTGCGTAGCCTAGGGCATATTCAAGAGAAGGCCCCGAGTAGAAGTCTAGCTTCTGCTCGGGGCCTTCTTATAAGGCTCGCTCTAGGATGAGGGGGTGGAGTAAAAGAGATGCCCCCAGCGACAGAGCTCTGTCGCTGGGGGCCTATTTATTGGGTCCGCCTCGAGGGGCAGCGGGGTGGCTGCCCTAGCGAGGGCGGTGGCGCGGCTAGTTGTGCGTAGCGTTCTGCGTCAGCTTGCCGGGGTAGGAGTTGATAGCACCCTGCGGGATGAAGTAGACGACGCGGTAGTCCGTGGCGGGGATATCCTCGAGCTGGTGGTGCGCTCCAGGATAGTGGCGGGTCAGGGCGCGGCCGTTGCGGAAGACGTCGTAGCTACGCTCGGCCTGGAAGGCGAGCTCCAGCTGGCGCTCCTTGTCGATGCGGTCGGGGGCGTTGGCCGCGTTCAGGTCGCTGTACTTAGCCCCAGGGATGGAGCGGGTGCGGATGAGGTTGAGGTCAGCCTGCGCCTCGCCGTAGCGCCCGAGCTTGGCCAGGGCCTCAGCGCGGTTGAGGTAGACTTCCCCAAGGCGCGAGATGAGGGGAGAGTGCAGGTGGCTCTCCTCACCCTCACGGGAGCACTTGGTGATGTAGAACATCGGGTAGGCTCTGTTCAGCGCGATCTTGTAGTCCAGCAGGCCTGTGTACACCTTGCCATCACTGTAGGTGATGCGGTAGCGTCCTTCGGAGGCATTGACGGGCGTGAGCTCGTAGCTCTTGGTCTGCTTCGCGCCGCCGACGGTGACCTCCTCGGTCGCGGTGATCTTGCTACCTGCGCGCTGGATCGGGAGCTGGAGGTAGTTCTGGTCGCCGCTCTGCTCGGTCTTGATGAAGCGCAGTACCTCGACATTGCCCTCCTCGTAGACGGGCTCGATGAAGGCAGCACGGGCGTCTACGATGCGACGGTGCTGGTCGGGTCGGTAGTCGTTGCGCCCCGTCTCGTCGAGCATCTGGAGGTACTTGGCACTGGCGTACATCTCACCCCAGCCCATGCCGCCGATATTGGCATACATCCCCCCGACGCCGTAGTAGTGATCGTAGCCCGAGTACTCGGATGCGAGGCGACGGATGACGAAGATGGACTCCTTATTGGACTGCGGGAGGATCCTCGGGTAGCGCATGAAGTCCTCCCGTGAGAGCAGCTGGTACTGGCCGCTGGAGATGACCTTGGTGGCGTAGTCGACGGCCAGCTGGGCGTACTGCGTGTTCGGCTGCTCCCAGGTGCCGCTCATATAGAGGTAGACGCGGGAGAGGATCGCCTGGGCAGCGCCCTTGGAGGCATAGCTGGGGTCGCCCTCGCTGACGGGAAGCAGCTCCTCGGCCTTTGTAAGGTCAGCGATGATCTGCTTGTAGCTCTCGGCCACGGTGGCGCGGTCGGGGAGGGTGAACTTGCCGAAGACATTATCGGGCGTGCCATTGACCAGCGGTACGCCGAGGTTCTTCTCCGGATCCTGGTAGTAGGGACGTCCATAGGCGCGCACCAGGTAGTAGTAGAGCAGGCCACGTACGAAGTAGCACTCGCCGACGCGTGCCTTGACGGCGGCGTCGGTGGAGGCCTCGTAGAGCTTGATCGTATTGGAGGCCTGGGCTATGGCCTTGTAGCTGTTGTCCCAGAAGGACTGCAGGCGGTAGTTATTGGGCGTACGGTTGAAGGTGATGAACTCGAAGAAGGCGTCGGTCGAGGCACCACGTATCATGATGTTGTCGCCCGCGTACTCACCGCAGCGGTGCATGGGGTCGCTCCAGGCCTTGAGCTGGGCGTAGACCCCGCGTACCATACCGTCGATGGCCTCTTCGGGGGACTCAGTGATACGCGAGGAGGACATGTGTCCCTTGGGCTCGCGGTCTATGGAGCAGGCTACGAGCAGCCCTGAGGCTAGCAGGAGCGTGAGTATCTTATTCATATCGTAGGATGCAGACTAGGTTAGAGGGAAAGGTTGAGCCCGAAGATGACCTTGCGTACTGGAGGGTAGACCCCAGGCGAGGTCGTGCCCATGACGGTACCCGAGGAGGAGGGCAGCTCGGGGTCGACGCCGGAGTACTTGGTGAAGGTCAAGAGGTTCTCGGCGTTGACGTACAGGCGTAGCGTCTGGATCTTGAGCTGCGGCAGGGAGAAGTTGTAGCCGAGGGATAGGCTGCGGAGCTTCAGAAAGGAGGCGTCCTCGAGGTAGCGAGAGGAGGCCTTGTTGCCGCCATCCTTATTGTTGTAGAGGGCGCGGGGGTGGGTGGCCTCATCGCCTGCCTTCTGCCAGCGTGACCAGCCTGGGCGCAGGACCATCTGATTGCGGTCAGCGTAGGCAAGATCGGAGTCGTACTCCTGACGCGAGTAGTTATAGATCTGTCCGCCGAGGGAGTAGCCGAAGGCCAGCGCGAAGTCGAGCTGACGCCAGCGCAGGTTGGTCGAGAAGCCCCCGAAGAGCCTGGGAGCAGCGTTGCCGAGCTTGTAGTAGTCGGCCTCGGCGTAGTTCTTGGTCACGACCTTGCCGCCCTTGCCATCGTCCTTGTACCACTGGGGGCGTCCGTCCTCCTTGTTGACGCCTGCCCACTCCTTCATATAGTAGGTGTCGATGGGCGAGCCGATCTCCAGGATGCGGGAGGCCGTACCCGAGATGCCCGTACCGTCGCCGATGATCACGGGCTTGGCTACGAACTGACCCGTCGTGGCGTCGTACTGGCGGAAGATGTCGGTCAGCTTGTTGGCGTTGTGCCCGAGGTTGGCATCGAGGCTCCAGGTAAAGTCCTTGCTGCGGATGATGTCGCCGCCGATGGCGAACTCGACCCCACGATTGTCCATCTTCCCGATGTTGCGGTAGATGTTGGTGACGCCGATGAGGCCCGTGACGGGGACGTTGTAGAGGATGTTGTCGGTCTTCTTGGAGTAGAGGTCGAGGTTGAAGTGCAGGCGGTTATCCCAGAGCGAAGCATCGATCCCGAAGCCCGTCGTATAGGTGCGCTCCCAGGTGAGGTCGGGGTTGCCGAGCTGGGAGATGAGCATCCCGGGGCGGCCGTCGTAGTTGGCCGAGACGGAGTAGAGGTCGTACTGGGGATAGAGGGCCTCGGGGCGGTTCCCTGCTGAGCCGTAGGAGAGACGGAGCTTGAGCTGGTCGACACCCTGGAGGTGGAACCACGACTCGCGGTGGACGTTCCACCCGCCACTGATGGAGAAGAGCGTGCCGTACTTGGCATTGGAGCCGAGGTTGGAGGCACCGTCACGACGGATCGAGCCCTCGAGGAGGTAGCGCCCGTCGTAGCTGTAGCGGGCGTTGGCGAAGACTGACTGCACGGCCCACTCCGCGATACCGCCGCGGGCACGCTCGGGCTTGGCCGTGATGTCCAGTACCTCGAAGCCAGGGATGAAGCCTATGCCGTAGGCGTCGAGCGTCTTGCCCCAGTAGTCGTTGTACTCATAGGCCAGCAGCCCGTTGAGGCTGTGCTTGCCCCAGCTGTTGCTCGTCAGCAGCTTCTGGTTGGTGTACTTACGCATCACCTCAGCGCGGTACTCGGTGATACGTCCGTTGACGCTCTCGCCTGCGCTGGAGCGGGGGTCGGAGTAGCTGCGGCTGGCGTGGTGCACGTACTTGAGGTTATTGACCGAGGAGAAGGTGAGCCAGGGCGTGAGGCGCAGGTCGAAGTCCAGGCTGCCCATGAACTCGTAGTTGCGCGCGTCGCCGTGGTTCCACTGCAGGTCACGGATGTAGTTGGTGCCCGTGCGGTTCACCCAGCCGCTGTAGCGGTGGGGTACGGGCTTGCCGTCCTTGTCGTAGGGGCTATCCCAGGGGAGCATGGAGTACATGGCGGTGACGGAGTACTGGCGGTCGTCGGTCGTCTGCAGTGCCCCGCTGATGGAGGGGCGTATCGTCAGGGCCTCGAAGGGTCGGTAGTTCGTCTTGGAGCGGAAGTTGAAGCGCTGGTAGTCGAAGCCCTTGACAGCGCCCTGCTCCTTGTAGTAGCCGATGGAGAAGAAGGAGTTGAGACTCTCGCTACCGCCCTGCATGGAGAGGCTGTAGTCCTGGGTCACGCCGGTGCGTGTGGCGAGTTTCCACCAGTCGAAGTTGGCGTTGCGCAGCTCAGGCTTCCAGCGGTCGAACTTCAGTGCCTCGGGGTTCTGCACCGAGGCGAAGTAGTCGTAGAGCTCCGCACCCGTCATCATGCGCTGATTGCCATTGTGCAGCATGCTGACGCCCGCGCGTAGGGCGGCCGATACCTTGACCTTGCCCGAGCGGCTGCTCTTGGTCGTGACGACGACGACCCCATTAGCCCCAGCCGATCCGTAGATGGCGGTGGAGGCGGCATCCTTGAGGACGGTCACGGCCTCGATGTCCTGTGGGCTGAGCTGGCCGGGGTCGTCCCCGACGATGACGCCGTCGATGACCCAGAGGGGGCGCGTATTCCCGTTGAGCGTGGCCTGCCCACGGATGACGACGGCGGCGCTGGAGCCTGGCTGCGCCGATCCTGGGGCGACATAGACCCCAGGGGCCTTACCGTTGAGGAGGTTGGCCACCGAGGGCGTGGTGAGGTCCTTGAGCTTGGAGTCCTTGAGGCTGATCATCGCCCCGGTGAGGCTCTCCTTGCGCTGGGTGGTGTAGCCGACCACGACCAGCTCGCCGAGGGTGCGGGCGTTCTCCTTGAGCTTGATGGTCTGCGGGCCGCTGGTGGCGCTCACCTCGATCGTCTGATAGCCGATGCAGGAGATGACGAGCACGCTGCCCGGCGCTGCGGCGAGGCTGTAGCGCCCCTGCACGTCGGTCACGGTGCCGAGGTTCCTATTGCCCTTGACGGAGATGCTGGCGCCGATGATGGCTTCACCACTCTGGGCGTCTACGACCTGGCCGCGTAGCTTGGCGCTGGTGGTGCTCTGCTGCTCGGGCTGCGCGGAGCTGCCGCTGCTCGGGGTGGCGTGTAGCCCCAGAGGAAGGAGTCCCGGGAGGAATAGGGCTAGGACGAGGCTCTTGCGCAGGCTCGCTCTAGCGAAGGGGAGTAATTGGTTCTTCATCGTTTGTTCTAGCCGTTAGTAGTTAGTGTAGGACTTAGATGGAGCAAATGTAGAGTCTTTGCCGCAGCTCTACAAGGCTCTTTTCCTTAGAAACTTAAGGAAGCACCCGCCCGCTGGCGAAGCCCTTCGCCGCAGCCCCTTCCCGCCCCTGACTGCTATCCCTCACGGCGCTGACTGACGCCCCTCAGCATCGTGACTGATATCCCTCAGCGCGCGGACGGATATCCCTCGCGGGGCTGGGGGATAGCTCCCAGCTCGCTAGCACCTTGGGCGGGGCAGCTCGAGGCTCAGGCAAGGGCTGCTGCAGTACCCTTAGGCAAAGGCGCTCTGGGCTCTAGGCTCGTGGGCTCGGCTTTGTTTCGTATCTTTGTGGCCGCTAGGACAGGACAGACACTGCCTTGGTGATAACCAAAGCCTTAAATATAGGCATTAACTCATTTAATTTCCTCTATGAAAAGTCTTACGACTTCGCTCCTGCTCTTTGTGGGGGCAACGGGTGTGGCCTCTGCTGCAGGGCATCCCACCTTCGCAGACTCCATCCACCACATTGATAGCGTGCTGATCACGGCGCGTGCACGTCAGGAGGTCAGCATCAACCCGCTGGGCGTGCCTGAGCGCAAGGTGCCGATGACGATCAATAAGGTCTCTGGCCTCATGCTCCAGCAGCGTGCCATCACGCAGCTCGGGGACGCCCTGCGCTTCACCCCCGCGGTGCAGAACCGCAAGAGCTATGGTGCCTTCAACGAGATCGCCGTCCGTGGCTTCAACCGCGCCGTCTATATGGTCGACGGCGTGCGTGACGAGCGCTCCATGGTCAACTCCAATCCCTTCGTCAACCTCTACAATGTAGAGCGCATCGAGGTCCTCAAGGGCCCCGCCTCTGTCCTCTATGGCTATGCCAACGCTGGGGGGATTATCAACGTCGTGCGTCGCGCCCCGAGCGATAGCCTCACCCTCGGGGCTCACCTGCGCTACGGCAGCCTCGGCTACTACGACCTCGGCGTGCATGCAGGCGGCCAGCTGGCGCGCGGGCTCAATATCTATGCTGGGGGCTTCCACGCGGGCGGCGACCAGTGGCGCCACACCCAGGATACGCAGAATAGCCTCTTCACGGCGCTGAGCTACACCAAGGGTGCGCATAGCTTCATCCTCCGCCTCGAGGGCTTCTACGACTACTTCGGCACGGAGACGGGGCTGCCCGCACTGATGCCTGCCGACATGTACCGCGTCAGTGATGACCAGCTCTTCGCCCGTAAGGACGAGCTGCGTCCTGGCCTCGACCGCAGCTGGCGCTACAATGACCAGTCGGACTTCATGTACCACAGCGGCGCTAATGCCTCGCTCAAGTGGACCTACAACTTCGGCTCGGGCTGGCGTCTCTCCGACTACCTCTCCGGTAGCTACGACGACATCGACTACTTCAGCACCGAGACGATGAGCTGGCCTACGAGCCCGACGGCAGGGGCTAAGTACGGCTACTACAGCAAGGCTGCCGACGGGACGAAGACCTACTATGACCTAGATCACCTGATCTATGACAGCAACCTGCGCTTCTCCCACATCACGCAGATCATGCAGAACACGCTGGACCTGACGGGCAGCTTCGCCCTCGGCTCCATCGTCAACAACCTGCGTCTGGGCTACAGCACGACCTACATGCACCGCACGAGCTACTCGGGCTACAACGATGATGACATCTGGGGCCCAAGTCGTAGCATCAATGGCTCTGGGAAGGTCGTCTATCCCCAGGGGAGCGTCCTCAACCCCGACTTCAACGGCGGGCTGATGAGTAAGTTCAGCCAGGCGAGCCCCAACCGCACCTGGGTGCACGGCTTCTCGCTGAGTGACGTCGTCGAGCTGACGCCTCAGCTCAAGGCGATGCTCGCCCTGCGCTACGACCTCTATAGCTACAAGAGCACCAAGGGCCGCGTGGCGACCATCAATGGCGAGCGCCGTCACGAGGCCGTCAAGGACGACCAGTGGCTCTCGGTGAGCCCTCAGGAGCTGAGCTATCGTGGCGGGCTGGTATGGCTGCCCACGGAGTCGCTGACCTTCTACGGCTCGATCGGTAGCTTCTTCGCTCCCGACCAGACGCTGACCCTCAACCCCGCTACGCAGCGCTTCTATGACAAGGCGGGTCAGGCCGTCACCGAGCGCCGCAATGGCTACTACTTCGAGCCTCGCCGCGGCTATCAGGCCGAGCTGGGTGCCAAGTACACCCTCGGCGAAGTCCTTGACCTAAACCTCTCGGGCTACTTCATCCGTCAGGAGAACGAGGTCGTGCGCACGACGCAGACCGAGCAGGTGGCTGGCGCGACCAAGCGCTACAACGTCTCGGCACAGATCGGTGCGACCGAGAGCAAGGGCTTCGAGGCTGAGGCTACGCTGCGTCCCGCCGCTGGCCTGAGCCTCAGCGCAGGCTACGGCTACACGGATGCCGCTATCGCCGACGTCAATGAGACGCCCGTCAGCAAGCTCTTCAACATCAAGAAGGGCACGCCGCTTGCCTGGGTGCCCAAGCATACCCTCTACACCTACGGGGGCTATGAGCTGCAGCGCGGCGCCCTGCGTGGCCTCGGGCTCAACTACAGCCTGACCTACCGCAGCGAGATGTACTACAACGTAGGCGCAGGCCGCACGCTCGACCCCACGACCCAGCTCGACCTCGGGGCTAGCTACCGTCTGCCCTGCGGCATCAGCCTCGAGCTGCAGGTGCGCAACGTCCTCGGGACGAAGTCCTGGGCCTCCACGCTGGGCACGCAGCTGATGCCTGCCGAGCCTACCAACGCGCTCGTGACGCTTCGCTACCAGCTCTAGTCGGGCTACTGCCGCTAGACCTTAGCCCCGCGGCACGGGTCTAGCGGCGGAGCTCTTCCCCTAGATAGACCAAAAGCGCTGCGGCTGACCGCTCCCCTCTCGAGAGGGGGCAGTCAGCCGCAGCGCTTTATTTGTACTTGGGTGGGGCTAGCCTCGGGCTAGTGTCCCGCGAAGGCCTCCGTGATGGGATGACCGATGCAGCCCGAGGGGTACTGCGTCTTGAGCAGCGCCGCCAGCGTAGCGGCGATGTCGGTGATGTAGGTCTCGCGGTAGAGGTGCCCAGGGCGGATGCCGCGGCCCATGAAGATCAGCGGGATGTGCGTGTCGTAGGGTGACCAGACGCCGTGGCTGGTGCCGAGGGCGCGCTTGCCATTGCTGCGGGCGTACCAGCCTGGATCAGCTACGATGAAGATCTCCCCGCTGCGGCCCTTGCGGTAGCCGTTGATGACACGCTCGCGGATCGCCTGTGGGGCGGTCGCCAGCTGGGCCTCCTCGGCGGGGATGACGAAGGCTGCCCCCGGGAGACGCTCGCGCAGGGAGGCGCTGACGGCACGGATGAGGGCCATGCGGTCGATGCCGAGGGAGTCGATGCGAGGATTGTTGAAGAAGACCTGATAGTTCGCCACGCGGGTGACCAGTGCTAGATTCTGCCCCGTGAAGGCACGCGCCGTAGAGTCGGCGATCTTGAGGGCGCGGTCGGTGCGCAGGCCGCTGCCGGGGAGCTTATGCTCCTGCTCGAAGGTGAGGTTGTGCCCCGCGGCGTGGTCTGCCGTCAGGACGAAGACGTAGCCGTCCTTACCCACGCGCTGGTCCAGATAGCTGAGGAAGTCCGCCAGGTCGCGGTCCAGACGCAGGTAGGTGTCCTCCGTCTCGATGGCGAAGGTGCCGTAGTGGTGCCCTACGTAGTCGGTGGCGGAGTGGCTCATGGCAAGGAAGTCCGTCTCGTCGGGACGGCTGCCCAGCTGCTCGCCCTCGATGGCAGCCTTGGCCATCTCGAAGGTCAGCGTATTGCCAAAGGGCGTGGTGCGGATGACCCCCTTGCCGAGCTCCTGCAGCAGCCTTGCCGTGGGCAGCGGTAGGGTAGGGGGCACCTCGCCCTGCTTACCCCAGGGGTTCTCGTAGTTGTTCAGGTCGGGCGAGCTCTCCTTATAGCTGTCGATGGGGAAGAGCGGGTGCCAGTCGTCCTTCAAGAGGGCGGTGATGCGGTCGCGCTCGTTGAAGCGCTTGACCCACTCGGGCAGCTCCTGCATGTAGTAGCTGCTGGTGATGAAGTTGCCCGTAGCATCGTCCAGCCAGTAGGCCCCGTTGGTCGTGTGGCCTGCGGGCAGGATGGAGGCGCGGTCCTTGATGGCTACGCCTATGGTCTTGCTGCGGAAGTTGGAGGCGATGCGCAGCTCGTCGGCGATGGTGGTGGAGAGGAGGTTGCGGGGCGACATCTGCCCGCTCTTGCCGTTGGGCGCGCCGACGGTGGTGACGCTGCGGTCCTGCGTGCAGTAGATGGGGGCGTTGTCCTTGACGAAGTCATTGCCCGCGATGCCGTGGATGGCGGGTACGCTGCCCGTGTGCACGGAGCTATGCCCGATGGCGGTGACGCTGGGCAGGTAGTTGATGCGGGTGTTCTCGCAGTTGAAGCCCTGGGTAAGTAGGCGCTTGAAGCCGCCCTCGACGAAGCGCGCTTGATAGCGGTAGAGATAGTCCCAGGTCATCTGGTCGACCATCATCGTCACCACTAGGCGCGGGCGGCCGTGCTGTGGGGTGACCTGGTGTGTGGTCTGCTTCGTGCTGGCCTTGCGCTGTGCCTGGGCGGTGCTGCCTAGGGCTAGGAGCCCGAGGGCGAGGGTGCAGAGTCGGTAGTACTGATGTGTCATAGCTGTCGTGTGGCTATAGGGGTGAGAGAGACCCTAGAGTAAGCTCCGAGAGGAGTCACCCTAGGGCTAGGGCTTAGGCGAGCTGTAGCTCCAGAGAGGTCCAGCGCTGGCGGCTGCGCTGAGAGACGAGGCTGAGGCCGAGCTCTGCGCCGCGGGCGATGAGCTGCGGGGCGTCCTCCTCGTAGAAGCCGCTGAGGACGAGGCGTGCCCCTGGGGCCATGACGGCACGGTAGCGGGGCATATCCTCCAGGAGGATGTTGCGGGTGATGTTCGCCAGGATCAGGTCGTAGGGCGCCTTGCCCTCGAGGCTGGAGGCGTCGCCACAGATCATCTCCTGGATGGTGACGCCACTGAGCTGGGCGTTCTCCTGGACGTTGTCGTAGGCCCAGGGATCGATGTCTATGGCGGTGAGGTGACGGGCGCCGCGCTTCAGGGCAATGATGCCGAGGATGCCGGTGCCGCAACCCATGTCCAGCACCCGCAGCCCCGTGAGGTCGTGCTCCAGCAGCCAGCTGCCGACCAGCGCAGTGGTCTCGTGGTTGCCTGTGCCGAAGGCCATCTTGGGCTCGATGATGACCTCCAGCGGGATCTCAGGACGGGGTGCGTGGAAGGGGGCACGTATGAGGCAGGCCTCCTCGCCCAGTACGATGGGCTGGAAGTAGTGCTTCTCCCACTCCTCATTCCAGTTGATGTCGGGCATCTGCTCGCTGCTGTAGCTGAGCTCCACACCCTCGAGGATGGGCGTCGAGAGTAGCTCGGTGAGGGCCTTGTTGCCCTCGATGAGCGCGGTGGGGATATAGGCCAGCAGGTGCTCGCCATCCTGGCTGTCGAAGCTGTCGAAGCCGACGGAGGCGAGCTCCGAGGCTAGGAGGTCGAAGAGGACCTCCGTCTCGAGCGTCTCCGGGCGACGGACGACGCTGAGGGTATAGCAGGTGTATTGCATCCTTAGGGTCTAAGTGTCGGGATGATGTCTCTTAGCTAGCCCAGCACCTCACGCAGCACCTCGTCCATGGCCGAGGCCGTGCGGTCGAAGTCCTCAGCACTGTGCGCCATCGAGAGGAAGATACATTCGTACTGGGAGGGCGGTAGGTAGATGCCACGGGCGATCATGCCGCGGAAGTAGCGCGCATAGGTCTCAGTGTCGCTCTCGCGGGCCTCGGCGTTGCTTCGGACGCCGCCGGGGCGGAAGAAGATGGTCGAGAGCGAGCCCACGCGATTGTAGCTCAGACGATCGCTGTAGCGCTCGAGGATGGGGCGGATGCGGGCTTCGAAGGCGACGCCCTGCGCCTCCAGACGCTCATAGAAGTCGGGGGCAGCGAGCTCACGCAGCATCGTGATCCCAGCCGCCAGAGCCAGTGGGTTGCCCGAGAGCGTCCCCGCCTGATAGACATCGCCCAGTGGGGCGAGCCTATCCATAATGTCTGCGCGACCTCCGAAGGCGCCCACAGGCAGCCCACCGCCGATGATCTTGCCCAGGCAAGTCAGGTCGGGGCGTATGCCGTAGAGCTCCTGCGCGCCGCCACGTGCTGCGCGGAAGCCGCTGATGACCTCGTCGAAGATCAGCAGGATACCCTCCTCCTCGGTCAGCTGACGTAGCCCCTCGAGGAAGCCCGGCTGGGGCGGGATGAGCCCCATATTGCCCATGATGGGCTCGAGGATGACGGCTGCGACCTGCCCGCGGTGTGCCGAGAGCACCTGCCTGACGCTCTCCAGATCATTGTACTGAGCGACCAGTGTGTCCTCTGCCGTGCGGGCGGTGACGCCCGCGCTGGAGGTCTGTCCGAAGGTCGCCAGCCCTGAGCCCGCCGAGATGAGGAAGCTGTCGGCGTGCCCATGATAGCAGCCCTCGAACTTCAGGATCTTGTCCCTGCCCGTGAATCCACGCGCCAGACGCACCGCGCTCATCGTAGCCTCTGTACCCGAGTTCACCATGCGTACGCGCTCCACGGAGGGGAAGAACTGCGTGCAGATCAGCTCGGCCATCTCGACCTCGCGGGCATTGCAGGCGCCGTAGCTGGTGCCGCGATGCAGCTCGCGCTCGATCGCCTCGAGGATGGGCGGATAGGCGTGCCCCAGCAGCAGGGGCCCCCAGGAGGAGATGTAGTCGATGTACTCGTTGCCATCGACGTCGTAGATGTGTGCCCCCTTGCCGTGATCTATGTAGCGCGGCGTCAGGCCTACCGAGCGGAAGGCGCGCACGGGGCTATTGACCCCGCCGGGGATATACTGTGAGGCGCGCTCGAAGAGGGCCTCGGAGAGCTCTGTCCTTTGTGTCATTGGTCTCGGATGAAGAAGGAGGCAGGCTGAGGCGTTGACCTCGACCTGCCTCCACACTAATACCTATGTATAGGGCAAAATTAGGCTAAAAAGCCCACATAGCCCTGGGGCTACTGGATGACCAGCTCGTCGAGGAAGATGAAGTGCCCTGCGGAGCGCTGGTTAGCGGCCTTGACGCGCACGTAGCGAGCCCGCTCGGCGATGGGGAAGGAGAAGGTCTCGAAGCTCGGGAGGAAGTCCCCGTCGTCGGTCGTCGTCACGCGCTGACCGAGGCTACGCCAGTTCGTCCCGTCGTCACTGAGCAGCAGCTCGACGTGGTGCGGCATATAGACCCACTGCATCTTCTCCTGCATGAACTTGGCGAAGACATGCCGTAGCGCCTTCGTCTCCCCAAGGTCTACCGTCACATCTAGCGGCATGGTGAAGCCCTGCCAGAGGCCATCGAGGTAGGTCGGCGTGCCGCGTAGGCCGTCGACGAGGGCGCGGGCGCCGCCTGCGGGATACTTGGGGTTCCACTGGCAGCCCTCATTGTAGTAGATGGGCTTGCCGATGCCGAGGTGATAGTCCGTGCGGTAGCTGACCTCGGGGAAGTCCAGCGGCTGCCCGTCCTTGAAGAGGCGTGCCACCAAGAGGATGGAGTCGCGCGAAGTGATGCGCTCCCCAGTGTAGAGGCGCGAGGAGGCCGTGGGCATACTGCCGTCGGTGGTGTAGCGGATCTCAGCCGTGGGCTGCTCGCTGGAGAGGCGCAGCGCTACCTCACGGCGTGCGGTGTCGATCTCGCTGTAGACAGCGATACGCTTGAGCGGGTAGCTATTGATGCCTCTGGCCTTCAGTGCAGGTAGCTGAGCGGCCACGCGGCGAAGGAAGTCGGGGTAGCTGCGCTCCGTCTGCGGCGTCCAGCCGATCTCGGCGATAGCCAGCAGACGAGGGAAGAGCATGTAGGCAGCGTGCTGCTCGTTCTGGACGTACTCCGTCCAGAGGTTGCCCTGTACGCCGAGGATGTACTGCTGCTGGGCGGGGCTGAGGACGGCGGGCATGGGGTTGTAGGAATAGGTCTTCTCCAGTGGGGTGAAGCCGCCGATGGCACGGGGCTCGCCCTTGCTCTCCCGCTGGTAGAAGTCGAGATAGACGTAGTTGCCTGGGGTCATGACGACCTTGTGCCCCGCCTTGGCAGCGGTGATGCCGCCCTCCTCACCGCGCCAGCTCATCACGGCAGCGTTCGGCGCGAGGCCCCCCATCAGGATCTCGTCCCAGCCGATGAGCTGGCGTCCCTTGCCGTTGAGGTAGCGCTCGATACGGCGTATCATATAGCTCTGCAGCTCGTGCTCGTCCTTGAGTCCCTCCTGCTGCATACGTGCGCGGCAGTCGGGGCAGCTACCCCAGTGGTTCATCGCGGCCTCGTCGCCACCGATGTGGATATAGTAGGAGGGGAAGAGCTCCAGCACCTCGCCGAGAATGTCCTCGAAGAAGCGGAAGGTGCTCTCCCGCCCGATGCAGACGTCCGTAGCGTCGAAGGTCCACTTGCCCTTACAGGTCAGCTCGGGGTAGGCGGCAGGCAGCTCGTTGCTGTGTCCCGGGAGCTCGATCTCGGGGACGACGGTGATGCCGAGGCGGGCGGCATGGGCTACGACGCGGCGGATGTCGTCCTTGGTGTAGGCGCCGCCGTAGGCTCCAGGGGTGCCCTCATCGACGAAGCGGCGATCGTGCTGCCACCAGCTGTCCCAGTCGGCCAGGGTGCGCCAGGCAGCCTTCTTCGTCAGCAGGGGGTACTTGTCAGAGGGGAAGCGCCAGCCACCGCCATCGACCAGGTGCCAGTGGAAGTGATTCATCTTGTAGCGCGCCATCTCGTCTAGCAGCTGGATGATGAAGTCGGCGGACATGAAGTGGCGCGATACGTCGAGCATGATCCCACGCCAGGCGAAGCGTGCCGAGTCCGTGATGGAGAGCTGTGGCAGGCGGCGTCCGTACTGCCCCACCAGCTGCAGCAGCGTCTGTCCGCCCTGCAGGAGGCCACTGCTATCTCTAGCTAGGAGCTGCATGCCGCGCGGGCCGACGCTGAGGCGGTAGGCCTCGCGTCCCGAGAGGCGCCTATCGAGGCGCACGGAGAGCAGGGGTGCCTTGGTCGTGGCCTTGACCTTAAGGCCCGCCTGCTGGCGGAGCTGGGTCTGGATGACCTGAGGCAGTAGGGGCGAGACAGTGAGCGTCTCGGGGAGCTGAGCGTGCCCTGCACCCCAAGTGATGGAGGCGGGACGTGGGATCAGACGGAGGCTGTCGGCGGGGGCGGCCGTGAGGGGCGCTGCGCCGAGGAGGAGGCCAAGGGAAGCGAGGGCGATGCCCGCTACCCGTCTGAGGCTAGAGGTCTGTATCTTCATCTTCGTATATATAATGAGTGATGTGTCTATAGGGGCTAGGGGGCGTCGGCCTCGGCGGGCTGACGGCGGAAGAGCAGGCGGAAGGCCTCCTCTACGGTCTTGACCCCGACGAGGCGGATCTTGCGTCCTGGGGCGTCGGCGATATGGCTGAGGTTGCCCTCGGGCAGGAGGATGGCGCGGAAGCCGATGCGCTCGGCCTCGAGGATACGCTGCTCGATGCGTGCCACGGGGCGCACCTCGCCCGACAGCCCGACCTCGCCCGTGAGGCAGACACCCTCGGGGAGCGCTAGGTCGAGACTAGAGGAGAGGACAGCCGTGATGACGGCCAGGTCGCTGGCGGGGTCGCTGAGGCGGATGCCGCCAGCGATGTTGAGGAAGACGTCCTTCTGTATGAGCTTGAAGCCCGCACGCTTCTCCAGCACGGCCAGCAGCATGTTCATACGCTTGGTGTCGAAGCCCGTGGAGGAGCGCTGGGGGGTCGCGTAGACGGCCGAGCTGACCAGTGCCTGCGTCTCGATGAGGAAGGGGCGTACGCCCTCCATGGCGGCTGCGACGGCCACGCCACTGAGGCGCATGTCGGAGCTGGTCATCAGGTGCTCGGAGGGATTCTCCACGGGGCGCAGCCCCGTCTGGCGCATCTCGTAGATGCCCAGCTCGGCGGTGCTGCCGAAGCGGTTCTTCTGTCCGCGCAGGATGCGGTACATGTAGTGCTTGTCGCCGTCGAACTGTAGTACCACGTCCACCGTGTGCTCGAGCACCTTGGGCCCTGCGATGCTGCCCTCCTTGGTGATATGGCCGATGACTATGACGGGCACGCCCTCGGTCTTGCAGTACTTGAGCAGGGCGGTGGCGCACTCGCGGATCTGCGAGACGCTGCCTGGGGAGCTCTCGCTGAGCTCGGTCTGTATGGTCTGTATGGAGTCTATGACGAGGAGCTCGGGCTGCAGCTCCTCGGCGGTGTGGAGGATCTTCTCTAGGCTCGTCTCGGCATAGATCATCATGTCGTCGCCGCTACCGCCGCCGATGCGGTCGGCGCGCATCTTGAGCTGGTTGAGACTCTCTTCGCCCGAGACGTAGAGGGTGCGTAGCGGCAGCCTGAGGACGGTCTGCAGCACCAGCGTGGACTTCCCGATGCCGGGCTCGCCCCCGATGAGGACGAAGGCGCCCTCGACGAGCCCGCCGCCCAGGACGCGGTTCAGCTCGGGGTCGCCCATGTCGATACGCAGCTCCTCGCGGTGCTGGATATCGGCCAGACGTACGGGGCGCGCGCTGGGAGCTGCCTTGGGGCTGTAGCCAGGGCTCGTGTCCTTCTTGCTGACGACGATCTCTTCCTCCTCTATGCTGTTCCACGTGCCGCACTGTGAGCAGTAGCCCTGCCACTTGGGGTACTGGGCTCCGCACTCTGCGCAGTGGTAAATGGTCTTTTTCTTCGCCATAACGCAAAGGTAGTGAGGATCTCGCAAAGCGCCGCCGAGTGCCCCGCCCCGCCTCTGCTGTGCGCCTGGTGGTACTCAGACTGGAATACACCCTTGGCCCGGTGTCTGTGGGGGCTCCTCTGTGCTAGCCTTAGAGGCAGGAGCTTAGGGGGAACAGCCTTGGCTCGGTGTCTGTGGGGACTCCTCTATGCTAGCCTTGGGAGGCAAGAGTGTAGGGAGGTGCTTGTTCGGCTGCTTGCCTATGGCTCTCCGACGGCGCTAAGCCCCAATAGGGGCGACCCACTCAAAGCCCAGGGTGCGCAGCCCTGCAAGGGCGACCAAACCCTGGGTAAGCTGCAGCCAAAAGGGCAGAGCCCTACAGGGGCGACCCTCAATAGGCTCGGAGCATCGTAGCACTAAGCTAGCCGTAGTCCTCGATCGTATTGTGGGTCGCCCCTGTAGGGCTTCTTGATAATATCAGACCTCTACCCAGGGTTCCGTCAGGCTTACAGCCTTCCCTCACCCTGGGCTTTGGATGGGTCGCCCCCGAGGGGCTTGCCTGTCTATTCGCAGCCTATTGAGGACGGGTGGAAGCTACGGGTATCCCTGCATATCTGCCTTGGGGGATATGCTTTGTTCTTTGGTCTGCGTGTCGTGAGCACCAGCGCCCGAGCTGCCTGCCCCTTACCTCCTAGGGCACGCTGCTAGGGCGCGCGCTGGGCTGGGGGATATCCCCGAGCGGAGTCCGCCTAGGCTGCGCCGAGCGTCCGAGCTAAGGCGGGGCGGGAAAAATTATATTACTTTGGGCGGATTATTATATAACTTCTGGCTGAGTATTATATAACTTTCCCCACAATATTATATTACTTTGCTCCCTCCCCCTAGGCTGTCGCTTCGCTGCCCCTTATCCCTCGGCTGGACGAGGCTTGTCCCTCTGCGGGCTGGGGGGCTACTCGGCTTAGGCTGGGGGAGGCCTTGGGGAAGCTCGGAGGCGGGCTGCCGCTACCCTTGTCCACAGGGGGCGGCTACTCCTTATCTATATATAGGCTGGCGGAGGGCTGGGCTGGGGTAGCTGGGGGCTAAGATTGGAGCTCCAGTGCGCCTAATCCGAGGGCGGCGCTTACCTAAAAGTGAGGACGCCTCCGCCCCAGCCCGTCCCTAGCTCTAGGTATATATGCTAAAGAATGCGTATTTTTGTATCCAAATAATTTAACTAAACAATTCATCATTCACGTGTTATGCCGAACATTATCACGATAAAGAAGGGGCTCACGCTCAATCTGAAAGGGAAGGCACCTGAGGAACAGCTCGCACCAGTGGCTGCAGCTAGCTCCTACGCTGTCGTCCCCGAGGACTATGTGGGCTTTGTCCCCAAGGTGATCGTTCAGCCAGGGATGCGCGTGCTGGCCGGGGAAGCTCTGCTGGCGCATAAGGCTCATCCCGAGCTCAAACTGACCTCACCCGTCAGCGGCGAGGTCGTCGCCGTCCACAGAGGCGAGAAGCGCAAGGTACTCAGCGTAGAGGTACGCCCCGAGGCGACCATCGAGTACAAGGAGTACGCCACGGCTGACGCCCTCAGCATGGAGCGCAGCCAGCTGCTGTCGCTGCTGCTGGAGAGTGGTATGTTCAGCTTCTTCAAGCAGCGTCCCTACGACCGCATCGCCAACCCTCTGGATACGCCGCGTGATATCTTCGTCACGGCGAACCTGACGGCTCCGCTGGCGCCTAAGTTCGCCTACCTCGTCAAGGGACGTGAGCACGAGCTGCAGCTGGCACTCGATGCGCTCACGCGCCTGACCCCTGGTAAGGTCTACCTCGGCGTCGGGACGGGCGAGCTGACGGGCATCCGCACGGTAGAGCGCGTAGAGGTACGCGGTCCACACCCTGCAGGGCTAGTCGGCGTACTGATCAATCACACGGCACCTGTCAATAAGGGTGAGGTCGTCTGGACGCTCAAGGCTACCGACCTCCTCGTCATCGGCCGCTTCCTCAAGACGGGTCGCGTAGACTTCTCCCGCACCATCGCCCTCACGGGCTCGGAGGCTAAGGAGCTGGGCTACGTCAAGGTGCTGCCTGGGGCACGCTTCGATGAGGTGCTCGCAGGGCGTCTAGCGAAGAAGGATAGCCACGAGCGTATCATCGAGGGTGATGTCTTCACTGGGGTGAAGGTAGATGAGGCCCACGATCGTATGAGCTTCGGCATCGACCAGATCACCATCATTCCCGAGGGGGACGATCAGCACGAGGTGCTGGGCTGGGCGCTTCCTCGCTTCAAGCAGTTCAGCATGAGCCGCACCTACTTCTCCTGGCTGATGCCGGGTAAGGAGTACGCGCTGGATGCGCGTATCAAGGGTGGACGTCGCGCCATGATCATGAGTGGTCAGTACGACAGCGTCTTCCCTATGGACATCTACCCTGAGTTCCTACTCAAGAGCCTCATCGCCTTCAATATCGATGATATGGAGGCACGTGGCATCTACGAGGTAGCGCCCGAGGACTTCTCGGTCTGCGAGTTCGTGGACACGTCCAAGATACCCCTGCAGCAGCTCGTGCGCCAGGGGCTGGATGAGCTCTACAAGGAAATGAACTAACCCCCAGGTTTCACTTATTAAAGGACAACGACCTTGAACGCTTTAAGAAAACAAATCGATAAGATCAAGCCAGCCTTCACTAAGGGTGGTCGCTTCGCGGCCCTGGAGTCTGTCTTCGATGGCTTCGAGACCTTCCTGTTCGTCCCGAACACGACCTCGAAGCGTCGTGGCGTGCATGTGCATGACGCCATAGACAGCAAGCGCACGATGAGCGTGGTGATCTTCGCCCTGCTGCCTGCACTCCTCTTCGGGATGTACAACATCGGGCTGCAGCACAATATAGCCCTAGGGCAGGAGTCCAGCTTCTGGGCTACCTTCCTCTACGGTCTGCTCTCGGTACTGCCACAGATCGTGGTATCCTACGCCGTGGGTCTGGGGATCGAGTTCATCATCGCTCAGCTCAAGCATGAGGAAATCCAGGAGGGCTTCCTGGTGACGGGGATCCTGATCCCCATGATTATCCCCGTGGAGACGCCCCTGTGGATGATCGCTGTAGCTACGGCCTTCGCTGTGGTCTTCGCTAAGGAGGTCTTCGGTGGTACGGGCTACAATGTCTTCAACGTCGCGCTGGTGACGCGTGCCTTCCTCTTCTTCTCCTACCCCGCAGCTATGTCGGGCGACAGCGTCTGGGTACGCCTGGGCTCGAGCTTCGGCTTCGGTGGCGAGGGTAAGGTCGTGGACGGCTTCTCGGGCGCTACGCCTCTGGGGCAGATCGCTGCTGCCAAGGGCGCGCTGCCTGACATCCACAACACGCTCGGCGGTGCACTCACCGACTGGGATGCCTTCCTGGGCTTCCTCCCCGGCTCTGTGGGTGAGGTCTCCACGCTGGCTATCCTCATCGGCGCCCTCATCCTCATCTTCACGGGGATCGCTAGCTACAAGATCATGGTATCGGGTGTGGTAGGGGTCTTCGCTATGGCCTCGCTCTTCAACGCTATCGGCGCTACGCCTGCCATGCAGGTCTCGGCACTGCACCATCTCCTCTATGGGGGCTTCGCCTTCGGGATCGTCTTCATGGCTACCGACCCTGTGACGGCTGCACGCACCGAGGCGGGTAAGTGGGTCTATGGCTTCCTCGTCGGGGTCATGGTCGTCTTCATCCGTGTGCTCAATGCGGGCTACGCTGAGGGTATGATGCTCGCCATCCTGCTGATGAATACCTTCGCTCCCCTCATCGACTACATCGTCGTAGAGCGCAACGTCAACAAGCGTAAGGCACGCCTCGCAGTAGCTAAGAACTAAGACAGCAGCAACACACGATGGATACAAACAAGAACTCATACGTGATCATCTACGCATCCGTGATGGTCATCCTCGCCGCGGTCTTCCTGGCTGGGGCGAACATCCTGCTCAAGCCTTCGCAGGAGGAGAACGCTCGTATCGATAAGATGGAGCAGATCCTGCGCGCCCTCGGGCAGACGCCCTCCAAGGCCGACGTCATCTCCACCTACGAGGGGCTGATCAAGAAGGAACTCCTAGTCAACGCCGAGGGACAGGTCGTCCAGTCCTTCGAGGGCGGGGAGATCGGTAAGAGCGCTGCCTTCAACGCCAATACCGAGCTCGACTATAAGCTCATCGCCAAGGGCGAGCAGCGCGACCTGCCCGTCTGGGTAGCTGAGGTCGGGGGTAAGACCGTCTACGTCCTGCCGCTCAACGGCGCTGGGCTGTGGAATAAGATCTGGGGCTACATCGCGGTAGACGCCGCTGACCACTCTACGGTCACGGGAGCAGACTTCGGCAACGCTGGGGAGACCCCAGGGCTCGGTGCCGAGATCTCTACGCCTCGCTTCTCTGCCGAATTCCAGGGCAAGCAGCTCTTCCGTGAAGGCAAGTTCACGGGCATCGCTGTCGTCAAGCCCGGGCAGAAGGTGGACGATAAGGACTATGTCGACGGCATCTCGGGCGGTACGCTCACCAGCAACGGCGTCCATGACATGCTGCACCATAGCCTCGCTCCCTTCCAAAAGTTCCTCGAAACCTATAACGCGCAGTAGCTATGTCTCTCTGGAATAAAAAGAATAAAGAAACCCTTCTCGGTCCGCTGAGCAAGAACAATCCCATCATGGTGCAGATGCTCGGCATCTGCTCCGCCCTTGCCGTGACCTCCAAGCTGGAGCCCGCCCTCGTCATGGGGCTGTCGGTGACCATCGTTGTGGCCTTTGCCAACGTGGTGATCTCACTCCTGCGTAAGGGGATCCCCAACCGCATCCGCATCATCGTACAGCTGGTGGTCGCCGCTACGCTCGTGACGCTGGTCAGTGAGGTCCTCAAGGCCTACGCCTACGACGTGAGCAAGCAGCTCTCCGTCTTCGTCGGGCTGATCATCACCAACTGTATCCTCATGGGTCGTCTGGAGGCCTTCGCCCTTGGTAATGGTCCCTGGGAGTCCTTCCTCGATGGGGTCGGTAACGGCCTCGGCTACGCCATCGTGCTGGCTGTCGTCGGCTTCTTCCGTGAGCTACTGGGCTCGGGGACGCTGCTGGGCTTCCGGGTCATCCCTCAGTCGCTCTACGCTACCGATGGTATCCATGGCTACGTCAACAATGGCCTGATGATCCTGCCCCCGATGGCACTCATCTCCGTGGCTGTCCTCATCTGGATCCACCGCTCCTATAACAAGGAGCTGCAGGAAAACTAACATCTCCCACGCCTACTAGTAGTATCAAGAAAGAATGGATACATTAGCCTTATTCTTCCGGTCGATCTTCGTCGACAATATGATCTTCGCCTACTACCTAGGGATGTGTTCGTTCCTGGCGGTATCGAAGAACGTAAAGACCTCCTTTGGTCTGGGACTAGCGGTCATCTTCATCCTCACCTTCACGCTGCCGATCAACTACCTTCTGGAGACCAAGGTCTTCAAGCAGGGAGCCCTTGACTGGCTGCTCGGTCCTGAGGCTGCGAGCATCGACCTCTCCTTCCTCTCCTTCATCATCTTCATCGCTGTCATCGCTGCCTTCACGCAGCTGGTAGAGATGCTCGTCGAGCGCTTCAGTCCTTCGCTCTATGCCTCGCTGGGGATCTTCCTCCCGCTGATCGCTGTGAACTGCGCCATCCTCGGCGGCTCGCTCTTCATGCAGCAGCGTGAGTTCCCCACGATTGGGGAGGCTACCGTCTATGGCTTTGGCTCCGGTATCGGCTGGATGCTGGCTATCGTCGGCATGGCAGCTATCCGTGAGAAGCTCCAGTACTCGGACGTACCCAAGCCCCTGCGTGGTCTAGGGATCACCTTCATCATCACGGCGCTGATGGGTATAGCCTTCCTCAGCTTCTCGGGTGTCAAGATGTAATAGCGAAGTCTCTAAGTAATGAATACAACCATCATACTCATCAGCGTAGCAGTCTTCCTGCTGCTGACGCTGCTGCTCGTCATCGTGCTGCTCGTCGCTAAGAGCAAGCTCGTCCCCTCGGGCAATGTCAAGCTCACCATCAACGGGGAGAAGGAGGCTGAGGTGCCCATCGGGGGTACCCTGCTGAACACCCTGCAGAGTGAGAATATCTACCTCTCCAGCGCCTGCGGTGGTGGTGGTGCCTGCGGTCAGTGCCGCTGCCGCGTCGTCGAGGGTGGCGGTGAGATCCTCCCCACGGAGAAGGGCTTCTTCTCTCGCAAGGAGCAGTCTGAGCACTGGCGCCTAGCCTGCCAGACCAAGGTCAAGGAGGACATGCAGGTCATCGTCCCCGAGGAGGTCTTCGGCGTCAAGGAATGGGAATGCGAGGTCATCTCCAACCGCAACGTCTCGACCTTCATCAAGGAGTTCGTCGTCAAGCTCCCTGAGGGCGAGGTCATGAACTTCAAGAGCGGTAGCTACGCACAGATCACCATCCCCAAGTACGATATCAAGTATTCGGACTACGATATTGATGAGAAGTTCCGCGGTGACTGGGATCACTTCGACATGTGGAGCCTGACGTGTAAGAACGACACGGAGACCATCCGTGCCTACTCTATGGCCAACTATCCTGCCGAAGGGAACATCATCACCCTCAACGTGCGTATCGCCACGCCTCCTATGGACCGCACGACGCATAAGTGGATGAACGTCTCACCAGGGATCTCCTCCTCCTACATCTTCTCCCTCAAGCCTGGGGATAAGGTGCGCATGAGTGGTCCTTACGGGGACTTCCATATCCAGGACACGGATGCAGAGATGCTCTACATCGGTGGTGGTGCAGGTATGGCACCGCTGCGCGCGCAGATCCTCCACCTCTTCCGCACGCTCCACACGAGCCGCAAGGTATCCTACTGGTACGGTGCGCGTAGCAAGAAGGAGATCTTCTACGAAGAGGACTTCCGCGAGATCGAGAAGCAGTTCCCCAACTTCAGCTTCCATATCGCCCTCTCCGATCCTCAGCCTGAGGACAACTGGACGGGCTACACCGGCTTCATCCACCAGGTCATCCTCGACAACTACCTCAAGAATCATGAGGCTCCCGAGGATATCGAGTACTACATGTGCGGCCCTGGCCCCATGGCCAATGCCGTCAAGGCGATGCTGGAGAACCTCGGCGTAGAGCGCTCGCAGCTCTTCTTCGACGACTTCGGCGGCTAGCCGTCGCTCGGCTCAGGCCCAGGCTAGAGAAACAGATCTTGCCCTCGGGCAATGCACAGCGCCCCCTGCAGTCTCGCACTGCAGGGGGCGCTGTCTTTAGGGGCATTCTTGGGTGGCTGGGGTCGTGCGTCCACTTTCGCCTGGGGCGCTTCGTGCACCGCTCCGTCCTTGTCCCCGTCCTTCTTCTCGGAGCGCTCTCGAGGGGAGGAAGCACGGGCTAAGGCAAGGGGGAAGGATAAAGTCTAGGGGGAGCAGCCGCACGCCGTGCTAGGCGCTGGGCTGCTCCCCCTAGAGCTTGAGCGGATGTGTGTAGATGGGCGGCGCGGCTGATGGGCTAGCCGCGGGCAGCCTGCAGGGCCTCGAGGCGTAGCGTCAGGTCGATGAAGGACTCCACGCCCAGCTGCTCGGGGCGCTTGCCGAAGATCGGGTCGCTGTAGTCGTAGTCGGGCCCGAAGAGCCCCTTGAGCGAGTTGCGTAGCGTCTTGCGTCGCTGGTTGAAGCCCGTCTTGACGACCGTCTTGAAGAGGCTCTCTGAGCAGCCGAGGCTCTGGCGCTGATTGCGGATGAGGCGGATGACGCCGCTCTTGACCTTGGGGGGCGGATTGAAGACGTGCTCGTCCACGGTGAAGAGGTACTCGACATCGTACCAGGCCTGCAGCAGCACGCTCAGGATGCCGTAGTCCTTGTTGCCCGGAGGTGAGGCGAGGCGCTGGGCGACCTCGCGCTGCAGCATCCCCGCACAGTAGGGGATACGCTCGCGGTAGTCGAGCAGGCGGAAGAAGATCTGCGAGGAGATATTGTAGGGGTAGTTGCCGATGAGGCTGAAGGGGCCATCGGGCATATAGTCCTCTATGGGGAGCTGGAGGAAGTCGCCCGAGATGATGCGGCCCTCGAGCTGGGGGAAGTGTTCCCCGAGGTAGGCCACGGACTCTTGGTCGAGCTCGATGACCCGTGTGTCGAAGCCTAGGGCGAGGAGGTACTGGGTGAGGACACCCATCCCCGGGCCTATCTCGAGGATAGGTAGCTCACGGTAGTCCTCGAGGGAGCGGGCGATGCGCTCGGCGATGCTGAGGTCAGTGAGGAAGTGCTGCCCGAGGGCTTTCTTTGCTTTTACTTGCTGCATGTATCGTGGTGAATGCTTAGTCCTGTTGTAGAGCGCTAAAATACCACAATTAGACGATAGTCAGCCACTAGCACCTTGAGGGTCAAGCGCGAGGCTCGATGCGAGTTGCGCCTGTGCGCTGCTCGTTTTGGGCTGTCCGTAGGGGGCGAAGCGCCTCCCAAGTGTCCCGAACGCAGCCCAAGACGAAGCAAGTCACAAGGTGAGACGAGAGGCTTAGCTAAGACATGCCTGCTGCGCAAGGAGGCTTCGCCTGCGTCTCCTCAAGGCCTGCAAAGCCGCCCCGCGCTTGCCCCAGTAGCCTACGCCTATAGGGAGAGGGCTCGGGAGGGATATCAGTCAGCGCCCTGAGGGGCGTCTGTGGCGTGCGTGAGGGACGTCAGTCAGCTTCGTCACTGATATCCCTCACAGCGCTAGGGCAAGGCGTTCGCCGCCTTGGACTAGCGTCTAGGGCTTGTCTCGGGTAGGGTAGGGCGATGGGCTTGGCCTAGGGTGGAATGGCTACACCGCGTCTTATTAGCGCTTCTGCATTAGGCTCTAGGGGCAAAAGGTAGCCCAATCGGGGCGGCATTACGAAGAGCCTAGGTCTGCTCCCGTCCTGCGTATCCTAGCTTGGAGGGCTAGGGGAGGGCTTCGGTCGAAGGAGCTCGAGGCGGAGGCTCGGGGGCGGCTTGGTCGGCTGTCTTGTCTTGGGAGCTGAAGCGCTGGGTCGTGGCCGCTGGAGAAGCTGCTCGGGGGAGGTAGCGGCAGGGCGCTGCGGGGTGAATGGCGAAAACTTAGTACATTTGCCTCTGCCAAGGCATATATATAATAGTATAAGGAGCTGTGTGCCCGCCGCCTCGGAGCAGACCCCAGCGCGGCGGAGAGCACATACACAGATATGAAGACCAATCCTACGACAAAGGCTATCCTCTGGGTCGTCATCCCGCTGCTCATCGGCGGGCTGGGCTTCTGGGGACTCTACCGAGAGACCGACTGGCGGGAGCTGGGGCAGACGCTGAGCAGCGAGGTACGCTACCCAGTACTCCTCTTCAGCCTCCTCTTCGGCCTGATGAGCAACCTCTGTCGTGGCCTCCGCTGGGAGCTGCTCGTAGCGCCGCTGGCGACCGACGGAGCCCCTCCGCGGCGCATCAATACCATCTGCACCGTCCTCGGCTCCTATACGGTGAACATGGGTATCCCCCGCTCGGGCGAGGTATGGCGCTGCGTCGAGCTGGAGCGCAGGGAGCAGATCCCCTTCGCGCAGCTCTTCGGTACGCTCATCGTAGACCGTCTGGTGGATGTCCTCATGCTGGGGCTGATCCTCGTGGGGATCGTGGCCTCGAGCACGGATTTCTTTAGGGACTACTTCGCCCAGCACCCCGAGGTGCTCGAGGCGCTGGTGGCCTTTGCCCACAGCCCCTGGATGCTCGTCCTCATCGCCCTAGGGCTGGGGAGCGTGGCGCTGGTGCTGTGGCTGCTGCGCTATAGACCCGAGGGGCGCGTGGCGCACTTCCTCCGCCAGCTCTGGCAGGGTGGGATGAGCATACGCCAGATGCCGCACCGTGGGCGCTTCCTGCTCTTGACGGCGCTGATCTGGGTCGGGTACTTCTGCTACTTCTACTTTGCCCTCTTCGCCTTCCCCGCTACGGAGCACCTGCCGCTCTCGGTCGCTGGGATCGCCTTTGCCCTGAGCAGCATGTCGGTGATCGTACCCGTGCAGGCAGGGATGGGCGCCTGGCATGCCGCCGTCATCGCGACCTTCACCACCTTCGGCATGGCCCTGCAGCCCGCGCAGGACTTCGCCTTCATCGTCCACACAGCGCAGACTCTGTGGATCACGCTCTGCGGGCTCATCGCTATCCTCGCACTCCCGATCATCAACAGGCACTACGTGCGCCAGCGCTTCGCCACGGAGCATACTACACCTTAATAATGAATGACTATGGCAACAGAGATTAAGACCCTAGCGCCCTCCGCCGTGTGGGGCTACTTCTACGATCTGACGCAGATCCCTCGCCCCACGGGGCATACCCTCGCCGCTCAGGACTATGTCCTAGCGCTGGCCGCCCGCCTTGGGCTCAAGGCCGAGCGGGATGCTGTGGGGAATGTGCTGGTGCATAAGCCCGCCACGGCTGGCCTGGAGCAGCGCCCCGTCGTGACGCTACAGGCGCACCTCGACATGGTGCCACAGAAGAATAGCCACGTGCAGCACGACTTCGTCACCGACCCCATAGACGCCTATATCGACGGCGAGTGGGTCACGGCACGCGATACCACCCTCGGCGCGGACAACGGCATCGGGGTAGCCTACATGATGGCAGTCCTCGCGGACAACACGCTGCGTCACGGCCCGATCGAGGCCCTCTTCACCATCGACGAAGAGGTCGGTATGGTCGGCGCCCACGGCCTGCAGCCCGGCTTCTCGGCAGGGCAGATCCTCATCAACCTCGATAGCGAGGACGAGGGGCAGCTCTTCGTCGGCTGCGCTGGTGCGGTGGACGTCAAGGTCTCGCTCGAGTACAAGGATCAGGAGCCGACCCCCGAGGGCGACATCGCTGTACGCATCGCCTTGACGGGACTCAAGGGCGGGCACTCGGGGACGGATATCATCCTCGGCCGTGCCAATGCCAATAAGCAACTGGCACGCTTCCTCAAGGAGGCCATCGCCAGCTACGGTGCGCGCCTCGTCAGCTTCGACGGCGGCTCGCTGCGCAATGCCATCCCCCGTGAGGCCTTCGCCGTGGTCACGATCCCCGAGGCTGAGGCCGATGGGCTGTGGGAATTTGCCTCCGACTTCGCCGATCAGCTGCGCGTCGAGTACCGCGGTGTCGAGGAGTCGATCAGCCTCGCACTGGAGCGCACCGAGCTCCCCGCGACGGTCGTCCCCGAGGAGATACAGGACGCGCTGATCAATGCTGTGGTGGCCTGCGTCAACGGCCCGCAGAGCATGCTCACCGAGTTCCCCGGTATCGTAGAGTCCTCGACCAATATGGCGCGCGTGCTGCTGGAGGCAGGGCACTTCTCGGCGATCTTCCTCGTGCGTAGCTCGTCGGATAGCCGCAAGATGGAGGTCGCTGGCGCCATCGAGAGCGCCTTCAACCTCGCAGGCGCCGAGGTGGACTACTCGGCAGGCTACGGTGGCTGGGCGCCCAACGCCTCCTCGCCCATCCTCGGGACGCTGCGTAAGGCCTACGAGGAGGTGACTGGCCAGACGCCCGAGGTCACCATCATCCACGCTGGGCTGGAGTGCGGCATCCTGCAGGGCGTCATGCCCGAGGCTGATATGATCTCCTTCGGGCCCGACATCCGCGCTCCGCATTCGCCCGACGAGCGCGTCTCCATAGCTTCGGTAGAGCGCTGCTGGCATATCCTGACCAAGGCGCTGGAGCAGGTCTAAGCACAATCATTAAGGTATATAGATATAGAAGTAAATGAGTAAAACAGCTTATGTATTCCCCGGTCAGGGCGCACAGTTCGTCGGCATGGGGAAGGAGCTCTACGAGAGCCACCCCCTAGCGAAGGAACTCTTCGAGAAGGCCAACGAGATCCTCGGCTTCCGCATCACGGACATCATGTTCGACGGGACGGACGAGGAGCTGAAGCAGACCAAGGTCACGCAGCCCGCCGTCTTCCTCCACTCCGTCATCCGTGCGCTCTGCCTCGGCGACGAGTTCCAGCCCGATATGGTCGCTGGCCATTCGCTGGGTGAGTTCTCCGCTCTGGTCGCTGCTGGCGCCCTGAGCTTCGAGGACGGTCTACGTCTGGTCTCCAAGCGTGCGCTGGCGATGCAGGCGGCCTGCGAGCTGCAGCCCAGCACGATGGCCGCTGTCCTCGGTCTGCCCGACGAGCGTGTCACCGAGATCGTGGCGAGCATCCAGGATGAGGTCGTCGTAGCGGCGAACTTCAACTGCCCCGGCCAGCTCGTCATCTCGGGGAGCGTCGCAGGGGTCGACAAGGCCTGCGAGTTGCTCAAGGAGGCTGGTGCTAAGCGCGCCCTCAAGCTCAACGTCGGGGGGGCCTTCCACTCTCCGCTGATGGAGCCCGCACGCCTGGAGCTGCAGCGCGCCATCGAGGGCACCGAGTTCCACAAGCCCCGTTGCCCCATCTATCAGAATGTCCCCGCCAGCGCGGTCAACTGTACCCACGGCATCAAGAAGAACCTCATTGCCCAGCTCACGGCCCCCGTACGCTGGACGGAGAGCGTCCGTGCTATGGTCGCCGACGGCGCTACGACCTTCATCGAGGTAGGCCCAGGTGCCGTCCTGCAGGGGCTCGTCAAGAAGATCGCCCCAGAGGTCGCTACCGAGGGTTGCCAGTAGCTTGACGAGGCCGTGAGCCTTGTGCTGGCTTACCTGCAGTACGAGGCCTCAGCCCTCCCGCTAGGCTCTTAAACAAAGGGACTTAGCCCATCTGAGTGGGCTAAGTCCCTTTTTTTTCTTTTCTTAGTAGCCGAATTGAGTCTTTGTGCAGCTCTGTGCGCAGCGCTTTCCTCTGCTGCTGGGGCTGCTTTCTTGGGCGCTATAGTAGGCCTCTTGGGCTCGGGCAATTGGCCTCTGCCCCTTGGCTCCCACATAATTTGAAAGTGTACAAATGAGAACGTTGATCTACGCCCTAGCCTTGATGGGCGGCCTCCTTTTGACCTCCTGTGGTAGCTCGCGTGAGGTGCTCTACATGCAGGACTTGACCCAAGTCGATCAGGATAGTATGACGGTTATCGACCTGGCGCAGCGTGCCCCCGCACTACGCATCGCTCCCGATGACCGCATCTCCATCGTCGTCAGCAGTAAGGACCCCGAGCTTGCCACGCAGTTCAACCTCCCTGTGGTGACGAATCGTGTGGGGATGGAGAGTGGTTTTGGTAGTTCTAATCCTTCGGTGTCGACCTACGTCGTCGCTCCTGACGGTACGATTGACTTCCCCGTGCTGGGACGTATCAAGGTAGCGGGTAAGGATAGACATGGGATAGCCACCGACATCAAGCAGCGCATCATCGCTGGCGGACTGCTCAAGGATCCTGTGGTGACGGTAGAGATGACTAACCTCTACGTCTCCATCCTGGGGGAGGTGCAGCGTCCAGGGCGCTATGCCTTCGACCGCGATAGGATGACCATCCTTGATGCCTTCAGCCTCGCGGGGGACCTCACGATCTACGGACGTCGTGACCGCATCCTGCTCCTGCGGCAGGAGGGGGATCAGCAGGTGGCCTACCGCCTCGACCTGCGCTCGGCAAGTAATCTCATGGCCTCCCCAGCCTACTACCTCAAGGCGGGCGATGTCATCTATGTCGACCCCAATAACTACCGCGCGCGCCAGGCTACGGTCAATGGGAACAATGTCCTCTCGACGTCCTTCTGGATCTCGTTGGCTTCGCTCGCTACCAGCGTAGCCCTGCTCATCATCCGTCGTTAATACTAGCTCTACATGAATACCGACCAATTGCAGCAGCAGGAGTCGCTGGAGTCCTCCATTAGTCTCCCCGATCTGCTCAAACTTTTCCTCTCGCACTGGCGCTGGTTCCTGCTCTCCCTGGTGATCTGCATGTCGCTGGGGATACTCTACCTTAGCATCACGCAGCCAGTCTACACGCGCTCTACCTCGATCCTAATTAAAGAGGATAAGGAGAACGGTGCCTCCGCGGGGGATCTTAGCGCCTTCCAGAACCTCGGTCTCTTCCAAGGCTCGTCGAAGGTGCAGAACGAGCTGATCACCATCCAGTCGCCCGTCATCATCACCGAGGTCGTACGTCGCCTTGGGCTGAATGTCAACTACAGCGTCCGCACGGGCCTGCGCTCCCATACGCTCTATGGTACCGAGCTGCCGCTGCGTCTGCAGCTCCTCGACCGTGATCCCGAGGAGGGAAGTAGCCTCGTCCTCAGCCCCTCCAGCGATGGTAGCCTTGTGCTGAGTGATTTTGTCTCCGCAGGGGAGAAGCTCCAGCAGGCACCCATCAAGGCGCGCTATGGCGATACCATCAAGAGCCCTATTGGTCGTCTCCTCGTCCTCCCCGTGCAGGGCGTCTCCGCTCAGCTCCCTCAGGAGGTCAAGGTATCGATCTCTCGTATCGATGATACTGCCAATGGGGTACTCTCAGGATTGAAGGGTACCTTGGTCGATGATAAATCTACCGTCATCCAGCTGACCTACAACGACGTCTCCGCGCAGCGCGCCGAGGACATCCTCTCTACCATCGTCTCGGTCTACAACGAGCTGTGGGTAGAGGACAAGAACCAGGTGGCGGTCTCAACCTCGCGCTTCATCGATGAGCGCCTCGACGTCATCCAGCGTGATCTGGGTGCAGTCGACGGGGATATCTCCAAGTTCAAGAGCCGTAACCTCCTGCCCAACGTCGATGAAGTCACTCGCCTCGTCCTCGATAAGAGCAAGGAGGCCGAGGCGCAGCTGCTCCTGCTGAGCAACCAGATCTCCATGGCGCGCTACATCCGCTCCTACATCCTAGACGAGCGTAACCAGTGGCGCGTGCTGCCTGCCAACTCCGGCATCGGTAGCGATCATGTCGAGAGCCTCATCGGGGAGTACAACAAGAACCTCATTCTCTACAACCGCCTTAAGGCCAATAGTAGTGAGGCGAACCCCCGCGTGCTGGACCTCGAGCATACGCTCACCGAGCTACGTAGCGCAGTGTCCAAGAGCCTGGATAACGTCATTGTCTCGCTCTCCACACAGATCAATAGCCTTCAGGCCAGCGAGCAGCGCAATACCTCCCGCATTGCCTCCAGCCCCGAGCAGGCCAAGTACCTGATCTCCATCGAGCGTCAGCAGAAGATCAAGGAGGCCCTCTACCTCTACCTGCTGCAGAAGCGTGAGGAGACGCAGCTCAAGCAGTCCTTCGCAGCCTACAATACGCGCGTCATCACGCCGCCTACGGGTTCGCGTAAGCCCTCCTCGCCCGTCACGCGTAACATCCTCCTGGCAAGCTTCGTCCTGGGGCTCATCCTACCTGCGGTAGCCATCTTCGCTATCGACACTTTCGATACGAAGCTCCGCGGCCGTAAGGATGCTGAGGTTCTCTCGATACCCTACCTCGGGCAGATCCCCGACATGAATAAGTATCGTAGCCTGAGGACGCGTCTGGCGCAGCGCTTCGGTCGCCTGCCCCACGACTCCAATAGAGTGCGTCCTCTGGTCGTCACGGCTGCGGGCGGAGACCAAATGAACGAGGCCTTCCGCATCCTCCGTACGAACATCCAGTACATGCTCCCGAAGGATCGTGCCCAGGTCGTCATGCTCAGCTCTATCAATCCTGCCAGCGGTAAGACCTTCATCACGCTGAACCTCGCCAATAGCTTTGCCCTCAAGGGCAAGCGTGTCGCTGTCCTGGACCTTGACCTGCGCCGAGCGCTGCTCTCGCTCTACATCAACCGACCCAAGCCTGGGCTCTCCTCCTTCCTCAACGGGGAGACCAGTAAGGTCTCGGAGCTGCGCTACACGCATCCCGATATGCCGGGGCTGGATATCTACCCTGTGGGGATCATCCCGCCCAACCCCGCTGAGCTGCTCTCGACCGAGCGTCTCTCCGAGCTCCTCGACCAGCTGCGTCCGCACTACGACCTCATCCTGATCGACTGCCCGCCTGCCGAGATCGTGGCCGATGCCAGCATCATCACCGAGGTGGTGGATATGACGCTCTTCGTCCTGCGTGTCGGCGTGCTGGATAAGCGTCTGCTCCCCGAGCTCGAGCGCTTCTACCGCGAGAACAAGTACCGCCAGATGACCTACGTCGTCAACGGCGTCGACCAGCTCAGCAGCAAGTACGGCTACAACTACGGCTATGGTGACTACTATGCCCAGAGCAAGTAGCCGCGCGCTCCACTGATCCGCATACCCTAGCGAGCCTACGACTTCCCCTCTCGGGGGGCGGTCGCAGGCTCGCTCTCTTTATACCTCTTACCAGAGTCCCTCGCAGCACCTCGTACGGGTGTGAGGCTCTAGTCCTCCGAGTGTGGGGCGGTCAGGCGTGCTGCGGTGCGTGGGCTGTCTAGCCTCTAGGGGACAAGGAGCGTTGCTGCGGTGTGCGGCGGGTGACTCTACCTTATCTCATTCCTGATGAAGATCAAGTACTACACGCTATGTCTGCTTGCAGCGGCTGCACTCCTGCCGCTGCAGGCCCTAGCACAGAATGCCAAGCCCTTCGTCGTCCCCGAGCTTACCAGCTGGCAGGGGGGCGAGGGTAAGTTCACCCCCTCGGGACGTATCGTCCTCGCCTCGAAGTCCAAGGCGCTCCGCTCTGCTGCCGAGGCGCTCGCTGCCGACTACCAGCAGATGTTTGGCCAGCGCCTGCAGCTCGTCTCGGGACGGGCACAGGCTGGGGACATCGTCTTTGCCCTCAGCAATGATAGCTCCCTCGGAGAGGAGGGCTACCAGCTGGATATCCGTCAGCAGACGACCGTCCGTGCCCGCACCGCGCAGGGCGCCTACTGGGCGACGCGTACGCTGCTGCAGCTCTCGGAGCAGGATGCCCAGCGTCAGCTCCCCCAGGGTAGTACGACCGACATCCCGCAGTATGCGCTGCGTGGCTTCATGCTGGACGTAGGGCGCAAGTACATCCCCATCGACTACCTGCGTCAGCTGGTCAAGGTGCTCGCCTACTACAAGATGAACACGCTGCAGCTGCACCTCAATGACAATGGCTTCAAGCAGTACTTCGGCAACGACTGGGCGAAGACCTCCGCGGCCTTCCGCCTCGAGAGCACGACCTTCCCTGGGCTAGCACCTAAGGGCGCCTCCTACTCCAAGCGCGAGTTCATCGACCTGCAGCTGCAGGCCGAGGCACAGCACGTGGACATCATCCCCGAGATCGACGTCCCCGCCCATACGCTGGCCTTCGCACACTACTGCCCCGAGCTCGCGTCCAAGGATCAGGGGGATGACCACCTGGACATCTTCAATCCGAAGACCTATGAGTTCATCGACGCGCTCTTCCGTGAGTACCTCGCGGGGCCCAATCCCGTCTTCCGCAGCAAGCACTTCAATATCGGTACCGACGAGTACAGCAATGCTACTGAGGAGCTGCGTGAGAAGTTCCGTGCCTTCACCGACCGCTACGTGCGCTACGTGGAGAGTTTCGGCAAGCAGGCCTACCTCTGGGGATCGCTGAAGCACGCCTACGGTAAGACGCCCGTCAAGCTGGATAAGGCGGTTCTCCTAGCCTGGTCGCGCGACTTCCTCGATGCCTCCGCTGCGCGCAAGGAGGGTCAGCGTCTGGTCAGCATTCCCGACGGCTATACCTATATCGTCCCTGCGGCGGGCTACTACTATGACTACCTAGATACCAAGCTGCTCTACGATAAGTACACCCCAGCGCTGATGGATCGCAGTACGCGCTTCGAGGAGCAGGACAGCTGCATCCTCGGGGGGATGTTCGCCGTGTGGAATGACCACTACGGCAATGGGATCTCGGCCAAGGATATCCACCATCGCATCATGCACGCCCTGCCCTACATGTCGCTCAAGACCTGGACGGCAGGTAAGACCGCTGTACCCTACGAGACCATGCAGCGCCTGAGCCCCACGCTCAGCGAGGCCCCAGGCGTGCATGAGCTCGGCCTGTGGGCTAAGGGCGAGCAGCGCGAGGTGCTGCACCTGGAGCGCCTGCAGCCAGGGGCGAAGCTCGGGGCAAAGCTCCCTGAGATCGGCTACGACTACTCGGTGAGCTTCACCGTCGAGCCCCGCGAGGAGGCTAAGGGGACGGTGCTCCTCTCTAGCCCTACGGCTAAGGTCTACCTCTCTGATCCGCGTCAGGGCCTTCTAGGCTTCGCGCGTGATGGCTACCTCAATACCTTCCGCTACCGCCTACCGCAGTCGGGCAGCAAGGTGACCATCACCATCGAGGGCGACAACGAGGGTACGAGCCTCTACGTCGATGGCCGCCTGCGTGAGCGTCTGGGCCGTCAGACGCTCTACGCGCAGCCCGTCGGGGGCGATCCCGCACTTCGTCTCGACCAGCAGTACGAGGCGCCTGACAAGTTTGCCCCCGAGGTCTACCAGGTGCCCCAGCGTGGCCGTATGTTCTACGTACGTACGCTGGTCTTCCCCCTTGAGGAGGCTGGGCAGTTCAAGAGCACGGTGACGGATCTGCGCGTGCTGAACTACAAGCCTAAGCACTAGCCCGCGCGTCCTAAGACCCAAGGAGGGGTGCCCGCTCTATGCTGTAGAGCGGGCACCCCTCCTTACTTGTATACAGGATGGTGGTGTAGAATGCTAGGCTGGAGGCCTAGGATCGGGGATGAGCCTAGTCGAAGGCTTGGGCTAAGGGCGGCGAGCAGTCGTACGGATCGTAGCTGTTGCCCGCGCTGGGGAGAATGAATAAGCCTCAGGAAGGAGCCCACGCGTAGGCCGAGCAAGGCCCGTCCACCATGACACTCCACCTGAGGCGTATCCACTAAATTATACGGCGAGAACCGACTTGCTCCCTTGATTTGAAAGAGTGAGCACCCTCTTTGGGGAATCAATTCCAGCGCGCCGCCCCCTTGCGGGCTCGGTCACAGCTGTAGCTTTCCTCGAAGCATAAGATAGGCCTTGCAGGTCTTCTGGCTCGCATACCTTGTCTCAGCCCCTACCTTCCCAGTGACACAGAACCACCAGTGGCGCTCCCCAGCCTCATCAGCCTCGGAGCTCGGAGCTAAGCTGTATGATATGCACACAGCAGCGGGACTGCTCGAGATTCACACTCGATTCCCTTTTAAGCCCACCACACGGCACACAGAATGTGTGGTGAGCACAAAGCCTTCACAAAGATAAGAAAAGTAAACAGATATCCCCCCACCGCCTATCCCTATTCGTCAGAAAGATCGGGGACAGCCGTGGGGGGATAGCCTTCAGAGTGCTCGGGCGGAGGCCGCTAGAGGCTCAGCGAAGTGGTGAACTGCACGTTGCGCCCCTCGGCGGGGATGAACTGTGTGCTATTGATCACCGTGCGGTAGTAGCTCTCGTTGAAGAGGTTATTGACATTGAGCTGCATGCGTACCCCCTCCATCGCCTCGAAGGTCAGCACCATGTGGGCGGCGGTGTAGCTGGGTACCTTGATGAGGTTGGTGTCATCCGAATAGTAGTCGCCGTTGTACTCCAGTCCGAAGCCCAGACGCATTGAGCCTGGGCTATGGCGGTGTGCCCCTAGCGTGTTGAAGAAGGCCCAGCTCGTGAGCTTGCTGCGGGGGACGCGTGTCAGGCGATTGCCTGCCATGACCTCTCGGGTGAAGTGACTGGAGGTGAACTCAGCGATGCGCGCGTCCGTCAGCGAGTAGCCGAGGCTGAAGTCGAAGTAGCGCGTGGGCACGTAGCTCAGGTCGAGCTCTATCCCCTTGCTGACCGAGGCCCCGACGGCACCCCCGATCTTACGCCCGTCGGCCGCGACGCCGAGGTTGGTGCGCACGAGGTTCTCCAGGCGGATGTGGTAGGCTGCAGCGCTGAGCGAGAGCTGCGTGCCGAGGTCGAGGTGCAGCCCCACCTCCCATTGACGGCCCCGCATGGGCTTGAAGCTCTTGAGCTCCTCGGGGCTCATCTCCTTACCGTCGGGGTTCATGTAGACGACCTCGGGAGAGAGGGAGATCAGCTGCGGCTTGAAGAAGCTCGAGAGCGAGGCGTAGACGTTGAAGCTCTTGGTGAAGTTGTACACCGCGCCGAGGCGATAGGTCAGGGCGGTATTGGTCAGCTTCTGGTCCGTCGTGCGGTCGAGCCGCTCGCGGTCATTGGTGTTGTAGATGCCGTAGTCGCGGTAGAAGTTGTCCAGGCGTAGCCCTGCCAGCAGCGAGAGCCTGTCCCAGGTCATGAAGTCCTGCACGGAGAGGCTATTGACCACGTCCTTGAAGACCTGCATACGGCTGTACTTCGTGTAGATAGGTCCCTGATCAAGGACAGGATTGGTCAGTGTGACGATGGAGCCGACGCCTGGCCCTGAGTAGGTGGCACGGTCTAGGCGGCGTAGGTCGAGGAAGGAGAAGTTATAGGCTGCCAGTAGGGCATGATGTGTGGCGCCGAGCTCGGCGCGCCCTGTCAGCTCCAGTTGGTTCTGTGCCGTTAAGGTCCCGTAGGCGAAGGCAAAGCCGTCACGGCGTACGCGGTCGATCAGGATGGGTACCTTGGTCGTGCCGTCTAGGTAGTAGTGCTTGGCGCCTGTGGCTTCGCTGCCCGTCAGGTAGTTCAGCCCGTCGGTGGAGTAGTAGTTGAGGCTGTCGTAGGAGAAGAAGGAGCGGTTCGTCAGCTGCCAGCTCTTATCGATCTTGTACTGATACTTGGCCTGGAGCTTCACTGCCTTGTTGGTGAGGAACTCGTTGGGGTCGGTGTAGGCGCGTGAATGGGGCTCGCTGCTGGGAAAGCTGCCCATCTTGTAGGCGAGCTGGTCGGTGGCGCTGTCGTAAACGTCCCATGCCAGATGAGGCTGACCGTAGTCGCCGCGGAAGCGATCGCGACTGAGGATAAGCGATAGACCGAGGCGGTGCTTGGGGTGGATGCGGTAGTCGATGGCGGCGTAGGCATTGGCCTGCTTAGTGTAGTTGCCACGCCAGCCGTCGCTGTCGAGATACTCGACGTCGGCGCGTGCGTTGAGCTTCTTGCTTAGGGCACCCGTTGCGCCCGCTGTCACGCGATTCGTCCCCCAGCTGCCCCTGGTGTAGCTCGCCTCGTAGCTGGCTCGGGATCTGGGCTGCTTATTGATGATGTTGACGACGCCGCCGAGGGCCGAGTGGCCTACGCTCATGGAGGCGGCCCCCTTGAGCACCTCGATGTGGTCTACTGCGGCCATCCCCGTCAGGGGGGCGGACTGCCAGAGGGCATGGCGCTCATCGCGCATCCCGTCCGTCAGGACGACGGACTCGTAGAAGCCACGGAGGAAGAACATGTGGAAGCCCCCGTAGTCCTTGATCGCATTGACGCCAGGGATGTCGCGCATAGCCTGTGCGGGGTCGGTGAAGCCCATCAGCTGGATCTTCTCCAGCGGGAGGATGTTGGTCGTCAGGGGCACCTCGCGCTGCGCTGCAGGGATCTTGAGGACGGCGTTGGGGGCGTAGACACGTGCCCCGTGTACGATGACCTCGCCCAGCATCTGTGTGCTGTCGAAGGGGCCTTTTGACTGAGCCTGCACGGCCAGGGGCAGCGCAAGCAAGAGAAGTAGCGACTTCTTCATACTCAATTAAGGTCTTTGATTAGGTAAATGTCTGCGTGCTGTGGGGAGGCTCGAAGCTCGCTCTATAGGCCTCCTAGCGCAGTGCAAAGATAAGGAATCCCGCTCGCCTAGAGTGCTTTCCGTGCGCGGACTGCTTGTGTGCTGCCCCCTGCTTTCCTAGGCAGGCGCGGCGAACTGATCTGTGGGGCGGAGCGAAGGGACTGAGGAGGCAGAGCGAAGTGCCTGATGGAGCCGAGAAAAGTAATATAAGAATCGGAGAAAAGTTATATAATATTTGTCCGAAAGTTATATAACTTTTCCCGAGAACTTATATAATATTTCGGAGGAAGTATTATTATATCCCGGGCAAAGTAATATAAGGTCGTGGCGGAAGTAATATAACTTCGGCGAGGAACTTATGGTACTTAACGCGCTAGATTATATTGTTTCTCCCGTGAAGATCAGTACCTTTGCTCCAGGTAACGCTTATGTCTCCTCGCGAGGCCTAGCCTCCGCCCGCGCTGAGATCCGTATCGGAGGCCCTAATCTATATGATATCATGGCAAGCAAAGCTATGCAGTACGTCCTCACCGAGCGTAAGTTCGTCCTCGGCAAGCACGCAGGGAAGGTCATGCAGGTGGCCAAGCCCACGGGACGCCGCTGCGTGGACTTCGAGCGCTTCTGCGAGCTCGTCGCCCGCGGCACTACCCTCAACTACGTCGAAGTACAGGCCGTGCTCAACCTCGCTGCCGATATGGCGCGCGAACTGGTAGCCCAGGGCGAGATCGTCGACTATGGTCGCCTCGGACGCCTCAAGCCCACCTTCAAGAGCAAGGCCGTAGAGCTCGGTCAGCCCTTCAACCCCAATGTCCACATCGAGCGCCCCGCCGTCACGCTCCTGCCCTCCAAGCAGTACTTCTCCCTCCACGATGTCAGCTACGAGCGCGTAGAGGCCTCGGGGCACAAGACGGCGAAGAAATAGCCGCCCGCACCTCCCCCGGCCACGCCCCACGCCCCGAGGCCTAGGGCGCAGCAGCTCGAGGCGAACCTGCATACCTACACTAAACATACAGAGCTACTATGAAGCGATTCCTTACCCTTCTTCTGCTCCTCTTCACACTTAGCCTCTCGGCGCAGCAGTCCGAGCTCATCGAACTACGTGGCCGCCTCGTGGAGCGCGGCAGCGAGCGCCCCATCGTCGCGGCCATCCTGAGCCTCGAGCCCAGTACGCCGCTGCCCGAGTACAGCGCGCTGCAGGCTGTCAGTGATGATCGGGGGCACTTCGTCCTCGCCGCTCCGCGTGGGCGCTACAGCCTCGTCCTACAGTACCAAGGGCAGCGGCAGACGCTGCTAGCGGCGCTTGAGCTCACCGAGCCCCGCGACCTCGGGGTGCTGAGCCCCGAGATCGCCCGCCAGCTGAGCGCCGTCGAGGTGACGGCCGAGGCGCCTACCTTCCGCTATCAGGGCAGCCGTGTGGTCATCTCCGGCTCCCAGTGGAAGCAGGCCGCGGGCGGTACCGCGCTGACGATGCTACGGCAGCTGCCCGGCATCACCCAGCACGGAGACCAGCTGCCGCTGCTCTATGGCTTCACCGAGATGGCTATCTATATCGATGGCCGCAGCACCAGTCACGCCCCGGTCGGCTCCGTCCTGGCCTTCCTCCAGAACCTACCGATGGAGCAGGTCGAGAGCATTGAGCTGATCCTGCAGCCTATGGGGAGCTTCGACCGCGCCCCTGGGATCAACATACGCCGCCGCCGTCAGCTCAAGGACATGATGCGGCTCTTCGGACAAGGGAGCCTCATCCAGCAGCACTACCTCTCGGGGAACCTCGCCCTGCGCCTCGACCTAGAGCGCGGGCGGCACAGAGGCTACGGCTACTACAGCTTTAGCTCCCGTCACCGCCTGGAGACGCTGGATCTCATACTCCGCGGGCGCGACTATCAGGACCGTCAGGAGCAGCGTCCGCGCCACGTGCATCAGCTGGGGCTGGGCGATGAGCTGCAGCTGACCCAGGAGCAGCACCTAGGGCTGCAGCTGCTCTATACACGGACAGGAGACAGGCTTTACCACGGGAGCACGGTGCGCCAGCTCCAGGCGCAGCAGCTCTACTCGACGCTCTACCATCAGCTGCAGCGGGAGCGCTTCATCTGGGAGACTTCGGCCGAGCTCAGTCTGCACGGGGACGAAGTGTCCTACCCAGGGCGTCAGCTCGATGGCGCCCCAGCAGGTATGGGAGATAATTCCCTCGAGCGGCGCGAGCGCAGCACGCTCTATCAGTTCAAGACAGGCATAGGCGCGATGCTTACCGAGAGCCTGCAGCTCAGCACTGGCGTTGAGCTCCAGGGGCTCGGCTACCGTCATCGCTACCAGCGCCAGAGCGAGGAGGGACGCGCCTCCGAGCACTATCTGCGTGGCTTCGCTACGCTCAATCAGACGGTCGGTGCCTTCTCCTGGGAGCTGAGCCTGAGCCTGCTGACGGAGCGCCGACGTATCGAGCCCGCTGCGCCCTCAGGCACGCCAGCCCTCGACTACAAGCAGGACAAGGTCTACTTCACCCCCTCCTTCCTCTTCGCCTATCAGCTCGCGCCACGCCATCGCCTGGAGCTGGAGCTCCTCAGCGGCAAGGAGCGTCCCCAGCTCGGGCAGCTCATGCCCTATGAGGGCTCAGTGAGCTCGCACCTCACCCGCACGGGGAACCCCGAGCTGCGCACCGCCCTCTGGCATCAGCTGCAGCTGGCCTATAGCTACCGCCGCGCCGCACGCCTCGAGCTCAGCTACCGCGATACGCGCCATCCGCTGGTGGATGCTCTGGATGGGCTGACCCTTCGCCCGACGAACCTCGACCACACACGCTACCTGCGTGCCCTCATCGCTCTGCCCCTGCCCCTGTATCAGTCCAAGGGCTTCAGCTGGTGGGCACAGACCTACCTCGTCGGGCAGCGTCAGTGGGATGCGGGCTCGGTGCTGGGGACGCCCTTCTCGGCTGTGACGAATGCCGGCTACCTCATGCACAAGCATCAGCTGAGCCTCGCCGATAGCTGGTACCTAGATCTGAGTTTTACCTACTACAGTGCGCTACGCTACCAGCTCTTCGCCATGCAGCCGCAGTACTTTGTCGATGGTAGCCTCAGCCACGTGCGTGGGCCGCTGCGCATCGAGCTCGCGACGCATGACCTCCTGGGAACGAACAAGGCCCGCGGCCGCTACGATATCGGCGCGACGCAGCTGGACTTCGTCAACAAGTGGTATACGCCGCAGGTCTCCCTGAGCCTCTACTATAGCTTCGGCTCGCGTAAGCTGAAGGAGAATAAGCTGCGCCAGGAAGAGCAAGCAGACCGCCTCCGCAGCGGCGCCGAAGATGGCCTCCAGGTGACGACAGGCCGCTAGCCCCGCCCTCTGCCTTTCCCTTTCGGAGCATCAAATTAAAGTCCGTCACCTCGCCGCGGGATTTGGTCTCTGCCCCGCCGTCGAATTCGAGCACCTCAAGCGCACCGAGCGCCCGGAAGGCGCCGCCGTTTTGCGAGAGGCGAAGTGCGCCGCTGAGCGGCGTAAGAAACCTCCGGTAATCGGGCAGCGGCGTAAAATCACTCTCTGCGAGCTCCACGGTCGCCGAACTCACGCGCCAGAGAAAATCCCGTCCGGCATAGCTTGCGCCATCCGGAAAGAGCAAAAACTCTCTGGTCTCCCCGCCGCTCCAGCGGCTCACGCGGTAATCCTTTGCGGTTCTCTTCCTCACCTTCATTGCTTTTCTCCTCCGTTCGACTGAAAAAATGTCTAAAACCGGTTTGTCGGTACGACTCGATATGGCGACAGCGCGGGCGGCAAGTCCTGCGCCGTCCGTCATACGCCCCCGCCTCTGCTTGCCTCAACTTGTTTCTATATACGCATTGTAGTCTTTCGCAAGGCGGAAGAAAAGA
>ERZ773250.123-NODE-123-length-52229-cov-6.928643_pt1 | contig 52229 bp, 37 predicted proteins | sample MGYA00511258_ERZ773250 | MGnify/ENA primary metagenome ERZ773250 (study PRJEB29015, sample SAMEA2738164) | human oral metagenome | biome: human oral; feature: human-associated habitat; material: saliva | place: China | collected 2187 ... | reverse complement strand
TAACTTTGTCTGTGGTAATCATCGCTATATATGTTTTGTAAGTTATTGATTTTCAGAAATAAAGTTGCAAAGCAATGGCGAGATTACCAACTTTTTAGGGAATTTTCTTATCCCGAACTGGCATAAGGTTATTTCCTGCTTCTTATTCTCTTGCTCCCAACAAAGAAGAAAGGCATCTTCTGCAATGCAAAAGATGCCTTATGGTTCGTCAGACAGTGCCCTGAGGATAGGGACTGATCTGCTTTTTGCTTAGCCTTTATGTACCGATGGCGTCATCGGATACGCCCTTTAAGACTTAATGTTCCCAAGGATTATAGCCTTCATCAGCAAGGTCGAACCAGCCCGGTTTGGCTCCTACGCCGTCTTCTGGGTCTCCTTCGTGAATAGGACGTTGGTCGGTTGTACCGTCACCGTCATTGTCTACCTGTGAGAACTGTATGAGAAGTGAGCGTTCTACACCTATCTCCATCTCCTCTGTTATGGGTGTTACATATATCTTTTTCATGACTGTTCCTCCTTATTTGATCATTATTTTCTTGTGGTTAACAACATAGATTCCTCGTGGTAAGACGCCCATCTGTGATGCATCATCAGCCACTTTCTGCCCCTGTAGGTTATAGACAGCACCATGAGTAGAAGCCTCTGTGCCCTCGATGTGTAAGCCTTCGATGGCTGTCGTACTGCCCTGCAGCTCACCGTCAATGGTGAAAGTGAGTGGTTTGGCAGGACTTGCCGCATTCACATTCGTTGCTATCCAGCATCTAAAGCCCTTCACTGGGAGTGCATTTGCAGTGTGATACCACATTCCATCCTTAGCTCCCAGCACGTAAGAGTGGGCAGGAATGATGGTGGTTGTCTGATTAATCTGTGTTCCACAGAACTGAATATCGCCCGAAACGGTTGTCGTCTGGTGTGCATTCTCTCGGAAGATGGGGGAAGGAACAGTAGGAAGGACAACATTATTAATGGTGTAATAAGGTGCCTGCACTGTCACTTGCGACCCGTCATTCAGCCTTTTCGAATAGCTACCCGCCTCAACATTCGCCTTACGAGTAGTCTGCATGATATAGAGTTTGCTGGGTTCTATCACCGTAGCATCGTCATTTGAGAGGTCGACTTTCTCAAAATCAATACGTGTAGGGATGGCTGCATCCTGTCCTTTCAGTCGTGCCAGCTTTGCCTGTTCACCAAAGGCTGTCTTGAACTGAGCGGCAGTAAGCGACACAGGGAGTGTGATAGAGCTCCACAAACCCGTCTTGAGTGTGCGCTTTAAGATAAGAGTATAGGCATTTGTTGGTACGAGTGCCTGCTTGGTAAGATAGTCGAGTGAGGTCTGATCCTCGTCCAAGAGCATATCATTATCACCACAATACTTCAGCTGGAAGTTATCGAAAGCTGTCCAATCGAGTTCCTTATCAGAGCCTGAAACCTTGATTCCGATATTCAATTCGTCACCATCAGCAGGGACATAGACGAGGATTGCGTTGTTATATATACCCGTTTCAAAGCGTTTAGCAGCCTTGATGTAAGGGCTTTCAGTCCCTACATCAACAGCTTTATACGTCTTTGTCAGTTCTTCTTTGGTGTAGTTGAACTCCTTTCCAAAGACATTCAAATCATTAGAAACCACTGAACGACCATCGGAAGAGCCTGTTACATTAGCGAAAATACTTGCTTTCAGATTGCTTCCAGCGCCTGGACTGTAGAAACCATCGCATGAAACACGATACCAACCCTTCTTCAATACGTTCACTTTCTGCGTTACGGAGCCATTTGCATAGGCGTTATTACCCAGGTTTCGGATAGATGCTATCCAGTAACTTCCGTACTCTCGGGTGTATTTATCAGGCCAAGCGTTCATCTGACCCATACCAACGTAATACGTATAAGGCTGTCCTTGATTGAAAGCATACTTCGTTGAGAGGTAATCTTGCTGCAAACCAGACACTACCCACTTGCCAATTCCTTTGTGACTGCGCATGAAATCAGGGTCAGTCAGTAGGAAAGTAGCATCGGCAGGAGCCTCTGACGAAGCAAATTGAGCCTTGAAAGCGTCTTTAAGGTCCTGTAGTGTGATGAATTTCCATTGTGCATTGGCACCGTAAGAGGTTGGGTCTGTAGGATAAATGAAGCTCAATCGGTTGGAACCTGACGCTGTTGGATCAACAACAAGATAACGATTGCCATGCACAATGGCTGGTGTTGCATCGTTTTTGCAGTATAAAGTATAGGTCTTACTGCCCGAACTTGTTTCTTTAATGGTCCAATCAATATAGGCATTGGTGCTTATTCGGTCGCAGAACACCCTATCCCAGCTTGATTGTTTGTCAGGTACTTCATCTCCAGCGTGTACATGTGGGAATCCCAACATGTGTCCGTCGTCCGTTTCGAGGACGCCTTCTATGTGATATGTATCGGCTGAAATCTTCGTTAAATTTAGTCTCATACCAACGTTATAGGCTGAGATACTGGTTCCCCAGATTGACCCAACGTTCAGGTATTTGCCTGTTCCGACATTGTACAAGTACACTGCATTCATGTCAGCATTGCTGTTTCCAATCACTGTTGACAGTTCATTACCCACCCATTTGTAGTTGGCATCCTGTCCTTGTGCCATAGAACGCGTTGAGCATAGTAATAGAATCATTACTGGCAAAATGAAAAATAGGTTTATTTTCCTCATCATAAAATAGTTTATTTAGTTAATATTCGTTTTGATTTGTACATAGATTGAGGGGCATAAGGGATGCTTCCATCCGCCTATATAGGCTTATATGCTACTCGGTTTGTATGCTGTTGCCTCTGTTTCCTCGCTCTGTCCTCATCAGATGGGGCGTGATGGCGATGCCAGAAGGGCTGGAGGCAGGAGGCTGATAAACAGGGTTTAAACGATAAAGAGAGAGGAAAACACGCTCGAGGCATGCTCTTCTCTCTCTTATCATGTCATCATTTCAGTAGTGGTGCACCAACTCTCTTGTCCATACGGCGCAGGATTAGCTTGTGATTCTCCAAGTCAATGATCAGTGCAAGGGCTGTTTTCTTACCGTCAGCACCGGCAAAAGCCGTTGAAGTCCAGTACATTCCCTGTGTGTTAAAGAAAGGACTTACAACCTGATGGGGTGTCTCGAGCTGTGTGGTTCCACTCCTGTAAAGGAAGTCATAATAGCCTCTTGCAGGGAGGAATATCCTTTTTGTATTGCTATTGATCCCTGGTGTACGTTCATTATCAGCGTAAGATCTGTTCAGAGGGACGGTTGCCAAGTCGGTTGTCTCGGTCTTTTTGCGGTAATCAATCATTGCTCCTCCATAGGCTTTTGTCGGCCCGAAGTCTGTGAAATGTGATGCTGGTCTACCCGTTTTCTGCCTTAATGCTTCCAAAGTATCGAACCATACGCCACCATTATACAGATGATGATGTATGACATACATCTTTCCCATGTCTACGGTAGGTGTCCCCTGCCATGCAAGCCACATGGCTCCGTTTGCCGTCAGGGCATCCTTTGCGCTGCGTGTAGCGACATTTTGATAAACATTTGTGTTTGCTCCAGGTGTGGCATTGTACCATCTGGCATCTGAATCAGCATCGGGGAAGCCTTCAGTCTGCGTCACTGGATCTTTAACAGGGAGCAAAAGCTGCTTGTCTTCATGTCCTTTCCAGAAGTATTCACCCACAGGTGCATCCCAAGTGTAGTAATCATCCTTCGAGAAATCAGCCAGTTTGATGTCGTGTTCAAGGTGACATGTCTTGCCTTCTTCCAACTTTAGCTTCTTATATATCTTCCGATAATATCCGCAACCATTGGTAGCTTGGTCAACAAGTGCGTAGTCTATCTTAACATTTGTGTATTCCCCCGGTGGCAGAACGATGATGATTCCGTTCTTTGTCACGTCTGCTGATGCTGGGATGGGTAAGCTTTCACTGGGTGTTCTGCTGACCAACTGCTTTCTCTCAAAGCGTTGCTTATAGTACCATATGGTTGTCTTCCGTGTGTCATTCGTGACGCCTGACACGGGACGGTCAGGTGCATTGTACTTCAATCCGTTGTCATCAAACTTGAAAGTACCGTTGATAAGCTGGTCAGCTTGTACGAAAACTGCCACTACACCAACGTCAGTTGAGAACTGATGTACTGAACTGTAGGGGTTCAGAATGAGGTAAGAGGCTTTATGAGTGAGGTTGAAAGTGTATTTACGGTCAGCCATCTTCGTTGCTACAGCCACACCACAGTCGCCATATTCGCCTATCTTTCTGGCGTCATTCGGTGCATCCTGAATCTGTTCTTTGGCAAAGACCACCTCATCAGCCTTGGTTGATTTCGAACCTGTATAACGCACATTATAAGTGTTTGCAGAGAGGTTTTCATTGAAAAAGAACTTCGTTCGTTCCACCTTGTCTGCTGCTGTGAGGTCGCTACGGTCGTTCTTCACAAGGTCGGTGCCGCCCGTTGTGCTTTTGTTCACCCATATATGGTCGTCTCCCGTCCAATAGAATTTAACGTGATTAGGGTCGGTTCCCGAACCGTTCACATATTCTCCTGCCGTGCGTGTTGGCGCATCTCCAACGGAGAATTCTGTCATATTAGCAGGTGACTGCTGCACTTTGCCTGTTGTCTCTGTATCCTCTGACGAGCAGGCAGCAAGTCCAACAACAGTCAGAAACAGAAGGAATACTCTGTTTATAAGTCTTTTCATCGTGTCGTAAAATCGTTTTTTAGTGACCGTATCGTAGTCTATCTCAGTACAATCAGGGTCGTGTTAGTTAATATCCTCGCCCTCTTCTGCATCAGAATTGTTCTGATCATAGGCGTTGTTATGCCCTGCTCCGAATTCCGTTGAGCCAGCCATCAATGACCATTCGGCATCTAAAGCCATCACCGAACATGACGGTGTGACATAGCGATGGCGTGCTGTATGCAACTCATCCAGCAGGATTCCATTTGATAATTTATGCTTTTGCATTCTTTTTTATTGGTTATATAGTCTTTGCTATCGGGTTTAATTTCGTTTCCTTGTCCCTCTCTTACGGAGTGGTTAAGCCTCTATGGCTATGCATCTTACGTATAAGTGGCGGTGCAAAGTTATGAATATTTTTCTTATAAAAAGAAGTTTAATTAACTAAACTCCCGTGGTTTGATAAATATTAACAATGCTTTCAAATGCGATAAAGCATATTTTTGAACTCCAAACCTTAACGCTTTGAGAATTAAACACAGAACTTTAAGCCCTAAATCTTAGTTCTTCTATTTCCCCAACATCCAGCATTCCATATCCCGCGAGGAACATCCCCTCCCCTGGAGGGTCTCGGGGAGGCCGTAACTCGAGACTTAGTGAGCCACCATATCCCACCGTTTCCTCTCACATCCCCTCCTTCGGAGGGGCTTGGGGAGGCCGCTCTTTTTGTCAATTTCTTTCCTTCCTGCTTTTCAATCTACGCCCTATTGCAATGTAAAAGACGCCCTTTTGCACTTCAAAAGATGCCCTTTTACACATCAAAACATGCCCTTTTACAATGCAAAAGGGCACCTTTTACAACCCTCTTTGTAACCTGTTGATTCCTTGATGGTTACAAAGGCGGTTTTTATTGATTATAGTTGGGAAAGGAAGAAAATAGGGTTTACAAAATGTAAGGATGTTTCATAGTGCTTATAATGTCCATCGGGGATGATCAGCAGGGGCATTCAGCAGCTGCGGAAGGGGACGAATCGTGAGCAGTATGTGTCCACCTCAAAGTCACTCTGTGCTCACTTCACACTAAGTCTGCTCCCATATCGTTGTCAGTCTATTCCTGCTCCACAGTCACTCTGTTCCCACTCCTCATCGGATCCTACGGAGAAAGGCAACGGAAGCAGTGCCTTATACCTTATTATATATAGCCTTTTCAGGCGCATTTCGGCGTCTATTGCCAAGACTATTGTATTGACTATCCTACGTTTTCTTGACTTCGCCTTCGCAAGATAGTACCTTTGCAATGTCAATAGGGAGGAAAGCGGAAACTGACGGATGCACCAATGGCAATCAGCCCCTGCCCTTTGATTGATTTGTAAACTAAACTTCATCACCATTATGCAACACATAAACTACGAAGAACAGCTCTCTGAACACTTCACAGTGGGTGAGATGCTACGGTCGGGGACTGCCATAAGACTACGGATAAAGAACCTTCCGGGGTGTGATCCCTGCCAGCCGGGACTGTCGGAACAGACCGTTATCGGCAACCTGCAAGCCCTTTGTACAAAGGTTTTGGAGCCTTTGCGACGACAAATTGGGAAGGTTATTGTGACGAGTGGCTATCGTTGTACGGCGCTGAACCGTGCTCTTGAAGGCTCGGAACAGTCGCAACACCTCTCGGGAGAGGCTGCTGACATCTACGTTTCGGGGCGACAGATGTGCCAGAAGTACGTCAATATTCTTCAACATACCGACTTCGACCAGATGATTCTCGAACCTCTCGACAGTCATTTGAAGCGATGGATACACATCAGCCATCGACGAAACGGGGAGAATAGACACCAGATTATCGGTGATATATAATCATTGTGTTATATATATATGTATTCATTTCTTTATTTATTTACATTTTTAAATCTTTAATTTTATGTCAATCAATTATCGTTTGTACCAAGACAATCGTAAGAACAGTAAGAAAAAGGGGCATTGGTACGCCCGTACTGTAGTGACTAACTGCGTTGATATCAAGGCACTTGCAGCCCGCATTAGCAACAGCTGTACGGTGACTGAGCCTGACATCCTGGCTGTTATCTCGGCACTTGTCACCGAAATGAACTACGCGCTGACGCAGGGCAGCAAGGTGAAAGTCGACGGATTGGGAACTTTCCGTGTGGGAATCCATTCGCATGGGGTGGAGAAAGCCGATGACTTCAATGTTCAGAAGGATATCTTCAGTCCTCATGTGCTCTTCCTTCCAGCATCAATGAAGGTCGGAACGAACAAGCGTGTGGCAACGTTACTCAGCAATCTGAAGCTGCAGGAGGCGGAGAAATACGTCGGTGCACCGAAGAAAGGGAAGAAGAAGGCGGCTGAAGGGGGCGCAGAAGGTACTCCCGGTGCTGGCGGAAGTGAGACGCACAACCCTTAATCAGTTCTTTAATGTCTAACCGTCTGTCGTCATCTGCCCCTTAATGGTGGGCGCATCTCATTGAAAATGAGGACTTTCACACAAACACACCACTCGCCTTTGGGGCGGATGGGACAGACATTAATCATGCTTTAAATTATGAAACAATCAACTTGGAAACTCATTCTGCAGATCGCTGTGACGGTTATCACTGCCATTGCAACCTCTCTGGGTGTCACTTCTTGTAGGTAGACACGAAGGGAAAGGCGCTCCCCCATCGGCTTGCACACCGCACTTAACACTCCGAAAGAGGATACACTGTGGCTCATGAGCACGCAGATGAGACGGCAATCGTGATAAAAAAACCTCTAAAACAAAACCCGTCTTGGGGTTAGACAGTCGTTAGTAATCTCTTATTAAAGATTAATTAGACTGCCATAGAGCGTTGATTATCAACTGATTGCAAAACCATCGCACGACAAATGAGTAGGTTTCAGCCGACTTCTAAGGAACATTCTTCCGACAATCAAGTAAGGTGTGTGCGACAAAAAGGGAGGGTCTTTCCCACCTATTGCGACAGATTGGGAGGTAGAGGGCGACAAATAGGGAGGTAAACTCGTGTTTTGTTCGTTTTATTTTACAAAACATTCATTTTCTCTTTGTCTTTCCCTCACTTCCCAATCTTTGTTTTCTGTATTACAATCTTTTGTGTATTTCATAACTCACTGTACCCTAATGGGTTATAAACCACTGCGACAAATTAGTAGTATTGTTTCCTTATGGCATTCCATCTATATGCGACAAATATGGAGTTTGCTGAAAATAACGAAACTTTACACTTTTTTGTCGCCATTTATATATATATATATTCCCATGTTTATAGGAATAAATGTTTTTCCTTTTGTCCCCCAAAAGATTCCGTACTACCCATCTTAACCTCCCTTTTTCTTGTCATACACATTATAAATATGTATATTTGCATACAGAAATAAAAACCAACTGATCATGAAAAAAGGAACGCCTGAGTAACCTTTTGCTTGTTAACGTCCAACGAAGTATTGTTTCAGTCCGAGGAAAACAAATTATAATCGATGCTGATGCCACTCATTTAATGATACTGATGTTACCTTTTTATTGATACTGACGCTGCCCATTTAATATGGATTAGGAACCCATCGTATCAAAGAAACAGTGTACAAGAATGCAGATAAGTTCCCTTCGGACTGTATGTTTGCTCTTAGAAAGGAGAAAGTAGAGACTTTGCTGTAGAATAATTCGTCCACAAAGCTTCCATCTAACATAGCTCCCTACCAAAACATTTACCAAGAAAGGACTCTTTATATTGGGAATAATCCTAATAAGAAAGAATGCTATAGCTGTTACATTTGCAACTGGAGAGTCTATCAGAAACATACGGAAGTTAAAACGGGAACTATGATATTGACACCAAAAAAGGGCACATCTCCTAACTTTCCTGTCACTTCTATCACACGTTATGGGGCTGTAAAGGGTTAGAATCGAGGGGATTAAGAGAAGTGTAAAAAGTGACAGCAAATGAAAACAAAACTATTTTAGGGAGTTATGGGGCTTCTGGAGAGAGGATTTTCTTGGGTTCCTAAGTTTCTATTCTAGGACTCCTATGTTTTATCCTAGGTACTCCTAGGCTCTTTCCTAGGGCTCCTAGGGGTTTTGTTCTAGGACTCCTAGGGGTTAATCTAGGCTTCCTAGATTTTAATTCTGTGGCTTCCTAGGTCTCTTCTAGCCCCCCTTAGGTTTTTAATTCCTCTGTGAGTACAGGGCGCAAGGATTACCATTGTTTGCTCATATGGGGTTATATCCTTTCTTATGAGCAAACAGACAGGTCTTATGAGCCGACGGACAGGGACGAGAAAGCCCCCAAGTGGTCAGTAGTTTAAAGCTTTTTGATTCCTAACAGTTCTGCTTTTTTTGATGGATAATTCCTAATTATTCAACGTCTAAATAGCTTGTTTTCAGTAAAAAGATGGCTAAATGATTTGGAATATATCGAAAATAATTCATAACTTTGCACCCAGAAAGTTGAAATAATTACAAGAAACATATTCAATACGTATCCTACTGATTATCAATAGTCAGTATCGAAGCGTCGAAAAGGACATATACGTAAAAATATTAATATATAAATACAAAAACATTATGAAAGAAAAGTTTATTTGCACCGTTTGCGGTTACATCTATGAAGGTACTGAAGCACCAGAGGAGTGCCCAATCTGTCATGCTAAAGCTAACAAGTTCAAGGCTTTCAAGAGTGTAGAACTGAAGGGTACTAAGACTGAAAAGAACCTCCAGATTGCTTTCGCTGGAGAGAGCCAAGCACACACAAAATACCTCTATTATGCTTCAAAAGCAAAGAAAGATGGTTATCAGCAGATTGCTGCTTTGTTTGAGGAGACAGCAATCAACGAGCGTGAGCACGCTAAGCTTTGGTTCAAGTTCTTGCACGATGGTGGTATTCCTACAACAACAGATAACCTCGCTGACGCTGCAGCAGGTGAGAACTATGAGTGGACAGACATGTACGCTAAGATGGCTGAAGAGGCTCAGGAGGAAGGCTTCACAGGTATTGCTGCTAAGTTCCGCAAGGTTGGTAAGGTAGAGAAACACCACGAGGAGCGTTATCGCAAGCTGTTGAAGAACATCGATGATAAGGTTGTTTTCTCACGTGATGGTGATTCAATCTGGCAGTGTCGTAACTGTGGTCACATCGAGATCGGCAAGAATGCTCCTAAGGTCTGCCCAACATGTGACCACCCAGAGAGCTACTTCCAGCTCCAGGAGAACAACTTCTAAGGTTGTAAAAAACATTATGAGACCGTTGACATGGGTGTTGGTTCCCATGCGATAGCTACAACAACGGATATAAGGTAAGTGCCGGAGGCGTCATGCTTTCGGCACTTTTTTCGTTTGGTTTGCGGTGATGTACTACTTGTTTACATGCTCATCAAGACACAAAACAAGCTGCAGTCTTGCCCTATTGGGAATTGTTTACCGCTAATAAACACGGAGTTCTAGGATGAGAAGACCGTATTATTCAGCCTCATCGGCAAACATTTACTGTATTCCCAAGCTACTTTTGTGTTCTACAGAAGAGCTTCTAACACCTGAAAACCGGCTGAGAAATCCAATCAATGACGGATAAAAGCATCACGAATGAGCCCTGTATCTCCCCCACCCCATTGTCTATTACCCGACAATAGGGTGCAGAATGATACAGGGCTCACGCTATATAATAAGTTGTTCTTACGCCTTCAGCTGTTCAGCCATGCTGGCTGCGGCACGCCGACCATCGCCCATTGCGAGGATAACGGTGGCACCACCACGTACGATATCACCTCCGGCGTATATCTCGGGACGGGAACTCTGCATGTTGTCATTGACAACAATGGTGTTCTTTCTGCCCAGTTCCAATCCTTCAACAGACTTAGGAACGAGCGGATTGGGCGATACTCCAACAGCAACGATGACCTGATCACAGTCCACGGTGATGGTCTTTCCCGTCTCAACAGGGCGTCTCCGACCGCTTGCGTCAGGTTCTCCGAGCTCCATTACGTCCAATACTGCAGCACAGACGCGTCCGTTTTCATCCGCTTTATACTCCTTCGGATTGTGTAATGTCAGGAAGTTGATACCCTCTTCCTTGGCATGTTTCACCTCCTCAAGGCGTGCCGGCATCTCCGCTTCAGACCTTCTGTAGACCAGAGTGACGTCAGCACCGAGTCGTTTTGCCGTACGACAAGAGTCCATTGCAGTGTTACCACCACCAATGACGAGCACCTTCTTACCTATTATAATAGGTGTATCCGTATCCGGATTGGCTGCATCCATGAGGTTAACACGTGTAAGATACTCGTTACTTGACAGGATATTGATGGCGTTTTCGCCCGGAATACCCATGAAATTAGGCAATCCTGCACCCGAACCAACGAAGATTCCTTTGAAACCCTTTGCCTTCAGCTCATCGATAGAGATGGTTTTACCAATGATGGTATCAGTCTGGAAGTGTACACCAAGCCGACGAAGGTTATCTATTTCAACATCAACAATCTTGTTAGGGAGGCGGAATTCAGGGATACCATACTTCAGAACGCCACCTATCTCATGCAGTGCTTCGAAGACATACACCTCATATCCACGCTTCACCATGTCTCCTGCGAAGCTCAAACCAGATGGTCCTGAACCCACAACAGCCACCTTGATGCCGTTGGATGGTGCTACTTCAGGCAGTGCAACCTGCCCACTCTCGCGCTCATAGTCGGCTGCGAAGCGTTCCAGATAGCCGATAGCGACAGCTGGCGACTTCATTTTAAGATGTATACAACGGCTCTCACACTGTTTCTCCTGTGGACAAACGCGTCCGCAAACAGCTGGTAGAGCTGATGTTTCCTTAAGAACGCGCGCTGCTTCCAGGAAGTTTCCACGTTCGATATTCTTGATAAACTTTGGTATTTGGATGTTTACCGGACAGCCTTCTACGCACGATGGCTTCTTACAGTCAAGACATCTCTTTGCCTCCTGCATAGCCATCTCAGGTGTCAAACCGATGTTTACCTCCTCCAAACGGGTCTTGGCACGATATTCAGCATCCAGTTCCGGCATCTTAACACGTGGGATTGCCACTCTCTCCTTGGGCTTCAACGCCTCGGGTTCAGCCTCATTGACGGCAGCAGCAACGCCCTCCGATGTCTTCTTATCAGCCCCCAGAGCACATTCCTCACCGTCTTTCTTCCCCTGATCGGCAGCAGTGTGTCCTGGCTCTGCAGCCCTGTTAGCCAGTGATTCCTCGTTCTTGAATGTCCCCATGCGCTTGAACATCTCGTCCCAATCCACCAGATCACCGTTGAATTCAGGACCATCAATGCAGACGAAGCGCGTCTTTCCACCTATCGTCAGTCGACAAGCGCCGCACATTCCCGTACCATCCACCATGATGGTGTTCAATGATACATCATTAGGAATACCGTATTTCTTTGCCAGCAATGACGTGAATTTCATCATCACAGGAGGTCCGATAGCCAGCACTTTGTCCACATGTTCGCGCTGAATAACCTTCTCTACGCCCACCGTGACAACCCCTTTCTCGCCGTATGAGCCATCATCGGTCATGATGATCACCTCATCCGAATACTCCTTCACGTCATCCACCATGATAACCAGCTCCTTCGTCCTACCCGCAAGGACGGATATCACTCTGTTGCCAGCCTTCTTCAGTGCCGTGAGGATGGGGAGAATGGCAGCAATACCGATACCACCACCGGCACAGACCACCGTTCCGTAGTTCTCAATATGTGACGGAGTACCGAGCGGACCAACGATATCAGCCACCTCATCACCCACCTTCAGGTCGCAGAGCTTCGTTGATGATCGCCCCACCTCCTGTATAACCATTGTCAGTGTGCCCTTTTCCGGGTCAGCTTTAGCAATGGTATACGGCACACGTTCACTGTTTTTATCAACGCGTACGATGATGAAATTGCCTGCACGGCAGCTCCTTGCGATGAGAGGTGCTTCCACTTCAATGCAGAAAACCTTCTCCGAAAACTGTTTCTTGCTGATAATCTTGTTCATGATATACTGTTGTTTTTTATCCGACAGACCCCACGTCGTGCCCCTTTCGGTATGAGGAAAGATGGCGGAATACTGTCTTTGTGATATGTTAGTATGATGATTTGTTATTTGTTGAGCCCTTGTTCTAAGCTCTGTAGGTTTTCGTAGTAATAAACAGATGTGTAGAATCCACTTCGGGATTAGTAAATGAAAAGCCCTCTGTCCGCGCCCCTCCACTTATCAGGAGAGGACGGCAGAGGGTTTTATTCTTAGTCCATCTTGTCGTCGAGCATCTCGAATCCGCAATAAGGAACAAGCACCTTCGGCACACGGATGCCCTCTGGCGTCTGGTTGTTCTCAATGATTGCGGCAACGATACGTGGCAAAGCAAGTGCCGAACCGTTAAGAGTATGGCAGAGTTCAATCTTCTTATCCTCTGCATGACGGTACCGACAGTGCAGACGATTCGCCTGATAGCTCTCGAAGTTTGAAACACTTGACACCTCCAACCAGCGTTCCTGGGCTGCACTCCACACCTCGAAGTCGTAGCAGATGGCTGATGTAAAGCTCATGTCACCACCACAAAGGCGCAGGATATGATAAGGCAATTCCAGCTTCTTCAGCAGTCCTTCAACATGGTTGAGCATCTCATCGAGTGATGCATAGGAATGCTCTGGCTTGTCAATGCGTACGATCTCAACCTTGTCAAACTGATGCAGACGGTTCAAACCACGTACATCCTTACCGTAACTACCTGCCTCACGACGGAAACAAGCCGAATAAGCGCAACGCTTGATAGGCAGATCCTTCTCGTCAAGAATCTCATCCCGGAAGATATTCGTCACCGGAACCTCAGCCGTAGGGATAAGATAGAGGTCGTCAAGGTTGGCATGATACATCTGACCTTCCTTGTCTGGAAGCTGTCCAGTGCCCAGTCCTGAGTCCTGATTGACCACCAATGGCGGCTGCACCTCCAGATAACCGCTTTTGCGAGCCTCGTCAAGGAAGAATGCTTCCAGTGCTCTTTGGAAGCGAGCCATCTTACCAATGTATAGCGGGAAGCCTGCTCCGGTGATCTTAACACCGAGGTCGAAGTCAACAAGATTGAACTTCTTCAGCAAGTCCCAGTGGCATTGTGCGTCAGCAGGGAGGTTCGGTTTCTCACCACCTTCCTTCACAACGACGTTGTCATTGGCGTCTTTTCCCTCCGGAACATCATCGTTCGGAACGTTAGGAATGGTCAGCAGCACCTCCGTCATCTCCCTTTGCGCCGTCTCCATGATCTCATGTAGCGCCTTGTCAGCCGACTTCAGCTCAGCCACCTTCTCCTTTATATCGTTAGCTTCGTTGGTCTTTCCTTCTTTCATCAGCCCTCCTATCTGCTTCGAAAGTTGGTTCTGCTGCTGCTTGTTTGTATCAAGCTTCTGCTGAGTCTCACGACGCAGACGGTCATATTCCAGTACTTTCTCAACTGCCTCACGTGCTCCATTGAAGTGTTTCTTCTCCAATCCTTTGATTACACGTTCGGTCTCTTCACTGATGAGCTTTAATGTAAGCATAATAAATTCCTTTATAATTTTGATTCTGAGAGCAAAGTTACGAAAAAAATCGATAACACGATAAAATAGCAAAAGAAAACCGTTCCATAGAAAAATTATTATCTTTCCCGCCGTTCCTTGCCCCCCTGAAGGGCATAAAACCCAACAACTTGACGGCGTAACACATAACAAATCATCCATCATAAAACATATCCCGGCACATAAACACGCCCGTAAGCCGTGCGCTTAGCAAACAATTCACATCTTAAAAACATACGTTTACGAGTTGGAAAGCCGTTGGTCTGCATGCTAAATAGACAGGTTTTACGAATTGAAAAACCATTGGCTGCATGCTAAATAAACAGGTTTTACGAGTTGGAAAGCCATTGGGCAGCATGCTAAACAAACAGGTTTTACGAATTGAAAAGCCATTGGGCTACATGCTAAATAAACAGGTTTTACGAGTCAAAAAGCCGACAAACCATGCATAAAAAACCCAAGTTTACGAGTTGAAAAAACCATTTCTCTTAACTACTTTCACTCCTTCAACAACCCAAACAGTTCTAAAACCTTTACCCCTCATTAGGAAACACGTATCCCGCCAGGCACATCCCCTCCCCCTGGAGGGGCTTGGGGAGGCCGTATTTTGGCGGTCGCCTTCCTTCTGAGTTCCGCCCCTATTTGTCAAATTCTTTCCCTTCTGTTTTCCCATCTACGCCCTTTCACCTTCTAAAAGACGCCCTTTTGCATCGTAAAAGGGCATCTTTTGCAGTGTAAAAGGGCATGTTTTACAACGCAAAAGGGCACCTTTTACAACCCCATCCGTAACCCCTTGATAATCCAATGGTTACAAACCCGAAAATCAACCACTAACCACCCAAACAGGAACAAACAGAGATGAGATTATGTAAGGATAATTCATACACACCTCTTCACCCTCTCCCCTTTCCCTTTCCACCCTTTCTCCTGTCTCATTTCACCCTCCCCACTTTCCCTTTCCATCCCCTATCACTCCCTCCATCCACCTGAAACAGTAACTCACAAAGCCCCTAAAACAAAACGACTGCACACTCCGAAGAGCCTACTTACAGGTCTGAAAAAGTCTATCTTCATACCTATTATAAGTTAATAGTTATCGCCTTCGCAAATAAAAACAGAAAGGAAACATGGTGATTTATATACTCCAATATGCTAAACAGTTGAAAATGTAGCTCTTACGTGGGCGAATCAGTGCACAAAAACGATTATTTACACTTCTAGAAAGCAAATTATCGTTAACTTTTTAGGGCTGTCCATTAAATTTAACAGTCAATTTTCACATTCCACAACACATTGAAACAGAAATCAAGAAGTAAGCGATAAGGAAAAGAAAAAAGTATATATAGAATAAAGAACGGTGCATATTTTTTTATTATCTTTGCAAAATAACAAACTGATACATTATGACGAGAACAAACAAAGTACTGCTAATCTATACTGGTGGAACCATAGGTATGGGTCATAATAAGGTGACAGGAGCACTGGAACCACTTGACTTTAACCACCTTGTTGACAATGTTCCTGAGTTCAGACTGATACCAACTGAAGTGGACACTTACCAGTTTGACCCTCCAATAGACTCTTCTGACATGACGCCACAACGGTGGGCACAGCTCGTGAACATCGTCTCTGAACGCTATGATGACTATGACGGATTCGTAATCCTGCATGGTACGGACACCATGGCATTCACTGCTTCGGCGCTATCGTTTATGTTTGAGAACCTCACCAAGCCTATTATCCTCACGGGATCACAGCTTCCCATCGGACAGTTGCGCACGGATGGAAAGGAAAACCTCATGACAAGCCTCGAACTTGCATCTGCTCATCATGCCGATGGGACGCCAATGGTACCGGAGGTGTGCATCTATTTCAGTGGACATCTGCTGCGTGGCAACCGTTCAACGAAGCAGAATGCTGATGAATTCAATGCCTTCGACTCGTTCAACTATCCGCATCTCTGTGAGGCTGGAGTGAACTTTACCTTTGACGAACACCGTATTCTGAAGCCCGACTATACACGTCCGATGATTCCACATACGGACCTTAACGCGAATGTGGTTATCTTTTCGCTCTTCCCAGGCATTGAAGATGACATCGTGAAGCATGTCATTGACGCTCCGGAACTGCGTAGTATCGTCATGAGATCATACGGAAGTGGGAACGCACCACAGAAACCTTGGCTGATGAACATGCTCAAAGAGGCATCACGCAGGGGTATTGTCGTGGTGAATATCAGCCAATGTATCAGCGGACAGGTGGAGATGAGCCGTTACGATACGGGTTATCAGCTGAAGGATGCAGGCGTTATCAGTGGTTACGATAGCACGGTAGAGGCTGCTGTTACGAAGCTTATGTATCTTCAGGCACTCTATGATGACCCTGAAACCATACGCCAATACATGAAAAAAGCCATCGCTGGGGAGATAACGATCTCTGAGGAAAGATAAAAAGAAGCCTTAAAGGGATTGAAAAGAAGCCTTAAGGGAAACAGTAAGAAGCCTTAAGGGAAACAGTAAGAAGCCCTAAAGGAAACAGAAAGAAGCCCCAGAGGAAATAAAAAAAAACCTCAGGGAAGGATAAAAAGAGAAAAGGGTAAAAGGGTAAAGGGCTGTGTTTAGCGTCCAAGCCAACACCTTAAGAAACACAATCTGTTAACTTGTAAACCCATAAACACATCAAAAAAGATAGAAAAAACAAACGGGCACATCAGTAATACTGGTGCGCCCGTCTCAGTTATAGTGGCCATTTAGAGTCAAATAGTTTTTAATGTGTATCGGTTTTCACACAAGAAAAAAATAACTCACTGTACTATTAATACAACTATAGATATATTAATACGTACCCGAAAAGCATTAAAATCTTTTTTTTAACATTAATAAAACTTTTGTATCAATAATGGACAACTTCCTTATGGGTACTTTTCCCGTTCGTACTTTGCAGCATATGCCCTCTGCATACCTTATTTATTAAGGGGACGGAAGGGGTGTTGGAAGTAGACGGAAAAGGCGATAAACTGGCTGCAACAATAGGGTTTCGGCATTGGTCAATGTTATTACTGATCACAACCAAGCCACACGAAAAAACGATTTCAGCATCGTCTGATGCACGATTCACCATCATCCGACACCGCATCAGGGGTTGTTTTGCAAGTGAAAGGATGGGATATAAGTAGTGAACTGCTAATTTTTGACAAAAAAGATGGTGTCATTTAACACTCAACCCACCTGCTTTTAACAAACAAATTGGATATCTTTGTTAAGTATACTATATTCTTTTAACAATCATGACAGTAAAATTTAACTTCGAAGCAACCACCTTTTAACAAATATGAGGGGTCGTTTTAACATGGAAACTACCCACTCTTCATAAACAAGGCTGTAGCGTTTGAAATGAAAGCCAGCACACACTGACCAACAAAACCATGGAGCTGGACATGAGAACCATCTCCTCCTGATAAAGAAAACGGTAGGGATAAACCGAGAAGTCAGTACGCTCTCATAAACCATACAGTAAGGGGCAATATGAAAATCAGCTCTTTCTGACCAATAAAACGGTAGGGGGTTAAACTGAAAACGTTGCTTTCTGACTAACAATAGAGTAAGGTTTAATACAAAAAACACGCTTTCTTGCTAAACAATACTGTAGGATTTAATAGGAAAAACCACGTTTCCTGACCAACAAAACGCTAGGAATTAATATGAAAAACCACGTTTCCTGACCAACAAGACTGTGTGATTTAAACAAGAAAGGGGCTGTATTTACGAAATAAGACATGCTGCTTCAGCAGAAAGGATAGCATAATGATATCAGCCAGCTACGCACCTTTACAACATGTCTGACGCCTCTTAAACGGTCAAAAAAGAATGGAAGCCAGAGGTTTAGTATATCCTCTGACTCCCATAACTATCGTTTTTCCGTGGTAATTCTTCTCCCTTCAACGATGAAAGGGCAAGAGGGAGAGCCACTTTTTGAGAACCGAAGGGGACCGTTTCCATATCCCCGTGCACTCTCCCTGATTACCTTTTATTTTGCATATACAGGACGAATGCTGTACATACTCCACTTAGGATTGTTCGTACTACGGCATCCGCTAACTGTTCCAGGGAAGAAACAACCGTTCGTCATATAGTAAGCTGAGAAGGCTGTTGCCAATCTGTAGTCGCATGGTTTGCCGTCAGATGTCCAGTAAAGAGCCTGAGCACTTGGACGCTGGAGGCGTGGTGCACCGTCGTTATACTCGGTGTATGCACCTGCACATGGCAGGAATACGCCCTTGTCGATATCCTCTTTTGTGAAGTGCTTCATACGTGTACAGTTTTCTTTTCTGTAGTCTCCAACGTAGATAGCATTCGTCTGATTGGTTCTACCGATAACTCTTCCGTTCTTATCAAGTACCTTTCCCTTGAGATGCTCAGGTACTGTCGGATCGAAGAGCACACCTACTACAACGTTTCCATTGTCAACATAGTATCCCAGATACTCTCCTGTCTTAGCCATCAGCTTACGGAAATCGTTCGTTGTAGGCAACTTCCAATCACCCTTTGATGCATAATAAGCAAGGTCACCATAGCAGTTGTTCAGCTGCTGACCCTGGATATTACCCGTATAAGTTGAGTAATAACGCATTGCATCATGGCTATAGTTGTGCGCATAAACAATGTCTCCCCAACGGAAGTGGTCGAAAGCAACACAATTGAACGCACGTGGGAGGAACTCTGGATAGAGATTGAATGGGTCATTGTTCGTATAGAAGTAGTCCCAAGCATTCTTTGCGAGGCGATAACCTTCTACCCAACCATTCTGATGTTCTGTTGGTTCGTACTGAAGATTGTACTTTCCCCACTTCACACCGTCTATTGGAATGAATGGATCAGGGTCTTTTACTGTGATGGTGTAAGGATAATACTTCGCTTTCTCGTAGTTATACTCCTGCTCCATAGTAGCGCGGAATGTTATTCCACTCTTGGTTTGGATGATAAAGCTGGCTCTGATATGTGCATCAGGTAGCAACACGATGTCGAAATACTCAAGTGGCTTGTCTGCTGTAACAGTCATTTCACCCTTGTTTGTATAGGTAATCTGACCTGTTGAGAGATTAAAGTCACCGTCAGTATAGATGTTCTTGATCGTTACCTGTGTCATATCCTTAACAGGTTTACCATTAAAGATAATGTTCAAGCGGATAAAGCAGTACTGCTTATTCATCAAAAAGTCTTCCCATGCACTGTGTCCGTCGGTCTGAATATTCTTCAGTTTACCCCACATGTAGTCGAAGTACTTGAAGTTTGCTATCGTTCCGTTCTGATGTCCAGTAACTGGTTTACCATTAACGAGAATGGTATTCTCTTTCAAACCAAGCGGAACAATACCCATAGGAGTCTCCTTCGTGTTATAACGGAACGGATAGAAGAGTGCCAATTCATCGCCTTCTTTCCAATGGATATCACCTTTGAACTTCGTATAAATACTGTCGTCTGCAGCCGTCAAATAGTCATAACCCTCTGGATTTGTAATGTTATAAGCTATGAGTCGGTCACCAGCTGTCCACTTATTACGACTCGCAATGCTAACGTCCGTACGTGTTTGTGGACCTTCTTTAGGAGTAAGCGTAAACGCACGAGTAGATGATGTCTCTGGGTTTATCACCTGAGATTGTTCATTGTTCACCTCGGTTGAACATGCTGCCAAGCCGAGAACTGCCAGACTAATTAGGGCTGAGTAGATAGTCTTAATGGTCATGTTTTAGGATTTAATTAATTAAACGTATAGTTAATTCTCGCCATTTTCGTTTTCATCTTGATCATCCTCATAATCAAACTCATAATCAAAAGGATTAGTTTTGGCAGGACTAGGACTATGAGTACCACCACCGCCGCCACCAGTTCCTTGGCCAAATCCACCAGTACCACCACCAGCACTGCCACCAGCCAATAGTGCATACTCCGTTTCAACTTTCGTACATTCAATGTACGGTTTCAAATACTTTTTAATTTCCATTTGAGTAACTTTATGGTTTTAATCTTTTGAATTATATCTCAATTTGTATGGTAGAATGATTATCGTTACTTGTCACATGTCGGTCGTTATACGACTTTATTAGTGGTAAGTGGCATACAATAAGGAGTTATTACCTCTCTTGTTTTGATCATTCCGTCACCTCGTTTCTTTCTTGCCTTGCCCCTTTTCATATTTTACAAGGGATGAGCTGGCATGGTGACTAAGACCAGTCGTCTTCGTTTCTTTGGGTTACATGAGTAATCACGGTGCAAAGTTAAGTAATAATTATACATGGTGTTTTAAATTTACTTATAAAATTTATTAATTAACATTGCACACAAAAGCGTATAAAAATGTAACAGTTTCATAAGTGTTACACAATTAAAACTTCATTAAAACTCATATCCGATGTATCATAATTATGGGTAAACTGACAACCACGTGGGGTGCTTTCAGATCATAACAACTCGTCTGCCATAGCTCAACCCTCTCTCTCCTCTCCAACCGAAGGGGGGATGGGAGTAATATTTTTTCCCTATTTTATTTTTTATTTCATTTGCTGTCACTTTTGCCTTTTCGGATAACTCTCTCACCAACAACCCTCTCCAGAACACAAAAAGGTGACAGGAGTGACAGGAAAAACAAAGAATGAGATTTTATTTGACAAGACGTTGCGCTGACAAGTGGACGAATTTAGAGTTGACGAGCAAATGAATTGCGTTCCATAAGATACAGATTTACGAATTGACAACTCAACGACTTGCACGTCACAGAACACAAATTCTCAACCTGACAAGTAAGCAACTTGTGTATTGAGTAGATCGAATTACCTGCCATAGGATGTATGTCATCGAATTGACAAGCAATGAATTGCGCATCATGAAATACAAGTCATCCATTTGACGACCGACCGACTTGCGTACCAAAAATTACAACTTTACGTCTTAACACGTAACCAACTTGCACGTTCATTAGAACAAGTTATATGTTATCGAATACAAATCGTCGAGTCAACAAGCAATCAATTTGTGTGTTCAATAGAAGAGGTTATATGCTATCGAATACAAGTTCTCGAGTCAACAAGCAACCAACTTATGTGTTCAGTAGACCGACTTACCTGACACAGGACACAACTCATCAACTTAACAAGCAACCGAGCTATCTGTCAAATGCCATTGCCCTGCCCACTAACCTTCAGAGCTTCGAGCATTAAACATTGAATACCTATCCAAATTCCGCCCCCTTTCCATTATCCCAACACCCCATATCAGATCCCCCACCAGGTACATCCCCACCGTCCAAAGAGGCAATCTCAGACCACCAACAGACTAACAAACCCACACTCTATCTGTACATCCACACCGTCCAAAGAGCGTGTACAAGCCACCAACAACAGACTCCTAACCACACTCTATCTGTACATCCCCTCCTTCGGAGGGGCTTGGGGAGGCTCTCCCCTTCATACTGTTTTGCTCCTATTATATGTAAATTCTTTTCCTAACCCTCCTTTCTTGTCGTCCAATGGCGCAACATTCCCTGCACAAAACCCTCCCTTTTTGTCAACGCTTTAGTACTGTAAATACAGTAAAACACTAATTATCAACAGTATATATACTTTTATTTACAAAATAAAAGTCCATGAAAAATCAGCGCATTCACCCCTACTCCACTTTAGATAACTAAAGATTGCGGAGAGAAAAAGCGTAAAAATTATGTATTTTGTCTACTTTCTTCATCTAATAAGCCAACTCCTTCCCTATCCGTCGCACCTAAACTCCCAACATGTCGCACCATACCCCCTAACACTTACCTATCTGTCGCACCATACTTACCAATCTGTCGCACCATACTTACTAATATGTCGTCGCTAACTTCCCATTGTGTCGTTAGTCATCTGTGTAACTTTCTGAACCTAAAAGGATTACATCCTCCTAAATAATATCTTATAAAGATATACTAATGATAATCTAATCTGAAGAAGAATTTTTGTGTTTTAAGAGAGAAGAGATTCTCTTCTGTGGGGGAAGATGACTTTAACTAAGAGGTTTTGGGGCGACCCTCCCTATTTGTCGCAGTTGTCTTTTGCGCTTCGTTTTTCCGTACGTTGTCGCCCCCTCTGCCATGGTGCTTATTGGTTTATGTGCCAGTGGGTTGCGCCATTGTCGATGATGGGCAGCACAGTATAAATCGTTTGACATGCTGAGTGGCCTGCATCGGTAAAATGGCTGACCGACTTGTGCCCTACGTTAGTCTTCTGATCGTTCACCAATTCACCCCTTTTTCGGATTCTAATCTACGTTGTTTTGCAATTGAGTTTTTACTCCCTTTTTGTCGTTTTTCTGTTTTTCATGCCCTGAAATTTACTTTTTTATCCCCCGTTTTACATCCTTCAACGGTGACAAAAAGGGAACATATAGACTCGTAAATACCCTTTTATGCTATAACTTAAGTACTTGATAATTCGAATGTTATATCTTTCTGATTGAATGAAAGATTAAAATGTAAATAAAACTTGTCACTTTTTTGTCGCCGTTCGTCTTTAATGCACTATGTAAATATACTGATTTTCAATCATTTATCATCTTTCTATAATTATATAAAATCACTTCCCTATTTGTCGCACATCCCTTTTGCCCGAAACATGTTCCTATTTTGTCGCATAGTTTGCCCCACCCTATAATTCATTTTCTTAAAAGAAACTCCCTTTTTGTCGCTTTCTCACTTTCTTATCCATCGAGTTTTTACTCCCAATATGTCGTCACACTGCTGTCCAGTAGCCGTTTTCTTTCTGCAAAAGAGCGGCGAAATTAGTAAAATATGCCCTGATTTTATGGCTTCACATTTGGTGTTTTCAATTCCTTCAGCCTTGCTTTTGCGGCTTGATTCTCATACGCGTTGTGTGAAATTGGCTCTTAATTCGGTAACTACATATTGATTTTTTGGCAGCAAATTCTTATTATTTCATCCTCTTTTTTCCCGATAATCTATCTCGATCAACTCTATTTATGCGTTTAAAATTACCCGTTTTACAAGTAAAATTACCTTCATTCCATTCACTAAAAATTAAATTTTAACCCTACATTTCTCCTTATTCTATCTCTTATTTCTACCAATATTTTATTAGTATCAGCCTTATTTTTGATTCTAAAATCGCATGAATTACATGCAAAATAACCTTCATTTCAGCCGCTAAAAATTAAATTTTAACCCCGTATTTCTCCTTATTTTATACTTTATTTCTCGCAATATGTTATCGAGATCAGCCCTATTTTTGTGTCTAAATTCACCCGACTTGCGAACAAATAAGCCTTTATTTCTGACATTACAAAATTGAATTTTAACCTTTATTTCCTCTTATTTTATACTTTACTTCTCGCAATATTTTATCAAGAACTGCCCTATTTATGGTTCTTAGATCATACGAATTACATGCAAAATAACCTTTATTTCAGATGGAAAATACAGTCTTCCAAACCTCCATTTCTCCTTGTTTTCTTTTCCCAAGACTATTCACGACACCCCGCCAGGTACATCCCCTCCCTTCGGAGGGGCTTGGGGAGGCCGCTCTTCGGGCTTGGGCCGTTCCTTCTGAACAATCTTTACATTTCCTCCCCCTTATTTTTTATTCTTCCTCCCCCACCCTTCTTTTTCTCTCTTTGTAACCCTTAGATTCTCAATGAGTTACAATTGGTGTTGTAAAAGGGCATGTTTTGCATTGCAAAAGGGCGTCTTTTACATCTCAAAAGGGCATCTTTTACCGTGCAAAAGGTGCTCTTTTACAACCCGAAAGGGCATCTATTGAAAACCAATCATGAAAAATCTTGTCATCAATAGCCCCTTCCAACTGTCCAAAACGTACTGAAAAGTATTCCAATCGTTTATCCTCACCTACTCATAGCAGTCCACAACAGCAACTTCCCTCCGTCGTCTTACAGTGGTTAATGTGTCCTTTCTTTTTCCTGCTGGTAGTGATGTTAATTCTAATTTATTCGATTCACGCTATTTTAGGGGCCACAAAGTTTATGATGTTTATCACTGGTGAGCAACTTTAATACAGTTTTTTCAAAAACACTTCTTGATATAAATAGTCAGTATTTGTCATTAATAAGTGACAATTAGATTGAGCGACTCTCTGCAATTTTTTAACCTGTATGTTGTACACGAATGTAAATAGATTTTAAAATATAGCTTGTTTATTACATCTTTTATAATAGGGAGAATCCTAATATTTTGATCAAAGTATATCAAATGTGCTGTAAAATATTTGCGAATCATAATTTAATGTATTAACTTTGCAGAAAATCAATATGTGTCTACTTTGTAAAGTAACATTATATTATAACTTAAAACACACATTATTATGAAAAAAAAGTCTAATCGTTCTCCTGCTCCTTCCTATCCTGATAGTATCAATTTGTTCTAATAACGATGATTATTTGATCTATTAGACTATTGATTAGTCTTTTAAAGAGTTTCAAACATGCATTCATATTTCCATTATATTTACTTTTATTGTACTTGTTGATAACATTAAATAGTATTTTAAGGTACTCTGCTATATACTATTTCCGTGGTATATGTAAGTTTGAAGCATTGGCTAACACCAATATTTTGCAACGTATCAGTTAATAATTAAATAAAGATTTTTGATGAAAATGAAGAGTTTATTTACTTTTGCACTTCTTTTTGTGCTAATTACCGTTTGTCATGCACAAACAACAAAGTTCGCAATGACCTTGGGTACAGACTTAGGTCTATCTGGTAAGAACTATAAGATTGTAACTCCTAATGTATCTGCTACTTATGATATCACGCCGCGTCTGTCAGTTGGTGTGCGAGCAGAAGATGCAATCACGTTGATGAAAGCGCAAGGTGTGAAATCTTATGATCAGCTTTTCACACTTGGTGGTCAGGTTGCTTATGATGTTTGTCACTTTATGTCAATTATTAATGTGCAGGCACGTGCTATTGTTGGACATACGATAGGCGGTGGGCATGATCGAGGCTATATGTATTATCAGGGCGGTATTTATACTGCATTCGCTAAGAAGGACGGTGTTCGTTCTGAGATAGGATTGGGCGTTAGATACAATGATTACAGAGGTGATTTGTATAAGGATAAGGCAGTATTCTTTGTCTCTTATGCCGTAGTGTTGAGATAATTCACGCTTATTTCATCATGGGGCTGAACTTATTTACGGTTCAGCCCCTTTTTTCTGGTGAAGTTTTTGCACCGTACAGGCACATCCTTCTTCCTTTTTCAGTAAGGAACTTAATTGCTCCACAACCACAAACCATCGTCCCCAACCCCATCCCGCCAGGCACATCCCCTCCTCCGGATGAGCTTGGGGAGGCTCTGCTTCTCTCTCTATTTTATTTTGTAGGGGCTTGGGGAGGCCGCCCTTTCATTTTTCAAATATTTCCGTCCACTCCCCCACTTGCTCTCAAATATTGAAAATATGAGCACGTTATTTTCCGTCAAAATACCCCTTTTTTGTCCTTCACTGCAGCAGCTGATGCTTCAGTCGACCAATTTATTACTTTTTATTTCCTCTCTTCTCTATCCCCTAATATCTTCTTGCTGTCCTTCTTCCGATGTTTATTTTTTACCAGTTCCCCCGATCATTATGTTTTTCTGTAACTGTGTAATAATATAAATATATATAAACGGATTAATTTATTTACTTTTTTATAGCTTTATTTCTTGTGTTATTTATTCGTTCTTGTAAAGATGTACATATTTAAAAACATGATTAATTACTTATGTTGTTATGTTTATGTATGAAAGAGTATAAACGTAAATATATAAATATATTGTTGTGTTCTTGTTTATTTGTTTCCTTATTTATATCTATAGTTATTTATATGATAGTATAAAAGAATAAATAATTAAATATATATTGTGTGTTTATGCCTTGCCATATCACTTGTATATATAAATATATAAACAAATAATATTTTGTGTTTGGTATTTATTAGGAATCTATTCCGCTCTGGTTTAATTCCTTTTTCTTTTCTTCTTTGTCTTCTTTTCTCCAGGCTTTTTGGCTCATTATTGAATAGTTTGTATGTGTTTCATGTGTGTTTTACTGTTTAATACTTCCCTTTTCTTGTTTACTCCCTACTTGTTTTCTCTTCTTCTTGTTATATAGTTGCGCCTAATGGGACTTAAATGCTTGATTGCTTGTTTTATATATAATAATGTGTTTATATAATATTGTGTGGTTTTTAAGTTGTTGCCGTTCGAATAGTGTTGCCTTTTAAGACTTCTCTTGTGCTATTCCTTGACTCCTTGGCTGCTCTTTCGTTTTTCTCTTTGTCCTGAAGAGTTTGCTGCTTTAGTTTTTATAATTACTTATAAAGTATTTGTTATTAATATATTATATATTTATACTTTTAATTATTTATATCTTAAATAGTCTTTTTTGTCATACTCAGCTGCAGCTTTATACCGCTTTCTCAGCCCTGTTTGGTTCGCTTTTAAGCTTTTCACAAGTAGTCTTCCCCACTCCATTGCTGATGAAACGTCTTTTTCTTTTCCTCTGATCCTGTTTCCTTTCTCTGTATTTGGCATCCCTTCTTGTTTGCCCTCTCTGTCTTATATGTTCCGTTATTCGTTTCTTTTTAGCGTTTCTTCTTTTTTGTATTTACTTCTTTCCTCCTCTTAACATGCTGACAAATAGTTTTATATATATTTATTTGTTTATCTAAATATGTCTGATAGCTGGTTATCCTGACCGAATTATGCTATCTTTTTCTTTTAGTATTTCCTTACTTTATTTGCCTTTCTTCCTGCTCATGTGAGCTTTGTCGGTGCCCTTCCGTTCTCCTTTTGATCATTTGTTGGCTGCTCCTGACATATTCCTTTGGGTATAGTGCAGGATAAGTCACTCTTCTCGGTCTTTTTATCTCTTGTTCCTTCGGTTCTAATAGCAGTATAATTCGTATTTATTTATATGTTTAGATGAATGCTTGTTTATATAAAGTGCGTTTGTTTTACTGTGTTTTGGTGTTGAAATACATAAATATATAAATAATTATTAGATTTTGTTTTATCATAATTCTTCTCGTTTTTCTTCTTTTGTTTGCTTCTCTTTTCTCTTTGTTTGTTTCCTTAATAAGATAAATATATAAAAGTATAAGTATGTGGAAATGTATTTAATCTTTTACTTTTTTCTCTTTTTATTTTTATCATTAAAAACATTTGAATGTATTTGTTTGTTTCAATAATTAAGTGTATATTTGCATGTGTATAAATATAATGGCGCATTTATGTGCTTATTTATCTGAATCTATTTAAATATAAATATATAAATGAAGATTAAAAAGTTCCTTGTTAGCGGTTTTCAGGGTGAGACATTAAACTGGGCAATAGGACTTTTGGTGGCTTTCAGTCTGGTTAGTATGATTGACCATTGGACTGGAACGCCGAATGATGGACAGAGTTCTTTCGTTGAAGCCTTTGCTACGATGCAGAGTGCATCGCCCATTCAGATTGCTGAAGCAGTGTTGCTCTTAGCCACTCAGTTGACAATGTGGGAAATGCTTCGCAGATGTTTGCATAAGTCGGGACACTTCTTCTTGCAGTTGGCAGTGATCGTTCTGATGGTTTTGTCGCTTCTTGTGACGGGCGTCTCTTGTTATCCTGTCAGCGACGTGACGGCAGATGGTAATCTTGTTCCAGCCATGTCGCACACGGAAATGGTGCTGCGTAACATCCTGGACAATAGTTATATTGCGATATTCTTTACCAATCTGTTTCTTGGAATAGGGCTGATTCGGAAGTTCCGCGGTATGATTCGCCTTTACGGTTGGTCGGTTTTCGTTTGTCCGTTGCTCACTTCACTTTGTAATTTCACTTACCTCTATATATATAATAATGTGGGGGGTGTGACGATGACAGCCATTCAGACTTACGGAACGATCTTCACTTTGATTGGTTTCGTGCTTAGCTTGCTGCCATTTATTGCGCTTCGTGCTTCGATGACGACAGAGATTACGGAGGAGGAGATAGCCAATTCCGACCTGAATGCTTATCATTGATGCTCTGAAGGCAGCCTGATTTTGCTTTGATTGATGAATATTGGTGATTTAAAGGCTTTTATTTCTCTCATATTTTCAGTATTTACGGGCAAATGGCGGGGCGCTTGGAAATATCGCAAAAATGAGCCTTGATAGAGTAGGGGGTACTTGACAAAATGAAAGTTTATGGTACGTTTGTTTGTGAATTGTTACATAAAATGATGCACACGAGTACTTATTAAGATATGAAACATAGCAAAAAGTTAACTTTTTTACCTGTAAGAAGATTCGAGGAAAACCTCTCAACGGGGCTTTCAACACTCTTTTTTCTCGGTGTTTTGGTTGATTTGTTAGCACTTTTCAGTCAATCAGACATCATCAACGGTGGAGTTTTCACTGCAGAACAGAACACAACAGCCGATTATATATCAGCTTCTTCCGAGCTTTTGGTTGGTTTCTCTTTGGCAGGAATCGCCTTTTTGTTGGGTCATATCACGGGTAGAGTAGGGAAAAGGAGCTTCAGATGGCGCAAAGTGAGTTGGCTTTCTTCCATTTTAGGTTGCACTTTAGCTTGCGCTTCATTGTGTAGTAAAGTTGGATTGTTCTACTTTACCGATGAAGATTCCGACCTTTTCTCTTTCTTTGATGGTGCCAGTACACTGTTCTGGATGATAAGTCTACTCGCTTATTTCCTTGTTTTGGTGATGATGAGGGGTCTATCAACCGACCGATTGTACCATTTAGCCAACCGAGCGTTGGTCTTTTCGATTTTGCTTCTGCTCTTTGTGGGAGGTTTCCTGCTCCCTATACTTCTCTTTAACTTGTCCTTGACAGTTTACTTAGTGGTAGCTTTGGTGTATGTTCTGTTACTTTCGGTACTTGGAATGACATGGAGAAGAATCCTTTCTTCAGCCTCATGCACTCCAGAAGAGGAGGGATCGGAAGACAAAAGGTCTAAAGGAGCAGCCTATGAAGCATATACATAGGTTTTTATGTTATTACTTTAAGATGTAGAAACATAAGAATATAAAGGCTTGAAAATAAGAAAATATAAATATATAAATAATGAAAAATAGGAAAATAGTATTTGCAAACCAGAAAGGTGGAGTAGGGAAGAGCACGCTGTGCATCCTCTTTGCCAACTATCTTGCATGGAAAGGGAAGTCCGTATGCATAATAGATACCGACCTACAGAAGACCATTCTCATGCAACGCCAGAAGGATACACAGATCTATGAAGACTGGGATGAACCTTATAACGTACAGGATTTCGATGTCACCGACCCCGAAACGATGCAGCAACTCATGGATTCTGCAGCACAAGTGGATGGTTATGTGCTCTTCGATTCACCAGGTAACATCAGTGAAGACGGTCTGGCGCCACTCTTTGTGGATGCCGATTTCATCGTTTGTCCGTATGAATACGAAGACAAAACACTTGATTCTACGGGCGTTTTCGTACAGGTTCTCAACGCCTTACGCGAACATAACCCACAGATGCATGCGCAAATCTTCTTCGTTCCGAACCGCATTGACCCCCGCATCGGTACTGCTGATGAGCAGATGATGTGGCGTGAGACAGATGATCTCTTCGGGAAATTCGGAAAGGTTACACCCGTTGTGAACAGTAGGGCAGCGTTGAAAAGAACGAATACCTTCGAACTTTTGGCAACACAACGTGATGCTGTGAAGAAAGCTTTTGAGTATATGATAAAGAAAATGAAGTAAGAATAGATAAATTAACTATGGCAAAGAAAAAAACAATGGTTGTGATGCCTGGTGGACTTGCTGGTCTGGCACATAACGCACAGAGAGGTAGCGATACCCCATCGGCAACAAATAACGACGAGAACGTTGCAGCTGAAGAGGCTAAGAAAGCTGAAGAGGCAGCTGCTGCAGAGGCAGAACGCATGGCAGCAGAGCAGGCTGCAGCAGAAGAAGCAGCAAAGAAAGAGGCTGAAGCAAAGGCAGCTCAGCAGCCTGTTCAGGCTGAAAGCTTCACACGTCATGCTACACAGACGGCACAAAATGACGTCAAAGACCGTACAGCACCAGCTGCAAAGAAGCTCCCAAAGGCTGAAGGACGACAGTTGGCACGTGAATATACGATAGCAAAAGACAGTGGTGAAGACAGCTGGCAGCTGTTTCTCGACCTCGCTCGGGACTATAAAGCACGTGATTCAAGGCTTGCAACGGTGTATATTGACTCCGATCTGAAGAGCGTTCTCGACCGTTTGAAGTCGGCATCAAGCATCAAACTGCCTTCAACAGCACTGCTTAGCGCCATCGTAGCACGCTTCGTTTTCGACCACGAGAAGGATATTAAGAACGCCATCTTTGGTGAAAGTCTGCTGTAAAAGATATGGCTGACACTGCAGGAGACGGTAGAATTTCCCTGCTTTATCTGCAAAATTGAACAGTAAAGGTGGTGGCTGACACTGTAGGAAACAGTGATTTTTCCCTGCTTTGTCTGTAAAATTGAACAGTAAAGGTAGTGTCTGGCGCTGCAGGAAACAGTGATTTTTCCCTGCTTCGTCTGCCAAATTGAACAGTAAAGGTAGTGTCTGGCGCTGTAGGAAACAGTGGATTTTCACTGCTTCGTCTGCAAAATTGAACAGTAAAGGTGGTGTCTGATGCTGCAGGAAACAGTGGATTCTCCCAGCTTTGTCTGTAAAATTGAACAGTAAAGGTAGTGTCTGGCGTGCAGGAAACAGCTTCAGAGCAGCTGACAGGGCAATCCTGACGGGTCATATCAGCCCAGAAAGCATTTAAAAGGGAGTGGGATCCTTTGCATTATGCAAATATTTCACTACTTTTGTAACAGTAAAGAATTAAGCGAAAGATATGGAACCATTGGCTGAACGCATGCGCCCCCACACGCTCGATGAGTACATCGGACAGCAACATCTCATAGGGGAAGGAGCTGTACTGAGGCGTATGATAGACTCAGGACACATATCATCGTTCATTCTTTGGGGACCTCCCGGTGTCGGGAAGACCACCCTTGCGCAGATCATAGCACATCGTTTGGAGACGCCTTTCTATACTCTTTCAGCCGTAACGAGCGGTGTGAAGGATGTACGAGACGTCATTGAGAGGGCACAGAGCGGACGTTTCTTCAACTCCGTGTCGCCCATTCTCTTCATAGATGAGATTCATCGGTTCTCCAAATCACAGCAAGATTCACTCTTAGGGGCTGTAGAAAAGGGAACAGTAACGCTCATTGGCGCCACAACAGAGAACCCTTCGTTCGAAGTTATACGCCCGTTGCTCTCCCGTTGTCAGCTTTATGTGCTGAAATCATTGGAGAAAGACGACCTCCTGAAGCTCCTTCACCGTGCTATAACGGAAGATGTTGAACTGCAGAAACGCGACATCCGCCTCACTGAGACGGCTGCTTTGTTGCGTTACAGTGGGGGAGATGCACGCAAACTGTTGAATATCCTTGACCTCATCGTCAGTGCTGAAGCTGGCAAAACAGTGGAGATTACGGACGAGATAGTTGAAGAACGCCTGCAACAGAACCCCTTGGCATATGATAAAGGGGGCGAAATGCACTACGATATCGTGTCGGCATTCATCAAATCGATACGTGGTGGCGACCCAGATGCGGCACTTTACTGGATGGCACGTATGATTGAAGGAGGCGAAGACCCACAGTTCATTGCACGACGTGTGGTCATCAGTGCCTCGGAAGACATCGGACTAGCCAATCCCAACGCTCTTCTGCTTGCCAATGCAGCCTTCGATGCGGTGATGAAGATCGGTTGGCCAGAGGGCAGGATACCCCTTGCTGAAGCCGTCGTGTACCTTGCCATGTCGCCCAAAAGCACCTCTTCCTACCGTGGAATCAATGCTGCGCTGGCTGAAGTACAGAAGAGTGGCAACCTACCCGTACCTCTTCACCTGCGCAATGCACCAACAAAACTGATGCAAGACCTCGGCTATGGCAAGGAATATAAGTATCCACCCGATTACCCGGGGCACTATGTTAAACAGCAATACATGCCAGACGGACTCACAGATGTCAGCTTCTGGGAGCGACAAGAGAATGATAAAGTAAACAGAAACAATAATAAGTAAAACGTAATAACACACCCCATAAAACGTAATAGTTTCCCCACAGAATGGTGAAGGCAATCCCATAACAAGCCGCCTGACGCCCGGTCATCGTGGAGAAGGGCAGGGGAGGGGCTCTTAATCATGAAAATAGTAATACTCGACTGCCATGCAGTCAATCCCGGAGACCTCTCTTGGGATGAGATAAAAGGTCTTGCCGACTGCACCGTCTACGAACGTAGCAAACCCGAAGAGGTGGTGCAAAGGGCGAAAGATGCCGATGCCATCCTTATTAATAAGGTCAATATCACCCGTGAACTACTTGCACAACTGCCACGGTTGAAGTACATTGGTGAGCTGGCAACAGGTTATAACAACATTGATCTCGATGCTGCTCATGAGCGAGGCATCACAGTTACGAACATTCCAGCATACAGTACGGATAGCGTTGCACAGCATGTCTTCGCACTGTTGTTGAACGTTACCAATCGGGTTGACCACTATGCAGAGGCTACACGTGAGGGAACTTGGAGCCGACAGCTCGACTTCTGCTACTGGGATTCACCGTTGATTGAACTGTCAGGGAAGACAATGGGCATCGTCGGACTGGGTCATATCGGTTGTAAAGTGGCTGAGATAGCCCATGCCATGGGGATGGATATCTCTGCAGCAACAAGTAAAAACAGTAGTGATCTACCAGAATGTATCCGCAAAGTGACCATGGAAGGACTCTTCAGTACATCCGATATCATCACGCTGCACTGCCCTCTTACGGCTGAAAACCACCATATGATCAATGCCAAGACACTGGCAATGATGCGTCCGGGAACGATCCTTATCAATACCGGAAGGGGTGGATTGATTGATGAAGAAGCTGTGGCAGCAGCACTCGAGAGCGGACATCTGCGTGCTTACTGTGCCGATGTGCTGGAACAGGAACCCCCTCGTGCCGACAATCCACTGCTCCGTCAGCCCAATGCCTACATTACTCCGCATGTCGCATGGGCTACACGTGAAGCACGCAAACGCCTGATGGACATCTGTGTGGAGAACATCAAACGCTTCATGGCAGGTGAACCACAGAACGAAGTATAGGTAAAGAGATTTTAAAAGACACTGCAGTGATGCAGCAAAATAGTTTTTCAATATATTAAATTATGGTATTATGCCACCCGTCAACCCATGGCAAGCGTGTAAGGGGAGGGAGTGTCAATCATCTATAATACTGCTGATGCGTGGGAAAGGGCATCCTTGTCCAACCCACACGTAGGCAACACCACAGGCAGACGGGATGTCTATCCTTCCTTTATGGACATTTGATGCACCCAAAGGGGTGGCTTTTTTTCAGGATTATGATATACAACGACCCACAACTTGCACATACACTCCAGGTCATTCTGGAGTTTCTTGGAACTTTCGCATTCGCCATTTCAGGTATCAGACATGCTGCACAGAAGCATTTCGACTGGTTTGGAGGCTACGTCTGTGGCTTTGCTGTCGCCATAGGTGGCGGTACAATCCGTGACAGTATGCTGGGTGTACGCCCGTTCTGGATGACGGATATCATGTATGTTCTATGTACTGCACTGGCGCTTTTGCTCGTTATTCTGTCACGAAAGTGGATAAAACGACTCAGCAATGCCTGGTTTGTGTTCGACACATTGGGCTTGGCACTCTTCACCATAGCGGGTATTCAGAAGACACTTGCACTCGGTCATCCCTTCTGGGTGGCTATCATCATGGGCTGTATCACGGGTGTGGCAGGTGGAGTGATACGTGACGTACTGCTCAATAACGTCCCCGTCATCTTCCATAAGGAGATCTATGCCGTCGCAAGTGTGACCGGAGGAATCGTCTATTGGGCACTCTTCTCCCTCGGATTGAGCCTTCCGTGGGTTGTCGTCATCACCTTCCTCACTGTCTCTATAATCCGTTTTGTTGCAGTAGGTTACCACATTTCCCTACCAACACTGCATGCTGAAGATGAAAAAAAATAAGTAAAAAAGATACGCAAACATTTGGTAGAACCAATAAAAAGCCATACCTTTGCACTCGCAATTCAGCAATAAGCCATTAGTTACATGCTGAATGCAACCATTAACAATGGTTCCGTAGCTCAACTGAATAGAGCACTTGACTACGGATCAAGAGGTTACAGGTTTGAATCCTGTCGGAATCACAAAAGGAACACTCATCTTGAGTGTTCTTTTTTTTGTGTTTTACGGTTTATGATGCTTACAAACAGGTTGTGAAAGGTCATAAACTGTGTTTCTGTAGACGTCTTGTTCTTATCCATCAGTGTGATGTCCCGCTTCTTCGTTGTGCCCCTCTTTGCGGCTGATAGATGCGCATCAGGGGGCCATGCAGCACACTTTCTTTATTCGAAGACGATGTTAATGCCTACAAGCAGGCATGAAAATAAAGTTTTTTTAAGTATCTTTGCATTATGATTATTGTGCACCACAGTGGTCAGATGCCTTTATGCCCTTGTTGTAAAGGCTGTGGAAGCGAGAGAAAAGGTGTACCAGTAAAAAAACAGAGACAATAAAACAGATGAAAAAAATTATCATTGCGGCATCTATAGCATTGTTGTGTGCTGCTTGTGGAGGCGACGATAACACGTTGAATCCTATCCCTTCAGACCCATCAACAGAGCAGAATACGATAGAGATAACGACAGATGACATCGTAAAGTTCCTCAATCTTGATAAGCAACAGAATGTCTATGAAGCGACGGAAAAGGCAAAAAGCGAACTTGGAAGGAAGACCATTCATGGTAAAGAGTTGAATGTTACGGCAGTAGACGTGGTGAGAAGTGACGAGGAGAAGGGCACTTTTACGCTGAAAGTCACGGGAAACAGCAGCGAAAAGACTTTTGTCAAGGAGGTTAATTTCGAAGGTTTCGGACAGCGACCAACCGACTATGAGATGGCCACACGCGTTGTTGCAACGTGGAAAAAGGACGTTGACTATCAGCGAGAGTTCGACTTTGACAGGTTGTATCGCCTGCATGACAACAGTAAATTCACTGCTGCTTATCTACAGAAGTTCATAGATCTTTCCTCTTCAAACGTCGATGGAAACCGTCATTACACCTTTACACCAACTGATTGGACCAAGACAACCATCAGTGATGTGCGTTACATCGGTGGCAGCTCTTCAGGTAGTATAGCGTTTACAGTTACCTATAATGGGAAAAAAAGCAACACCGGCAATGGCAGTAGTAATGCTTCGCCCAGTGTTCCGTTCGATAAAAACCTGTATTATCGTAACCAAGTAAGCGTGAATACAGAGGCTGTAAGTAAGTTATACATGCGTGGTGTCTATGAGCATGCAACACTTTTCTATGCCTCTTTGCTCCGTTATGATAGCGAAAAATTCGTACCTTATATCAAGGATAAGCACCATGAAGACGGTACGAATACGCTCCTTCTCACGATAAACCTTGTTGCTAAGGATGGGCACGACACTGATCTGGCTGATTTCGAGTTGCAGATAACAGACTTCAAGTCCGTCTCTACGTTGGATAATAGCCTGACAATCAGTAGTACTATGGCTGTTGGGCAGTTTTTTAGCAAGTATTTCAGAAGTAAATCAGATGGCGATTACACTGCAGCGGTGAAGCAATTTGACGCAAGAACATGGTTGAAGAATGTTGAGATGTGGGTGGCACGTGACGGCGAACAGGTCGATCTGCAGGCAAGTCAGGTGCCAAGCGAGGATGGAAACTACAATGTTACCGCTTGGCTGCCCACTGATAGCAGAGGAAAAAATCTGGATATCTATCTCTTAGAACCCCGTATTGATGTGTTAAGTGCTAAGAAAACAGATAACTTCATCTATATAACCTATAAAATTGTCTATGCAAACAACGTTAGCATAGACGGAAAAGAGCGCACATTACGTGTACATCTGGTGGCGGATAGTAGGCAGTAAAGGAAGCCAAATACGTCCCCCTCTTGCCGAAATGCGGGTTGCTCTACCACTCTCTATCCCCCGTTTCCTCTCACATCCCCTCCTCCAGAGGGGCTTGGGTAGGCTCCTTCTCTTTGGGTCTTGGGCTGCCTTTTTTGTATGTCCTCCGCCCTTCTTTGTCAATTTCTTTCCCTTCCGTTTTTCAATCTACGCCCTTTTGCGTTCTAAAAGATGCCCTTTTGCGTTGTAAAAGGGCATCTTTTGACGTGTAAAAGGGCATGTTTTGCAATGCAAAAGGGCGTCTTTTACAACCCTCTTTGTAACCTATTGATAATGCGGAGGTTACAGAGCCGGTTTTTGATGATAATGAGTTGATTTGCGAACAATAACACCTTACAGTTTGTAAGGGTATTTCAGAAGCCTCTCCCCGACCCTCTCCGAAGGGAGAGGGAGGATAATAAGCGAGATTCCCCGTTGTGTTTAAAGAGGTATAACTGGGTGTTTAAAAGTTTTAGTAGACTGACTTTGAGATTAAAAAGTAAACGATTTGCGTGCTATAAACTACGAATTTACGAATTAACAGATAGGTGATTTGCGGGCTATAAACTACGAATTTACGAAATGAGAGATAGGTTAATTGCAAACGATAACTACGAATTTACGAATTGACAAGTAGATGGATTACATGTTACAATATGCGATTTTATGAGTAAAAAATAGGTAGTTTGTGTGTTTCAAGCTATTATTCGAGTTCTAAACTCTACAACATCGAGAATCAAATCTCGAACTGTGAGGTTTAATTCTTCATCTTTTTATCTCCCAACTCCCAGCAATCCGTACCCCGCCAGGCACATCCCCTCCTTCGGAGGGGCTTGGGGAGGCCGCCCCTTTCTCCCCCCTTTCTTATTATTTATCGCACTTCCTCCAGCTCTCCAGTCCTGGAGTCGATGATGAATCCGCGCACAGTGACATCCTTTGGGACGAGCGGATGTTGGCGAATGGCATCCACTGTGCGTCGAACACTGCGTGGTGTGTCGTGGAAACCGTCAAGATATTTGTTCAGATCGACGTGCTTTTCAGCTTCACGAATGTCCTCTTCACTTATCCCACGTTCGCGCATCAGCTGCAGGAAGTGGCTCGCATGCATGTCGCACGCACCACATCCTGAATGGTGAATGACCATAATCTCCTCGCAGTCAAGCTCATAGATAGCAACGAGAAGTGAGCGCATCACCGAGTCATAGGGTGTCAACAGTGTTCCACCGGCTACTTTTATGATTTTTGCATCACCGTTTTTCAGTCCGAGCGCACGTGGTAAAAGCTCCGTCAACCGTGTGTCCATGCAACTGACAATCGCCAGTTTCATGTCTGGTTGTCCACTTGTTTCATAAGGCTTATAGCCCTTTTCGGCAACAAACCGTTGGTTGTATTGTAATATTTCTGAAATCATAAATCTTTTAAGTGCATCTTAATGAGTAAACGGGATATCGCTAACAAGCCCCTTTTTTCAGCACATCCCCACCTTGCGAAGCGGCTTGGGAAGGCTGTTTTTCCACCTTCCCAGTCCGTTTTCAGCCTACTCCGTCCTCACAATCTTTGTGGAAAGGAGCTGCATGGAGAGTGCATTTTCTATCTTAGCGAGCGTCTCTATAGAGAGGTTTTCCCTTCCTTTCAGAATCTTTGAGACGTATTGCTGACTGCAGCCCATGCGTTCGGCAAGTGCCTTCTGTGTCAGATGAGATTGTTCCATCTTGTCGAGTATAGCCATTGCGATACGTTGTGAGTACCTCATCCATGACTTGTTTTCTCGTCTGTATTCTGCTTCTTCACGCCAATGTGACGGCGAATCAGACTGATAAGCCTCTAATTTTTTAATGGTTGTGTTCATTGTCTACCTCCGTTTCCTTTATGTATTACGTATGTAATCTTCGAACGAATCATCGTCAATGACATCCTTTTCTAACAGAAAACGGCGGACTTTCTCCATTTTTACAAGCTCTAATTGAGTGTGTTCTCGTTCCTCCATCTTCAGCGTTAGTTTGATCGCCCCACCTGTAATGACGTAAACACCTTCGGAAAGCCGTATGGCGTAGATGCGTAACCATGATGAATGGCGTTCTTTCCGTATGGGTTTTGCCTTCTCTTTTCCCAGTAACATCTCGGATGTTCGGAAGTTTTCTAAAGGGTGGAACAATGTTTCTATATCAGTATCAGGGGATAAATCTAATATCAAACATTGTAGTCGATCACTGTCTTCTATTGTATCTTCAATCGCTTGGTTTATGTTTGTAACCTTAAAATAGGCAGTGAGATCACTCCAATTTTCCTTAAAGAAACTACGAAGCCATACAACATCACTCCATTTATCAAATAAATTGAAGAGTGCATTGTCAGCTTCTCTATCGTAGCGGACAGCCCATAACTTACCGTTCTCTGTTATTTTATCAAATGTCATATCTCAGATTGTATGCCACAAAGATAAGTATTATATTCGAATTTCACAACTTCTGAGTTGTAATTTGCACTTTCTTTATATGCAAAAAAAGCAAGTAAACGAATTGTTTACTTGCTTCTATATCTTAATGAACTATCTTTTATCCTTGAAAATCAGTCCTTTTTTTCTTGATTTTTATTCTTTTACCATTTTGCTTTCTCATTTTCCCCAGTCCGTTTCCTGCCTATTCCGTCCTCACAATCTTTGTAGGTGCCTGCTCTTTATTGCGTCGATTGACGACAGTAACGACAGCCTGTGCCAGCGAGAGGAACGCCTGTCCGGTCATTGTGTCCGGCTTTGTGGCAGCTGGAGTACCCTTGTCGCCATTCTCACAGATGCTCTGTACGATAGGGATCTGTGCCAGCAGTGGGCATTCCAGTTCCTTTGCAAGGTTCTTACAACCGTCCTTTCCGAAGATATAATACTTGTTTTCAGGTAGTTCGGCAGGTGTGAACCACGCCATATTCTCCACCAATCCGAGGATAGGGATGTTCACTTTGTCATTCCGATACATGTCGATACCCTTGCGTGCATCAGCCAGTGCCACGTTCTGTGGTGTCGAAACGATCACTGCTCCCGTGATGGCAAGCGTCTGCATGAGCGTCAGGTGGATATCACTTGTCCCCGGTGGCGTGTCGAGAATGAAGTAATCAAGTTCTCCCCAGTCGGCATCTGCGATGAGTTGTTTCAGTGCTGACGTCGCCATACCACCCCTCCAGAGTGTCGCAGTGTCGGGGTTTACGAAGAAACCGATGGACAAAAGTTTTACGCCATACTTCTCTACAGGTTCGATAAGCTGTCGTCCGTCCTTCTCAACACCGTATGGGCGAGCGTCCTCAACGCCAAACATCTTCGGCATACTGGGTCCGAAGATATCCGTATCCAGCAGTCCTACCTTGTAACCGAGCTTTGCCAGGGCGATAGCAAGGTTGGCAGAGACGGTGCTTTTGCCCACTCCTCCCTTGCCAGAGCTCACTGCGATGATGTTTTTTACTTGTGGAAGGAGCTTCCCAACCTCTGGTCTTGGTGCGCTTTTGAACTCCGTTTCAATCGTCACTTCCACCTCTTTGCCCACAGAATAGTGTATCTGTGCCTCTGCCGCCTTGATGGTCGACTTAAGGAAAGGGTCTGTTTCGCGTGGGAAGATGAGTGTGAAGCTCACCTTATTACCGTTGATGCTCGGTGTGTCAGCAAGCATCTCACTCTCAATGATATTCTTCTTTGTGCCCGGATAGATCACCTTTTCCAGTGCATCTGTTATCAGTTTCGGATATAATGTCATAAGTTTTGTATTTATCTTGTTTGTTTTTTTACCTAATTATATGTTCTGTTTTGTTGTTCGGAAGTCACGATTCTGATGGGTAATAACCGATTCAAAAAACCTTTCGCCGGTTCCTTTTCTGCAAGAAAGGGTGGGGGCGTAGGTGCTTATTTTCCGTAGTTTTCCCACTCCTCCATAGCCTTTTTCCAGTCGGTCATCTCCCCTTCAGCAATGGCTTTCTGCTCCCTTTCAGCCTCGTCGTGTGCCTTGTCACGTGCCCTTTTCGCCTTCATGTCAGCGATGGTGGCATCATCCAGAATCTGTATTGCGCCCCGTTGTATAGCCAGTTGCAGTTCCGCTTCACCAAAAGCCTTACCCGGTTCGTTGAAGTCAGAGATATTAAACTCGTATATCGTGCGCAGATCATGCCTTACCAGCTTCTGTTTAGCACGGTTTCCGGCGTTCTTCAGTCGCAGGAGTTTTGCTATTTCCTTTATCTCGTTTTGTGCGAATTTATTTCTTCCCATTGTTGATGGATGTGTAATTATTGACGAGTTGCTTGCCTATTTGCCCGTTTTTTTGGGTTTATAAGTAGCCATGCAGCTTGCTTATTTGCCCATTTTTCGGGTTTACAAGTAGCTGGGTAGCTTGCTAAAGGACATCTTTCCAACCGCTAACCCTTTGCTTTTTATCCTTTTACCCTTTTATTTTTTCCCTTTCAAAGGTAGCAATAATATTCTAATTCTGCAAATAATGTACCTAAACGCAGTCTTTTCATCCTGTCAAGGTTTCCTTTTCACGTCGGGAAAGAGAAGCGAGTGGGGCAGGAAAAGTTACGATATTAATGTCAATATTTTATTCTTAATTTATGCATAACCTTTCATGAAAACAGCATTTTCATCTATGAAATAAAAGAGAAGACTACCTTTTTGCAACGATTATGTAATTTTCTATATGAAAAGTTTGCGTTTATTATCAATAATTCCTAAATTTGCAATCGATGGTATTATGATATACTAATCAAGCAAAAATATCGTGAAATTGAAGGAAACACATGATCTTGACGTGAACTAGTTAAACTCTCTCTATATATAATAAGGTGAATCTCTATACTGGTGGCAGCTTAAGAAGCTATTATCACATGGAAATCCTCCTAATACAAGTTGAAGAAATTGAACACAATAAACCAAAAATGTTAAATTATTGAGATCTATGGAGAAAAGATTTACTCTCTTTTTGTTTGGACTATTGTTGTCTATTGGGACGGCTTTCGGGCAAACAAAGATTACAGGTACCGTAGTTTCTCAGGGCGATGGTGAGGCCGTTATTGGTGCATCTGTCATGGTTCAAGGAACACAGACAGGTACTGTTACCGATATTGACGGTAAATTCTCACTTGATGTCCCTGCTGGTAAGAAACTCGTAGTCAGCTACATCGGTATGGTGACACAGACATTGACACCGAAAGATGGGATGAAAGTAACTCTTGCTACCGATAACCACTCTCTGCAAGAGGTGGTTGTGACGGGTATGACACAGCAAGACAAGCGTCTCTTCTCTGGTGCTGCCACGAAGATTGACGCCTCAAAGGCTAAGATTGATGGTATGGCTGACGTCAGTCGTTCGCTTGAAGGACGCGCTGCCGGTGTGAGTGTGCAGAACGTTTCGGGTACCTTTGGTACGGCACCAAAGATCCGTGTGCGTGGTGCAACGTCTATCTTCGGCTCTTCAAAGCCGTTGTGGGTTGTTGATGGAGTCATCATGGAGGACATCACAGACGTTGATGCCAGTGCCTTATCATCAGGTGATGCCAAGACATTGATATCCTCTGCCATCGCAGGACTGAATGCTGACGATATCGAAAGCTTCCAGATTCTGAAGGACGGATCGGCAACTTCCATCTATGGTGCACGTGCTATGGCAGGTGTGATCGTTGTTACAACAAAGAAAGGTAAGTCTGGTCAGAGCCATTTAAGCTATACAGGTGAATACACGCTACGCCTGAAACCGAGCTATAAGAACTTCAATATCATGAATTCTCAGGACCAGATGGGTGTCTATCAGGAGCTGCAGCAGAAGGGATACCTTAACTATGCTGAGATTGCCAACGCTGCAACGAGTGGTGTTTATGGTAAGATGTATCAGCTGATATCACAGTATAACCCTGTGACAGGTCAGTTCGGACTGGAGAATACGATAGAGGCGCGCAACGCATACCTGCGTGCTGCAGAGTATCGTAACACCAATTGGTTTGATCAGTTGTTCTCTACTGCCATCATGCACAACCACTCTGTGAGCGCATCTGGTGGTACGGACAAGGGTCAGTACTATGCTTCTCTCTCTGCAATGATGGACCCAGGATGGTATAAAGCAAGTCGGGTACAGCGTTATACAGGTAACCTTAACACCACTTATAACATCAATAAGCGGGTAGGAGTGAACCTTATTGCCAATGCTTCCTATCGTAAGCAGCGCGCACCAGGCTCATTGAGCCAGAATCTTGACCCAGTAACGGGTACGGTGAGCCGTGCTTTCGACATCAACCCGTACTCTTATTCGTTGAATACGTCACGTACGCTCGACCCTAACGAGTACTATACACGTAACTATGCACCGTTCAATATCTTCAACGAGTTGCAGAATAACTACATGGACCTTAATGTTCATGACTTCCGTATACAGGGAAGTATTGACTATAAGCCTATTCCTAAGGTGAAACTGACTGCTCTGGCAGCTGTCAAGAGTGCCGTTTCTTCTATGGAACACCGCATCGCAGAGCGTTCAAACCAGGCATTGGCTTATCGCGCTATGGCAACAACCACCATCCGTGATAACAACTCTTACCTCTATAAAGACCCAGATGACATCTATTCTCTGCCAGTATCTGTCCTCCCAGTAGGTGGTTTCTTGGATAAGACAGAGAACAGTTTCTATGGTTGGGACACACGTCTCTCTGCTGCATACAATGATGTTATCAATGATACACACATCATAAACCTGTACGCAGGTGTGGAGTCGAACAGTGTAGACCGTAAGCAAACATGGTTCCGTGGTGCTGGTATTGAGTATTATAATGGTGAGGTGGCATCCTTTGATTACCGTGCTTTCAAGAAATGGCAAGAGCAACGTACGGATTACTTCGGCCTTGACAACCGTCACATCCGTAGTATAGCATACTTCGGTACAGGTACATATTCTTATAAAGGACGCTATCAGATGACTGGAACCTTCCGCTATGAGGGTACCAACTATCTGGGTAAGGCTACTTCAGCACGCTGGTTGCCAACCTATAACGTGTCTGGTGCATGGAACGCACATGAGGAAGATTGGTTCAGTAAGGTGTTCAAGACTGCCTTGACACACGCTACTTTCCGTGTGAGCTACTCTCTTACGGGTGACCGTCCACCGGTAACCAACTCATTACCTATCTTTAGAGCATTGGTGCCTTGGCGCCCATTCACCTCTATCCAGGAGACTGGTTACAATGAGACAGTGGGTAACAAGCAGCTTACTTATGAGAAGAAAAATGAGTTCAACATCGGCTTCGAGCTTGGATTCCTTAGCAACCGTATCAACCTGACAACGGACCTCTACTGGCGTCGGAACAGTGATTTGATCGGTTATGTGAACAGTCCAATCTTAGGATCTTATAACCTTGCCAACGTTGCATCAATGAAGTCGAACGGTGTCGAGGTATCTCTTACTACGCAAAACATCAAACAGAAAGACTTCTCTTGGGAAACAAACTTCATCTTCTCATGGACACATAATGAGATTACAGACCTCTTCTCACATGCTCGTATCTTAGACCTTGTGCAGGGAGAAGGCTACAGTCTCGTGGGTTATCCAGCCAATTCCATCTTTAGTATACCGTTTGCAGGACTCAGTCATGAGGGCTTGCCACAGTTCTATGATGAGAATGGAAACCTCACAACATCGGGTATCTATCTTCAGGAACGTGACCCAGACAAGGTGAGATTCCTAAAGTATGAAGGTCCAGCTGACCCAACGACAACAGGATCTCTTGGTAACGTGTTCCGTTATAAGAACTGGGATCTGAACGTCTTTATCACCTATAGCTTCGGCAATAAGGTGCGTCTCGACCCTGTCTTCAGCTCTCGTTATGACGATATGGATGCCTTACCAAAGGAATTCCGTAACCGTTTCGTACACGCAGGAGATGAATTTAAGACGAATGTACCTGTCATTGCCAGTCGCAGACAGCGTCAGAACGACCCTGATCTGAGAATTGCTTATAACTGTTATAACTATTCTGATGCGCGTATTGCTAAGGGTGACTTCATCAGAATGAAGGAGATTTCACTTGGATATAGCTTCCCTGCTTCCCTGATCAACTACATCGGAGTGAACAGTATGTCGCTGAAGCTGCAGGCAACGAACCTCTTCCTGTTCTATGCAGATAAGAAACTGAATGGTCAGGATCCAGAGTTCTTCAATACAGGTGGTGTAGCTGCACCAACACCAAAGCAGTTTACACTGACTTTGAGATTAGGTCTTTAATACACATAAATGATATTTAACATGAAAATCAATAATATTATATATAAAGGTACACTACTGGCTGCATCCGTAGCCATGCTGGTTTCCTGCTCCGACTTCCTGGATACGATGCCAGATAACCGTACCACGATGGACGAACCAAGCAAGATCGCAGGACTGCTTGTTACGGCTTATCCTCAAACATCTAATGTGTTGATAAACGAACTCATGTCGGATAACATGGATTATATGGGACCTCGTAACAGTCTGGGCGACCGTGAGGGGGATCAGATGTTCTTCTGGCAGGAGGATAAGATCAATGGTAATGACTCTCCAGACCATATATGGTCAAGGCATTACAACTGTATTGAACAGGCTAACCAGGCTTTGGCATCTATTGAAGAGCTGGGTGGAGCTAAGACAGAGGAGCTTCAGAATACGAAGGGCGAGGCATTGTTGCTGCGTGCTTACAACAGTTTCCTGTTGGTAAATGAGTTCTCTATGGCTTATAACAGCAAGACCAGCGATAAGGACATGGGTGTTTATTATAGTACAAGTCCGGAGAGTCTGACTGAGATACAGACTCAGACCAACCGTGGGACAGTTGCTTCGGTCTATGAAATGATAGCGAAAGACATCGAAGCGGGTATCCCTTTGATCAATGATAACTATAAAGTGCCTAAATATCACTTCAATAAGAAGGCGGCATATGCCTTTGCTACACGCTTCTACCTGTATTATGAGAAGTGGGATAAGGCGAAGGAATATGCAGATAAGTTGCTTGGTAGCAACCCAGGAGCTTACCTTCGCGACTATCGTGCACTGCAGGCAATACCGCTCAGTACGTCAGATCAGGCTGTGAAGATTGCTGAAGCATATTGTAATGCGAGCTTAGATTGTAACCTTCTTATCCAGACAAGCATCAGCAATGCAGGCTTTGCACTGGGTCCATGGGTCTACTATAAGCGTTATTCCCACACGAACTATCTCTCAGAGACGGAGTGTATAAAGAGTGATAACATATGGGGAGGTACCAATACCATCATCTGGAGACCGTTTACAGTCAACCAAGGCGAGGCAAACTTCGCTCTTAAGATGTGTCTTCCGTTTGAGTTTGAAGTCACGAACCAGGCAACAGGAACGGGTTATCGCCGTGCTTTGAACGTCAGTTTCTCTATGGGAGAGGCGCTTTTGAACCGTGCTGAGGCTGAAATCATGCTCGGTCAGAATGATGCAGCATGTGCTGACATGACCATTTGGATGAAGAATTACTTCAATACGACCAAGACTTTGACGCCAACCAGCGTAAAGACATTCTTTGAAGGAGTACGTTACGCCTATGATGATACGGATAAGTTAGTGCCAAGTATGAAGAAACACTTGCATCCAAGGTTCACTATCGACAAGGAAGGATCGGTACAGGAGGCACTACTTCAGTGTGTTCTCAACCTCCGTCGTGTGGAAACACTGCATCAAGGGTTGCGTTGGTTTGACATCAAACGTTACAATATTGAGATTCCTCGTCGTCTGATTGGTTCTGATGGAAAGCCATCCAAGAACCTCGATTGGCTGAAAGAGGACGACCCACGACAGGCCGTTCAGATTCCTCAGAGTGCACATGAAGCGGGAGTAGCATTGAATCCACGTAACAATTAATTAATGAGGAGGACAAAAGAATGAGAAAAAATATATTCGTTTTATCGTTATTGGCTGTAGTTGCCGTGGCCTTTACCGCTTGCTCTGAAGATGAATTGTCAGGCGAAAGCGTTATCAAGAACCCCGCAACAGCGCAGACTCCTTTCGATAATTGGTTGCATCGCAACTTTGTTATGCCGTACAATATACAGATACAGTGGCGTTATGAAGACAACGAATCAGACATGGCATACTATGATGTGCCAGCCGATTCGGCACAGTCTGTCGAACTTGCACGTATCATAAAGTACACTTGTGTTGAGGCTTATACGAAGGTTGCAGGTATAGACTTCACCCGTAAGTACTTCCCAAAGCTGTTTATTTTCCTCGGAGAGTTCGAGTATTCAAACAACGGTTCCAAGAAATTGGGTACCGCTGAAGGTGGAAAGAAGATCCGTCTCTTGGGTGTTAACTATGTTGATGAGCTCAAAAAGAGCCGTGCAGGACTGGATGAGTATTTTTTGAAGACCATTCATCACGAGTTTGTACACATCCTTAACCAGACGAAAGACTATCCTCGTGACTTTGATAAGATTACTCCGAACGGCTATGTGAACGATGCTTGGTCATCGGACGAGCGTCTAGAGGGCTATCTGCCACGTGGTTTCATCACGAATTACGCACAGAAAGAGGCACGTGAAGACTTTGCCGAGATGGTCAGTACCTACATTGTTTCAACTCCAGAGAGGTGGGAAGCAATGATGAAAGCGGCTGAAGGAACAGACAAGTCGGGCCGTGAAGCCATTGAGAAGAAGCTCGCCATCTGCAAGTTATACTATAAAGAGAACTTTGGTATCGACCTTGATAAGGTTCGCGATGCAGTCATTGAGCGTGAGAATGATGTTGTCAACGGGGCTTATGACCTACGAAGTCTTAATTAATTTAGAATGAATCAATTATGAAAGCAAACAGAATATTTATATGTCTTATGCTTGCCCTGCCGGCACTCTTCCTGCAATCATGTTTGAAAGATCAGGAGGATGTCTTTGACAAGTCCTACTCTGCTCGTATGGAAGACTTCCTTCAGCAGGCACAGGACTCATTGGTCAATGCTCCATATGGGTGGGCTTTCGACTATTATCCAGAGGAAAACCGGGCTTATGGTGGTATCGCTTACACGGTGAAGTTCACAAAGAACGATGCTTCAGTGCGTTATGAGAAGAAGCCAGACGATGGTGCTATCACCTCATTGTACAAGATGAAGAGTGACGACGGACCCGTTTTGTCCTTCGATACATACAATGCTTTTATGCATTTGTATGCTACTCCGTCTAAAGGAGCGTATCAAGGAAAGCAAGGTGACTTTGAGTTTGTCATCGACAGTATCGGTAAGGGCGTCATCAAAGTCCATGGTAAGAAGTCGCTCAACACGATGTATCTTCGTAAGTTGACCGAGGATCCTGCTGAATATATGGATAAGGTGACCGAGATTAGCAGCTTGTTCATCTTCTCTGACATTGAGTTGAACGCTGGTGGCAAGCCTTATCACTTCGTCATTACCGACCCATCAAACCGTCAGATGGCTGTCTATGACGGTAGCACATTGGTGAAAACGGTGGCTTATCTCTTTACTGATAAGGGCTTAAGACTCTATGAACCAGTATCGCTCAATGGTGTTCCTGTACAGGAATTTATCCTTGATAAGGACAATTCCACCGTCAAAGTAGAGGGTGCAGAAGTAACGAAGACAGTCGTAAACCTTGACATTATTGCCAAGCTCATCGGCAGATTGAGCTTCACGAATGGTGAGAAGACCATCACAAAGACCATTCCTTTCCTCAATAAGGTTGACATCTCTTGTGATGCTTCATGGGTACATCTCTCTAAAGACGGCAACCAACTGACGATAAAGGTTGATGCTAACCCTGTCGCAGTGAATGCACGTGGTGGATGGGTGACACTCTCTAATGGTTATGTTGAGAAGAAGATACAGATTACCCAGTACGATCTTCCAGCTCTGTTGGGCAACTATCAGGTATCACTGACCTACTATAACTTCCGCAAGAATGGCTTTGCTAACGGTACGTTCAACGGTGTTATCCGTTACACTACACGTGGTGGCGAGAGACATTTCTACCTCTTGGTAGAGGGCGTCAACGGTGTTAACTACCGCTTCCCACTTATTTATATGCAGTCAATCAATGCCTTCTTGATGCAGTCTGGTCAACGTGTGGCTAAGCTTGATTATTCGAATGCTACTTACTTCATCGGCAATTCATTCAATATCAATGCGAAGAATGGTACGGGATACAGCACAAATGCTTACAACCTGATCAGCTTCAACATCGGTGATGACGGTAAGATCAGCACTGCACTCACTGGTGGTCCACTGTTGTTTGCCGACAAAGACGGCAACCTTGAGGTCTCTCAATACAGTATTGAGCGTATCGTTCTGAATGCATACACCTCTGAACCGTTTGGTAAAGACAACTTAGATGGCTGGTTCGACCAGTGGTTGAATGTCACTTTGGTGAAGAATCCTTCTTCTTCTGCCAAACCTTCTATCCTGGAGGAGGGCAACAATGAGAGCACTTCTCTCACCCTTCCGGCTTATGTTCCTAACCAGATCACACGTTACAACAGTAACCTTCACCTGGCACCACAGGCGAATAAACAGTTCAGAATCAAATAAGTTAATGCTTTATGAAGAAGATATTTAGTATTTGTTTAATATTAGTTGTTGCTGTGGGCTTTGTTGCCTGCAGCGACAACGACGATGCAGGAAACAGCTATCTGCAGGAGAATACTATCAAGGTTATTGCTTCTAACCTCACTTTCTCCCCTCTGGCACAGACGGGCGGTGTGAAGTTTACGGCGCCTGCAGGCTCTACGGTGAGCGTTGATGAGGATGGAAGTGCATGGGCAAAGGCTGAAGTGCGTGGCGACTCTGTCGTTGTCAGCGTCTCTCACAACCCTCGTCTCGACTCCCGCAGTGCTATCCTGACCATCAAGAATGGTACTGATTTCGTCCATCTGTCCATCCTTCAGGCTGGTGCAGAGTTCAGTTATAAGGGTCAGAAGGTCTATCGTTTTGCTTCTGATGATGCACAAACCGTCACGTTGCCTTTCACTTCTCTCGGTGCAGACCCTGTCTTAGAGAGTCCTGACATGGCTGCTTTGGAGAGTGTTGAACGGAAGGATAGCGCCTTCATCGTGAAGCTTAAGCCTAACGAAACGAACCAACTGCGCAAGCTGAGTCTGTACATTAAGAATCAGGGACGCATTGATACCGTGTTTGTTATGCAAGCTGTGCTGAAGGATTTTACCAGGATGCCAATAGCAATCGTGGCTTACGACCTGTTGAAGATGAATGCCAGTGTGACCGATCTTAGCCAGTTAGTAAGGGAGATACATGGTCATATCAAGATAGAAAACGCTGGTGGTAACGAGTATCCAAAGTTCGTTTGCGAAGATCCAGAGGAGGAACACATTCTCAAAAACTTGACTTTGGCTTATCGTCCAGAGACCTTTACCTTCGTTGTCTCTGCTGGTGCCGTTGTCAATCAGAGTGCTATCACGACGGGCGATGATGCTGGTAAGACGTTAGAAAGCCGTACTACCATCTGGGATAGTAATATCTATAACTACATGGGGCTATGGAGTGACAAGCTGAAAGAGGCTGTAAGCAAGGGCAAACTGACTGAGGCTCAATACCAAGAGATACTGAAGACGTATATCCCACAGGTCTACTTAGCTGCTGCAAACAGTAAGCTGACGATGCTCATCAACATGGATTACGATTTAACGAAGGGTATGACAATCGGTACATTTGAGGATGGTGGAGCGCAGAACCTCGCCTATGCTAAGTCATTACAGGTCCTGAAGGACATCGGTTACACTCCTATTGCAGGCTTCGAAGCCAACATGATGGGTATAGATGCCTATGTTGTAGGTTCAGGTGCAAGCAAAATGAAGAGTCAGGTGGCGTTGTTAGCAAGTCCAATGCTCTTAAGTATCAATGATATGGTGAACAATGCCAAGGCTATTCAGGCTTTCCGCGCTCGCACAGCATCGTTCTCTTTGCTGCAGGCAAAGGCTATGGCGGCTAAGGCTCGTCGCTTGAATAGATAGAAAACCCACTTTTGAAATAACTATTTTATAATAGTTAGATACTAGATTTCGGTGGAGGTCTCGCAGCGATGCGCGGCCTCCTTTTTCGTTTATGGGCGGAGAGAGTGGTGCGATATGCACGCTTTCTTTCCTGATCGTCCAAAGAAAAGCAGCCTGAAACACACCCGAAGCAGCCTCTCCCCGACCCTCTCCGAAGGGAGAGGGAGGTCAATTAGCGAGATTCCCCGTTGTACTTGAGAGGACGGAATGGGGAAAGAGCAGCCTGAAACACAACCCCGAACAGCCTCTCCCCCGACCCCTCTCCGAAGGGAGAGGGGAGTAATAAGCGGGATACCCTGATGTTTTTGAGAGTGCATAAAACGGTTTTGAGCGTTTTTGGGGGCTGGTTCTGAAGAAGAAAAATAAACGAGTTGCATGCTATAGAATACTTATTTACGAGTTAACAAGTAGATAATTTGTATACTATAGAATAAGAAATCACGAGTTAACAAGTGGATGGTTCGCGTGTATGAGATGCGATTTTATGAGTAAAAAATAGGTAGTTTGTGTGTTTCAAGCTATTAGTTCGAGTTCTAAACTCTACGACATTGAGAATTAAACCTCGTAGTTTGAGGTTTAATTCTTCATCCTTTTATCTCTCCAACTCCCAGCATTCCGTATCCCGCCAGGCACATCCTCTCCCTTCTCATCCCACTGTTTCCTCTCACATCCCCTCCTTCGGAGGGGCTTGGGGAGGCACCTCTTCAGGCTTGGGGAGGCTCCTTCTCTTTGGTTTTGGGCCGCTTCTCTTTTCTTAGTTTCGCTTCTTTTTGTCAAATTCTTTCCCTATCGTTTTTCAATCTACGCCCTTTTGCGTTGTAAAAGATGCCCTTTTGCAGTGTAAAAGGGCGTCTTTTGATGTGTAAAAGGGCATGTTTTGCAATGCAAAAGGGCACCTTTTACAAGCCTGTTTGTAACCTATTGATACTGCGGAGGTTACAAAGGCGGTTTTTAATGATAATGAGTTGATTTGCGAACAATAGCGACGTATAATTTGTAAGAGTATTTCATGCAGCCTGAACATATCCCCGAAGAAGCCTGTAACACACCCGATACAGCCTCTCCCCAACCCTCTCCGAAGGGAGAGGGAGAACAATTAGCGAGATACCCCGGTGTGTTTAAAGAGGCATAACTAGGTGTTTAAAAGTTTTAGTAGACTGACTTTGAGATTAAAAAGTGAATAAGTTGCAAGCTAAAAACCACGAATTTACGAATTGAGAAGTAGATAAATTGCGGGCAATAGCATAAAAGATTACGAGTTAACAAGTAAGTGATTTGTGTGTTTTAAGATATTGATTTGGACTCTTAACAATGGATTTTAGGATTTAAAAGTCAAGCGGATTGCGCTTTAATATTTAGAGGAGTTAAAGTACTTATAGTCATTAAAAACCATTCGTGGGAAACCCTTTCGGATTTCCAACAACGCTTTTGACGTAACGGTTTTTATTCCTTTTAGAACTCTAACTCCTCCAATTATTCTATTTTTTCATCGGAAACGCGTACCCCGCCAGGCACATCCCCTCCTTCGGAGGGGCTTGGGGAGGCAACTCTTCAGGCTTGGGGAGGCGCCCCCTTCAGGCTTGGGAAGCCGTATTTTAGGGCTATTCAGCCACCTATATCCCACTGTATCCTCTCACATCCCCTCCTTTCGGAGGGGCTTGGGGAGGCTTTATTTTTACTCAAAGTAATACAAGAAGGTGGCGATACCTTCCAAAGCGGGTTTGCGTTCACCCTCTATTTCAATCTGGAACTTGATACCTGCCTTACAGATACCACGCAGATTTTCGATAGAATCGAGTGATGCAACGAGGCGAATGCGTGAGTTTACAAGGACAGGACGGCCGAAGCGCATCTTATCCATACCATAATTAACCATCATTTTGAGGTTATTCACCTCAATAATCTCCTGCCACATGTGTGGAAGAAGCGACAAAGTAA
>ERZ773250.121-NODE-121-length-53200-cov-4.979396_pt1 | contig 53200 bp, 45 predicted proteins | sample MGYA00511258_ERZ773250 | MGnify/ENA primary metagenome ERZ773250 (study PRJEB29015, sample SAMEA2738164) | human oral metagenome | biome: human oral; feature: human-associated habitat; material: saliva | place: China | collected 2187 ... | reverse complement strand
TAAAGATATCTCATAAATATGTTTGATATTGAGGAGGAGTATCAAATGGCACAGAAATTTATTGATCAAGCGTTGGATCGAAACAATGATTTCAGAGAGCTTTCAAAGCGGATGAATATCATCATGGAGCGATATCTCGACTATCGGGGATATATCGTCGAAGATCCGAAAATGTTTTCCGATTGGTTGCGGAAGAAGGATAGTGTTTATATACACTATCTCGATTCGCAGGAAGAACTTCGGATGGATATCGGACAGCGATTTGGGCAAGCAGATCGAAATCCATGGCGATTTATGGGCCTCGAATGTGAAGAGGTCACACTCGCATTCTCGCTGGTACATCGCGCCGATGGATTTGTTTGCAGCCCGGCGTATTACCCGGCAGTCGCATTCCATACGCATGGAGATGATGTTGCGGATTATATGTGTTATTTCGCAGAGCTTCAAGAGGAAGGAAGGATCCGCATGAGCATTATCAATAGCGGCGTCATTGACATGGATGATGCACATTTGAAGGAATATCTCGGTATTGTGAAAGGAGAATGAGAATACTCATGAACTTCAATGAATACAACAATCGTATCGATGATATTCTTCAACGGATCCAATCGATCTATATCGGATTTTCTGAGAAAGAGGGGTGGAACCTTGAAGCTTAAGAAATTGGATGTCATCACAATTCGAACTCTGAATGATGCTTACGAGCACATCAAGAATGGCGAGAATGTGTTGATCATGAATGACTATCCGTCGAAATGCGGAATAGTGACCACCAAGAAGATTCAATACATTCACTTTCATGAGGAAAACTTTCTTCGTGTTGTAAGTGTTGATAGTGAGAAAGGATGTCATCCGGGAACCGGCGGTAGGTATACTCCGAGTAAGACGGAAGATTTTCGACACAAGGCAATGATTCCAATCTACAGACTTGATGAAGTTTGCACGGATGTAATTGAGTCTGGTTGGAAGGGTGCAACGGTTATGATCGGTGGAGATATGGTCATCTTTCGATTTGATCCATCGATTAAGAGTTATACAGAATTGACGACATTCATGTCGGCATAATTTAAGGAGGAAAATATCATGTTGGAGATCATTGGGTTTATCCTTGCAATGGCAATGCTCGCTTCTTATGTATGTGGGCTCGTCGGGATATTCAACAAGAAGTGGTTCTGGTTTTCAGAGAAATTTCCCGCACTGGAGAAGAAGCGGTTTTCATTGCCGCTGCACTTCTTCGTATATCCATTTGTTCTAATGATGATGATCGCCATCATCACGCCGAACTATGCTGCACCGACACAGAATGACACAGATGCCATATCGTCTGCATCGGTAGAACCAGCAATTGTTGGCGAAACGGTTGATAGAGATCAGCCTATGCCCGAGCTGGATCCGAATAACAATCACAAATATATCAATACGCCGGAGGGATTCACACCGAATGTATCTACAGAAGAGGGAAAACAAATTGCAATCGAATTCCTGAATTCTGTATGGTCTAATGTCCCAGCTGACTCTCCGACACCGGATTTGATTGATCGCGGGAATGGTCGCCTTTATCAGCACGATGGACGGCTGTATCATGTCTTCACCGTAAAGAATACAAAGCTCAAGGAGAAAACATTTGCGGTTGACGTTGCAACTGGGAAGATGTACTATTGTGTTGAGGATAAACTGTTCGGCCTTGATCGTTGGCTGAAGTATCTTGACGATGTCCAGAAGCGCGATGCTGCAATGGCAAAGGCCGAGAAGGAACAGTGGAACGGCATTAAAGTACTCAGCACAACGTCGCGGATGGAGAGTGGTCTCCTGCGCGGAGATGCAATCCTGATGAATACGAACAATGAGTTGAAGACCGTTCAGGTCATTATCGAAGGATATGATGATGATGGTATCTTCTGTGGTAAGTATGGACCCAGGATTTCCATTCCGGCGGGTCAAAGGTATCATCTCGATGTCACACTTCCGAATCCTTCCACGCGGTATTCGATTGTCGGCTGCAAAGAGTAATTGAACGACACAAAAAAGAAAGAGGGAGATGATCCCTCTTTCTTTTTATGCAGTTTTATTATTTTTTTTTAATTTTCTTTTTGTGGTAGAGATCTTTGAAATAATCCTTTACAAGTTGAAATGTTGACTTATTCTTTCTTTCTTCCAACTCATCAGATAGGTGATTCAGATGATTCAATCGAGCAATTGCATCACCGGAAATTGTGTTTGATTCTTCGATCTTTTCTTGAAGCTTCTCCATGGGCATATCAGACTTCTTATCTGGAATAATAATAGACTGTTTATGGCCCTGATAGATTTTCACAACTTGAGGAATCCCAAATTGTTTTGCGAGTAGATTGATAAATTGTTTATCCATTTTCAATGTCATCTCCTTTCGATGTATAGGTGAACACGATATCATCTTTATCATATATGATAATATCAAATGGTAAATTAATGATGCGCATGAATCGTGAAAATATCTGAGCAGATACAGATTTATCACCGAAAATCGTTGTCATCATATTGTTGATGGTATACGCCGATTCTGTATTTACATTAAAATCCGCCTTCTTATAATTCTTCATTTTGATGATCAGATTAATCATCTTCTTAAATGGATCCCATGACTTTTTGAGAATCTCATCATACTCTTCTTTATGACTATCGTCATTCTTATGATAAAACTCATATCGTTGATCCATACTATGATATGTCAGAATCGGTTGATCGGAATCACCATCGTAACAATTTACGTTGTAATTCATATGAAGAATTTGATTCATCCAGATCATAAATTTCTTCTCACGCATAAATGCAATCTTATGCAGCGATTGATAAAGATTTGAAATTTCTTCGACGGTTAATTTTGGATTACTCATAATAGATAGATCCAGAAGATTGTATTTTTTATGTAGTAGAATTCCTTTAATGCATTGCGAATAGATGTTATCCGAATCCGATATTTCCGGCTCTAGAATATCTCCATACAATACCGCTTTGGAACGATATTCCATATCCTCTCGATCTTTTTCCGATATAGAAGATGCCATATCTGTTACGTCGGTTGATATGACATCTGATTCGTACTTTTTGTATGATCTCACAGAATCAAAGAAATGTTTTCCATCATAAATTGGAAAATGGTAAGAATCATTTCCCACCACTTGCGTCATAGTTGTATAACAGTAGATCCGTTTTGATTTCGGATCAATGTACAACTTCCCTTCTTCCATTTGATTGGAGAACATTCCTTCGACCGGATATGTATTATTTTTACATACGACAATGGATTCCATTGGAACTCAGTCTCCTTATGATTGATGGAGATAATTCTGGTATAGTTGTACTGCTAGTGTATGAATATCCAATGCATTAAATGTATATGCAAGCGTACGGATATCATCGATTGGTAACAGTACAATACTTCCTTCTCCATTGAACATTAATCGCATTCCTTCATAATATGTATCATCCTGTGTAATGACGGTCGGATCCATCACCACAGTACTTCGACCGCATAGGAAGGAACGATGTACTTTTTTTGCTTCCGATTCATTTAATTCCAATCGACTTCCACGGTAGGAATATAATTTTGGAATCTCAAAATCTTTTAAAATTCCATTCAAATTATGTAGAAAGATTGGAAATGTTGCTTTTGTTAAGGTCAAATGATCGGATGGATTCCACTCTTGTTGCGTTTGGAATGAACCATCTTCCGCAAATCGAAGGATGGATAATTGAATAAATGGATTTAAATTCAAATCCATAAAAACATTTTCATTGACATGATTGATTCGGAACAAAGGATATTTGTCTCGTTCTGTATCAAATCCAATGCTGAAATCAATTGCCAATTTACTATGGATACGAAGCAAGTTATATTTTATCCGCGCTTTCATTCTTTCTCCCTCGATTCATCTTTCAGATAATCTTCATTAAATTTTCGGAAAGACAGCCGAGGATCTTCTTCAACAACGATTTGTAGCGGATTTGATGTAACACCCGAGATTTTCAATTTTCCTTCTCCTGCACGGAATAATGCATCCAACACTTCATTATATTCTTTCTCATCTTTACAATTAAATGTGATTTCAACATAATCATCTCCGAGCGGATATTCCTTCAGATATTGTGAAATCTTATAATGCATTTCGTTTTCATACAATGAATCATCAAAATAGAATGATTTCATCTTATTGTATGGAGAAAGATCCAAACTCTGACCAGGATCGGAAGATGAACCTGCGGATACATCAATAAATCCAATCATCGATGGATGGAGGGTGCGTTGGCGAATTGGAATGCGACGGGTATTCTTTCCTCCAAGGGATTGAGGACCCTTCTTGGTCACCTTAAATGCATTCATGAATGTCATATCCGAATTACTTTCAGCAAAACGCAATACGCCGGAAGCGTATAATTTCATGATGAAAATGTCTGGTGAGAATCGGAATAGTTTCAAATATTCCTGGAGACCTGCCTTATCACCCATGGATACGATCTTGTTGATACGATCGGATAATTCCTGTGTGATAAACGAAGCGATATATTCATTACAACGAAGACGTTTATTCTCCATCGCAAGATTATCCTTCTCCCAAAGCTTATAATAGTTTTGGAGAATGTATCTTAGAAGATATCGAATGTTTTGTTTATCATACTCATTTATTTTCATCTCTTCACGATTCGTATCATCCAATAATCGGTTGAAGAAAATATGCTGGTATTGACCACGCTTGACTGTGTTGTTCCCACCCGTATGAATCATCCATGTGTCATAATCGTCGATTTCATCATATTTCATTTTTGTTTCTTTAAAAATGGAAATCAGACAACCTGCCATGGATTTTACATAAATTTCATGGTCAAACATATACTTGTCAACAGATACAATGATATTGGATTTCTTACCGCATGGGAAATAGTATCGATTTTCTTTTCGCTCATATTTCCCATCTTCTTCTACAGAGATGAATCGATCAACCTCTAGGAACATCAATGTTTTTGTAATGCCATATTCGGAATAAATATAGAGACAATTGATTGCATTCTTAAAGATTTGAATGGTGTGTGTTGGGATGGTGTGAATGGTACCATCGATATCTTCAAAATCACCATTTTCAATACGAACGCAAATCGGCATCAGTGATTTTGTCGTTACTGCATTGAAGGATGGATAGAGCATCTTATCCACCATCTGATAGATGAGATAATATTTCTTCCCCTTAATGGTGTAAAATCCTTTATCGTCTTGAATGGGAATGATGATGGGCTTCTTGATTTGACGAACTTCAAACTCGCCCTTCTTATTCATACCCTTCAGTTCAATGTCAATATACATGACAGAGCAACGAGATTCTGCGATACTTTTGATTGCTTTATTTTTATTTTTATTTCGCCGAATGATATAATTGTTTTGATCGTAATCTGCTTCACCCTTTGGATCATATTCATATCCCAAAATTTTAATGGCAGGAAGAATTTCCAATGATTTAAATGCTTGATATATGTATTCTTCAATTGGCTTATCGAATGCTTTATTCAGAATATCAAGATTGAGATTCTCTTCGTATTTATTCTCCATCTTGTGTAGAAATTTTCGCATAATATCCTCCTAAAATCAGATGAAATGTTGCAGAAACAATATATAACCCAATTCGTTTTATAAATAGATTGTAAGGATTTTTTCATAAAAAATAATGGAGGGATTTCTCCCTCCATTTATAATCAATTTGGAAATTTTTCCATATACTCAATGGTTACTTCACAGCGAGGTTTGATGGAATAATATAATCCGGCGTCGACGTGAATGACCAAACAATCATCCTCCAACAATCCTCCAATTTGAAGCATATCCAGAATTGTTTTTTGGAAATTATCAACATCCCCCGTTCGTTTCCACGGTCTTAGATATCCCATCTCTGCAAGAACTTTATCGCGAAGAGAAAAAGAAGACGGGGTTTTTTCATAGAACGATATTTTGAACTTGCAGGGTGTTGTAATTTTTTTCATCGGATGTTTGTTCAAATAATCAATCGCCCATTCCCCATTCTCTTTGGCTCTTGGCACATACATGCGAACAAATCCCATCCGTGTATTTGCACGTGGACGAGCAGATGGTTTAAATATTTTAAACATGGTGAATGAAATGCTCTTCCATTTAATGCGTTTAATCCGTCGAACTTCCTTTTCGATGGAATCTCTTGCATTTTTACTGGTTGCTCGCTTTCCTAAAATATGTGCGATACGACCAATGATTGTATTTGGAATGTGTCCGAATAATTGATGGTATATCTTATTTTCTTTTTCCACCGGTTTCAATGATATCACACCTTCTATATTTTCATTTTACTTAAGTAACCTATGTTGGTAATAAATTTATCTAATATAGGTATTTATAGGAGGTTGTTTAAATTATGGAATTCATGAAATATTCCAATGAACATCAGGTGAATATTATTCCAAAAGATGGATATGAAGAACTCGTTCACGATGTGTTCAATATCATTGCATCGAACATGGCAAAATCTCTTGGTCCTCTCGGTAGCTCCAGTATGATCATTGACGGGATGAGTACGGAAGCGACCAAGGATGGATTTGCTATCCTGAAAAATATTCGATTCCATAATCGATATAAAAGGCTGGTGTATAATCTCATCAAGGCACCATGCACGCGTCTCAACAATAGTGTTGGAGATGGGACAACAACGGCAATCGTATTTGCAAACAATCTCTTTCAAACGTATGAGGAATATAAGAGTCCACTTAAATCACTCTATCGTCTCCCTCGTGAATTTACCAAAGCATGGGATGAGTGCATTGCTGAAATCATTGAAGGGATTAAGAAGAGTGCAACATTTATTGAGCCAGGAGATACAGATTCCATTTATCGCATTGCGTATGTCACATCCAATGGTGATGCCGAAGTAAGTCAAAATATTGCCGATATTTATAAGAAGACACAGACTGCATCCATTCGTCAGAAGGATTCGCCGACAAACAAATCTTATGTTCAACCAATTACTGGATTCGAATTTAAAGCAAATTTGATTGATGAAGCATATGCAAAGTCTGAAGATCTATCCGTAAAGGAATCGGATATCCATGTTCTTATTTTCGATCATAAGGTCGAAAGTGATGTATTTGAAAAATTCCTGATTCCAATGAACGACTATTGCCGTGCAAATAATCGGAAGCTTCTTGTATTAGCACCATACTATGATGCGCTTGTGGCAAATACAACAATGAAGCAATATGTCAATCATGAGTATCGCACACATGGAATCATCAATCTCATTTTTGCTCAGTATGAAATTGGGAAATTAAAGGAATGGGATCTCAAAGATCTGGCAACGATTCTCAGGAGCGATATCATTACGCAGGAAACGGATGCATCACTTATTGATATTGCATCAAACGGGAATATTGACAAAGAAATGGATGCTGCACCATCCGAAGAATCAATCCTACGAAATGTTCTTGGATATTGTAAAGATTCCATCCTTTCCTGCACAAATGGGTCTATCTTCCAGCAGGACGAGTCTATCTTCGAAGACCATCGCTATCAGGAAGTATTGAATGCCGCAAAAGCAGAATTGAATCGACTGCGGTCAGAAACAGAAATTGAGCGTCAATCATATTCGTTTAAAATTTCAGAAGCAAATGCGCGGATTGCACAACTGGAAATGAAGAATTACATCTACTATGTTGGTGCAAATTCATCTCTACAGAAACGCATTCTCTGGGATAGCATTGAAGATGTGATCAAATGTGTATCCAGTGCAATCAAGCATGGAATTGTTCCAGGGTGCCAGCTTTCCATCATTCGATCTGCGGCAGAATGTATTGATCGGACAGAAGATCCATTGAAGACGTTAATCTACTCACTGATTATGCATGCAACGACGTCAACCTATGTCGATGTTCTTGTTGGACCAAACAACGATGGCATTTTGAATACCATGGAAGAGTGGAGAACTCTGGATGATAAAAATAAAGTGGAAGAGGTCATTCAGAAGGGTTCTAAAAAACTTTCCGAGATTGTTCAAAAGTCGATCGAATCATTCAAGACATATGATCTTGAATCAATGGAAATCAATGATAATGTTTTCACTTCTGCCGAAACAGATGAACTTGTCCTTCTTGCGGCAAGTGAACTTGTCAAAATTCTTATTTCGAACAACCAGTGCATTTTCTTGGATGCTGAGGTAAATGAATCTCATCAAGAACAGATTGAAATGTAAATAATAGAGAGGGGGATATCCCCCTCTCTATTTTTAATCGTATCTTCTCATCTATTATTGATATATTATTATTGTAGAGATAAGAATAATAATATCTATCTATATAGGAGGAAAATATCATGGGTGAGATTATTAAGGGCGCAGCAATCGGTATTGGAATTGTCGTAGCTGCAGGAGCCGGAATCGGTTTCTATCAGAAGCATAAAGAAGAGGAGAAAGCGAAAGCTGATTATATTTGCGGGGTCAGACGCCAGATCAATGCTATGGCGATGGAAATGAAAAAGCTAAAGGAAGCAAATGTTTAAAAAATAAAGGAGGAAAATAAAATGACGGTTAAGTATCTTTTCAGAAAGGCGATGGATCTTCCAGTTGACAGTGATGGTTATTTGAGTGAGGGGGATTTCACTATCCATGTTATGAAGAGAGGTGAAATGATCGATATCTATCGCACGCTTTCTCTTAGGTGGACCCTTGTGAACATGGAAAACTATGTTGTTGCCTGCGAGATTATCGACGGAAAGCCAGATAAGCAGAATGCTGTAGAGGTTGATGCGTCTGCACCTAGTGGAGCGCTTCCGACCGAGGTTCGTGATGCATTGCTGACTCTCGGGGTCGTCGGTCGTCGGCATCGGTGATTTAACATCGTATAAAATAAAGGAGGGGATTTCTCCCCTCCTTTATTTTTTTGTAAAATATCATTCGGTTTGTTGTGTTTGACGGATTTTTGGTTTGGCTTCCATATCCGATGCATTTTTATTATAACTGCTCATTGCATCTTGCGTACCGAATACCAATTCTTCATTATTGTATTTGGCAATTTCATTACCAACATGAAGAAGGAATTCACGACCAATTTCCGTTGGATCCCCATAATATTCCAAAGGAGCACGACCAATGTATTTTGCTGTTTTGAAATTCTGTGTATTGATTTGTGATGGAAATGATAATGTAGATGCGTTTAGAAAAATATTTTTATCGATATTGGATGGCGTTATTGCCTTTTCTCCAAATGGAATATTCGGCATCAGACCATTCGACCAGATACAAAAATCACCTACATCAGTAAAAAATTCAGCTTCTACATTTTTGCAGATATAGTCTCCTTCAACCCCAGTAACATTTACTGCGCCGATAATCATAAGAATCACACTTCTTCCACAATCGTAATGTCGCTATCATTGATGCGTACCAATTCCGGTACATAGGTTTGAATATTTTCAACTTTATTCGATGGATCATATTTCCGGAAAATGGATTGTTTGTTTGCATCATAATTATTAAATCCGACAAATCGAATGTATCGCACATTCGGTTCATTCTCTTTAATATGATAAATGATATCGGATGCATGAATATTATTTGTGGAAGAATCGTTAATGGATGAAATATAACTCTGAATGATATTCTTGATGGATGACACCGTTGATGAGAAAATGGAACGATTGAATACGGAAATGACCAATCTCAATTTCAATTGAACATTATCCAATCGAATGTTAGAGTTCTCTAGTGGATCTCCTTCACGTTCCGGTCCAATAAAATAATTATTGGATCTTCCGTATGTATTAAACAATTTGAAATCCAGATAACTATTTCCTTCTAGATGCGATAGTATAGGTTCCATATTTTTATACTGCTCACGGAATCGATCAACAAACACACTCATAGAGTCATCATCGATTGTTGCAGAAATTCCCATCATCGGAATCAATGTTGCACTGATTTGTGTTGGTGTAAATGTCAGATAAGAACGCATCATATTCATGATTTCATAAATGGAAAAATCGGATGCATCATTTTTGAAAATATTGGCTGTGATATATCCAGTAAAGGAATCGTCATCATATAGTTTGTCGACCGCTGTGTTATACAGATCCTTCATCAATACATAAATCCCGAATTCCGTATTTTTTGTATCGATAAGAATATATCCAGCCTGTGGTCCATGATGAATCAATGATTTGAATTCGGTACTGGTTCGCATATCAATGTTAACAATATCATTCTCTGGCATGTTATCCAGTACAGCAAACGATGTTTCAAATACAACTGCCGATTGATTGATAATCTCAGTCGGTTCCATCTCGATATAACCAGTATATCCGGTATTCTTTGATTTGAATGCTAGTACAAGACGGAGATTATTCTTTTTCTTTGGGAATTTATCTCCAATTCCTTCAATGTATGTTACTGGAATATTTGTCGTTGTAACCGGAATACAAGTTACCTGGATACGATATCGATCTGCATAGTCTTTGGATAGATCATGTTCGATTGACATTGTCGACAGTTGGAAATTAAAGAATGTATTCGGATTGAGATAAATCATTTCCGGATATGTTGTGTGAGAAACCATCGTATTGTACGATGTCGAAATATTTGTTTTCTCATTGATTCGGATATAGAATGGATTCACAAATCCATATTCATGAGGTGGAATATTATCATCTGTCACTATGGATGGTTTGTTATCAATATTTTTTAGGAACGTAATCGTGTCTCGACTATTTCCAACATATTGCCAAATGTGACCTGGACGAATAATGTATTCTGTATTGTCATTGATGAAATCACAATCCGCTTTATTTACTTGAATATTCAATGTATTTGTCGGAATGATGTTTCCGTTGTCATCCGAGATGGAAATGAATTGGCTAAACATACGCCCAGAAATATCATCACGACGTTTCAAGAATTTACTATAAACGCCATTGACTGCTGCGTTCTGACGGAACCATGAGAGAAGATCATAGTCTGTATTCAATGCTCTTCCTGAATTGTATCGGTTGATGATTTCATTTCGTAAATCTTCCATCGACCCTTTGTTTCTTCCATGACGAGATTCTGAATAACACAATGCGCCAATCCGTGTTCCGGCATTGTATTCATACGTTCCGCCATTGGTACGTACGGTAAGTGGAAGTCGGTTGTTATACGTGGTAAAATTATCGCTTGCTCCATTGCAGGTATATGTTGTGATTTCAACCCGACTGTTGAAGGATGGCTGGAAATATTCCAGACTATTATCAAATGACAACTCCAAACTATTGTCACTGGTAAATTGATACCATGCATATGGTACAGACCGTGCAGCAGTAAACTTTGGCAACAGCAACATATTCTGTCGTTCTCCGGATGGTGAGATGTATACTGCACTAATTTCTGCCAATTGATTTGTCCATGATACTTTCAATGCAGAATTTACCGTAACAAGATTATCCGTAATCTGATAAACAGACTTATTTCGTTCATAACATCCCATATTACAATACAACATCATCCATCCGGAAGATGTAATCTGGTGTTTGATATACGTTCCAGATGTTGTTGCAAGCGGATTCGAATCTTCTGCATAGGAACAGGTTACGGACAATTGCCCATCGATGTATTTATGGTCGATATGAATATCATGATCCAAACGATACATGCTATTGTTAATCACAATGACGGTATCCTTGTCAAGGATATATCGTTTGGTAGATCCATTTCCAATCGGTTCTGCTTTTGTAATAATATCCTCCAAATATAATTGAAGTAGAATATTACAACGACTTGGGGATGCAAAATTAAATCCCAATTGGAATAAGGATGCATGGCTATAAATGGACGACGGTAGTTGTGCCCGTGTGATAAATGCTTCATTCATCATCAACGATGCAGTTCCAAAGGAATCTTCAATGGCAGTTGATACCATTTCACTGGTAATGCCCAATAGTCCAATATTCAATGTATTCATTCCAAGTCCTGGAAATGCTCTTGGAACCAATACTCCACGAATGAATTCTTTTATGTTGAAATTACTGGAGTAATTTTTGACATAAATATCTTCTTCTCCAATTTTCTGTAACAATTGAATTCCCTCCTATCTCTTTGCGGAGAACATTGCTTTCTCATTAAACGCCCCATTAATATCCGTATTTAGGAATCGTAAACGAAGTTGTGTTTTTGTGGCAGTATCGCCAACACCAACACCATTTGCAATATTTCCATAATGGTGCGGAAGATACATTTCTACAAATGGCGTCGTTGTATATGGTCGATCGCTATGTGCATAGTTTTCATTAAATGGATCTACCGCTTGCAGATTCCCACGACCTTTGAGACGTGCACATTTTTCGTTAAATTCCACCAGTGAAAATCCGCTACATGGAACTTTATACATGTACTTGAATGTGATGGAAATGTTGGGTCGATCATCGACCTCACCATTCCATGACAATGCATTTTCTCCACCACTCACAGGAATGATCCCACCATATTTGGTCCAATATAAAATATCCGAACCGTCTGGTCCACATTTGAATACATATGCAGATGCTGCATAATCCAATGTCTTTGTAAAAATATGACTGGTGGATGGAGAAGGATTTGCAGCAACAGAACACGTATCCGTTTGACTCATAAGATTGTACGATGGTTTCCATTGTCCGAGACGAGCATTATGAATATACAACATCCACATACGAATGAGGTTGAGTATAGAATAATCTTGCAGCTCTGTGAATGTACATGTAAATTCTCCTGCTGCTCGGCTATTAAACATGGTACCATAGCTCATGCGATATCCATCCCAACTTGCACCACTTTCTGTTGTGTCAAGTTGGCTATCATTCAAACTGAATGATTTACACTGATTGGACAGTAACATGTTAAAATTGTTACTATCTCCGCATCGTACACATTCGGTCAATAGTTTGAAAATCCATGGATTCCGGCGATACATGATTGCAGATTCTGGATGAGACAGTGTATTCGCATTGGCGGTTCCATTGCAATTTAATAGATTCAAATCAGGACGTGTAAAAAATACATAGGTGAATGCTTTATTGAATGCTAAATTTGAATCTGCTCCTTGAAAGCGATTGTACATATAATATTTCATTGCACGTGCAATATCATTGTTTCCGTGTACAGGAATTCCTAAGGATGCACGAGCTTCTTGCAGCTGTTCCTCCAATGATTTAGAATCTGCAATTTTATATCGATCATCATCAATTTTAATCTGATAATCATATCGAGCTGCCAGCATGCGAGAAGCATCCGATGGTACTGCTAGATCTGGAAAGGATACTTCATTTTGTATGTTCTCAATATCTTCTGAGAGGAGCCGTGCACGTTTATCAATATCACTCGCTGCAGTTTCAACATCTGCAACATAGGTTGGAATTTTATTGATGGAGCGTGGGAGTACGCCATTATCTTCTGCCATATTCAATCAACTCCTCTCCATTGTGTTATTTTCAAATTTCCAGTATCTGGAAATGGTGAAGTAACCTTCGCACCATTCCGACGATATTTATCAATCGTACCATCATCTACTTCATATCCGGCAGCCCTGTGTTTATAATCCGTCCCATTTGGATTCATTACATTCAGTTCTTTTATTGTTTCTTCTAGATATGGTTTCTTTGATCCAAATGCTGATGTTGCTACCGTAAATTCTCCATTGCTTACGGTAGATATTGTATTATCCACTTTATTTGTCTCAGGAATTTTTTCATATTTTGTTTCTTCTGCCTTTGCACGAATGATGTTTCCTGCAATGGAGGATCGTAATCCCTGCCAAACAACTTCATCTTTTTCATTGACAAGTTTAATACGTTCTACCATTCGCGGAAGTCCATATTTCCCTCTCGTATCAAATTCATCAATCAGTTGAACACGCGCACGTAATGTTCCATATTCGGAGTATGGCATCATGCGTGTCATCACTATACCAGTATCAATATCACGTGAGCCAACGCGTATTTTGACAAGATCTCCTTCATATAATTCCATCAATTTCACCTTCAATCATTGGTTACGCATTTATGAAGAGGTTTCCAGAAGATGGAATTATCATAATAAAAAAGAAGGGGATTGCTCCCCTTCTTTTCAATGCAGCGTAATTCAATTACCCTTTGCTATCTGCAATCATAATGATTTTCAGAATTCGTGTAAAATCTGTGTGGTAACGTTCTTCGATAAGATTATAATTGTCACGAAGGTGATCAATGAATTTGTGGAAGAGGGACTCGAGTGCTTCGTGGCGACAAATTCCTTCCGGTGAGGCGAGAAGCTTGCATCGATACTCCGCCTCCTCAGCATATACAATTCCCGAAAATAGAGCTACAAGCTCAATCATGAATGCGCTCCCAACATATGTTTCCCATCCATGTCGATCACCCATGTGCAGTACGCAATTACGCTCTTCCGCCAATTCATTTGCATAGAGAATTGTATGGACGACCTTCATGACACGACTGCGTGCTACATGTTGCGAATCATTCATATTTTGCGGATGAACAAGATCAAATTCTCCATTCCGAATTTTGCGACGAATCAGCGTACGCGCACTATAGATGAGATCAATGATACTTTCATCATCAATGAATTCTTTCTGCACCAGGAAATTGAACAGCCACATGGGATCGTTCGACGTATCTTTTTCAATCTTTACCATTTCATCATGCATAATAACATTCCTTTCATTTTCATTGGAATTATTAACCTCGGTGTTATCCTTGCCCTTGTTTAAAATTTCATCAACCTGTTTCCATATATGGAAAGTTAATGATATTGCACATTGATGTTTATCATAGTCATAAACATCCATAAATATTTTAATCATATCATCCGGAACAATTGATTCACCGTTTGCTGGAATCTTAAGAATTTCTGCTTCGGCATCCTTCTGATTATAAACGAAAACTTCATCATTTCCGATCAACCATGTAATTGCGGAGATGTTATCAGTAGATCTATCTGCCTGGAATGTATATTGTTTTCCAACAATTCCACTCACTTCATCCTTATCAAACACCTGAGGAATTTTTGTCAAGAATTCACCAAACTCGACACGATACAGATTGATGAAATCCCTTGCCTTAGACGATGTTTCCGGATTGAAAAGATCTCTAAACCCATCCATTACATCCTTCGCATTATCAAGCCGAGTTTTATACTCGAATATTCCTATATCGAATATGCAGAAATTATTACTTCCATAAATTCGGAACATTCCTGGTTCGGTATCGCGGACGCATTTGAAATGATCGGTTGCGGCAATCGTATAAGTATTACCACATTTTTCCATTGTTGTATTCTCCTCTTTATCTTTATTCCCAAATACTGTACGATGGTCGTCTACGATTTGTCGTTGCAATCCATTCAACTTTGGAGCGTTCGTAATGTCGGAATAACGGCCAAACAATTCTTTCATGACAGCATCTTGATGGAAGAACATTGACTTATCATCCTGATATTTTACCATGGATACGGATTCAATTGTTTCATTGTAGATAAGAACCCATTCCTCACCAATCAACCAATATCGTAGGACCAAATGAGGTTCGGTTAACGTATTCTGAAATGTAACGACTTTACCAGAGATACCTATCGTATCTAAACAACCCATCCAAATCCCACTAATGCAATGAACGAATTCCAAACGTTTGAATGGATCTTTAAGTATTGCCCTAAATACTTCGTGGAAAATTTTTCCAAGTTCCCGATGAAAGGTTGCACGCGTCCCGTCCATTTCAATAATATAGGATGCAACTAGTTTTTTATTCTGTAATTGGGATATAATGATAGATGCTGTTGGATCAAACTGATTGTCTTTGTCAATTTTATGTTGGATCGTAAATGAATCCGATTGAATTTGGACAATGCGAGATCCATCATCATTCAACGTGATATCTTTTCCTGTAATCATATCCATTCACCTTTCTAGATATAAAATATATTACATACAAAATATATCATTATACCATAATCATCAATGAAGCACAAGTCTATAATCCGAAGGACTACATGGATTTATTAATCGCATAAGGGGTGATATATCATGATTAATCCAGAAGATATTGAAAAGATTGCGGATAATGATCCGAATCTGAAAGAGTTGAAGAATGAACTCATTGATGGTGGAAAGGAGAAAGAAGAAGATGGCAGACAGTCAGTTGGTTAGTTATGAGAAATATTCTCCAAATATTTCAAGTCCAAGAAACCATGAAATCGATACAATCTCAATTCATACGATGGCTGGAAATTTAACAGTGGAGACTTGTGGAAATATTTTTGCAAATCCCAATTATGAATGCAGCTCTCAGTACGGTATTGATTCTGATGGACGTATTGGTCAGTATGTTTCTGAAGGAGATCGTAGTTGGTGCACATCCTCTCGATCAAATGATAATCGTGCAATTACCATCGAAGTGGCATCATATGAGTCAGATACCTATGCGTGCACCGATGCTGCTATGGAATCATTGATTAATCTGCTCGTAGACATATGTCAGCGAAATGGAATTGATCAACTTCGTTGGCAAGCAGATCCAGATCTCATTGGTGAAGTCGATCAGCAGAATATGACCGTCCACCGCTGGTTTGCGCAGAAAAGTTGCCCAGGGCCATATTTGTTTGAAAAACATGGGTACATTGCAGATGAGGTAAATAAGCGTCTCGGAAATCCGTCATACCGTCCGACAAATTCTAATCAAAAATCAAATGCAGATCAATTTCATGAATTCTTCACAGATGTTGGATTGAATCCATATGCACTCTGCGGTCTCATGGGCAACATCTATGCTGAATCTGGACTAGTTCCAAATAATCTACAGAATAGTTTTGAGAAGTCTCTTGGTATGAGCGATGACGAATACACAGATTCTGTCGATGACGGGAGCTATGATAACTTCGTACACGATGAAGCAGGATATGGACTTGCACAGTGGACCTACTGGAGTCGCAAAGAACGGCTGCTGACGTTTGCAAAATCATCCTATGCATCCATCGGTGATATGGGAATGCAGCTCGCATATCTCTGGAAGGAGTTGCAAGAATCCATTGATGTTGCAACACTGAATGCATCTCAGTCGGTACGAGAAGCATCGGATTATATTCTTCATGAATTTGAACGTCCAGCTGACCAATCGGAGGAAGTTGAAATTCGTCGTGCTGGATATGGAATGGAATTCTATAATAAGTATTATGGGGAACCTGAATCATCAGAATCATTTGACCCATACAACATTCGTGTTGTTGCAACACTTCTGAATGTACGTTCTGGTCCTGGTACAAACTTTGGAATCAATTCATCCATCATGGACCAAGGACTCTACGGAATCTGTGATGAAGCAGATGGTCCTGGCGCATCGAAGTGGGGAAAGATGTCAAATGGTTGGGGTTGGATCAGTCTCGATTATACCGAACGAGAATAATGGGATATTGAAATAAAAGAATGATAGGAGGGGAATTTCCCCTCCTATCATTATTCCATAAATGATATATTATCTCTATAGACGCTATGAAGTTTATAGAGGAGGAAAATTATAATGTTCCAGAATACCGATTCTTTATTCTATCACGATTATTCCGTGAATCGTGGAATCGTCTTGTCGTATAATTTCTATACCGACACGCTGACGATCTACCCGAGCAAAAATGAGTATTATATCATTGACTTGGATGGATTCAATCCGCACAACCATTTACGATGGTTGCGAAAACATGTGACACCAATACTGAAGTCAATCAATCGAGGATTTACCGATCATGATCTCTATGATATCGGAAGATCCATTGTCCAACTCACACGACGTTACTGGATATCAAATCCGGTGAAACACATCAGCGAAAGCATGTGTAATCAATTTCAAAAATTGATTCGTGCACATGCGAATATCAAAGATGGGAATTCTTACGAGGCATGTGAATTATATCAACGAGAACGTAAGAAATTCATCAATAAATTTAATTGGCCCATATATCACTTTCTTGTACTATCAGTACGTGGATATGAATTCAATTTAGACGAGTATTCCCTTCACGATTTTAATGCATTTATGAATAAAATTGTGGATAAGGAAGAAATATCTGCGATACAGTGTTATCGTCCCTAAGGAGGATATTTATGGAAATGCCACGTATTTTAACAAGTTTCAAACTATTCATTGTCATATGTGTTACAATCTCTTCTGCGATTACATTTGTTCCATATCCATACAATATACTCATGGTATTCATAATTATGCTTTGCATTGCCATTGTCGCAAGCATTGCATATGATATCGGCGTATTTGTTGGAACTATTATTACAGCACAGGGTATATCACGAATGTTACAGGCTGAACTAGATAAGCAAAAGCAATTGGAGGAAGAAACGGCAAAAGAATGATATTTTATAAAAAAATAAAGGGAGGATAAAACCTCCTTTATTTTTTTTATGCCATGTAAAGCTTTTCCATGGTCGCATGCAGCTTAGCCATATTTTCGTCTGCGCACTTCTGGAGATTCTCCTGAAACTCTGCCGCCCACTTCTCATCGTTGAAGGGGCTGCACTCAGCCGCAATGCGGTCGAGGTTCTCTTCAAAATGACGAAGCTCGGCCTCTGCTTTCGCAGCTTTCTCATCTTTCTTTTTCTTCAAGTAGAAACCTGCTCCGATTCCGACAGCAGCGGCAGCGACTCCCATTGCAATATACTTGAACATCTCAATTTCCTCCTTACAGTATTTCGACAGCCCGAAGCATATGCACAATACGCCAAGGGAGTTCCATGACATCGTCCGTCAGATTGTATTTCTTTGTGTCCTCTGGGACGGCATTTCCATGACGCACGGGGATGCATTCTACATGAGTCCCCTCGTTGAGTACGAGGAAATACTCTTTGTATTCGCCGTCACTAGGAGCGTCGATGACATCGAACCTTGTTCCGTCGGGGTAGCGATACATGATCGCATATCCGGGTTCGATATTGAAGTATCCATAGTTATCGACATTCAGAGCGTTGACGGCATCGAACATTTCTTTGAGATTCATGATTTTATCCCCCTAATGGATAGATTACTTTACTTCCTTGACACCCTTACGGATGGCATAGATACGCGCATCTGCTTCTTCCTCCATGATGCGGCGCTTTGCATGTTTATCAGCTTTCCATTCGTTGACAACCGTTTCTGCCATGCCGATAACCGCAACTGCGGCGAATGCTCCAATAAAATATTTAAACATTTTATTTTCCTCCTTAGAATAGAAGATTATTATCCTTATCTCTACTATGATAATATATCAACAATAGATGAGAAGATACGATTTTGGATAAAAAAGAAATAGTAGAGGGATTAAATCCCTCTACTATTCCATATGTTACAATCTTTTCGGATATGTAATGTGTTGGTCATCCGGATGTTTATTTTTGTCATATTCCATGTAATTGATGAGATATTGAAGAATACAAATGATATCACCATTCCTCGTATGATATGGTGTGTAGAAATCATAACCGAGAGGTCGTAGATAAGAAACATCATTGACTGTAAGATTTGTATCTTTGCAATGTAATACAACAGCGACGATGGAAACATCTTCTCCATCTTTTTGATTGACATTCTTAACGACTTTTTTGTATCCAGATTTTGCCCATTCTTCCAATGCTTTGTGATTGATCAGAATTGTACCAGTCTGCTCATTGATATTGAATACACCACCTGTTACGGTGCTATAGTAAATATTATATGGTACAGGATCACAATCGGTGAAAATAATCTTGATATTATCATTGGATTTCACTTTAATGCAGATCTTTGTGTCAGGAACTGTGGAATATGGACTCTTTTTCTTGAGTCGTTCCTTCCAATCACGAATGATACGATCTGTTGTAATTTGATCAATGTCATGAATAATTTTAAACGATTCTCGTTCTTCTTCTCGATTGGATGGATGTGGCGTTTTATATCCATGTGCCGTAGGGGGACGTTCTGGACCAGCAAGCGATTGTTTGGTATTTGATGTAACTGTTCCAATACAAGAATTCGTACATGTTTGCATACACGAATTGTCGCAATTTGCAAAACAATTCTGACTACATTTAGTATCACACCAATGTCCACAATTATTCGCACACAACGAACAATTGTTTGTACACTTCACACTACATTCACCAATACACATACCAACACAACTCGTACAGAGCGAGCTGCATGCACCGCATTCCTCCGTGCACGATTTCACACAATTCAAATCGCATGAATGTTGACAATGAGCTGTACATGTAATGTTACATGCCGCCTCGCATCCCGTATTGCATAAACTTGAACAGGCACCACAGGCCATGTCACATCCGTTCACACAGGAAGTACAATAACTTGCACACTGTTCTGAACACTGAGCCGTGCATGAAGATGACATACAGGTCATGCGGCAATTTGCATCACATGCATTCGTTCCTTCTGATCCACACATCGCAGTACAACTGTTTGCAATACAATTTTTATCACATCCATGCATACAGGATGCAACACACCCGTTGTTACATGTCGTTTTTGCTCCAGAGGCAGAGGTACAAACATTTTCACATGAGGTACACTGATCCTTACAACCGGACGTACATCCCTGCATACATCCAGAACCACACGACGTGGAACATTCCCACTCACAATTATCCTTGCAGGATTGAATGCAGGAGTTCCAACATCCAGAAGAACATGTACCAACACATGTTCCGCGACATATACCAACACAATTGACGGTACATCCGGAGGAACATCCACGACCAATCCCAGTTTTAAAATCTCCCTTATTTTCAGAAGGATTATCAACACATCCGCCAAAACAACTTGTGGAACAAGAATGCATGCAGGAGGTGAAGCACATGCCCATACATCCGTTATCCCAACAGGTCGTTTTCTTATTTGGATAGAACTGACAGCTGAATGAACATTGGGTACATGCATATGGCGCTCCAACTTTCATCTCATTGTATGCCGGAGTACCATCTTTTCCACCACGCGCAGCAATCGATAATGTTGTCGCTCCCGCTTTTACACATGCCATACCAGAATTGTTTTCACATTTTGATTGGCATGAAGTATAACATAGAGAAGAGCATCCGGTACACACATTAGAGCACGTGTTACTGCATGCGTTGCCGCATCGCCCAAAACATGTTGTAGAACATGATTCACTACATTGAGAGTCACACGTTAAAAGGCATAATCCAGAACAGGCATTATTACATGTTGACGGTACACCTTGGTATGCAACTCTCGGCTGGTATGAATCTCCCTGTTGTGGATTGCGTGGAGTCATTCCGAAACGAGAGGATGGTTTCCCGCCTTCCATTTTCCCAACCGGAATTTTATTTCGATCATTATCGAAATCATATCCAGTACGATCTACCTCTGCAGATACATATGGATTTAGACTATGATAATTTCCATTCCCGGGTTCTGCACCATAATCATCATAATAATTTGTTTCTGATGGAATTCCTTCTTCTCCATCATATTCCCCGGATGACATATAATATTTATCGCCAATTTTTTCATAGGGAATATTTTTGTTTGGGTTTGGTTCCGTCCATGTTTTCCCATCTTTAATAACAGTAATACGATCGGGTGCATTTGGATCAACTTTGGATGGACGTGTTGTTGGCTCATTCAATCGATCGGATTCAATCTCACTGACAAGTTTTCGAACATCACCCAAATCACGGAAGGCTAAAAATTCCTGCTCATCCTGCGAATAGAAGAGATTAATATCACGAATTTTGGATATTCCAACTAAGAAGTTTTTGATTTCATCCAAATCAAATCGTGCTGCTGATGTTGTTGGCGTTTGACCATCTGGATTTTGACCAGCAGGATTTTCTCCTTGATTTGGATATATGATATTTCGTGTTGGAGCAATACTCCCAATTGATGGATTATTGATCGTATATGTTTGATCTGTTATCGGGATCGAAGTTTTGTCATGCGGAATGGAATCTGGGGATCGCGTATCCTCTCCAACTTTTGGTTGGGATAATGGTCCCCACCATTTGTAAGATCCTCTCCGCAGCATTTCCTTATTAATACGATTTTTCAGTTCTGTTAATTCTGAATTTGAGTAAACGTCTTTGTTCAAGATGATTCACCACCTTTATTATGGTACTCCATTTTTACGATGATTGCCATAATTTCAAGATACTTTAAAAATTCATACTCATCTTCCGAAATAATCTTCAAGACACGATTCTTCGGTAATTTGCATTGACGCACATCAATATCCCAGTTCGGGTGTTTGATGATGAGATTGTTAAAATAGTACCAATTTGCCAATGCTTCTGCATATTTCATAACGCAATGGAATGTAGTTTTTCGATCTGGCGTTCCGATGATTTGATGTCCGACTGCCAAACATCCGCCACAGCTACTGCTGATTGGGCATTCAAAACATAAATCCGTCATACCAGAACGACGTGTCATACGATCTAATTTATGTAATACTTTTGAACCAGATGCTCTTGTATGCGGACCGGTGGAAACATCACCAATCTGAAGACTTTCTACGCCACTACTAACGGAGGATGGCATATATCGTAAACACGGATAAAATTCTCCATTCGCTCGCAATGCCAGCATTCTAGCATTCCCACCGCAATTAGGTTGATCATTCTTTGGATCTCCAACAGATTCTGGGCGTTCATTGAAGATGGAAATATAAATATCTTCTAAATCATTTTCCAGAATGTAATTGGATAATTCTTTCAATTGTTCATATTCGATTGCAGCATGTTTTGTTGTCCACCCAGGTTCAAACACACAATTCAGATTGATGATTTTCATCCCGTTTTCCATGAATGATTTTACCGATTCGAATAGGTATTTGATATTTCCAGGGGCTAATGTCATCTTACTATTTTTATCTGGAACATAATGAGATGTATAATGTTGCAATGCCATCATATCAATATCATAGGACCCTTCTCCGTTTGGTTGAATGCGACATGCATCATGTAATTTTTTATTCCCATCAATCGAAATATTGAATGAGATATTATGTGAATATTCTTTGAAAAATGATTGGACATTTGGATTGAAATATTGCAATCCATTGGAACAAATTGAGATGCGATGCATCGTAAACCATGGATGATTCAACTCATAACATTGCTCTAGGAAGTATTCATAAATCTGACGAGTTAAATCAATCTCCAATAAGGGTTCTCCGCCAATGAATTCGAGAATGATGGCAGGAGAATTATGTTGATTGATATAATCATATTTATCATGAAGAAGGTCATCCACAAATTTCTTTGCAATATCAAATGTCATCTTCATCGGAGATTTATTGATCTGGTAACAATAACTGCACGATAGGGAGCAATTCTCCGATGTTTGAAATGTAAATGAGTGAACGAAGATGTCTTGATCTGCACCCTCTCCTTGGATATTTTGTTTTTCCTTTTCAAATAATTCTGGATATGCTTTTGCAATCCCATCATTATAAGAATCGGAATAAAATCGAAAATACTCATTCGGATATAGATTGAATACTTTTTCCTTGGATAAGATATTATCAACATAATTGAGATAGTCAATATTATTTGATATAATATTGATGGTAAATGTAATATAGGAAGAATCCATTTTAACATCTTCCGCTAAAACATCAATAAGATCTGATCGATCAAATTCCCCATACCCAACATATTCATCCATAAATGCACGCATGGTAATGCCAAAAACATTACGCAACTCCAATGCTTTCTTTGTGAATTCTTCTTGCAACAATGGTAAGGACGAAAGGTCCTTACCATGTTTAATCATGTATCGTGTACGAAATGAAATGGCATCCAAATCCAATGATAGTCGTTCCATTTTGGATGTTTTGAAAATCGATAAAATAAACTTTTCAAATTGCGGTTTTCGAATTTGAATCGTTTTTTCAAGCAAATTTGTTATCATATACTCTCCCTACCATTTTGATGTACGACGAAGGATCACCCATACGTCGTACCTTGCTTTTCTACGATCAGCATCACTATGGCTAACTAAACGAAGTCCATCGTTGTACAGATAGATGGACGAATTGAATTCTTTTTCATACGTACGAATTTCTTCATTGTATTCTTTCTTGTAATCATAGAACGAACCCAATGCAACTTGTAATTTATATGCTTGATCCATTTCCAGCATACCGCCCATTTGGACGATATCCCAATCCAATGATGTAATTGCTGTGGATAGTGTTACGGTCGACAATTGGAATTTATTTGCCGTAATTTCACCTTTAAATCGCCATCCGCATAATTTTCCACCAAGATGCATTGGTTCTTTTTCATGCCAGACGTCTGGGTTGCAATTAATTCCAGTCTGACCATTCATCATTTGTTCGCGGACGACCATTGCAATTTTATTGACAATTTCATCATTTAATTTTGGACTTCCATTGTTATCTTCGACAAAATATCGATGAAGCAGTTGATCGATTCCAGTCGTACCAATGTTGGATAATGTATCAATCTTTTCTGCGATGGTTGGATGGATGGATAGCGTACCATCTCCACTTAGATGGAAATTCGTTGGATCCAGTGATTGAATATGCAATAGATTCGTTAAGTCACCAGGCGGAACAACATCGCCAAACAATTGATCCACTTCAGTTAATGTGGATGAAAGTTTCTCAATATTTAACCGAATATTTTTATTTGGATCAATGACGAAATAATCGGTATCAAATGTATAATTGAGAATACTATTGATATCGAGTGTTTTAATTGCATCCTTGATTGCAGTCTTAACATCTGGAACATCTTTCAATACTTCTTCAATGTTCACACCAATGGTTCCGTTCGGATCCATGAGTTTGAAATGTTTTGTATAGAGAACATCGCGAAACATTGTTGTGACAAGATCGAATGCAAGATGCCTCCGTTGAATGGATGCTTCTTGATATGCTCGTGATGGAATGGAATCGGAACGGTAATGTCGCTCTTCGATCGCCTGTGCCTGAATCTCTCGTTCCGTAACCTTTTCCAAGAATGCCAATGATTGTAATCCAGTGACACGAATTTCTTTATAGGTGGACGGGTTATTGTTAATCGAATAACCAATATACCCATTCATTGTACCAGGAGAAATTTGAACGCTTTGAACAAATCGATTTTCAATTTCGGAACGCAGCATATAGGAACGTGCTAATATTTCACGAACCGTATTGTCGAGTGTAGTATTCCACTCTGATTCATTCCCCAAAAGTTTATCCAACTTATCCTTCATGGCTTCAGTTACAACATCATTTGCTGCATAAACTTTTGCCATGTCGAGGGTAACCGTTCCATTTTTTGTAATGAAATATCGTTTATCAAAGTTTGGAAGTGCCCCAAAAGATTCAATTTTCCATTTGTATACATTTGGTGCAAGTTCCAACGAAACAGCAATTGCGTTACCGCCGTTTGCACTCCCATGGCGAATGATAAATGCATGATTTTTATTTGCTTCGGTTGGAATGGGAAGATTCGATTCTTTATCGATCACATATACGGTTTCAATATAATGATCAATCTGTGGAATTTTTTCCACAATGGCGTCTTTCACAGAGTCAATGTAATTGATAACGGCTCGTGTTGTTGGATATGTTGTGTAGTCTGCAGAAGCTTTGTTTAGTGCATTAACTTTATGCGCTACATTTTCTTTTTTATCAAACAAGAGTTTATGTGCAGATGGATCAACCAAATGTGCTTCAAAATTTGAATTGGTATATTCAATCTTTTTGGAAATATCTTCTTTGTAAATTTCATCTATATAATGCCATAGTCTTGCTAAACTCTGACGAATGTCACGGTGAACCGACGGTGATTCATTCCATGAATGTTCTCGAATCTTTTTATCGATGAGATCGGTAACATCGCCAGAAGCATTCAACTGTTCCAGTGTAACATTATGTGGATTATTCGTATTTGCCATGTGGGCATATACTTCATCCAGATTGACATCGAATCTATAATTCTTTAGAATATCCATAATCGATGTCTTTTGTAACGGTGAAAGCGGTTTATCCATATCGGATGTATTATCCACTCTCCCAAGATTTAATAATGCTGATGTAATATGAACATCCCCGCGCATATTGTTTACGGACGTTACGGGAAATACAAGTTTACCGACACCCATCTGTTTGATGTTCGTTCGCAATTCATCTAAGATTTGACGTAACGTTTTATGCGTTGGATCTGTGGAATCAATTACTTGATCCAAATTTGTTTTTGGATAAATGATATCAATTTGGGATGCTGTCGCTAATTCTTCGTTTTTGACCGAGAAAATATCCCGTTCCAATACGGAATTTACTTTCCGATTTGCCACGATAATAAACCTCCTATCGAATTGGAGTATACTTACATTTGTACCTTAAGAATCCGTTCCGATAGCATGGTGTTTCATAAAAAATAAATATGGGAGGGTACGTACCCTCCCATATAGATTCAAATTTCAATATCTTCAATTTCTTCCGAATGTTCTGGGAATTGACCAATGGTATCCATATTCACCTTTTCATTGATGAAATCTTCTTCGTTCATTCCTTGTCGAACAATATTGAGAATTCGCATGGACATAGTTGTTGCCACTTCCATCATCTGATTGCATTCGTATTTATCTTCCTCAGACATATCATAGTTCAAACATTCATGCATATCTTCGGTAAATGACTCCAATTTCATGAATGCTTGTTTTAGAATGCCATAGGGAATGTTTTTCTCATCATCCATGAAGAACACCTCCTTTGAAAATAAAAGGAGGGAGATATTCCCTCCCATTTATTTTAGCTCTGCATATTAGAATATAGATTCTTCTTAATCTCTTCAAGTTCCTGTGTAACATTTGAAAGTCGATCAAGAACTTCTGCATGGTTATCGCCATTGGACGTGTTATCCGAATCTCCAACATCCGGAATATCATCATCAATGATATCGTCATCCATGGATGAACTATCTGAACTTGAATCGTCGTCAATATCCATGTCAGAAATATCATCTGTTGATGAAGAATCTTCGGAAGATGTGGTGTTATCATCTGCAGGCATATCATCGTCGATATTCATGTTATCAACATCATCATTGACTTCATCTTTGACCTGCTTCGTCACAGTGTTATCTTCCTTGGAATCATCTTTCTTATCATCAGAAGATTCGTCTTTCTTATCTGAGGATTCATCTTCATCACCGAAGACGATTTCTTCCATGAATGGATTTCCATCCATTCCGTCGACTGTAGATTCGCCAATTGGCTTTTCATCGGAATCTTTATTATCATCGGGAATATCATCTGTCACAGAATCATCTTCACTGACTTCAATATCTTCCGTGTCAATATCGTCATCCGGATGACTATCAACATCAATATCTTCGACATCATCAGAAGAATCATCGGATGAATCATCTGGAACGTCATGAACGGCATCGGGTGCACTATCCGGTGGTGTTGGGATGGTATCTGTAATCGTGTTCGATGCAAGGTTTACTTCCACATTCATCAGATCCATATCATCGTCATTTAGATCAAATGATTCTGGTTCTGTGGAATCTTCAACCGCATCATCATCAACAGTATCCGTTACAGAATCATCCGTATTATCGTTATCTGGAACATCCTCATCATTTGTAATCAAATCGTCAACGGTATCTTGATTTGCTTCAAAAATGAGGTTTGCAGTTTCCTGCTCTTTCTTGCGTTCAAGAATTAGTTTCTTGATTTTGTTCAACAATCGACTCACCTCTTATTTCGTACGCTCATATTCCTTCAGAATTGCTTCTGCCTTTGCTTCCATTACGGCAATCGAATCTGCATTATAATCAATGCGATTATAATCAGAGATGAGATGTTCTGGTACATGTCCAATGGAAGCTTTGATTTTTTCGATGATGTTATTTCTATCTTTCATAATAGATAACCTTTCTTTCTTACGTTCCAATTCCACCCAAATCCGGTTTTCGTGTTCGCAATCCCGGAAGTGTACGAATCGTAATTGTTCCATAATCCGTATACAAAATTTGCTCACCAATGTGATAGGTATATACGCACAGAACATCCCCATCTGCTGTTGCGATATTATTTGGTTTTAATCCTTGCAGATAATGTTCTGGGAATTTGAATTTGTATTCGGAAAGACGATATACCTCAAGCGAGATACTCATTTTTCCTAAGGGTGGTACATCATCCAATTTTCCATCTTTTAACCATGATGAAAATTTTGTTGTTTGAATCGTGTCCGGATCCTTTTCGACAATCTTCGTCTGCACCATCGAATGGAAACATTTTGCTGAATGGATTGGATTCTTTGGTATAGTGGTAAATACAACCATGGGATTCACCTGCCTCAATATGCCAATTCGTTGTTGTAGATCAGTTTTTTTGCAATCGTTACAGTGGTACCTGCACCTTGAAATTTAATTTCTTCAAAACCTTCACCATTTGAGTCTGTTTGTCCTTGTACTATTTTTTCTCCAGAAGATACAAAAACAGCATTTCCTTCCAGCGTTAACTCATACATTGCAGGAACCGGATCTCTGTAAAGATTAATTGATTTCAGTAAAATCTTTTTAATTATGGGAGCTCCGCCCGTTGGCATTTCGATATATGGATCATTTACCCGATCCTCATATTGCACAATGAGTTCTACTGGTAATTCTTTGTTGTAGATTTGAATGGAGTTATCATTGATATTTGAGAAATATATTCGCTTGAACTGATCATACCCCATATCGTGCCAGTCTTGTCCAATGTACGCGTCTTTCCACTGAAGCTTTCCTTCATCCGAAACCGTATAGAATCGAATTCCTGTATCACCCAATTGTTGGATAAACGTGTTCTCATCAACCTTATCAAGTTGTCCCAATACAATGGATGGTGCTGCATCGTTTAATTCTTTATACCAACAATAGTCCGTTAGTGTGATATCGAGAGGATCTGTATCGGGTTTGTTTTGTTTCCATACAGCAATCCATCGCCATGTTGAATCATAATCCCGATTGAGATATGATAACGATGGCCATATCGCCATAACGAGATAATTGCCGATGTTCCAAAATTTAAGTCGTTCTGCATTAAGAGTTGTTGAGATTCGAATAAAATTCTGTCGAACTTCTAACTCAGTGTAATTTTGAACCGTTGCATTATCTTTGTATTTAGATTTAATAAATTCAAGGACATTTTTCACACGGGTATTATCCGTATGAAGATTTACTTCATCAACTTTTGTCACTTTTGATTCATCAAATTTATATAAACGCAACCATTGTTCTAACATTTGCGATCCCTGGGAGTCATATATGATTGCTGTATTATTTTGATTTACATTTGTAAACTGCATCATAGAGGGGATTGATGCCATCCCATCGATATTATCCTGTTGCCAAACTTGTGTTACTTCCCCATTCACATATGATAGCACAATCTCACGCGTAAAATCATATCCCAACGCATGCACATAGACCAATCGATTTATGCGGTCGTGTCGAACAATTTGAATGCTATCGATTCCATAACCATTTCCAATCTCAAGTGACTTCTTTAGTACCGCAGTCTTTTTATGAAAGGAATAGATTATTGGTTCCCGCTGAAGATTAGAAGAATCTGATGAGGCGAATGCATATAGATAATCATCATCCTGCACAAGTGCAATGGAGCGGAACACGAATAGTGTATTATTTAGTGTCGCATCAAACCGTTGTACCTTTTTTGTGATCATATCAATTTTTAAAATCGAATCACCACACCACACCCATTCGATGGTCGGGTATGTAGAATCAATCCACATCGCAGTCGCCTTTGAAATTCCATTCGTATCGAAAAATCCATCCGTCGTATAAAATTGCAGCCCATACGCTTGGTTGCTTGGAAGCAGCGGATTGTGGAATCGTGTAATTAGACTTATGCGTTTATCGTCTGTTGGGTTTTTATTCCATCCAACATTAATTCGTTCATCTGATACTTTCGCAAGAGTCATTTTATCATAAAGATACCCATCGAGAATCAAATGTTTTGGTGTCTCTACTGCTTTACAGGTCACGTAGTCGAGACGAGGATTTACTTTTGGAAAAATCATTCAATTCCACTCCTCTCTTTCCTCTGAAGATCCAAATTATCCATAATACTTATTGTAGAACTCCTGCCCATACCCTGCGCGACGAATTTCAACTTCCTCAGATTGGTCAGCTGGACGTTCAAACTGATGGAGAATATAATCGGATGCTTCTCGTACGGAGTTAAATGCATTTAGTTTTGCAACATCAATGGATTCTTGCAACTCCTTCCAAAGATATGTAAGCTGCATTTCCATATCCCCGATGGAAGTGCCTTTAGATTTCGCATAATCGAGAAAATTCTTTTTACGACTCCAGTAAGTCCATTGTGCAAGACCATATCCGGCCTTATCACGTACAAAGTTAGTATAACTTCCGTCATCTACAGCTTTAGTATATTCATCGTCATTCATCCCAAGAGACTTTTCGAAACTATTCTGTAGATTATTCGGAATAAATTTAGATTCAACATAGATATTGCCCATCAAACCACAAAGTGCATACGGTTTCAATCCAACATTTTTGAAGAATTCATGGAACCGATCTACATTTGATTTTTGATTGGGTACTGTTGGTTGTATAGAAAGATTTCCTAATTCACCCACCAATTCAACTTTGATGTAATTTTCTGCAGCCCCATATACCGTGATTGGAACAGTAATATCTTCCGACGTTGATGTTTCAATGATTTTTGTTGTTTCATTATCATCGAATTTGATGGCACCAACAGCAACAAGTCGAACTTTAATTGATATACGATCATGGTTTTGATCATATATTGAAATTTTATAATTATTGGATGATGGCGTATCTGGATCTGCCAATACAACATCATCTTTTTCAAAACGATCTTCCACATGGATTCTGGAATTCAATCCATAATAAGATTCCATTTCATAATGGAGTTCATTTGTATCGTAATTGACCCACCAAATCGTCCCATTGATCAATCCCATCGAACAAAGATTCGGTGTTGGAATATCACGCGTCTGAACCAAATTATTATTCTCAAGATCGACACGGAATTCATGAATCGCTTTATCTGCAACATGGAGAAGGAATTTATTTCTACCATTTGGGATAATATATTCCATATAAAGTTGTGTCATCATGCCAGCATTCAACACTTTGATCTTTTTTGGATCCGTTTCGTCAATCTCGCAAATGTACCAACGCGTCAATCTTGCTGGATCAAATGATATGAATTTTAATAATCCACGTACAGCAGTAATGAAGGTAATGAATTTCGTTTCAGAAAGTTTATATGATATGAATGCCTGGACAGTATTATAGTAGTTAATCTTCTCAGGCGACGTGCTAATATCCCTATAGTAATCAAAGTTTCGTAAAGGGGCAGGAATTTTATCATCCCAAACAATTGTATTTTCTCTTGCAGGATAAGAATCATATGTTCTGTCTTCCGGATTAAATCTAACACATCCCCATTTTATCGGGCCATTCAATATATCTGAGCAATTTAATCCGTAATGGAATCCATTTTTCATTGGGGCTGTATAAGTATGATATGGTATGCTAGCCGCATCCAAATTATCATGTGCGAAATCTTGCTTACTTCCACTTCGCAACGTCGTTGATGTTACCGGATAGTTTACTTTATTAGATATATCTTGATGAATTACATTTCCACCTGAGGCTATCATTGCAATCATATGATCATCTCTATATATGACGGTTGGCATAAATGTGTAGTGTCTAATCAAGTCATGACTATCATCACTAAACATTGGGACTTCTCTGACGTAACTCAATGTATTCTTGTTAAAGATGAATACATAAGATCTATATTCATTAATATTCGGATACGTAAATGCTGAACTTCTTAGTGATGTCATACCTATAATAGCGATATGAGTATCATTTACAAAATATATTCTAGGAAGTACCATCGAAATATCAACGCTTGCAACGATATTCCCATTCCGATCCAATTTTGTTAGTTGTGAAATTTTTGGTTCACCACCGGCATATTTACGCTGTATTCGATTGATGATATAATTTTCATCTGGGTTCGATGGATTTGACCATGTAAATCCCATCCATTCAGAATTGATAGACCCGTTACTAACGTCGATAGGTCGCCTATCATTATAAAGTGTACGAATATATGTAGTTCCGGCAATGTTATACGACGTAAGATATGAATCAAGTTTCGATTGGATATACATGTAGTCATTACAGATGATTGAATTCGCACATGGGGCAGGAAGTTCAACCGGATTCCAATTAATCAATCTCATATTCGAATCCAATACTTTCCCATCAATAATATATTTGTCACGAAATCGTGCCAATCGAACAATAGCCCCTTCGTGTCGCTTTAATGCACTGAGCACAGCCATAATACAATTCCTCCTTTAATTAAGAGCCAATACATCAATCATTACTTTAACATTTCCCTGGATGGAAATGTTTACATGGAATTCTCGTTCCGGAATTGTAAGATGATAGGATCCTTTGATTGGTTCAATCAATTCTCCACCGTTTCGTCCAATGAATTTAATCTTGGCATCCGATGTCGCATTAAGATTCGTAATATCCAATGTTGCTGAAATTCCATGATTGATGTGAGTTGAAAAATCATAAACGAACTCATATCCATCTGGAGATTGAATTACTTTTTCAAAATGCTCATTGGTTGGAGAGGGCGGATTGGATAAAATAAATCCAGTTCCACCGGGATTTACCGTTAATACTTGCCCAGCACAATGTTGCAAATTATCAATATAAACGTCCGATAATTGAACCAATTTATTGATTTGATTGTGCACGGAAATCGTACCATCGGAATCAACGGTAATCGTTGTATTATCTGGACGAACGATACCTGCGGTTGCTTCCGTTGCAATAGCAACTGATGGTGTTGGGGTTGGAGGTGTCGATGGAACGGTAGTGATTCTATTGTTGCCAATAAAATACTTACCATTTTTATTCCGAACCAATATCCCAAATGTTCCATCCTCTACTCCATTTTCTGTCAAACGCCTGGTAAGTACTGTAATCGAATTGAGCGGAACATCAGATGCTTCATTATAAATATTTAATATCTTACCATTAGGCTCGATTTTCATATAAAATGCTTTGAATATCTGATACCTCGCCGCAGCATTGATTCCAAAATAGTACTCGGAGATGTCATGATAGTCGCGCAGAGCTTTCGACATTTTATCTTTATCAGTGAAATCGACAAGAATAAAATCCTTTCCGGTGTATGAGGTATATATATCTGTAGTATTACCATAAGAACCAAAAATATCAGAATGTTTTATAAAGTCAGATAAATTTAATTTCGTTTGATAATTTGCAAGTTTTGCATCGATGTCCGATTTTTTTAGATAATCAGATAATTTTGTATCTAGATCCGTCTTTTTCACATAATTTGTGAGATCCAGCGCTGGAATATCATCCTTTGTAATGTATTTTGCATCATTTTCGAATGCAGAAACTTTAGTAGGAATTGTTGGAATATCAGACTTCTTTGCGTATCTAAGATCAAGTTGATCATATCCACCAGTTGCATGATGGATTGTAGTATTATTAATATGCTCCAGGAATTTCTCCATAGGAGTCATATCATTCCATTTGGACCGTTCTGCATTTGTTGTATGGATTGATTCATTCGCAACATGTGATTGGATTGTTTCACATGCAGAATTCCAACGATTGCGATCCGTATCACTGACATGGACATTCTGATCCGCAATATGTTCTTCCAGTTTCCGACGAAGTGATTCATCAAGCAATCGGATGGTTGACATCACGCGATCAAATTCAGCACGTGTCGCATTTGAAATCGGCTTATTCATATCCGATGTATTGTCAACATTTCCGAGTCCAACTTTAACTAGGAAATCCTTTTCTCGATTTGACAAATTTCTCGGATAAATTAATAACAGACCATCAACATACATACCCATTGCATAGTTGATACGATTGTCTTCTTTGGTTGTTGTCAGGCGTCCATCATTTCCAAGATATAAGATACTCTTATCTTCTAAGCGCTGAAGTGTTATAGATGCAACTCCATGCGATAATACCTCGAGTTGGGTATTTGATATTTTACGAATGACGACCAACAATGGCGATTCAATCTGTATCGCACTTTGCGTTGCCAATGAATAGTTATGATTTCGATCTACCGTAATGACATCACCGACGGTGATTTTGTTACCAAAATCCGCATCGACATTGATGATTGTTCTTGCATTGGATGTGACATGACCTAATGTATAGCGCCGATATTCAAGGCGTAAATGTTCCAGGAATCTCCGTAAATCCTCGTATGTGATTTGAGAATGTTCGCGATTTAACATACGATATCTTCACCCCTATCAAATGGTGTTGTTTCATTAATAGAATGTGAAAGGGGGATAAAAAAGAAAGGGGAATATTCCCCTTTCCTTTACTTGTATAAAATTTAATTCAATCATTCTCGTCGTTCATCATTGCGTTTTGCAATAACAAATTTTGCTTTATCTACCAACTCTCTCGCTTTCTTCCGAATCTCTATATCTTTATGAAATTCGGCCATACCGGCCAATGCTTTCAAATGATCCATACATGGATCACATTCTAAACACGGAACATTTTCCTCATAAGGAAATTCACAATGCCACGTATAGTCATAGATCCCGTATTCAAATAATTTTTGAATTACATAATCTTTACTTTTGTAGATCAGTGGAACGTGGAGAGAAATATCTTTCCGATCCAATGTTTTCAAAAAGTATTTCATTCCTTCAATATAATATGGAACACACCAGGTATTATCATCGATCCCAAGCAATCCATAGTAGAGATGATCGCCTGATTTCAAATAAATGAGTAATGTAGATAGCCAGTAAACGGCTTGTGGACATCCACCGAGTTCCACATTAAATATACGGGCATCATTGCAATAGGGCTCCATTTCAGGAATTACATTATGTCGTATTGAAATTTCTTGATGGCGAATCGGGTATTTTTGGTCTAAAAGATATTTGATGAATGTTCGTCTTGTTTTAAGCTCCGATTCATATTTTATTTTGTGTAGAAAGGGTGCATCCAATGAAACCGTATGAATCAATAGATTTGGAAATCGTTTGGTAAGTTCATATAAAATGAGACTGGAATCGGTTCCTCCACTATATAAGAGAATGATTCGTCCACCTTCTTGTATGTCATGGTAATCAGTAGAAAGATTCATCCAAATATCCTTTCTGAATCAAAATAAAAATAAGGAGGGGACTGCCCCCTCCTTATTTTCAACAGTTGCAGTATGATTCCGGATGATCAGATACCATCAACTGTGTGAGCAGTTTGGAAACAGTAGGGGCATCATCATCCTTGAAGCACCGTCTACCCAATGATGATAGTTGATCATCATTTAGATTCCCAGATGCAATCATATGCGCAATATCATAATTCCATATCTCAGCAGTAAACAATCCGTTGTCTACCGAATACACCTTGATATAGAATGTTGGATATTTCACTACGACACAATCGCCAATACAGCCGATTGGTTCGATGGATGATGCATGGGGAAATCTAGAATTCCACAATTGCTCAATATCTGAGGTGAAGTCAAAAGAAGACATCACTTCACAACGTTGCCATTGAGGTCCTTTTTAACCTTCTTCTGAAGGCTCTTCGGTACTGGGCTCTTGGCCCGAATCTGAACCGAATCCTGATACGTTACCTCATAAGAGCCAGTAACCTGACCAGTCTTCATATCTCGGATCTGACCCGTCTTGACCTTGCCGGGGTTGTCAGCAAGATAGATGCCGCCAACAACATTCTCCTGGGCAGGAAGATCAAACTTCTTACCGGTCTTAATCTGCTCCATGACAATATGGGGAATCACTTCCGCCAGATTCTTTGTGGAAATTTCAACTGTGTCGAGGACTCCTGCCTCAGCCTTCTGCGGATACTTTGCAGTATCGAGGGTCTTCTTCAGGTCTGCAACAATTGCGTCATGAACAGAAAGCTCATTCTTTGAACCATCCTTGTTCACTGACCCAACCTTGTAACTGGGATCATTCACAAGCGAGTGCACAAGATCTGCGAAGCCGCTCTTACTGAATACTCCACGACCCGTTACCATCTTTCCTGCATCCTTACCGAGCAGGTCCTTCATTGTCTTAGCCATTTTTTATTCCTCCTTTTAATATATTAAAATGAATTTAGGATATGGCTTCATCCTATTAGTATGAAAATATATAAGTATCCGAATGCCTTATGATTCCCACATATTTTCATCATTGCATATTTTGTTGTTGGAAAAATAAATAAAATAGAAGGGGAATGAACCCCTTCTATTTTATAAGTTGTAATATCTATAAATTATGAAATCTTCATGTTGACGATCTTCGTCAATGTAATATCATTATCAACTTTCCGCTTATCTTTCAGAACCATTATAACGGTGAGCGGAACTGTAGAACCAGATGTTCCCGGAGATGCATTAAATACTATATTCAACTTGTGTAGCTCTGAATCATAAGTTGCTGCTCCAGGAATACTGCTGGTAATATTATCAATATTCCAATCATCGTATACGATTGCATCTCCACCAGTGGATTCAATATTCATGCTTGTATTCAGAATGAAGCTAGTTCCTTCTGTCCTCGATGCAATTTCAGATTCTGTAAAGTTAAGATTACCCGGCATAACCCGATTTGGATCATGGAATTCAACTTTCAATACCTGAATGGGCTGGAAATCATTCTTTGTTCCGTTCAACTTTACTGGATACTTTGTTGAAAGTTCTCGCCCGAGAACAAGATATCCATATCCTGGTGTCGTTGCAGAAACGTAAGATGTTGTCGATCCATCCGTAAGTTTGACTACGCGGAGACCTTCATCATTTTGGATCGGGAAGATTCGATAGAGGGCTTTGATATCAAGAGTTGGCTCATACTCGACAATGGAATTGACATCATACTGCGTATTGATTTCCAACGTTGTAATTGGAGACTTCCGCTGGTATGTTGTAATATCGGCAAGAGCTGGACCAACGGTGATATCGAACCGTTTACTTTTCAATACAATTTCATTCCCGCCACGCGAAATCACAGCATCAATTGTAAAGATGACTTTATTTCCGGATGGGTTTAATGTATCTGGATCAATCTTCCACGTACCATCACCATTATCGATAATATTTGTAATATTCGTTCCATCCGGAATAAGTCGGATAGAAGAATAGTTTGCATCCGCCGGATAGATGAGAGGTTTGATGATATTTGTATTACCGACGCGGAAAACTTCGTTGTCGGCAAGATGTTCATCTGTGTACAGCTGAAGTGCTTCAATATTGATATCATCGATTTGTGTATTATTGATATGGAATTCAATTGGAATCGCAAAACTCTTATCGGAGTAAATACCATTCTTATCATGAATCCGAATTTGAATGTTAAGTGGTGTCGTTACCACTGGGGTATCCGTAATCGATAGCTTAATTTCATTCCGTCCATAATCAAATGTTGCAGTTCCAATATTTGGTGTTACGGTAACCGTAACATCATATTGCGTTAGATCAGTAGCATCGCCCGTAATCACAATCGGAATGGATACATTCGATGTTGTAATGCGTGATGTTGGAGACGAAATATTTACAACCGAAGGTGTCGATTTACGAACTTCAACAGTGAAATCCTTTGTAAAGTCATCACCGACACTCTTACCATCCTTAATTCGAACACGAATTTTGATATTTCCTGGAGTATCTGAAATAATTGTATTATTAACAATACGACCAATTCCGGAAATAATCTCATATGTGGTCGATGTATTCGTTGCATTGGATGGAGAAACCGTGCGACCAAGCGTTCCTGGAATTCCAGTATAGAGATAGGTAAGGTCGAATGCAACATCCGTAACTTTGACAAATGGAGCAGTCACATCAAGTTCGAAATCCTGCGTATACTTGTATTCATTGTCCCCTGTAATTGTTGCACGAATAACAACCTTTCCGGAACCTTCTACCTTCAGCTTGTTCTTATCCGTGATGGAAACAATGTTTGTGTTTGCATTAACAACGCTCCAAACAATTTCTTGATACGTTGCATTTGTTGGAGAAATGACCGGATTGAGTGTAATGATTGTGCCAGATTCAATGGATCTCGGAATACCACTGATGGATGAAACGTGAACCATTTCAGCAACAGTTAGCAAGAATGTATCTTCCACATTATCAATGCTCGCCTTAATCGTCGTATTTCCTGCAATAGAACCAATGACTATCAGACCATTATCAAGGACATCAGCAATTGCAGGTTTGGTTGAAGTATACCGAACGGTTGAATTTGCATCCGGTGGAGTCACTGCAACATTCAACTGATATGTTGATGATGCAAGAAGTGGATGTGTCGGTTTATTCTGAATCACAACAGACGATGCTTTCTTCACACAGACAACCGTCGATATTCCTGAATCAGCAGTGGTATGATTTGGATCATTTTTGACTGAAACACGGCAGAAATATTTGTACGTTCCTTTTTCTAGGTTGGCTGGAATATCAAATGTTGCAGACGTTGCACCAGCAACAGGTGTATCCGTTGCTGTGTCATGTAGATACCACTGATATTCCAGGATATCATCATTGGATGTTGCCACTACTTTGAGTTTCTCTGTAATATTTCCGAAATCAACCGAAACATTCGTAATTGGATGCTTCGTAAAAACAATTCCAGAAGAGACCACTTTGACGCTCTTAGTTGTCACATAATCCTGATTGGTGCTAAGACCGTACTTGATGAGTGCTTTCAGCTGAATCGTACCAGACATTCCACTTAGTAGTGTATTGTCGGTAATAGATACATTTGTTCCATCCGCATCGGCAATAGACCAAACAATCGTTCGATACGATGCATTGGTTGGTAGCGCATAACATGTATTCAGATTTAACGGCTCGCCTGTCTTTATCATGGTCGGGACATTTGCAATGGATGTTACCGGGGTATGGTCCACACTCACGCTGATTGGATTAATGCGAATATATGCATCGCGGCTACGCATCACAAGGATACATGGTGAATTGGATGGATATTCGGAAGTAAGTGTGAATCGAATGGTTGCACCATATTTCGTCTGGGCAAGAATCGTTGGATCCTTTACAGGAATAATGGAACCATCACCAAATGCAAGAGCCCAGTGAGATAGATCGTTTGAAATCGAAAGTTCCGTGCCAATCAGCTTCGTTGAATTATATTTGATGGAAATGAGGGCACGCGTTACAGCACCATAGCTGTCAGTTGTTCCATCATATTCATCTGTAGTATATCCATCAAATGGAGTGAAATACGTGTCGCCGACATAATCTTTTGGGAACTCCAATGCTTCGGATGAATTTGAAGACTTGTTATACAGCCTCCAATTTGCACCATCATACACAAAAAGATGGTCACTAATGTTATCCGTATCATATGCAACCAGAGGGTGATTCTGGTATACCATCGGTTTCGGTCCAGTTCCCTGAACATCAATCGTTGGATTATTGACTGTCAGTGTATTCTTAAAACGAACACTGATCAACGTTCCCGTCTGTGGGATGAGCGGGTAATTCGGAACTGAAGGATGGATAACAGTTGCAACTTTATTTGGATTATCTCCATCCGTTTCACAGATACAGCAAACCGCTGGAAGGATATTCTTGCGCGTCCATTCGGTTGTTGCAATGCGCTGATCATTCGAATTGTTTGGAGGATTGTCTGCCTCCGGTTCACCCGCTAAGTGTGGAGAGTTCAACGGAGCTCTTGTGATATCTGTTGGATGTCGATGGTCTGCGCGAGCATATCGACCATCATCAGTTCCCTGCCACACAATGCCATCCATGAGCGGATCGACTTCCGATGCACGAACGTGACCAAACAGATCAGCAGTTGCTTGTCCATATGTAGATCCGGTTGGAGAAGTATGAACTCTCGGAGCCTTGATTAGATCAAGATAACGACCCATATTCGCAGAGAGTGCAGCGGCAGGATCAAGAGATTCAAGAGAATCAATAACACGAGTCAATTCGATATCATTGATGAGCGCAATAACATCCTTCGTATCCGCCTTCGTCTGATTCAGAATACGTCCCTGGTTTGCAGAGAGTGGACGATCAGATTCATAGGAAATCAGATTGTTTACAACCTGATTCTTGACGTATTCGGTTGTCGCAATCTTTGTTGTTCGATCACTTACCGCCTGCGTCGTCGTTGTTGGAGATTCACGCAAGTTCACGTTTGGTGCAATTTCAAATTCGCCGACGGTACTAGGAATGATCGTTGCACGAATAACCTTATCGTCCCCAACAGTAACTTGGATATTTTCCGATGTAGAACCATTGTAAACACGAATCATGGATGAAATATTGATTCGGTTCTTTGTTCCATCAGGAAGAGGAATCACCAGTTCTGATGTTGCTGAATCAAATGTAATTTTTCCAAATGTATCGGTGATCGGAAGAACGAGTTCAACTTTATTTCCATCACGCCGTGTGAAAATAATTGCAGACTTGAGCGGATCCCATTCCGCAGAAGAAATATACTTGCTCCCATCCAGACCATCATTGATTTGATCGATCTGTGATGTAATACGATCCAATGCAAGCTGGGTCTGTGCAGAAATTGGCTTATCTGCATCCGCTGTATTATTTACGCGATCAAGTCCAATCTGTGCAGCTGTCACATTATGCGGATTGTTGAAATCTGTAATATGGTTATTGTATGTCACCGTTGATACAGATCCAATCTGATCCGCAGTAATGCGATGCGGATTATTATAATCATTGATATGATTAAAAAGATCCGTCCTTGTTTGCATAGAACCAGTCGGTCCATCCACCTTACCTTGAAGCTCAATGATGGTGTTATCATAACGCCGGAATTCTTTCGTAACTCCTACTTGTGTGATGTAACCATCTTCATTTTCACCAAGACCCGTATATACCTTTGGAGCTCCTTCGATATCGGAATAACGAACGAGTCCCTTGGGAAGAAGTTTCCCTGCTGCAACAAAGTCTGTGAAAATATCTTCAGGAGATTTCCATGCCGTGTCATAATTGGTGTCGGATTGCTTTGTCAGGAATTCGCCAGTAACACCGCCGGCGGGAACACCTTCGCCATCCTTACCATCGACATAGTCAACGCCCTTGATTGGTGTATAACCATCGGCACCCTTGATGATCTTCGGCGTAGGAGGTGTGGTTTCTTTGGAAAGAACCCAACTGAGCTCACACTTATCATCAAGCTTTGGATACCAGATGTTTCCATGGAGATTATCTTCATCCGCAGCAGAATCTGCAAAGACCTGAATGAAACGACCCTGCATCCATACATACATTGCCGTTGATGGGAAGGCGATGAACATGTCACCTGCCTTCATTGTTGCAGAGCCAACTTCCAACCAGTTCAGACCAGGAGCCTTCCGATAAATAACAACATCAGCCGTCTCATTCACCTTATAATCCGTTGCCGGACGAATAGCAAAATAAGTTGCTGTTGTATCTAGAACATCTGGAAGAGCCTGACTAAATGAAAGAACATAATTCGGATTCCAATTGGTTGGATCATAGGAATGAACGGTTGCTACACTGGTACGGTCATCATATGCAATGTTTACATAATTGAAGAATGTCTCACGAAGCGATTTGAAATGTGCATCAATTTCTTCTCTCGTATATGTACCAGCCTGGTGTGCTGTCACATTATGCGGATTATTGAAATTATTGACATGATCTTCTACAGCATCAACATCTGCCTTCGCATTCCATGCACGCCGTTCTGCATCACTGATATGCACACGTGTATTGGAAACATGTGAGTTGAATGTTGCTGCAGAAATCTGAGCATTCCACTTTGCACGCTCAACATCCGTAATATGAATGGAACGAGACTGGATATGATTGTGAAGATCCGAAACACTTGCCTTTAGGTCAAGCTGTTCACCAACAGCGCGTTCGGTTGGGATTTTGCTGTGTGAACGATTCACAGGATTCTTACTAATGGAACGTGCAACATCAAGGCTACCGATATCGCCCTGCACTCCGCTCCACGTCATAATACGTCCAGGCTTGCCTGCTTCAATCAAAGGCTGCTTGGAACGCAGAAGATTATAAATTGCTTCCAATTCATCCGTCAACGTGGCTGAATTGTCATCCATGGTCTTCTTCACCGCATCGTATACGGTAACCGGATATGTGAATTCATAATCATAATTCGGTAAGGACATGTCATGCCCATCCATGAATACCCTGGATTGGACAATGCGCTTATTTTTTAATTCGCCCATAGGAATTAATCTTCCTTTCTTCTCATATTATAAATGGCTAGAATTAAATCAAAGTTCCTTATACTGGGATTCTTCCAGCTTTCGCATCTCTTCCAATGATTTAATCCGAACTTTTTCTCGAATCTCTTGCGGAACCTCAGTTAGATTCATTTGACCTTTTGCCACAACACGGGCATAAAAATTGATCAATGCCTTTTCCTGTTTCATATGAAAAACTCCTCTGTCACCAAAGTAAATATCTTATAGATTTGGTGAAGGTTCCTTATGGTATTTGCACAATAAATAGGAGGGAATGATTTCCCTCCTATTTTTATTTTGCACCCTTATTGTATTTCTTAATTGCTGATTCAATCTTATTTGTATCAGACATGATGTAATTGACAATCTTACTGGTAAATGAAATCGATTTTCCAATCGTACTCAACGTTCGATTGATTAGTGCAACTTCATCCCCATTCAATTTATCCATTTCATGATTGGCTTCCGTTCGATCAATTTTTGATTTCAGATCACGATGAATGTTATTAAAAATTTGATTATACGATTTCACATGCATGCAAATTTCATTAAGTCCATCGTAATAGGTAACGTTCCCATTTTTTGTTTTGATGATAGCAGCTGGTCCAAAGTATGCTTCCCGCGTTACCTCATCACTGAATTTTACTTGGGTTGGTGTGAACTTAATTGCAGAAATTTTATTCCATTCATTATTTGCTTTCTTTGCCAATACAATATCGGAATCTTTAAAAATTGGAAGCCGACGGCGGAATCCAGTACGCCATGCATCTCCCTGTGTCAATTTTTCCAAATACTGCATATATGCATCAAATGATGGAATGATGCGATCCATTACCGTCTGTACATCCTGATAGGTAATGTACAATTCTACGTCACCGGTAATTGCATTTTTGATATGTCGCGGAATCGATGTCAATCCTCTTCCGATTGCATTTAAATGAGATGGGATATTGTTGATGAATTTTGTAATGAAACTCAATAATTTATTCATAAGACGAATGAGTTTCATTACCAGATCCCATGCAAGCTTTAATACAGATGCGCCAAGATCCGTCAACCGATTGTAGATACTTGCGGTATCTTTAATGGTTTTTCTTGTATTCTTTAGTGGAGCATCTGCCCGAGCGATATTTTTTACCTTCCCAACCAGCGAATTGTTATTCATTTCAACAGCTTCTAAGGTAAACATATCATAGGAAAGCAGTACTGCATCTGCATATTGAATCCCTTCCATAAAAGCAGTCTGCTCCGGTTGTGTTAGTTTATCAAAATCCAAATCCAAAATCGAGTCCATAATATCCATTAGGATTCACCTCGCAACTCACATAAAATAACAACTTCGTCTCGCATCGAAGATAATGCAATAATCGAACGATCAATATCTGGATGAATTCCATCCTGCATTTTCATTTCATCCGATAATACTTGATTCTTCATCTTCATTTGTGCAATTTCAAATTCTTCAAATTGCTTGACTCCTTCTTCGGGTAATACATCAAGCATACTATAATTCCAATACGAAGATGCTGCTCGTTCTGGCGTACAAACATCATTGGGAACCCCCGTATATAGAATCTTTTTAATCATACATTTCCTCCCTAATATGTAATGATATCATACGCAGATAATATCATCTTTCCTTCATACAATGTTTCTTTCGGAATACGATATTGTGTATATGGTGTCGATGTGTGGAAAAGTTGAATGTTGAATGGCGTTTGGATTTTTCCAACAAACACTTTTTCGATGTTATGGAATAATCTTCCTGTACTCCCATACATACTTTTATCTTCTTTTAAATCACGTGCCACACCAATCAATGCAACCGGATAGAATGTTTTCGGTCGTTTGGATACGGGTTGCATTGTACAATCTTTTACTTGAGCTGCTTGCAGTGCTTGATTTCCTGGATTTTCCGGCATAAGGAAATCGGTTGTTGTAAAAACACGATTCCATCCATATTGATAAAAACGGAATCCTTCATACCCATAGGATATGATCGGATGAATATCTAGGTTTTTTATCTTGGCAGAAATCCAAATACGCTTCTTTTCATTGTATGGGAAATAAAATACTTGATCATGAACAGTTTTTGTATAATTGGATAACCCAACATCAATCCATTCATCATCTACCATAACAGCATATAGATGCCCTTCGTATAAAATTTTTCCAGTAATATCACCAAATCGCTCATAGCGAAATATGATACCTTTTTCATCCAACGATGCACGTTGATGATTTCCTGCAATATCAATCACATAGGGAATTGATACATTTGTTGTTAAATTTGGTCGTTCCGGATGTTTGATCCAATCATTCCGAAAATAAACAAATTGAAATTCTTTAATCTCCACATCACGAAGATAATTATCTTGAATGGATGGGATGATTTTGGAGGATGTGCCTTCTCTTTTTGTCGGTGCAATACTTTCTACATCTTCCCAATATCGTTCATGATTCATAACGTGAACCGACCATACTGGTACCCATTCTCCTTTACTATTTTTATATTTTACATTCATATCAATTCAGCTCCGATTCATAACGGTTATAACAAAAGTTCCAAAAACAAAGAGAATAGAAAGAGGGAGAAATCCCTCTTTCTATGTATCACCAATTTACGACACGGAACCAAATATCCCCAGGTTGTGCATTCGTCGGCTCTTCGGCAGATACAATAATGTTATGTACTTTCCGATCAGCATGCGTTCCCGGTTGATCTGGTGATATTACGATTTTTTCATATTCTTCATCTGTCTGTAGTTTAGATGGAGAAATAGATTTATCAATAATATGATCTCCTGTAATCGTATTCGTATCAATTTTTGCACCGGTAATTGTTCGATCAAAAATATTAACATTCCGAATGATTGGGACAGATGCGATTTTATCTGCCGTAATTGCATCTGCTGCAATCATCTCGGTATTTACTTGAACATATTTTGGATCATCTCCGGCAATCTGTACAGCCAAAACACGATTATCTACATCAGAAGAAAATAGTTTATTTCCTTTGATGGATCGATTTCCCCCGACACCTGCAGCAGCATCTCTCAACTGTTGTGCAAATGCATCACTAAATGTGAGTACTTTGAGTGGAGTTAATTTGAAATATTGATTATCAATCGATAACGCACCATTTACATTCGGAAGTGGGGAGGAATTCCACATTTCCAGCAATTTTACATCAATAATGGAATCAAAGATGTCTGTCTTCAATGAAACAACATTGGATACTTCATCAAATTGAGTTGGATTGAATTTATAAATGGTTGGTGCCGCATAATTTTTCAATGCCTTTGCAATGGCGTCTTTCACATATTGGATATTCGTAATGCGCATCTTACTCTGTTCACCATCTTCAATTGGTGTTGTATCCAACGATGGCATACCCCGCAATAGAATATCGCGTCCCAACGATTTAGACTCAATGCTCTGATCACGAATATAATCTGAAGTGATTTTCAAATAACGAGGATCTTGATCGGCACCATATACACCAATGACCATGTGGTCGTATCTGGCTCGGAATAGTTTGCTCCCATCAACGATATTCGGTTCCAGCATATCGCGATTGATTTTAATGTAATTCACAGGAATGTTTTGATCCGTTACACCCAATACACGATTTGGATTCAATGATGGGAATAGTTCAGACCCTGTAATTGTTCCTTCAACGATATGCTCTCCTCGAATTTGACGAAGTTTGAAATGATCTGTTGATAATGTCAATGGTTTGATATGCTCTTCTCGTACACTATGTTTCTGCAAATTATTCGATGCCACAGCTGCATCTGAAATCATTTCAGTATTAATGGTTCCATAAAATGGTGGCGTGTTTGGTGTTGTTACAACCAATACTTTGTTTCGTTCTGTTGTCGTGAATAATGTCCGACCATCCACTTGATTATCATCAATCATCCGATTTTTAATCTTGCTCCAAATTGGATCTGTATTGCCACGATTGATTGCAATGACCTGATATCCACTCGCATTATCTTCTGGCTTTTGAAGTTTATCGAGTGTCACGCTATTGTCTTTTACTTCTTCTCCGGTAATCAAACGGGGAGGAATCATACCTCGTGTTAGTTTTGTATAAACGGGATGACTATTGATTGTGAGCGCACCGAGAAGCATATCCGTTTCTATCGATTTGAATAATTTTGTAGAAGTGACGGATGAATCCATCAAATGTTCTGTTGTAATGCTGAGTGGGCGAATATGACGTTGAACAACAGCACCATCGACAATGTTTCGATCACTGACAGAGTTATCAGAAAGGTGTTCGTTCATGATTACATTCGCATCAATGCAATCTTTGTTGATCTTTGCCCAAGCTGGTGTTTTGGTTGCATCTTCGGTAATTAGTACACGATTTGCAACATCTGACGGTTTTAGTTTATCTGCACCAATGGTTTTCGGAACAAAATTCTCATTTAAAAATGTATAAGAACGAAGTGTATTGAGTAAAAACTCTTTATTGATAATGGCTTTACCATCAACTTCAGGAATTGGTGTTGAGACGGTTGGCGTTCCATTCAATTTTACATGATCGACAATCGCACTACCGTCGATAATTTTATCTTTGAGATGAACGCGTTCAATGGAAGCATTTGAAATATGATTGGTACGAATTGCATTGTCTTGAATATGGCCGGATTGGATTGCTGTATCTTGAATGGTTCGTGATGATACAGCTGCTGATGCAATATTGTTTTCCTGCACAGCATCATCATCCATCATTTCCGAATTGATACGTACGTACTGTAATGTTGAACCAACGGTTGTTACACCGAGGACACGATTTGCATTGATAGAAGATACAATCTTATTGAGCGTAATGGATGTATTTGCAATATGTCGTGCTCCAATGGAATCTGCTGCAATCTTTGTACCACTCACTGCATTGTCTTTGAGATGATTTGTATATACAGAACCATATGCGAGTTTATGTTCATCAATGGAGTGATCTTCTACTTCCGATTGAATCGTATACAACGATTTCGTTGCATTCGTTGTTACTTTCATTCGAATGGTTGTTGTGTCAACCGGAGTAATATCTGTATGAAGTTCTGACAAATCAATCGTCCGTTCGTTTTTCCCAGACAAATCCTTCATCATTAGATTATGATTGTTTGCATTGTATGTAATCGACGAAATTAGTGTATGCAATGGAATCGTTACTGTCTTTGATTCTAATGTTGAAGATAGTGTGAGTACCCCTTTTTCTAAATCATAAGATACATCGGTAAATCCAGGCTTTGCACTATTTAAATTATGAAGGACATTACTGATATTCGTTAATGCTTCTTGGGTTGCCGTAGAAATTGGTTTTTCTAAGTCAGATGTATTATCAATTCGATCAAGACCAAGTTGTTCTTTCGAAACATGATGGGGATTATTTAGATCATTTGCATGCGCTCGGAATTCTTCTACGGTAACTGCTCCAATTCCTCCTGCTGTAATAACGGGGGGAACATCATTTTTGATATGATCAATCAGCATCTTCCGAACTTCTTCCGTTGCCGTATTATGCTTTGTATCCACTTCTGTTAGATCGGAAGTAAGTTTCTTGAAATGCTCTGTAATCACATTCTGCGTGATAAAACCATCCGTATTATTTCCCAACGATCGATATGCAAACGGGACACCAATGATATCTTCCCAGTGAATATTCTTCGTATCTTTTGGATTACCGTTGGAATCTAACAATCCAATTCGATGGAGATAATCCCCAACCGCCTTTTCTGTTGGAATCCGACCATGGGATTGTGCGTCGCGATTCCATTCCATTGCAGTGGTATATTTGATCGAACCAACTTCACCAGATACGCCACCATAGGTCATCAGATAATTTGCAGGTTTTCCAGGAATTCGTGTTTGTGCTCCAAGAAGTTTCCCTTTGATGGCTTCAATATCTTCCGCAAGGGTAATGGCATCATCATCCCAGGATGATTTTACCGCATCATATGTTGTAATTGGATATGTTAATTCATAATTCACTTCTGGGGGTGGTTGTGGTTTATCACTAATATACGTACGGGATTGTACAATCCGTTTATTTACAACGCCCATTACAATTTCAACTCCTTAAACATTGTCTATGATTAAATATCGGGTTCTGAGCAATACAAATATGGAGGAGGGATATCCCTCCTCCAATATATTTACATGAATTTGAAATTGTAATCTTGATCGAGATGAAAGGTATCTCTCCAGGTATTGAGAAGTTCTTGACGAGCATCCTTTGCACCGCTGTATTCTTCAATCTTCATGTTAATGTTTCCAAATGCAGTCGGTATCTGATCATAATACTTTAGTGTATTATACAAATATACCTGCATATCCAATTCTGCCAATTGCATGAAACTATCAACACATGATTGTGGAATGGTTTCACCATTCTCTTCATGCTCGCATGCAGCAATAAATGTTAATACCGTACGCGGAAATCCAAATAATTGAATTTTATTCTCCCCGAGATATTCAAAGGTAGGCTCCGCACGCATTTCACCGGCAAGCATCATCATTTCTTGTGATGTGATGACACCCTGTACGGATTGATTGATTCCAAATGCAGGAGCAATATCCCCAAATGTTCCACGCTCGGTCGTATACGGGAAACGGACATCGATCATCCACATAATAGGAGTGATGCATAACATTCTTGGAAGTTTATAAATATGCTTACGACGATCAACCACTTCAAGGTGAGCTACGTTTGCATCCAATTCTCGTTCCCATGGAACGAATTGAGAATATATGGGAATCGTCATCGTTGTCAATACTTCACGAATGATATTTTCTGGGTGAGCTGGTTCTCCAGTCACATCATCGCGCAATGGCAACGTAATACTATTCAACCCATACATCATTTTGAGTTGACTTATGACACGTGATAAATTCATCAGCATGTTCCTCCAATCATTACGAGGAATAAATGTTATACGAATACAACATTTTCGTTGGAAGATGATTTCTTACCAAACAACTGTTTGTTGGTGTGATATCCTGAGCATGCAATGGTATGATCAACCATCTCATAGAAATTCTTGGATAATTTATCATTGTAACATTCCCAAAGATCATCGAGAATACCAACATATTCTGGTGCAATGGAGTGTTCCATCAGCACATATTTTGCATGAGAAAGATCTTTCTCAATGTTTGTCGTATGTTCCAGGTAGGATGTGATGATGGATGGCATGTCCATGTATTTTACATTTACCTTTTCTGCGAATGAATGTTCGGTTGCTTTGTTGAAATTCTCTTTCACAGCATCAATCGTGAAATTCTTTGGCACACCATTCTTTGATAGATTGGTACAATATTCTTTTAGAAATGACGTAAATTCGTTAAACGATTCATCGACGTTAATCCCTTTAAAGGATAACCCAGTGAGTTGCACGCCGCGCTCGGATGCAAAGTTATTAACATAATGCATCATCTCAGCATCATATTTCTCCATAAATGATTGCACATTTTCTGTTTTCATATAGGATTCTCCTCTAGTAATGAATAATCTTTTCCAATGGGCTTACCGGTTCATCAATCCCATCGACGCTATTATTTATGCCGTTCGAGATTGCACGTCCCATATCCTCAAAGATGATTCCAGAATAGGTTGATAATTCCATAACAACGTCACGTACATTTCCAGTTTTATATGCATATGGTGAAATTCCATCCTTAGATCCATATACTTGACCAAATCGCTGTTTCTTATTCGTTGGACTACGATAAATTTCAGCCAGAATCAATTCCATAATCTTTGATGGTGTTTGTAATGTGAATCCAGCAATCTCTAGATTCTTCCACCAAATGGAAATCAGATCGTCATAGGAAATTGCTGACGGTAACTTTCCGCCAAGAATAAGATTTACAAACTTGGATGCGATGGCAATACCACGGACGATGGATTGTTCCATGACATAAGAATCTTTCACATATTCCAACACATATACATTCATGTGAGAACCATTGATTTCAACTTCATCTTCACGAATGGTATATACATACAGTTTGATCATTGCCGGCACGGTGAATAGTTGATAATTTCCATTGTTGGTTTTTGCGTAGATAATACCAATGGTCTCAACATATTCACCCATATTTGTCGCATATCGATTCTTTTCAAAATAGGTCATTGGAATATAAAATTCCATATCACTGTCTGCATACAATTTTGCATTTTTTGCATACAATCCCATTGATCGGAACCTCCTTTCACATCATACCAAAAAAGGAAGGGGGAATATCGGTTAAATCATCGTCTTGCTGATGTTTGTAATTGGAGTAGACGTCATCATGAACAAATGGTAATCGTCGTACTATTTCTTTGGTTTGTTGCTCCATTTCAATCATTCCTTCGATTGCAATCTCTTCAAATGTTGCATGTTCTGTTGATGTAAACATTCCCATTTGCGGATTCAGTTCAATCTCATTTTCATCCTCAATGGTTCCTAAAATTGGATGCACTTTATTTGAAATACCAAAGAGTTCTAGGTTATCTCCGGTGTAGAAAAGATACATCGCAATGAGATACGACATGACATTATCGTCGTGTGATCCTTTATCTGCTTCAATTTTACCAGTAGAGGTACGAATTAATTTACAGATGTCATCAACCAGATATTCGGTATCCAAGATATCAATGAACTCATTCACATGACGGAAGAGGATTTGGAACATCATATCGCGTACTTTTTTCGTTGTATATACACCGTATTTCTTCCATTGATCGGATGCAACACGCATTTGATATTCTTCTGGTGATTCTTCTGCCATGCGGTCCACCTGATTGGTTTTATCCGACCAATATAGATTCTCTCGAATGGAAGATTCAATCAACATTTGAACAATGGCAATACCCATGCTATTTCGTTCTGGATAAATCACAGCGCGCGGCATATATTCATTGATGAGAGTAATCAATAACCGTACGATATCGGTTGTTGAAATGTATGGATTTTTAAACTCTGCCGCAATTCGTAAATTTTTCGGATTGACGATAGTAATCGCTGTATTATCGGCGCCTGTGCCAGATGGATCAATTCCAATGATGTATGGGATGGATGGGTCGAATGGAATCTTTTCTAGACCAACCATACAATTCCCACCATGTTCATAGAGTTTGAACAACCACTTGTTATTGATCAACAAATCATCGGTTGATTTTTTCATATGAGAGATGAGATATTCAATATCTTCCGGAGAGAGAGGAGAATCCGTCGACCCACGAACACGCTGTAATAGAATTTCGCGACGCACGGTTGTTTTATCACCAATGCGGGCATACTGATCCATGACCCATTGATATGTTTTCCGTACTTGATAATATTGATACTCAATGTAGAAAACATCAATGACTTCACGCCGTTGGTCTTTATTCTTATCTTGGTGATATTCTCCCTTATATGCGGATTTGTATTCTTCAATTTCAGGGTCTGTCATATCATAAATCTTTTCCGTCCACGGAATCATAGATTGAATGATCGGATATGATGTTCTTCCTTCTCTGGTATCTAGATTACCTGGTGTTGAAGAAAAGATACGACAGGTTGGTAGTCCAGCAGACAATGCATTTTCATGTGCAGTTGCAAATGCCGGAGCCGAGTTTTGTAAAATAATATCAAAGAATGGCGTATGTTCAATCTCATCGAAATACATAAATGCGGATGATGCACCACGAGCCATACTTTCCGCATTTGAGATACTCGATGCTTTTGCATGAATAGTAATTTTATTTTTCCGCAAACTATTATTGAGGATCTGCGTGGATTGACGTGTCTTCTTCGCTTTCCCATCAATATCCATGTAACGTTTAAACTGCATCCATTCAGGCAAAAGGTCAATATTATCGCGAACTGTTGCAAGGTTTTTGATGGTATTCTCAGAACCTTTTCCGAAGAAATGCATATCTAGGTTTTTCGAAAATTGGAAAGTCCATGTAATTGGTGTTGCAATAATACCGGTTGTTTTCCACGTCTGACGTGGTTCTGTTAAGCAAGAATCCTGATTGCGCAACACACACCAAATTTGTGCAGCAAGTCCACGATGCAATCCAAATGGTAAGATACCTCCATCCGTACGGATTCGCGCAATATTACGTGCATAAAACCAAAGATTCTTAGATGCTTCTCTCAATAGTACTTGAATTTCCTGCTCTGTGATGTTTGGTTTATATGGATCGATATATGCAGCATTGGGATTAAAAATTTCCAACATGAAGAAATAATTTTTAATCCCCAGCGTTTTTAGTTCCATTGCTGTCTGCAGAAATGTATTTGCACGATGATTGATTCCGCATCCGAAATCATAATATCGACCATTGATTTCTTTAATATCAACAACTTGCAAAAATTCACCTTCTTAATATGAATAAAAAGCGAATATTATATAGAGGGGTTTTAAGCCCCTCTATATAATATGTGTTATTTTTATAATTTATCTAACGTACTCAGGCCAAGCTGTTCGTTCTCTCAAATATATGCGCCGTGTGACAGTCCCCAAGTACATCAAATCTATATAAAAAAGCATCAGGGAATTTATGTCGCGTGATAAACAATAGCTGTTGACGAGTGGATGGGACTTTTGGACCGGTCGAGCATAGGAGGTAATACTCAATTCGGTAAGATCATTGCTAAGTGAGACGAACTTAGCAAAAACAAACATGGTTCAGATGTTTGTGTGAGACAGCTATTATTTCATAAATCCCCGATACTTTTTAATATAATAGTATATGGAAGATAGAAGCAATCTTTTTCGCCTCAGTGCTTTGATGGGTTTGATCTTTGGTGCATTCTGGTGTCTGAAGTACATCTGCGTGATGCTGGCATTC
>ERZ773250.114-NODE-114-length-54374-cov-7.967949_pt1 | contig 54374 bp, 37 predicted proteins | sample MGYA00511258_ERZ773250 | MGnify/ENA primary metagenome ERZ773250 (study PRJEB29015, sample SAMEA2738164) | human oral metagenome | biome: human oral; feature: human-associated habitat; material: saliva | place: China | collected 2187 ... | reverse complement strand
CAAACAGCTCTAGCAGGCGCACACGGGCCTGGTCACGCTCATCGCCAGAGCTACGGCGTACAGCCTCTAGACCACGCGCCAAAGTGCCCTCAACATCGCCCATAGCCAGGGCGGCGTCGGCCCCAGCTAGTAGCTGACGCCAGGTGGCTTCAGGCTGGTCTGAAGCAGCTAGATCGCCGTCTAGATCCGCGCCTTCTACACGCTGAAGCAGCTTAACCTGCTCTAGGGCTAGGCGTAGCTCATCATTGGCTGGTTCGTTAACCAGGGCGCGCTCATAGATACTTTGAGCTTTGGCGTAGTCGCCGGCCTCAATGGCCTCACGTCCTAAACGCTGCACCTCAGTTTCAACAGGTTCGCTTTGTGCTACCGGCGCCGCATCTAGGCGTACCCGGCCAGTTATGCCGTTAGCCTGAGCCATCTGCATAACCTGCTCAAAGATCTGCTCTAGCTGTTGGGCGCTGGCCTGGCCCTGGAATAGGGGCACGGGCTGACCACCCAGCACAGCTACCACGCTGGGTACGCTTTGGGCAGCAAACAACTCAGCGATTTTGGCGTTAGCATCAACATCCACCCGGGCCAGCTGGAAGCGGCCCTGATAGCGGGCTGCTAGCGACTCAAGCGCAGTGTTAACTTCAGCAGAAACCTGACTGCGCGGTGACCATAGTGAAATTACTACCGGCACCTGCATAGAGCGCTTTACAGCGTCCTCAAAGTTGGTGACGTCAACGTCAATCACTAATGGCGAGTCGATTACCCCGCTGTCAGCCACGCCAGGGGCAGCCGCCCCCTCGCTACCAGCCCCACTAGCCGCGCCTTTTGAGGGCGCTAGGGTGGATAGATCAACAGCACCAAACATCGACATGGATTACTTCCTTACTTAGGCGGGTTGGAGTCGTCACGGGTCACTGAAGTGAGTACCACACCGGTTCCCAGGGCGGTGGGCACCTTAGCTTTAGCACCCTTGGGAGGCAGGTAGAAGGCCACCATAGCCTCGTAGGTAGCCATCACTTTACTGGTGACTTCTTTATTTCCACCCATATAGGCGGCCAACTGCTCAGAGACCGTAATGGTGCTCTTGGCAGAGGTGCGCTGGTAGGTGGTGGTAAAGCTCAGTGAACCTACCGCAATAGCCCCATTGTCGCTGGTTACTAGGCCACGGAAACCGTCGTTACCAGCGCTAACGCTAACCGTGATGCTACCGGCATCCTTTACCTGGCTGGCTACAGCCCGCTCGGAGGCTACTAGCTTGCGCAGGCCGTCGTCGGGGAAAGCCTTGCCGTTAGCCGAATCGGGCTTGTTTAGAGCCTCCACATAGGCGGCCATGGCCTTACTAGGTGAGAACAGGAACTGGGTGGAGTCTGCCTCGATCTGGGCTGAGCCCACGGCCGGACCGGCAGTTGCCGGGATCTTGGCGCCGGCAAATAGGCGCACCCAAGCCCACATTTCATAGTTACTGCGGGCATCTTGTTGGTCCAGCACCAGCAGTAGTGGCGAGTTGTTCTTGCCACTGATGGCAGAGACGCTGATGGCAGTGCGCGGGAAGGTGGAGGTGGCACCCACCGCAGACATACGCGCATTGGTGTTGAGCGTAGCCACAGAGCCTCCGCCGGCTTTAACCAGCTTGTAGTTAGCTGTGCGCAGGCGCAGCGCCGGGCCGTTTAGGTAGCCAACCAGCTTTGCCGGGTCACGGTCTTTATCGGCGGCGGTAAGCCCAGTTTGGATGCGCTTCAAAATGGTTTCTAGGCGCGTAGAGTCAAGCACCGGCTTAGCCGTGGCATCAGCTTTAGGTGGCTGAGGCTTGGGTAGTTCCTGGCCGCAGGCGCTTAGACCCAAACCGGCAGCCGTGGTTACCAGGGCGCCTAGGGCGCCGCGTCGAGTCAAATTCATTTTAGTTTTCCTCCTTAGCCACGTCTTCGCGCTTAGGCTCATCTGCTTGCTCCGGGGTGGGTGCGCTTGCCGCGTCGACGCCGGATGCACTAGCGGCATCAGCGCCGGGCGCACCTGCAGCGTCTGCGCTAGAGGCGCTAGCCCCGCTAGCCGTGCTGCCAACGCTAGGGGCGCTGGGAGCGGTGTCTTGCGCGGGAGCGGTGTCTACCTGAGCTTGGCCGTAGGCCGGGGTAGGCACACTGTTTGCACTGGAGCTACTGGCAGCGCTGGGGGCACTAGCTTCAGGAGCAGAGATCACTGGCTCGTTAATGGGCTCAAATACGTCTGTTGAAGCACCTGAGCGTTCCATTGCCAAGGCAGCATTACCGCCAGCCGGGGTGGGGCTGGGGGCCGAGGCTGGCTCATCAAAGATGCTGGAGTACCTGGGCCCAAACGGGTTAGTGCCTGGCTGCACTGCGAAGGGGTTAACTGCCGCATGTGCAGCGCTGGCGGCGCTTAGGGCAGATTCTTCAATGGGCGCCGTGGGAGCTTTGGGGGCAAAACCAGCGCTGTTGGGCGGAGCAAACGGGCTGGCTTGCGCAGCGCTGGCCGCGCTAGGGCCAGAAACTGGCGCCTGCGGGGCGCTGGTGGCACTGAAGGTGCTTTGTCCAGCAGCCGGGGTGGGGGCTACAGCGGGGTTAGCGCCCACAACCGGGGCGCCACTAAACGGAGTGGCACTACCGACCGGGGCGCCATTAAACGGAGTAAACGGCGTGGCACTAAACGGAGTGCCCGGCAGATGCGGTACGGCGTCGCCTTCCTGGGGGGCTACCTGGTCTTGGGCGGCGGCCACGCGGTCCGCTCCCCCAGCAGCCTGAACGGCCCAGATGCCGCGCGAGTCAGTAATCGGGTTGGGTGCGGCCGGGATGGTGCGGTCGGCGTCGACGTCGGCAGCACTTTCGCTGGGCACGTCACGGCGCGGGTCAACCCAGACCTTACCGGCGGCCTCAGCTTGGGCCTTTTCACGCAGCTCCAGGCGAGTGAGGGGACGGTTGGGATCCTTGTTCAGTCGTGCGGCCGCTTCTTCTTGGCGACGACGACGACGCTGAGCATTGGCTAGCTCCTGGTGGCGCATCTGAATATCGAGCATGAAGATGAACACCCCGCCGGCTACCAGCAAACCGCCTACGATCAGGCCGGGGATTAACCAGGGAGTGCCTACGGTGCGCTTCCACGACAAGCTGAAGGTGGGGGCAGCTTGCTTACCATCGGTAGCGGCCAGAACTACATAGTTAGAGGAGCTGGGGTCATAAGTGATGGACACTGAGCCCTTGCCGGTCTTGGAGGTCACCCACATGTCTGAGCCGTTTAGGGAAGCATTGGAGGCAACCGCCTTAATGCAGCCCTTAGCGTCAGGGGTGGGGGTGGCCTTAGCGCTGGAGGTAGCCGTAGCTTTAGCCGACGCCGTAGCTTTAGCCGACGCCGTAGCGGTGGCTTTAGCAGTAGCTGCGGCAGTACCAGTTGCCTTAGCGGTGGGGGTGGCCTTTACATTGCAACGCTCGGTAACTGTGCGCCCAGATAGGGCTTCCCAGGAGCTTAGGCCGGTAACTTCCGTGTAGGGGTCATTAGCCAGCCAGGCCTGGGCGTCCTCAGAGCGAGCCAGCGCCAAGGTAACGCTAGAGTTGGCATCTTTAGCCTTGGCAGTAATGGTGACAGTGGAGTCAACCATGTTTAAAACGCCGTCGCCGGTAACAACGTACGCCGTGGTGGCTGCCGGTTTAAGCGTGGCCACTGCCGTCTGCGAAGGACGCCAGATGGTGGCTGAGGCAACCGCCAAGATCACCGCCAATAGGCCCAAGGCGATAAGCACGATGCTTAGCACTCGGGGTTTTACTAGGGAAAGAATTCTGTTCACTTAGGTTCTCCTCGGGTGAGCTCGTTCGCGCCGCGCTCTGCGGGATCTAGATATTAAAGCCGTAGCGTAGATATTCTTGGCGTCTAGCCTACACATTTGCTTGAGCCGATGCTAAGAGACAGGCTGATTTGTTTGCTTAGGGGGGAGCTGGGCATCAGTGTCTCATTTGCCGCAAAACCTGCTGCGACCCGCTAGGCTTGGACGGTGGGCACTATTCGCCCCGAGCTTTAACGACCGAGGAGTTAAACGTGGCTGAGGACCACAGTGAATTCGCTATCACCATGCGCGGCTACGATCGGCTGCAGGTGGACCAGCGTTTGGAGAGCCTGAGTCGCCAACTAGTGGAAGCGCGTAACGAGGTGGCCAGCCTTGACCACCGCGCCATGACTTTAGCCGGACAGCTAGCAGAAGCACAGCGTCGTCTACGCGAGAGTGACAAGCCCACTTACGCTGGCTTGGGCTCACGTATTGAGCAGTTGCTACGCAATGCTGAAGAACAGTCTGCCTCTATCTTGGCAAAGGCCAACCGCGAAGCAGATAGCCTGCTAACCCGCACCCGCACGAATGTGGCGCAAATGTCCGAACGTGCTTCCACCGAGGCTGCCACCACTCTGGCAGATGCTCGCCGGGAAGCTGAAGAAGTACGTTCTAAGGCAGAAAATGAAGCCAGCACTACCTTAGCTAACGCTAAAGACCGTGCTCAGGAGCTGGTTTCTGCCGCTAAGCGTGAGGCAGACAAGGTGCGCACCGCCGCCAACACGGAGGCCACCAACCTGACCAACACCAGCCAACGTGAAGCTGAACTGACCATTTCTAGCGCCCGCAAGAAAGCTACCGAGATCACCGTTAGCGCCGAGCAGGAGGCTGCGGCTACTCGCGATGAGGCTGCCCGCGACGCCGAGGAGGCAACCACCAGCGCTGAGCGTCAGGCCCGCGAGCTACTCAACAACGCTCGCAAGGAAGCCCGCCTGGTTACCGACAAGGCCAATACTGAGGCTGAGGAACTGCTGACCCAGGCCCGTAAGGAAGCCGAGACCACTCGCCGCGCTGCTAAGGATGAGGCTGAGGCAGCTCGCGCTGAGGCTGCTGAGCTGCGTCAAAACAGCGCTCTTGAGGTGGCTGCGCTTAAGGAAAGCACCGCTAAGGAAGCTGCCGAGGCCGCTGAGGCCGCCCGTAAGTCTACTGAAGCTATGGTGGCTAAGGCTGAAGAGCAGGCTGCTGACGCCGAAGAGCGTCTGCGTGAAGCCATGGAGCGCGCCGAGAAGATGCGCGCCGCCTCCGATGAGGAAGCCCGCAAGCGTCAGATTGACGCTAACCGCGCCGCTGAAGAGGTTATTGCCGGTGCCCGTAGCGAGGCTGAGCAGCTGATTTTGGATGCACAGATCCAGGCAGATGCTCTCACTGCCGCCGCTAAGCGTGAGGTAGAGGAGCTGCGTGCACAGCGTGACTCGATCAGCTCTTACCTGGAGGAGATGCGCGGGGTGCTTGGTAGCGCTGCCGCCTTTGTAACCGGTATGCCTGCTACCCAGCCGCAGCTAAGCGCAGACTCTAGCTACAGCAGCGACTCTGCTGACTTGGCTGAGTCAGCAGAGTCTAGCCAGTCCGCTGCTAGCGCCGCTAGCGCTGACAAGTAGCCAGAAGGAAAAACAAGGGGCGGATGGCCTGTTGGCAACCATCCGCCCCTTTTATTATGCGTAATACTTAAATCACTGCCGTAGTGCTTTAAGCATCACGCATCAAGGTGCGAGCCACGCGGGATCAACGTTTTACCCGCACCTTGGTTTTAACCCTGTCCTAGCTCCAGGCGTAGGCCAGGTAGTCTTGTGCTTCTTCTAGTGAGTGCCCCAGAGATTTCATAGAGCGCGAGTAGGCTCCCGCAGCGCGGTGGGTAGCTGCCTGGTCACGATCAAGCACATAAGTGCCCAAGCGGCCTCGTCCCTGCACCACTCCGTGACGCTCTAACTCGCGATAGGCCTTCGCCACGGTATTAGTGGCTACACCTAGCTTGGCGGCTAAAGTGCGCGTAGCTGGTAGGCGCGTGCCGGGGGTAATAACACCCTTTTCCACACCTTTACTAACTGCATCTACAATCTGTATGAACACCGGGAGGCTAGAACCCGGGTCAATCTTTATGTTTAAACCCACTGTCTTGCCCATATGCAAAGTGTGCACGAATATCAGAGCGTTTTCCAGTCCTAGATTCTCCTAAAAACTGCAGGTGAGAGCAGGTTTACAGTAAAATTGCAAATAATAGATAGGTGTCTCTTATAAAAATTTCTTAATTGATAAGCCAACCCTATAGATATTCTTCATTGAACATCTCTAACAGCATTAATTTATGGCAGCCTCCCCGCCATCTCAAGGGTTTATTAATTAATTAAGGTAAATATAAAGCTAAATTTATTCCCATAGAACAAAGTAACTCAATTTAGTCAAGCATAAACAAACAGCACGAACTTGGCAGTTATTCCAGCAAACCCGCCACTACCTGCGAGAATAGCCCCCTCCTTGGAGCTATTATGCTCTACGCGAACGCACACTAAACCGCTGGCCATCGCGTCCAACTGACACAATCGCTACCACAGCTTGCGGTTCCAGCAGGAGGTATGCCAGTGACGACGCTCCTCCAAACCTCGCTCAGCCCCAAACAATGATTCATTAGACCAAGCCACCACATGAGGCGTACGCGGAGCGATCGTCTGATTGCATCCGGGGCAGATATAGCTTTTATCAGCCCCGCGCACATTACGCACCGTAAACTCCGCTCCCCCCGGCCCGCGCTGCGAGCGTGGCAAGGAGGCCAGCCGATCCATATTTAGCGGTACATGAGGCTGGTTATAGGGTCGCTTAGAGCTGCGTCGGGCCATAGGGACGATTATAAGAAGCCAGCTCGACGACGTCGCCAAAAACAGCGACGCCGTCGAGAATGTAACTCAGCCCTTAACGGAACCAGACATCAAACCGCCCACGAAGTACTTACCCAGGACGATATAAACCAGCAGCGTAGGCACTGAAGCAATCAGAGCACCCGACATTGAGGCACCATAGTCGGCCAGAATCGAGCCGTGTGCTAAGTTACTCAAAGCCAGCGTTACCGGGCCGTTTTGCGCCCCGCCACCAAAGAACAAGGCAAACAGGAAGTCATTCCAGGCGCTAGTGAACTGCCAGATCAGCACCACCACAAAAGACGGCACAGAAATCGGTAGCACCACCGAGAAGTAGGTGCGCAGCATCCCGGCCCCATCCACGCGGGCCGCCTCAATAAGCTCATTAGGCACCGTCTCGTAGTAGTTACGGAAGATCAAGGTAGTGATCGGAATACCGTAAACCACATGCATCAAGATCAAAGTGGGGATCCCAAAGCCCAGGTCAGCGTTAATCACCAGGCGCATCAGCGGAATCATCACCGACTGGTAGGGAATGAACATGCCAAACAAAATCAGCGTGAACACCACATTCGCCCCCGGGAAGCGCCACTTAGAAAGCACAAAGCCATTAGCACTACCGAGCATGGCTGAAATCAGCGCCGCCGGAATCACTAGTTGCAGCGAGCGCACCAGTCCACCGCCTAGTTCTTCCCAAGCCCGCGACCAGTTTTTAGTTTCCCAGTGCTCAGGCAGGTACCAGGTGGTGGAGGGGTCAGCCTCAGCCGAGCCCTTAAAAGAGGTCACAATCAGCACATAGACCGGAATTAGCACCAGTGCCAGGGAGATAAATAGCAGCACGTAGCGCACGGTGGTTCCTAGCTGAAAGCGCCGGGAGCCATGAGCGCGCTCAGTTTTAACTTTAGGCTCGCTCATATTCATTTCCTTGTCTTAGTGTCGTGGATCAGGTAGGGAATAACTGCGATAGCTACCAGCGCCAGCAAGATCACGCCTACGGCGGCGGCGTTGGAGTAGTCGTTGTCGGTCATGAAGTTGTACATGTCGATTGCAGGCACCTTAGTGGAGTAGGTGCGCTGGTCGGTGATCGACATGATTAGGTCGAAGCTCTTAAGCGACATGTGCCCAATGATGATCACGGCGCTTAGAGCAATGGGGGTTAGCTGCGGGAAGATAATATTTTTGTATAGCTGCCATTCATTGGCGCCATCGACGCGGGCGGCTTCACGCAGGTCGTCAGAAATGCCCCTAAAACCGGCCAGGAACAGGGCCATCACATAGCCTGCTAGCTGCCAAATGGCTGGGATTGCAATTGCCAAGATGCCAAAGTGGACATTTGAGGCCCAGCTGTTTTCTAGGAAGGTCAGCCCGCACATTTCAAATAGTCGGTTTAGACCTGAGGCTTCGCTGCCGGTTTTGGAGTTGAGCAGCCAGCGCCACACCACACCGGAGGCCACAAAGGACACCGCCATGGGGAATAGGAATACCGAGCGGAAGATCCCCTCCCCCTTGATGGGCTTATCTAGCAGCCAGGCCCATAGAAAGCCCAGTACTAGTGTGCCCACTAGGAAGGCCACGGTAAACAGGATCAGGTTGATGAAGGAGTGCTGGAAGTTTGGGTCTTCAAAGAGCTTGGAGAAGTTCTCAAAGCCCACATACTTTGACGGGCGCCGTCCTGAGACCTGGGCGGCCCGGTGGGTGTTGTATAGGGAAGTTTTGAAGTTGGCGCCAATCATGCCGTAAACGAAGATTGCCACCAAGATTAGGGACGGAGAGATTAGCAGCAGGCCTGGGCCCCACTGCTTGATCTTGTTTTTACGCCGTCGCGCCGCACGGGCTTGGGACATGCGTTGTCCTCCTTGACACTTGCTGATGTTAAAAGGTGGGCGACGCCGTCGTAGCTTTGACGACGTCGCCCACCGCGTTTATGCCGGCTGGCACCCTAACCACCAAGAAAGGAACCAGAGAGCACTTGCTGACTTTTAATCAGCTTTTAAGGGCGCCAGCCGGAAATTTTACTGAGCTGCCTTGTAGGCTTCAGCCAGGGCTTTTTGCAGAGCCTTAGCATCTGAGGCACCCTGGGCGAACTTGCTTAGGGCGTCACCCATGGCATTGGAGGCCTTGGCCGGTAGGGCTGCGCCGTGAGCAATGGAAGAGACGATGGTGTCCTTGGAGAAGTCTTCCATGGCTGAGCGCTGGTACTCAGAGAACTTCTTCTTTTCCTCATCCGTCAGGTCTGTGCGGGCGGGGATGGAGCCCTTGACGGTGTTGAAGGCAACCTGGCCTTCCTTGGAGGAGATGCAGCTGAGCCAGTTCTTGGCGCCGCCGGGGTGCTTGGCCTTTTCGGGCAGAGTGAAGGAGTCGGCTAGGAAGTCAAAGATGCCCTTGGTGCCCGGTACTGGGAAGTAGACGTAGTCGGTGCCGGCGCTCTTCTTAGCGGCGTTGAAACCAGCTACCGCCCAGTCACCCATGACGTTGTAGGCGGCCTTGCCTTCCATAATGGGCTTGATGGCAGGCTCCCAGTCCTCGGTGTATAGGGACTTGTCGGTGAAGGAGACGATCTTGGCGTAGTGCTCAACAGCCTTGGTTACTTCAGCGCCAGCCCAGTCGGTCTTGCCGTCGAACAGGCCCGAGTACTTTTCTGCGCCTAGGTCTGCAATTAGCACAGATTCGAACAGGCCCATCTGGGTCCAGGCCATACCCATGGTGATGGGGGTGTAGCCGGCGGCCTTGATCTTTTCCATGTCGCTGATCCAGGCGTCAATAGTTTGGGCAGGCTTGGCCGGGTCTAGGCCGGCAGCCTTAAGCACTGATACCGAGGCCCACACTACGTTGTTGCGGTGGATGTTGGAGGGCACTGAGTAGATGGCACCGTCTACGGTTAGGCGCTCCATTAGGGTCTTGGGGAAGGCGTCCTTGAGCTTGAACTCGTCGTAGAGCTTGGAGACGTCTTGCAGGTAGCCGGCGTCAATGTCGTCCTTGAGTTCAGCGCCGGCGTGGGCCTGGTAGGTGTCTGGCGGGTTGCCAGCGGACAGGTCTGCAGCTAGCTTCTGCTTGGCCTGGGAGCCGCCGCCACCAGCGATGGCCTTGTTGGCGAATTTGGTCTTGGGGAACTGCGCGTTGAAGACCTTGACTAGGGCTTCTAGGCCGTCCTTTTCGCTTCCGGCCTGCCACCAGGTGACGACGTCGACCTGGCTGGCATCGCCTTCGCCTACTGCCTCACCGGACTTGCCTTCCTTCTTGTCGCTTGAGCCGCAGGCGGCCAGGGTGGCCGCGAGTGCGGTGGCGCTGGCACCGATTAGTACCTGACGCCGTGACATGTATGTGCTTACGCTCATGATCGCTCCTGAACAGCGTTGTCCTAGAAGTTGCTACTTGCGTGCTAGGCCGATTGCTTGTGGTAGCGCTCAGTCAAGTCACTTGGGCAACAAATTTTCGTTCTGTAGTTGCAATTGTGCAACAAATTTTCGTGCGATGTTGGAAAAATTGGGTTTTGCGCAAAAATCGCTATCGATTTGTTATTTTTTGTGCACTTTTGTGCGGATGTTTTCTGTGTGTATCTGACTGTGAGGCAGCCCATAACAACAAAGCTGGCCGCCACATATGCGGCGGCCAGCTTTAGTAGCTAGCTGTAGTAGCAGTTAGATCAGATCAGACCTAGGCCCTTAACGGTGTCCTTCTCGTGCAGCAGTTCCTTGACAGAAGCGTCAATCTCAGCGCGGGAGAAGTCGTCGATCTCCAGGCCCTCAACAACCTTCCATTCGCCGTCAACGCTAATTGCCGGGAAGGAGGAGATGATGCCCTCGGGCACACCGTAGGAGCCGTCGCTCATGATGGCGGCGGAGGTCCAGGAGTAGCCCTTAACGCCCTTGACCCAGTCGCGCACGTGGTCGATGGCGGCGGAGGCAGCGGAGGCGGCGGAGGAAGCACCACGGGCTTCGATGATGGCGGCGCCACGCTTGGCTACGGTGGGGATGAAGTCGCCCTCAACCCAGGCGCGGTCAGCCAGAAGCTCGGTGATCGGCTGGCCCTTAACGGTGGCGTGAGTCAGGTCCGGGTACTGGGTGGAGGAGTGGTTACCCCAGATGGTGACCTTGTCTAGGTCGGTTACGTGAGCGCCGGTCTTAGCGGCTAGCTGAGCTAGGGCTCGGTTGTGGTCCAGGCGGGTCATAGCGGTGAAGCGAGAGCTGGGCACATCCGGGGCGTGGTTGGCGGCAATCAGGGCGTTGGTGTTGGCAGGGTTACCCACAACCAGGACCTTGATGTCGTCAGCGGCTACAGCGTTGATGGCTGCACCCTGAGGACCGAAGATACCGCCGTTGGCCTGCAGCAGGTCAGAGCGCTCCATGCCGGCACGACGCGGCATAGAACCAACTAGGAAGGCGATGTTGGCGCCGTCGAAAGCCTGCTTGGGGTCATCGAAAATGTCCACGCTGCCCAGGGTCGGGAAGGCGGAGTCGAATAGCTCCATAGCGGTACCCTCAGCAGCCTTAACAGCCTGGGGGATCTCCAGCAGACGTAGGTTTACCTGCTGGTCGGGGCCTAGCAGGGCGCCAGAGGCAATACGGAACAGCAGTGCGTAGCCAATGTTGCCAGCGGCACCGGTGACGGTGACATTTACGGGGGCGTTTGCCATAAGTTAAGTCTCCTTAAGGTAAGACAATTAAGGACTGCTTCCTTGCACAGCCACTGTGTATAAGTGTATGCCCTTGAGCTTACAAAATTTAGGACCCAGCGATTTTGCCCAAATCAGAGCCTTTAGGGCGCACGCCGGTTAGCTAACTGTGTTCTATGCCCCCTAAGGCGCTAATGGCAAGCTAAGCTGTTAGCCGTGAGAGGCCAATCAATACCCACCCGCTCACCGCTGGGGCAGCGGGCTTATCGTCAAATCTGTGTGTTTAGTGTCGTGGCAGGCGCCAGCGGCGCACTAAGTTTGATTGGTTTTGGTAAGGGGGTAGGGGCACCTTTTAACTCCACTGTACTAGCCCATCAAATCTCTCCATTTTCAGCGGCCTGGCCCTGGCTGGCTACAGCCGTTATTTTTGCCAGCATCTGCGCCCTAAGCTACGCGGCAGCTGACTATATTGGCCGCCAAAGTGCGCTTGATGAAGAATCACGCCTGCGTGTGCGCACCCTAGACCACATTTTCGCGATCGGTCACTTGCCGCGCACCGGGGCGGGTGCCGATAGCGCTAAAACCACCTCCACTGGCGCACTAGTGTCTACCCTGGTTGACGGCAGCGAGCGCGTTTCTAAATACGAGTTCACTTTCCTGCCCCAAGCACTCAGTGCCCTAATCACGCCGCTGGTGGTGCTGGTGCTAGCAGCTATCTTCATTGACCCCCTCAGCGCCCTAGAACTAACCCTAGGTATCGCCGTCGCTATTGGCGGCAGCATCGGAGTCAGCCGCCTCACCCGTGGCAGCGCCGCTGGCTCACGCCGGCAGCGCTCAGCCCTAGCCGCCCAATATTTAGATGCGGTACAGGGCCTAAGCACTCTAGTACTGGCCCGCGCTGGTGAACGCTACGCCCAGCGTCTAGGCCAACGCGGCGAGGCTAACCGCCGGGCCCTAATGCGTCTACTGGCAGGCAACCAGCTGGTAATCCTAGCCACCGATCTATTTACTAGCGTGTTCATTTTGATGGCCTCGGTGGCTATTGCTGCCAGCGGTCTAAAATCTGGACGCCTAGATGCCGGTGATGCCCTGGCTCTAGCCCTAGTGGCGCTAGTGCTGCTAGACCCGCTTAACCATGTAGGGGCCTTCTTCTATGTGGGTATGGGTGGACGCGCCAGCCAAAAAGCTATCCGCAACATTTTGGCCACCCCCACCCCCGCCAGCGCCGCCCCGGCGCCGGTGCCCACCAAGTCCAGCTACCAGCCAGAAGAGGTGGACACCGCCGCTATCTTCTTGCGTGACGTGAGCGTTGGTTGGGGCGATAAAGACGTACTTAAAAACGTCAACCTGCGGGTGGAACTGGGTGAACACATCGGTATTGTGGGCCGCTCAGGAGCCGGCAAATCCACGCTTATGGCGCTACTGGCAGGCCACTTACTACCCCGCGAAGGCTACGGGCGCCTTGGCCCTATCCGCCTGCGCCCAGCCAATATGTCACGTGTGCAGCGCTCCAGTGCCCTAGTTAGCCAGCGCTCATGGCTCTTTGGTGACACGGTAGCCCAAAACCTGCGTCTAGCTAAGCCTGAAGCCACCACTGAAGAACTATGGCGGGCCCTGGAAGTAGCCCAGCTTGACACCGAAATTCGGGCCCTACCTAAAGGACTAGAAACCATGCTGGGCGACAGTGGCATGGGCCTATCAGGAGGCCAAGCCCAACGCCTGGCTATCGCCCGCGCCGTGCTAGCTGACCGCCCCATCTTGCTATTGGATGAGCCCACCAGCCAGGTAGATCTGGCCAGCGAAGCTGCCATCACTAAAGCCCTAGAAAACCTAGGTGCCAACCGCACTGTGGTAACCATTTCGCACCGCCCAGCGGCGCTAATCCACACTGACCGCATCTTTAAGGTTTCTAAAGGCAAACTCCACGAGCTAACGCCGCGCAAACCCAAGGCTAAGCCCACCGGCCCAGCCCAACCCACCAAAGCCCAGGCAGACCAGCTCCTGGCCGCCAAGGTTAGCGGCGACGCCATGACCACTCCCTTAACCTCAGCGCTAGCCTCTCTAGCCCAGATGCAAAAACCCACTAAAACCAAGAAAAACTCTGCCAAAAAACCAACTGCTATGGATGCCAACTCAGCCCACAGCTCTAGCGGAGAGGACGACTGATGTCACGGCGTCGGGTTTATAACTGGATCCTAGAAGTAACGCGGCCGGCACTAAAGCCTCTGGCCCTGTCAGTAAGTGCACGCCTACTGGACCAGATCTTGCAGGTAGTTATCTACTCCCTGGGGGCCTATGCACTCGCGGTGGCGCTGCGTAAGCTCAGCGGTGGCGGCGGGCTCGATACTGGCCTGGTGTGGCTGTTTTTGCTGGCATGTTTGATCATTGCCCTGGTTAAGGCCGCGTTGCGCTACGCCGAACAGTTCATGGGGCACCTAGTTGCTTTCAAAGCCCTAGAGCTGCTGCGCATCGCGCTGTTTAAGTCCATGCTGCCCCAGTCACCACGCCTGTCTTTGCATACCCGCTCAGCTGAACTGACTGGGCGGCTAACTAAAGACATTGACCGCATTGAGGTGTTTTTTGCCCACACTTTGGCGCCGCTAGTAAGTTCCCTGGTAGTGCCGCTGCTGACCTGGGTGTGGATCGCCTTTGTGTCTCCGGCTACGGTTTCTATTTTCGTCCTGGTGATGCTGGCGCTGACCTTAGTGGTGGTGCCGTTGATGGGGGCTAAGTTCTCCCTTGCCGGAGCCCAAAAGAGCGCCAAGATTCGCGGCCAGCTGCAGGCCCACGTAACTGACTCGGTGCAGGGCTACAACGAGGTGCTTTCTTATGGCGCCCAGTTGCAGCGTCTAGAGCAGCTTGAACGCATTGGTGATTCGATCACCGCCGCTGATGCTCCGGTACGGGCTTGGGCGGCGCTGCGTTGGGCAGCCGGGCAGCTTTTGATGGCCCTGATGCTGTTTGGGGTGCTGTTTATTTGGCTGCGCGACCCGGTTTTTGAGGCCGCTCCCCTGGCTCAGGCCCCCACAGTGGTGGCGGTGATTGCCGCCCTGGTAGCTCAGCGTACTAGCGCACGTACCTTGGAGGATATGCCTTCTTCAGTGTCGGTAGCTTGGGCTAGTGCTGAGCGGGTTTATGCCACCGCCCATGGCCCGGCTTTGCTTGATGGCCCTAAAGCTTTGCCTGCCCATCGCGACGACGCCGCCAAGTCTGGTTTGGAGGTCACCTGGCACAAGGTTTCTTACGCCTACCCCGGTGAGCGTAAACACCAGGCTTTAACTCAGGTTTCCCTGCACCTAAATGCTGGTTCTTGGACGGTGTTGGCGGGTGCTAGCGGTAGCGGCAAGTCCACGCTGAGCATGTTGGCGGCGCGCTGTGATGATCCTGTGGGCGGGCGCGTGCTGCTTGATGGCCACGATGTGCGCACACTTAAGGTTGATTCGCTGCGTTCCCAAGTGCAGTTGGTAAGCCAGCATCCGTTCATTATGCGCGCCACTATCCGTGAGAATCTGGCCCTGGCGGCCCCGCAGGCAGATACTGCCCAGCTGTGGCAGGCCCTGGAGTACGCTCAGCTGGCTGCCGAGGTGCGGGCTATGCCTAAGGGACTCGACACGCTTGTGGGTGAGCGTGGCAGTTCGCTTTCTGGCGGCCAGGCTCAGCGTCTAGCTTTTGCCCGGGCGCTGGTAGCTAAGCCGCGTCTGCTGATTTTGGATGAGTTCACTTCACATATGGATCTGAAGCTGGCTGCTAGCGTGCGCAAGTCTTTGCGCCAGGCACTACCTGAAGCCACTATTTTGGAAGTCTCCCATACGTTGGTGGGCCTGGAACTGGCTGACCGGGTAGTGGTCTTTGAAAACGGCCAGATTGTTCAAAGCGGCAAGCCCCAAAAGCTAATGAACACTCCCGGCCCGCTGCGCCAGCTTATGGATCGCTAAGCCCGCTTGTGCACCACTCTGGGGCCAATAGCCGATAAACCCCAGCAATTACATAAATAGTTAGCGCTAACCGTAATGGTTAGCGCTAACTATTTATGTAAAGGTGTTCACTGCAGCAGTTATGGCGCCAGCGCATTAGACGCACGCTAGCCAGCTGCTGGGACAGAGCCTTGTACGGCCTTGTGTGTCGCGACGCACTAGGCTCCCAGCTGCTGGGATAGGGCGCGGTCTTCGTCGGTGACTACCCCTTCCACCGAAACCTTGTCCAGGTAGGCCATGCCGTCAAAAGACAGCTCCCGGGCGTTTTCCGGGTCAGCTTTAGCATCGTTGAACTTACCGTGAGCCAGACGGTCAATCACAATGGCAATAGCGCCGTCGCCGGTTACGTTGGTGGCGGTGCCGAAGGGGTCCAAAGCGATGTAGGTGGCGATCATAAGGGCGATAGCGGATTCGTTAAAGCCCAGCATTGAAGAGAGCACCCCGGTGGCGGCCATGATCGCACCTCCGGGCACACCCGGGGCGGCCACCATGACAATACCCAGCATGAAAATGAAACCGGCATACTGCATAGCTGAAACATTCATGCCCTGGGAGGCAATAATGGCCAGTGAGAAGGCGGTAATTTTCGAGGTTGAACCAGCCAGGTGAATAGTGGCACACAGAGGCACAGTAAAAGCAGCTACCGGCGCAGATACCCCATTTTTGCGAACCTGACGCAAAGTCACCGGGATGGTAGCAGCCGAGGAGGAGGTACCCAGGGCAGTGGTGTAGGCGGGCATCATGATCCACAGCGCCTTTAGCGGGTTGCGCTTGCCAATCAGCCCGGCCACCACAAACTGGGTCAGCAGGATAACTACTTCCAGCACCAGCACCACCACTACTACGCTCAGTAAGGTGCGCATAATGCGCCAGGCTGCACCTGAGATAGCCAGGTTTAAGAAGGTACCAAACACGTGCAGCGGTAGCAGCGGAATAATGATCTTGTTGATCAAAGAGCTAATGATAGCCCTAAATTCAATGCTGGCTTTACGTAGCACCCCCCTGGGTACCAACGACAGGCCAATGCCGATTACGAAAGACAGCAGCAGCGCCGTCATGACCCCAAAGACCGGGGGCATTTCCACTTCAAAATATGACTTGAGGGTGCCGGCGTCGGCCTTACCCACGTTAGAAGCCAAAGACTTGGTGATAATGTGCGGGAAAATGCTGGCGCACACCACGTAGGTAAGGAAACCTGAAAACAGGGTGGAACCATAGGCTAGGGCCGCAGTAATAGAGAGCCACTTACCGGCTCCACGCCCTAAATCTGCAATTGCCGGCGTCACTAAACCAACGATGATCAGCGGAATTGCAAAACTTAAGAACTGGGCGAAAATCGCCGAAAAAGTAACGAATACGCGCGCCAGCGGCACGGTGATCAGCGGGGAGGAGCCCACCTTAATAGAGCCCACCACCAAAGCAGTCACTATCGCTAGAATCACCCAAAACAGGATGCCGCCAGCTTTTACTAGCTTACGCACCGAGATCATGCCTTTTCCTTCGCTCACGGCGATGCGCCTGGCGAACGCGGTACGCCGCCAATAGCAACAGCGCCTAGGTGTGCAACATAATCTCAATATTTGGCTTATAGCGCTACATTCTCCGCATAGTGAGATTTTCTTACATTATTTCCGTAAATATGCATTCGCCGCATATAGCGAAATTTGTCAGTTTCCCATCGTTTTAACTGATCAATCCGATTATGGTGAAGCCATGAGCGCTAAGCAGGTAAATTGGCCCCGTTCAAAGCACAGCTATGTTGATTTAAGCGACGGGCGCCGATTGCATGTAGTGGAGCATCTGCCGTTTTCCGGGGCGGCTGCAACCACGACGGCGCCAGCGGCTGATTCTGCTACCTCTGTTGAGTTTGCCTTGGCAAAGGACGCTGATGCCCCTCAGACACACGCCGCCCAGGTAGGAAAAGCCCGAGACCAAAGCGAGGCTAAGCCGCCGGTGGTGTTTGAATCCGGCCTGGGGCTCTCGCGCCTACTGTGGGCAAATGTGGCTCATTTACTGGCAAAAGCCGGCTATCGCACGATCAGCTATGATCGCTCCGGCCTAGGTCGCTCACCGGCCGCAACAGAGCGCAGCCTAGAGGCCCTGGTGGCAGACCTAGAGCAGGTGGTGCGAGCTTACGCACCCCAGGGGGCCATTATTGTAGGCCATTCCTATGGGGGCATCATGGCTCGCGCCCTAACCGCACGCCAGCCACAGTTGGTTAAGGCGCTGGTGCTGGTTGATCCCTCAAGCGAATTTGTGGGGGCCCAGATTGGTCCCTTAGGTAAACGCCTGGAGGCACTTTTTGATTCGGCAATCACTTTTAGCCGCGATCTTAAACTGCTCCCCATTTTCCTAATGGCTGCAGGCTATAAGCATTTACCGGTGCGATTACAGCAAAAGGTACGTGTTGAGGACGTCAGCGACGCCGCTTTAAAAGCGCGTCGTCAAGAAAATAAGGGCTACTACCCGGCGCTAGCAAAGCTGCGCGAGCAGCCCCTGCCCCATCCGCAGGTGCCGGTAGAGATTTTATTGGCCAGCTCTTCACCTGAGTCAGAGTGGTTTAAGGCCCACAGTGAGTATGCGAGCAAGCTGCCTGATGCACACCTGTGGCAGGCTTCAACCAGCTCACATATGGTGCCGCTACTAAAACCTCAGGAAGTGGCCTTGGCAGTTAAGCAAGCCGACGCCCGTCGCAGTGCTTAAACCAAAGGACGCCTAAAGCCGGGCTACCTAAAGCAGCCGGAGGGCTACCTAAAGCTGCGGCGTCGGCCCCGGCAGCTAAGCCAGCTACCCAGCTACCCAGCTACCGCCAGCTGCGGCGTCGCTATGCCAGCTGCGGCGTCGGCCCCAACCCGGCCAGCAGCCAAAGCGGGCTAAAAAGCAGGCTTTAGTAGATGCGCGGCAGGTTAGCGTAGGTGGACAGCAGCACTAAACCAACGGTTAGGCCAGTACCCACCACTAAATCTTCAAACCGGCTGCGGGCCTGAATCCAGGTGCCCTCGGGGCGCAGCAGGCGAATTATGGTAAGGGCGCCGGTCAGTGCAGCGGCCTCCAAAACCGCAAAACGTGAGTAACCCAGCAGCGCCGTGGCCACCACGATTAGCACGCAAACCGTCACTACCCCTACCCCGGCCACGCGATAGTAGTGACGCGGCGGCAACTGGTTAGGGGAAAGTACGCTTTCAGCTGTTTCTTCGCTCATTTTTCTCCTTGGCAACCGCTACAGCATACCTTTTACCGCGCCGTAGCTGGAGGCTTCAGCGGGTAGGTCACCGGTGTCGACGGCGTCGCTGATTTGTTCCAGCATCTGCTCTACCAGCTCAATTACGGCTTTTTTACCCTCAACTGGGCCACCGGCTAAGAGGCCGTCGGTACCCAAAAGCACTGCGGCGGGCACTGCCTCAATTGCCAGCAGGTGGGAAACTTCCTCGTTAACGTCACGTAGATAGTGTCCACGCAGCGAGTAGGGGTCTCCCTTGGCGAAGTATTCCTCGGCGCTGCGTGGGGAAACCACCTTAATAGCCACCTGGGGAATGGCCTTGATCCAGCCGGGCACTAGGGCTTTAATATCGTCACAGTAGCCGCATTCCATAGATAGGAACAGCAACAGGTGAGCCTGGCGGGCTGAATAGGCGCGCAGGTTGTAGCCACTTTCAAACTCATCATAGAGGGTGGCGATGGGAATCAGGGCGCGCAGATACTCGCCTTCTTGCTGGCTGGCGGGAGCGTCTAGATAGTCTTGAGCAAAGCCACTTTGCTCTACTGGCGCCGGGGCAGGGGCTTTACCTAGTGAAGCTTGGGCTAGTAGCCAAGTAACTGCCGCCACCGCTGCCAAGGCTAGGACCGGCGGGTTAGTGGCCACTTGAAGTGCGAAAACTGGCGTGCCCCAGGCTAGCGCCACCAGCCACAGCAGGGCCAGGGCCACTAGGGCCAGGTTGCGGGCAATTAGCGCCGGGCCCACTGGGGTGGCATTTTTAGCCCCAAAACAGTTGCAGCTGGCCTGATCTTGGCGGGCCAGGCGCACAATCAGCACCAGGTAGAAACTAGCCAAAACCAGCGCGGCCAGGGCCACCGGCCAAGCCAGTATTCCAGGCACAACCAGTAAAGCTAGCGCCAGGGCCAGCTCAGCCCAGGGGTGGGTGCGGCGTAGCCAGGTTCGGTTTAGGAATTTAGCTATGCCTAGTTCACGCCAAGTATCGGCGTCATCAACGCCGGAGGTGAGCTTACCGATAGCAGCTGCGGAAAATACGGTCGCCAAAACTATGGGGGCGGCTACCAGTACTAAATCCATGGGGCTCCTTGTTTAACGCCTGGTTTAACACATTGGTTTCACCCGTTGGCGTGGGTGGGAACTTAAGGGGGCGGAACTTAAAAGGGGTTGGGATATAAAGCGGGGACAGGTATAAACCTGCCCCCGCTAAATGTATCAGTGAGCGAAGTGGCGCGTACCAGTGAAGTACATGGTCACGCCGGCGGCTTGGGCGGCCTCAATCACTTCTGCGTCGCGGATGGAGCCACCAGGCTGCACCACGGCCTTAACTCCGGCGTCGATAAGCAGCTGCAGGCCATCGGCGAAGGGGAAGAAAGCGTCAGAGGCAGCTACGCTACCCACCGCACGCTGGGGGGCGCTGGTGGCCAGGATCTGGCTGGCATCCGCACCACCGGCGCTGTTGGCCTGATTGGCGGCGGCGTCGCCAGTGGCGCGCGCGCCTAGGGTGTTAGCGCGCTCAATGGCCAGCTTGCACGAGTCAACGCGGTTAACCTGGCCCATACCCACACCCACAGTGGCGCCAGCGTGTGCCAGCAGCACCGCGTTGGAGCGCACCGAGCGCACAGCGTTCCAGGCAAAACGTAGGTCAGCTAGGGTTTCGGCGTCGGCGCTGGGGCCGGCCACCAGCTGCCACTGGGCTGGGTCGTCACCGGCGGCGTCAACATTGTCACGCTCTTGCACCAGTAGACCGCCGGTTACCTGCTTGAACTCATAGCCACCACGTACCGGCTTAGGCAGGCGCAAAATACGTAGGTTCTTCTTGGCGCTGAGGATTTCTAGTGCCTGCGGTTCATACTCAGGGGCCACAATCACCTCAGTGAAAATCGGTTTAACCTGGGCGGCCATGGCGGCGGTGACGGTGGCATTGGTGGCAATTACGCCACCGTAAGCAGACACCGGGTCGCAGGCGTGGGCCTTAGCGTGGGCCTTAGCTACATCCTCATCTACCGCAATGCCGCAAGGGTTGGCGTGCTTAACTACCACCACGGTGGTGGCCTCGCCTTGATCGTAGGCGGCGCGCACAGCCGCGTCAGCGTCGGTGTAGTTGTTGTAGCTCATGGCCTTGCCGTGCAGCTGCTCGGCGCCGGCAATGCCCTGGGCCTGGCCCTGGGTGTACAGAGCAGCGCTCTGGTGCGGGTTTTCGCCGTAGCGCAGGGCGTGGGCACGGGTGAAGGTGGCACCCACAAACTCCGGTAGGGCTACCTCGGTCTCTAGCTGCTGGGAGAACCAGCTGGCAACGGCGACGTCGTAGCTGGCGGTGTGAGCGAAGGCGGCGGCGGCTAGGGCCCGGCGCTGAGAGAGGGTGAAGCCACCTGCAGACACAGCCTGGGCTACCTCAGGGTAACGGGCCGGGTCTACCACTACCGCTACTGCCGGGTGGTTTTTGGCGGCGGCGCGCACCATGGAGGGGCCGCCGATGTCTATCTGCTCAACACAGGCGTCAAAGTCAGCGCCAGAGGCAACCGTGTCAGTGAAGGGGTAAAGGTTAACCACCACCAGGTCAATGGGGGCTACCTGCAGTTCACGCAGCTGGGCCAGGTGAGCGTCCTTGCGGCGGTCAGCCAGAATACCGGCGTGAATCTTGGGGTGCAGGGTCTTAACGCGGCCTTCTAGGCACTCGGGGAAGCCGGTAACCTGCTCCACCGGGGTGACCGGAATACCGGCGGCAGCAATGGTAGCGGCGGTGGAACCGGTAGAGATTAGCTCAACCCCGTTGGCGTGCAGCTGGCTGGCTAGCTCTACCAGGTTGGTCTTGTCATAAACGCTCAGCAGGGCGCGCTTAACCGGCACCTGATCAGGGTTTACTAGACCTTCCGTGGGTACGTGAGCAGTGGGGATTGCAGTCAATTTGACTCCTTGAAACTGGAAAATAACTGCCTAGGCACCCAGGCGGGCGGCGCCATGGTTTACCCCTTAAAACTTAAGTTTCAAGGGCTCGCCGCTCCCCGGTGGTGACCCACCCACGCCAGTTACAGCGATAACAACCCCAGTTTACTGTAGAGTTGGGGTTGCTTTAAGTTAGTGCGCGCACAATATTTAGCCGCGCTAACGCCAAAATCTAGCTGCGCACTAGTTTGCCCAGCTCAGCTACAAGCTGGGGAGTTTCGGCGGCCTTAATACGCTCAGTTAGGCTCTCGTGGGTGTCACCGGGTTTAACCGGCACCTGCACCTGGGCGATGATCTTGCCGGTGTCCACGCCCGCATCCACCCAGAACAAGGTGGCTCCCGAAACTGTGGCGCCGTCAGCCAAAGCGTCGCGTACTGCATGGGCGCCAGGGTACTTGGGTAGCAAAGCCGGGTGGGTGTTAATGGTTTTGCCTCCAAATTCAGCTAGGAAGCTCTCCCCCACCAGCTTCATAAAGCCCGCGCAAACCACCAGGTCGGGCTGGTATTTGGCGACGGCGTCGGTGAGGGCCTGGTCCCAACTGGCGCGGCTGGGGTAGTCCTTTAGCGGCACCACAAAGCTAGGCACCTTGTACTGGGCGGCGTAATCGAGTGCTTTACAGGTTTTGTCGGCGCCCACTGCCACCACCTTGGCCCCATAGGTGGGGTCTTGGCAGGCTTTTAGGATAGCTAGCAGGTTTGAGCCTGAGCCAGAAGCCAGCACCACCAGGCGCTTGGGTTCATTGCCGCTGCGGGCAGCAGCTTTAGATGCGCTCATGGAAACTACCTCAATCTTGTGTTTGGTTTGACTTGCACCTAGCCGCACACGCGGATGGGGCAACACCAGCCCCAGCAGGGTTGCGGCAAATAGTTGGGCAGCTAAAGCACCCACCACCGCCAGGGTTCTGGGGCCAGCTACGCTCATGCGCCCCGGCCCCACAGAGCCACTAGCGGCCAGGCAAAGCAGCAAAATCACCAGTGAACTAGTAATAATCGCGGTTGCCCCCAGCGCCAGGGTGGCACGCAGGCTAATTAGCTTACTGTTGGCGGCCACTTTGCGCCCTATAGCCAGCCAGGTCACCAGGGTCAGCCCCAGTATTAGAACCACGATAATGATCCAGGCTGAGCCAAAAGCAGTTTTAGGTAGCGCCCCCAGCATTGGCAGGGCCGGCACGCTACCGGCGCGCACCACCCCCGGGCTAAACAAGCTGCCTTGACCCAGGGCAAAACCGGGGCCTGCCAGCCAGCTAAGCGCCCAGATGGCGGCGGTAGGCAACCACAGAATCTGCAAGGTAAGTAGCGAAACAGTGGCCACAGTACCGGCCCCCACCAGAGAGTCATGCAGGGTGGAGATACGTGAAAAACCGGTCACTAGCGCCAACGCTAAAACCACTAGCGCCGCCGTCGCTAAAGTCAGCAGCTCAAAGCCAGCCAGGCGTAACCCCAGGCCCAGCCACAGGGGCCGCCTAGCCCAGGCCTTACCTAAACGGGTGTCGTCTAAATGGCCGGCGCGTCCCAGTTCAACTGCGGCCACAACCGCCGCCAAAAGCGCACTAAAAAGCACCGCCGGGAAAAAACTGCTTGATGAGGGGGCGGTAAATGAACCCACAAAAGCTGCCCCCGCACTAGTGCAGGCAGTTACCACAATGGCTGAAACGTTAAACAGCTGGGCGCGCCTAATAAAGCTACGCGCCAGCCAGAGGTTGTAAATAGTCAGCCCCAGCAGCGGCAAAGATAGGGTGCCATCAATTTCGGAATGGCGCGCGCCCCCTAGCCCCAGTAGCCACAAATTAGTGCCTGAGGCCAGGGAGGACACAGTTGAATACTGCACTGAGGGGGTGACAATCAAAGCCACCAATAAGGTGGGGATAACGACACTCAGCCACCCCAAGGCAACCCATTCGACGCCGGCGCGTACGGCTCCAGGCCAGTCGCTAGGGACAGTCAGTTCGGTTCTAGTTGGGGTGGCTGAAGTGCTCATCAGTTAGCGTGGAGCTCCTGGTAGGCCGCACGTGCTAGCTCGGCGGTTTCGGTTGGGGTACGACCTACCTTAACCCCCACAGCCTCTAGCGCTACCTTTTTGGCCGCTGCGGTTCCTGAAGAACCCGACACAATCGCACCAGCGTGTCCCATGGTTTTACCCTCAGGGGCGGTAAAGCCGGCCACATAAGCCACCACCGGTTTAGTGACATGCTCGCTGATGTAGGCGGCAGCGCGCTCTTCGGCGTCGCCACCAATTTCACCGATCATCACGATCACTTCAGTGTCAGGATCTGCCTCAAAACCAGCCAGGGCGTCAATGTGGGTGGTGCCCACCACCGGGTCTCCACCAATCCCAATGCAGGTGGTAAAGCCCAGGTCACGCAGCTCATACATGAGCTGGTAGGTGAGCGTACCGGACTTAGAAACCAAACCCACCGGGCCGGCGTCGGTAATGTCAGGCGGGGTGATACCCACATTTGACTTAGCCGGGCTGATAATTCCCGGGCAGTTAGGGCCAATGATCTGGGTGCCGTGGGCGGCGGCGTAAGCCCTAAACGCGGTGGCGTCAGCTACCGGCACACCCTCAGTGATAACCACAACCAGGCGCATACCGGCGTCGACCGCCTCAATTACGGCGCTCTTAGTAAAAGCCGGGGGTACAAACACTACCGAAACCTCGGCGCCAGTGGCGGCCTTACCCTCAGCTACAGTGCCGTAAACCGGAACCGATACCGTACCGGCCTTAACTTCGCCGCTGCCCGGCCCAATGGGGCTAACTTCAAAGTCAACGCTGGTGCCAGCCTTGCGTGGGTTAACCCCACCCACAACTTTGGTGCCCGCGCTTAGCATACGGCGGGTGTGCTTTTGGCCTTCGGAACCGGTCATGCCCTGCACCAGGACACGATCTGAGTGCGAAAGAAAGATGCTCATTAGTTCTCCCCTAGTTCCTGGGCGATGGCGGTAACGCGGTCGGCGGCGCCATCCATAGTTTCGGCAATGGTTACCTGCGGCAAGTTAGCTTCAGCCAAGATAGCGCGCCCGGCCTCAGCTTGGTTGCCATCTAGACGCACCACGATCGGCTTAGTGAAGGACTCCCCTAGCGAGGACACTGCCGCAACAATGCCTTCAGCCACTGACACGCAAGAAGTGATGCCGCCAAAAACATTCACCAAAATGGCGCGTACCTGTGGGTCAGAGGCAACTACCTCCAGGCCGGTGGCCATCACCTGGGCGCTAGAGCCGCCCCCTAGATCTAGGAAGTTAGCCGGGCGCATACCGCCGTGCTTCTCACCGGCGCCAGCCACCACATCCAGGGTGGACATAACCAGGCCGGCGCCGTTACCTAGCACGCCCACCTCACCGGTTAGACGCACATAGTTAAGGCCCGCTGCCTTAGCGCGAGTCTCTAGTGGGTCGGCATCTACCGTGTCTACAAACTGCTCGTGGTCACGGTGGCGCATACGGGCGTTGTCATCCAAGCTGACCTTGCCGTCCAGGGCTAGCACAGTGCCCTGCGGGGTTAGTACCAGCGGGTTTACCTCCACCAAGGTGGCGTCCTCACCAGTGAAAACCTGCCACAGCTTAAGGATTACCTCGGCGACGTCGTCGGCCACTTTACCGGGCTCAAAGCCAGCCGCAGCCACAATCTCAGCGGCCTTAGCGGCGTCGATCCCCACTAGCGGATCTACTGCCACCTTAGCTAAAGCCTCAGGGCGTTCCTTAGCTAAAGTCTCAATATCCATGCCGCCTTCACGCGAGCACATCGCCAGGTAAGCCCGCTGGGCGCGGTCTAGCAGCACCGAGAAGTAGAACTCCTGCTCAATGTCGGCACCATCGCTGATAAGCACCTTGTGCACGGTGTGGCCCTTAATGTCCATGCCAAGGATTTCCTGGGCGCGCTCAAAGGCCTCCTGCGCACTGCGGGCCAGCTTAACGCCCCCAGCCTTACCACGCCCACCAGTTTTAACCTGGGCTTTAACAACCACTAGCTGGGAGCCGTTAGCAAATAGTTCCTGGGCAATCTCGCGCGCCTGCTGCGCAGTGCTAGCTACCTCGCCACCAAGAACTGGCACCCCATGTGCCTTAAACAGTTGCCGTGCCTGGTATTCGTAAAGATCCACCGGCGTATCCTTTCAAGGGTTGACGGCATTTATTTCTATTAGGTTAACTCGCCTGTTCACGCAGTGGGGACTAAAGGGCCAAATTGGTCTTGATTTGCGTGCATACATGGCGTAAGCCACTCTTTATGTAGGACAATACTACTGGAGTTTTTTTACCCGGAAGGAGATGCAAGGTGGCTACAGAAAACACCCCGGTGCGTATTGGGGTGCTTACCTCCGGAGGCGACGCGCAAGGTATGAACGCCGCCGTTCGTGCAGTGGTACGCACCACGCTACGTTTAGGAGCACAACCCTACGCAGTCATGGAAGGCTGGGCTGGGGCTGTTGCTGGTGGGGAGGGGATTCGCCCGCTTAACTGGGACAGTGTGGGTTCTATCTTGCACCGTGGCGGCACCATCATCGGTACCGCCCGCTCCAAGGAGTTTCGCACCCGCGAAGGTATGCTCTCAGCGGCAGCTAACCTACTAGAGCATGGTATTGACCGCCTAGTGGTGATTGGTGGTGACGGTTCGCTAACGGGTACCAACGAGTTCCGCAAGGCCTGGCCCTCGCTACTAGCTGAGCTTATGACCACCGGGCGTATCACCAGCGAAGTGGCTGCAGCCCACCCCCAGCTAATGATTGCCGGCATTGTCGGTTCAATTGACAATGACCTGGTAGGCACTGACATGACTATCGGTGCAGACTCGGCTTTGCACCGCATTATGGAGGCTATTGACTCTCTATCGTCGACGGCGGCCTCCCACCAGCGCACCTTCGTAATTGAGGTTATGGGTCGCCACTGCGGTTACCTGGCGTTAATGAGTGCGGTAGCCGGCGGCTGTGACTACGTGTTTGTGCCCGAACTCCCCCCAGCTGCCGGCTGGGAAGATGACATGTGCCGCAAGCTGCAGGCCGGGCGTGCCGCTGGACGCCGCGACTCGATGGTGATTGTGGCTGAAGGCGCCCAAGACCGTGAAGGCAACCAGATTACTGCCGCCGATGTCTGTGACGTACTAGAAGAGCGCCTAGGCGAGGATGCCCGCGTAACCATTTTGGGTCACGTTCAGCGCGGTGGCCGCCCCAGCGCCTATGACCGCTGGATGCCCACCCTGCTGGGTTACGCCGCAGCTCAGGAAGTTTTGCGGGCTACCCCTGAAAGCGAGCCGCACATTATCGGGGTGCGCCACAACCGTATTGCGCACCTGCCGCTAATGCAGTCGGTAGAAAACACTCGCGCAGTGGCCTCCTATATTAAGGACGGCGACTATGAGGCGGCGGTAGCGGCCCGTGGCACTTCCTTCTCTCAGATGCTGCAAATCTTTGAAAACATGTCCACCCCGCCTTCGCAGAGCCGCCACGACGACTCCCCGGTGAAGGACAAGCGTGTAGCGATTTTGCACGCCGGTGGCCTGGCTCCGGGCATGAACACTGCCGCCCGCGCTGCGGTGCGTTTGGGTATTGACCACGGCCTAACCATGCTGGGTATTGAGGGTGGTTTCCCGGGTCTGCTTAACGGCGCGGTAAAGGAGCTGTCTTGGGCCGACGTCGAAGGCTGGGTAGGTGAAGGCGGCGCGGCCCTGGGTACTCACCGCGAATACCCCAGCATTGAGCAGCTTTACAGCATTGGGCGCTCCCTGGAATCCAACCACATTGATGGTCTGATTGTGATTGGTGGCTTCAACGCCTACCTGGGTGCCCACACCCTAATTAAGGAACGTGACCGCTACCCTGCCTTCAACATTCCGATTGTGTGTGTGCCCGCCTCGATCGACAACAACCTGCCCGGCAGTGAGCTGAGCATTGGTGCGGACACCGCCGTGAACTCCACGGTTTCCACCCTGGACGCCATTAAGCTGTCCGCTTCAGCTTCTAAGCGCTGCTTCGTAGCTGAGGTTATGGGTCGGCGCTGCGGTTACCTAACCCTGATGAGCGGCTTGGCTGCCGGCGCTGAAAAGGTGTACCTGCCTGAGCATGACGCCAACCTTAATGAGATCGCCTCCGCCACCAGCGACATGGTTAACTCTTTCCGTGACGGACGGCGCCTCTACCTGGTGCTGCGTAACGAGGCCGCCTGCGGCCTGTACTCCACCAAGCTACTGGCAGACATTTTCGCCCAGGAATCCAATGGCCTGTATGACGTGCGTGAATCTGTGATTGGGCACGTCCAGCAGGGTGGTAACCCCACCGCTTTTGACCGCCTGATGGCTACCCGCCTGGTCACCAACGCCATGCAGGTACTGGTTGATGAACTAGTTGCCGGCACCGCCCGAGGCCACTATGTAGGCCTGGTTAACGGCGAGTTCCGTGACAGCCCACTGGCCCACATGAACGACGAGCTTGACCTAGCTAACCGCCGCCCACGCGACCAGTGGTGGCTACGCCTTGAGCACGTAATTCCGGTGGTTAGCCAGGATGAGGTAGCTATCGACAAATCCAAGCTGCCGCCTTTGTGAGCAACCAGGCAGGTAGCTGGCGGGCGGCCTAGCCGCCCACAGATAGCGGGTTAAACCTGGTTATCCTGCTGACCCAGCTTGTGGTGGGCGGCCTAGCCGCCCACAGATAGCGGGTTGAACCCCAAATGGGTGGGGGGCACGTAAATTTCTTTACGTGCCCCCCACCTAATTAGCGCTAGGTCTTGGCCGGATTTTGGCTAGCGCCCATTCTCTGGGCGCCACCAGGGCGCCCAAGAGCGGCAAATGTGGGCGCCGGCGCTCGCGGGCTGCTGCCAGCCGTGGGCAGCTGCCCTGCGCCGGCGCGCCTTGACCAGCTAGAGCTTAACCACTGGCGCGTAGCGCAGCATCAGACGCTTAACTACCCCGTCGCTAAACTCCACCTTGGCTACCGTGGATTTACCGCTACCCTCCAGGGCGATCACCGTGCCCACACCGTAGGCGTCGTGGCGTACCTTGTCGCCAAGCTTAATACCCGATTCTTCTGCCTCCGGCTCAGCTTTAACACCTAGCTTCTGGCTGCGGCGGGCCTTAGCGCGGTCTTTGGCGCGGTCTTTAGCGCTCTCAACGCGCCCCAGCTTCCCACTAGAGCGCCTCCCAGTGCCAATTGGCGCAGAAAAATCATCGTCTTCATCCACTCGGCGCCCACCGCCATAGCCGCTGCCGCCGCCATAGCCACCGCCATAACTGGATCCAGTGCCGCCTTGGTAGCCGCCACCATCGCCCCGGCCCCCTCGGTAGCTACCGCCGCCGCCATAGCCGCCTTCTCGGTAGCCACCACTGAAACCACCGTAGCCGGCGCGCAAACTATCCATTGAGGATGCCTCCCGCTCCCAGCGCATAAGCTCGGGCGGAATATCGTCAAGGAAACGCGAAGCCACCATCACATTGGAAGCCCCCCAGGCACTGCGCACAGCCGCCCGAGTCAGGTACAGGCGCTCACGGGCGCGCGTTAGTGCCACATACGCTAGGCGCCGCTCCTCAGCCAGTTCACTCTCGTCAGCTAAAGACCGCGAGTGCGGGAAGGTACCGTCTTCAAAGCCGGTGACGAACACTACCGGGAATTCCAGGCCTTTGGCGGTGTGCACGGTCATGAGGGTGACTTGCCCCTGTCCGCCGTCGTCGTCGGGAATTTGGTCTGAATCTGCCACCAGCGATACGCGTTCTAGGAACTCAGCCAGGGTGCCGGTGGGGTTTTCCTGCTGGAAGTCTTCGGCTACCGCGTGCAGTTCAGCTAGGTTTTCTACGCGGCTGGCGTCTTGGGGGTCGTCGCTGGCGCGCAACTCCGCCAGGTAACCGCTGGTATCTAGGGCTGAGTCGAGTAGCTCAGCCACCCCGGCGCCTTCACGCAGCTGGGTGCGTAAACCTTCCAAAATGTCGTCAAAGCGGCGCACCTGGGTGCGGGTGCGGGTGGCTAGCCCCGCAACTGGCGGGGCGAGTGTGATTTGACCATCAGGGGTTTGCGGGCGGGCCCTGCCGGCGGCGTCGCTAATGGCTTGGCCAAAAGAAATACCGTACTGTTCGGCGTGGGCGGCCAGGGTAGCTTCAGCTTTTTGGCCAAGTCCACGTTTGGGCACGTTGAAAATGCGGCGCAGCGAGACGGTGTCGTCTGGGTTATCGACGGCACGCAGGTAGGCTAGTGCATCTTTGATTTCTTTGCGCTCATAGAAGCGGGTGCCGCCCACTACCTTATAGGGCACCCCGGCACGCATGAAGGCTTCTTCTAGCGCACGTGACTGGGCGTTGGTGCGGTAGAACACCGCCACTTGGCCGGGGCGCACCCCGTTTTCTTCACCTAGGCGCTCGATTTCTTGGCTGACCCAACGGGCTTCGTCATATTCGGAGTCGGCCACGTAGCCCACGATTTTTTCGCCCTCGCCTAGCGCAGTCCACAGGTTTTTGGCGCGCCGGCCATCATTTTGGCTGATCACGGCGTTGGCGGCGCTCAAAATGTTTTGAGTGCTGCGGTAGTTTTGTTCCAGCAAAATCGTGTGGGAGTTAGGGAAGTCTTTTTCGAACTCTTCGATGTTACGGATAGTGGCGCCCCGGAAGGCGTAGATGGACTGGTCTGAGTCACCTACTACGGTTAGTTCCCCGCTGGGGCCTTGACCCCCAACCCCAACAAGTTCACGCACCAGCACGTATTGGGCGTGGTTGGTGTCTTGGTATTCGTCTACCAGTACGTGCCTGAAGCGGCGTCGATACAGCTGGGCTATGGCAGGTTTGGCGCGTAGCAGCTGCACGGTGCGCATGATGATGTCGTCAAAGTCGAGGGCGTTGGCGGCTTTTAGGCGCTGGTTGTAGGCGCGGTATACCTCAGCTAGGTGGCGTTCGAAGGGGTTGGAGGTGTTGGCGGTTTCGGCGAATTGTAGCGGGGTGATCAGCTCGTTTTTTAGATCACTGATGCGGTTGGCGAAGGCTTTGGGGGTGAAGCGTTTGGGGTCGATGCCTAGTTCGCGCACGATCAGGGTGATTAGGCGCTGGGAGTCGGTGGCGTCATAAATGGAGAAGCTTGAGCTTAGCCCGGCAGCTTCGTGTTCGCGGCGCAAGATGCGTACGCAGGCCGAGTGGAAGGTGAGCACCCACATGTATTTGCCGGCCCCTCCCACCAGGGTTTCTAGGCGTTCGCGCATTTCGGCGGCGGCTTTGTTGGTGAAGGTAATGGCTAGGATTTCGCTGCCTCGGGCGCGGCCGGTGGCTAGCAGGTAGGCGATGCGGTGGGTGAGCACGCGGGTTTTGCCTGAACCGGCGCCGGCTACGATCAGTAGTGGCCCGCCTTGGTAGATGACGGCTTCATATTGGGCTGGGTTTAGGCCCTGTAAAAGCTGCTCTGCTGCGGGGTTTGCGCTCTTGTTAACGACGGCGCCCGTGTGGGGCTTGCTTGCAGTGGCACCCGCGTTGTAAGCGGCGACGGCGCCTGTGTGGGTTGCGTTTGCTGCGCTGCTCGCCTGGCTACCTGCCTGGCTAGGGTCAGCCGCGTCAGGGCCAGCTGTACCAGCCGCAGCGCCAGCGTAGTCGCTGGTGAAGCCCGCGCCGCCGGGGATAGCGGTGGGCCACTGTTCATAGTCTTGAGCCGCCCAGGCAGCCAGGGCGGCTTGATCTTGGCTGTCCAGTTCGGGCAGGTCGTAGCCCTCTTCGTAGTCAGCAGGGGGCTCTACCAGCTGCCAGGCTTCCTCATCGGCGTCGCTAAGAGACGGTAGTACGGCAGCAGGGTTTAGTCGCATGGGGTCGCCAAAAAGATCCACAGGCCCAGTCTAGCCATCCGCGCCCCGCGCCGTCGTCGACCCTAAAGCCGCCACAAAACGCTACTTAACCGCCTGCAGGTAACGCTGGCGGCCAGTTAGATCCCGGTGACAGGCAGCCTGGCTAAAACCAGCCGCCTTAGCCGCCTTGACCAGGGCCTCTACCTGGCTGGGGTCATGCTCCATAACCAGCACTCCCCCCACTCGCAGCAAGCTAGAGGCCCGTTTAATCAGTTTTAGGGGTAGCTCCAAACCATCTACTCCCCCACCAAAAAGCGCCAGGGGCGGGTCATAGTTGGCAGTTTCGCTATCTTCAATAAGCCCTGCGGGCACATACGGCGGATTGGTTACCACCACATCCACCTTGCCCTCAATTTCAGCTAACTCAGTTAAGGGGCCGGTGGCGTCAGCTTCAATTACGTTCACGTTGGCCTGGTTTTTTTGCGCATTAACGCGGGCTAAAGCGGCTGCCTGGGAATCTAGCTCAACCGCCCACACCCGACAGCCGGGCACCTCGCTGGCCAGCGCGCAAGCAATCGCACCCGAACCGGTACACAGGTCAACCACCAGCGGCGCAGCCAGGGCGCTGGCGGCCTCGATCGCGGCCCCGGCCACCACCTCAGTTTCTGGGCGCACAATAAACACCCCCGGCTGGCTTAATAGCTCCAGGTGGCGAAAATACATGCGGCCCGTGATTAGCTGTAGCGGTTCACGCCCAGCGCGGCGGGTGATCACCTGCTCATAGCGGTCAAAAAAATCCTGCGGCGCCTGGCTAAGCAGGTAGAGTTTTTCGCCCAGCACAAACTCCGCCAGTTGGCGCGCGTCACTGTGAGCACTAGCCACCCCACTTTCAGCTAGGCGCGCAGTGGCCTGGGAGATAGCTTGCATAACTTGGGCGCGTCCCTGCCCAGCCAGCGAAGTTACTGGCGTTTTCTCGCTCTGCCCCTCCAGCGACGGCGCCTGCATTGCTGGCTCTAAGGTGCCAGAAAAGGCGGGGGCCGGCGGCTGATCCGCCAGCGGCGCAACCATCTCAGTTACCTACAGCAGCTAGACGCGCGGCCTCATCCATAACAATCGCAGAGTCAATTACCGGGCCCAAATCACCGTCAAGCACATTAGAGAGGTTATAGGCCTTGTAACCGGTGCGGTGGTCAGCGATACGGTTTTCCGGGAAGTTGTAGGTGCGGATGCGCTCAGAGCGGTCCACAGTACGCACCTGGCTTAGGCGCGCCGCGTTAGCTTCAGCCTCAGCCTGGGCGGCCTGCTCAGCTAGCAGGCGGGCCCGCAGCACACGCATAGCTGCTTCCTTATTTTGCAGCTGAGATTTTTCATTCTGCATAGACACCACAATGCCGGTGGGCAGGTGGGTGATGCGCACAGCCGAGTCGGTGGTGTTAACGCTTTGACCGCCCGGACCTGAAGAACGGAACACATCAATACGCAGGTCGTTGGGGTCAATTTCAATCTCGCCAGGGTCATCAACTTCAGGCATCACAAACACACCGGCAGCTGAAGTGTGTACGCGGCCTTGAGATTCGGTCACCGGCACGCGCTGTACACGGTGCACGCCACCCTCATATTTCAGGTGCGCCCACACCCCGTCTTCAGGGGCTACCGTGCCTTTAGCTTTGACAGCCACCTGAATATCTTTATAGCCCCCCAGGTCAGAGTCGGTGAAGCTTAAAACCTCGGTGCTCCAACCCATACGCTCAGCATAACGGGTGTACATACGCACCAGGTCACCGGCAAACAGGGCGGATTCTTCTCCGCCCTCACCGGCTTTAACCTCAATGATTACGTCACGGGCGTCGTCGGGGTCGCGCGGAATCAAAAGCTTACGCAACTTATCTGCAGCCTGCGCCTCAGCAGCCTCTAAAGCCGGAATTTCTGCGGCAAAGTCGGCGTCGGCTTCAGCTAGCTCACGGGTGTCAGCCAAATCCTGGCATAGCGAGGCCCAAGCCCTATAGGCAGCTACTGTCTGTCCAAGTTCTGCATAGCGGCGCCCTAGCTTACGTAGAGCCACAGGATCAGTGGCTGCGGTAGCCATTTGCGCTTCAATATCTGTGTATTCATCAACTAGTGCGCGGGCGGCAGAGAAATCCTCAGCATGGGTATCAGACATACTTAAAGCCTACCAGGGTCCTAAGGACACAAAAATGCCCCGAACCTCTCGGCCCGGGGCACCATTTAGGGCAGTAAAACCCAGATCACTTCTTGCGCTTGCCGTAACGAGCCTCGAAGCGAGCCACACGACCACCGGTGTCCAGAATCTTCTGCTTGCCGGTGTAGAAGGGGTGGCAGTTAGAGCACACGTCCACGCGGATCTCACCGGAGGTGACGGTAGAGCGAGTCTCGAAGGTGTTACCACAGGTGCAAGTCACCGTGGTGGGCACGTATTCGGGGTGAATACCCTGCTTCATTTAGGAATCTCCTTATAGCTTCAGAGGTTGCCGGGTCCTAAAACCGTTTTTTAGGTGAACCGGTCAACGTGGCGATTATGCCAGCCAATTACCTCGCATACAAGCAATGGGAACCTCACGCTCAGCGAGATTCCCACCACTTGTTTTATTCAGCTTTGCCGCAGTTGGCGTTGGGGCCACCTAGGCTTTGGCGTTAACTTCCTGCTCAGCAGCGCTTACTGCCGGTGTTTGACGTGAAACAGCCATCAGGAACTCAGCGTTGGAGGCAGTGTCTTTGAGCTTGTTAAGTACCAGTTCCAGGGCGGCCTGCTGATCAAGACCAGCAAATAGGCGACGCAGTTTCCACATGATCTTTAGCTGTGCCGGGTCGATTAGCAGCTCTTCGCGGCGAGTACCCGAGGCGGCCACATCCACCGCCGGGAAGATACGGCGCTCAGATAGCTGACGCGACAGACGCAGCTCCATGTTACCGGTGCCCTTGAACTCTTCGAAGATCACCTCGTCCATCTTGGAACCGGTCTCTACCAGTGCGGTTGCCAAAATGGTTAGTGAGCCACCGTTTTCTACGTTACGGGCGGCACCGAAGAATTTCTTGGGCGGGTATAGCGCAGCTGCGTCTACACCACCGGAGAGGATACGGCCAGAGACCGGGGCAGCCAGGTTGTAGGCGCGGCCCAGGCGAGTGATGGAGTCAAGCAGCACCACCACGTCCTGGCCTAGCTCTACCAGGCGTTTGGCGCGCTCAATGGCCAGTTCAGCAACCACAGTGTGGTCGGAGGCCGGGCGGTCAAAGGTGGAGGCAATAACCTCGCCTTTAACCGTGCGCTGCATGTCGGTAACTTCTTCAGGACGCTCATCAACCAGCACCACCATTAGGTGCACTTCGGGGTTGTTAACCGCGATAGCGTTGGCGATTTGCTGCAGCACAATGGTCTTACCGGCCTTGGGCGGCGAAACGATCAGACCACGCTGGCCCTTACCAATGGGGGCTACCAGGTCAATTACGCGCGGAGTTAGAGCCTTGGGAGTGGTTTCTAGGCGCAGGTGCTCTTGCGGGTAAAGCGGGGTGAGCTTAGCAAAGTCGGGGCGACGCTTAGCCGCTTCCACATCCATACCGTTAACGGTTTCTACCGAGTGGATGGGGTTGTATTTGGGGCGGATCTGGCGTTGCTGTTGCTGTTTGCGTCCCTGGTAGCGGGTGTAGGGCTCAGGTGAGCCTTCACGTACCCAACCGGTTACCGCGTCACCGGGGCGCAATCCGTTGGCTTTAACCTGGGCGCTGGAGACGTAGATGTCGTTGGGGCCCGGTAGATAGCCGGAAGTACGCAGGTAGGAGTGGTTGGGGCCAACTTCAAGGATGCCGGCCACGGGCACTAGTACTTCTTCTTCGCGTTCGCGCGGCTCGTTGTTTACGTTGTCGCGGTTGCGTTTTCTATCACGGGGACGACGGCGCTCGGCGGGCTCTTCGGCGCTGGACTCAGCTCTGCGCTCATTGGGCTCAACTGCGTTAGTGCCGGTCTGCTCGGCTAGTTCACGCATCAGCGCAGCCTTGGCGTTAATGTGTTCTTCAATACCACCGCGTTTGCCCGGGTCTTCCTCGATTGCCTGGGCGCCGGCTAGGCGACGACGCGGACGACGGGTGCGCATTTCTTCACGCTCACTCTTGTCGCCTCTCTCAGCGCGGCGCGAACGCTCAATTTCTCGCGCAGCAGCGCGGGCAGTAGCACGTGCGTTCATTTCAGCTTCGCTGCGCGGGGCCGGTAGCTCTAGGCCTAGGTCCAGGCTGCCAAGGTCAGTGCGGGGGGCGGAGACAGGGGCGGAAGCACGACGGCGCCCCAAACGGCGGACACCTTCAGCTTGAGGCTGTTCTAGCTCATTTGCCTCAGCTTCGCGGCGAGCCGCTAGACGCGGATTAATACTTAGTTCGGGAATTTCGCTTGGACGCACGGTAGCGGCCGGGTTTAGTGCATTGGCGGTACTAGTGTTAGCAGCAGCGTTGCTCTTAGCAGCTAGGCGGGCGGCGCGAATTGCTGAAGTTAACTCAACCTTGCGCATCCGCGAGGTACCAACAAGTCCCATGGAGGCGGCTAGCTCTTGCAGGTCAGCCAGACGCATGGTTGACAATGGTCGGGATGTGCCAGGTTTGGCGTTGGGGGTCTCGGTCACGAGGATCCTTCTATGGTTTTTACCACCTATTAGCGCAGGTGGTAATGAGGATAATTCGAGTGCCGGATAAACACGGACTTGTATTAAGCATCCAGTTGCGAAGACCTCGCATAAAAACTTGGGTGCTGAGCTTGAACTGCATCCAGTCCTTGCTCGTGCATCACTGTACCAGATAGATGCTAAAAACACCTATCTTCTACCATATTTGTGCCACAAATTCGACGCTTTCCAGCATTAAAGTAAACACTCTACTGCCCTTATGATACAGCTAAGGGCCGACGATTATTAAACCGTCAGCCCTTAAAGCTAAATTCAGCTGCTCAGCTGATCTAGTCAGCGCCGTCTTTAGGACGCAAACAGATCTAGTACAGTTACAGCGGCAGTGGCACTGCCCCCTGAGTGTCTACACCGGGGCTAAGCACGCTCCAACCATGGCGGCGCAAAGTGTTGCGGGTGTGGCTGGGGAGCTTATCTAGCACCAGCACAGTTGGCCCAGCTCCACTAATAACCGCAGGCAGGCCCTCTTCACGCAGGGCGCGCATTACCGCCGTCGAGTCTTCAAGCACCTCAGCGCGGTAATCCTGGTGCAGCCTATCCTGAGTGGCACTCATTAGCAGCTGCCTCTGCCCAGTTAGACCCAGCATCAGCAAAGCTGCTCGTGAGATGTTAAAGATAGCGTCTTCACGCGAGACCACCTCAGGTAGTACTTCACGAGCCTTAGCGGTGGCCAAGCGGATACTTTCCGGGGGCACCAGTAAAGTCACCGGCAGGGAGGCATCGAGGCGGATCTGGGCGCTGTGGGCTTTGCCCGCTTCCATCCAGGAAACTGTGGCGCCACCGTAAATAGCTGGAGCCACATTGTCGGGGTGCCCCTCCATTTCAGTGGCCAGCTGCAAGATGACCTCGTCGTTAAGAGCTTCAGGCTCATCAATAAGGCCGCGTGCCAGCATCAGCCCGGCCACCGCCGCACTGGCTGAAGAACCCATACCTGAGCCGTGGGGCACTCGGTTGCGGCAACGCATATCAAAGTTGGCTTGCGAGGCCCCAACCGCTTCTAAACCAAAACGCAGGGCACGCACCACCAGGTTATTGTCGTCGGTGGGGACTTTGCCGGCCCCTACCCCTTCAACATCCACATGGGTGGCGTAAGTTACCGGGCGTACATCAACCTCGTCATAAAAACGCACCGCCAGCCCCAGGCTGTCGAAGCCTGGGCCTAGGTTGGCACTGGTGGCGGGAACGCGAACTGAGGCGTATTCGGCGCTGATGCGCACGCTCATAGACCCAACAGCTCCACAGCAGCCTCAACGGTGGGGGCAATAGATTCGGTAGTGATTTCCCGGCGGCTAAGCGCAGTAGCGGTGTCTTTAAGACCATTACCGGTCACGGTGCACACAATCTTCCAGCCCTTTTGCACCAGGCCCGCCTCGCCAGCCTTGATCAGGCCCGCTACAGAAGCGGCTGAGGCCGGCTCTACAAACACGCCGGCTTCAGCGGCCAGTAGCGCCTGGGCATCAAGGATTTCACTGTCGGAAACGGCGGAAATAAAGCCGTCTGAGTCGTCGCGTGCAGCCACGGCATAGTCCCAGCTGGCCGGGTTACCGATACGGATAGCGGTAGCTACAGTTTCGGGGTTGGCTACCGGGCCGCCGTGCACGAAAGGCGCGGCGCCTTCAGCCTGGATGCCCCACATGCGCGGCACGCGGGTAGCTACTGGCGCAAAGTCACGCGGGTCAACAGCGGCGGCGTCGAAGTCGGCGCTCATTGTGGCCGCAGTAGTGCGCCCAGCGTACTCGTTGTAACCCATCCAGTAAGCGGAGATGTTACCGGCGTTGCCAACCGGGAGCATGTGTACATCGGGGGCGTCACCCAGGGTGTCTACCACCTCAAAAGCGGCGGTTTTCTGACCCTGCAGACGGTAGGGGTTAACTGAGTTAACCAGCGCCACCGGGTAGGAGCGGCTCAGCTCGCGGGCAATGTTTAGGCCGTCGTCGAAGTTACCGTCAATCTGTACCAGGCGGGCACCGTGCACAATGGCCTGAGCTAGCTTGCCGGCAGCGATCTTGCCCTTGGGCAGCACCACTACGCAGTTAACGCCGGCGGCCACCGCGTAGGCGGCAGCGGAAGCCGAGGTGTTACCGGTGGAGGCGCAGATAACCGTGTTGGCTCCAGACTCGGCCACCTTGCTCATGGCCATGGTCATGCCACGGTCCTTGAAAGAGCCGGTGGGGTTCATGCCTTCAACCTTCACCCACACCTGGGCGTCAAGTTTCTTAGAAAGCGTGGGCACGGGCACCAGCGGCGTGCCACCTTCGCCTAGGGTGACGATCGGGGTTGACTGCGAAACGGGCAGTCGGTCGCGGTATTCGTTAAGCAGGCCTTGCCAGATGTGGGCCATGTTTTCTCCTCGCTGGTTCCTTAAATCTAAGTCTGTTTTTAGCTGTTTGCGGCGGTTAACCGCCTAGCGCTGTGGCCGGGGCGCCTAGCGTTGTGGCGCCTTTTAGCGGCGGGCCACTAGCGCCTTTAGCGGCGGGCCACTAGATCGCGGGCGGCGGGCCACTGGCACCTTTAGCGGCGAGCCACTAGGGCGCGGGCGGCAGCTACCACGTCACCCATAACTGCGCTGGCAGTGGGGGCGCCGCCGGCACCGGGGCCGGTTAGGGTCAGGCGCCCGGCATTTTCGCATTCAATTACGACGGCGTTGCCCGGGCCGTGGATTGCGGCTAGGGGGTGGTCGTTGGCTACAAATACGGGTTCGACGACGGCGCTGGGCTTGCCGGCGGGGGCCTGCACCGTACCCAGCAGGCGCAGCACTCCCCCACGCGCGCCAGCCTGGTCAATGTCGGCCTTGGTGATCTTGGGAATGCCGGTGACCGACACGTCAGCTAAGGTAACTTCCTGGCCAAAAGCCAAAGTTGCCAAAATGGCGGCTTTAGCGGCGGCGTCGAGACCTTCCACATCAGCGGTGGGGTCAGCTTCGGCGTATCCCAGCTGCTGGGCGGCAGCTAGCGCAGTGTCGTAATCCAGGCCCTTGGTGGTCATTTCATCCAGGATGTAGTTAGTGGTCCCGTTCAAAATGCCGCTGATGGAGATGATTTTGTCGCCGGCTAGGCCTTCTTTAACGGTGCGCACCACCGGGATGGCCCCGGCTACAGCCGCCTCAAAAAGTAGGTCTACCCCCTTGGCCTGGGCCAGCTCCAGCAGCTGGCCGCCGTGGGTGGCCAGTAGAGCCTTGTTGCCGGTAACCACGCTGGCACCTGAGTTTAGGGCGGTGGCGATCAGCTCACGGGCCGGGTTAATGCCGCCGATTAGCTCAATGACCAGGTCACATGAGCCAGCTAGGGACATGGAGTCGGTGGTCAGTAGGCTAGCTTCAGGCTGCCAGTCACGCTTGGCGTCAAGCGAGCGCACCCCGATACCTACTAGCTCTAGTTTTTCACCTACCGCCTTTTCTAGGCGCTCGCCGTCCTGGGTGAGGATGCGGGCTACCTGGGCACCTACCGTGCCCAGGCCTAGCAAACCAATGCGTACGCTCATACTTACATCCTCTCCGGGGCGCTAACACCTAGTAGGCCTAGGCCGTTAGCAAGTACCTGGGCGACGGCGTCGTTAAGCCACAGGCGGGCTACGTGTCCGCTGTTTACTGCTTCATCACCGCGCGGGGTGACGCGGGTGGCGGCGTACCAGGCGTGGTAGGCGCCGGCTAGCTGCTCTAGGTAGCGGGCCACGCGGTGCTGTTCACGCAGGCTGGCGGCCTGGGCCACGATGGCAGGGTACTGGGCGAGCACCCCTAGCAGGGCGTTGTCTGCCGGAGTGTCTAGCTGGGCCGGGTCAAAGCCAGCGTCGCGGCTTACCCCGTGCTCGACGGCGTTGCGGGCCACGCTGCGGGTGCGGGCGTGGGCGTACTGGACGTAGTAGACCGGGTTTTCGTTGGAGCTGGAAGCTAGCAGGTCCAGGTCAATGTCAATCATGGAGTCCATGGAGGAGCGCGCCAGGGCATAACGGGCAGCGTCTACGCCTACTGCGTCAACCAGGTCGTTGAGGGTAACTACCGTGCCTGCACGCTTGGACATACGCACTGCCTGGCCGTTCTTGACCAGGTTAACTAGCTGGCCAATGAGGATCTGTAGGTTAACCCCGGGCTGGTCACCGAAGGCTGCACACATGGCCATCATGCGACCGATGTAGCCGTGGTGGTCGGCGCCCAGCAGGTAGATGGCGCAGTCGGCGCCGCGTGAGCGCTTGTCTAGGTAGTAAGCTACGTCCCCGGCGAAGTAGGCGGCCTGGCCGTCAGACTTGATTAGTACGCGGTCTTTGTCGTCACCAAATTCGGTGGTGCGTAGCCAGACGGCGCCGTCACGGTCGTCAATCTTGCCTAGCTCACGCAGGCGGGCGATAGCGCGGTCAACTGCACCGGACTCATGCAGGGAGTCCTCATGGAAGAACACGTCAAATTCGCTACGGAATTCGCTTAGCTCCGCCTTGATCTGGTCAAACATGAGCCCTACGCCGACGGCGCGGAAAACTTCCTGGGCCTGTTCGTCTTCCAGCGTGGCCGGGTCAGGGTGACCGGCCTGAGCTTCAATGGCACGCACCTGGTCAGCAATTTCGGCGATGTAAGCACCGCCGTAACCGTTTTCAGGAGTTTGCTCGCCGCGAGCGCTTGCCAGTAGGGAACGGGTGAAGTTGTCGATCTGGGAGCCGTGATCGTTGAAGTAGTATTCGCGCGTTACCTGGGCGCCGCTGGCCTTGAAGATACGTGCTAGTGAGTCACCTACTGCCGCCCAACGGGCGCCGCCTAGGTGTACCGGGCCGGTGGGGTTGGCGGAGACGTATTCAAGGTTGATGTTTTGGCCGGCCAGAGAGTTGTTGCAGCCGTAGTTAGTGCCGGCGGTGAGGATGGTGCGGGCTAGCTCGCCGGCACTGGCGGCGTCGAGGCGGATGTTGATGAAGCCGGGGCCGGCGATTTCGGCGCTAGCGATGCCGGGGTTTTGGGTTAGGCGCTCAGTTAGTAGCTGGGCTAGGGCGCGGGGGTTGGTGCCAGCTTTTTTGGCCAGCTGCATGGCGACATTGGTGGCCCAGTCTCCGTGGTCACGGTTGCGCGGGCGCTCAACTTTAGGTTCAGGAATTTCTTCGCTAGCCAGGTTTAGGGAGCCGTCTGCTACCAGTTCGTGCAAAATCGCGCCGATGGCGCCGGAGAGTTCTTCTGGAGTCACGTTTAATAGGCTACCTTTTGACAGCGCTAGCCACATAGCCGCTAAACTGAGACACAGAGATTTCGGGTACCCTAACTTTTTCTGGAAGCGCCTAATGTTAAGTTCATCGATCCGCTCTGCACGAGCTCGACTGGGACTACTGGGGCCAGCGTTTGTGGCCGCCGTCGCCTATGTAGACCCCGGCAACGTTGCCGCTAATATCACTGCCGGTGCGCGCTACTCCTATCTACTGGTGTGGGTGTTGGTGCTTTCCAGCCTGATGGCGGTGATGATCCAGTACCAAAGCGCCAAGTTAGGCATTGTTACCGGCCGTTCTCTACCCACCCTGGTTGGTAACACACTGGGGCGCAAAGCCCGCCTGGCCTACTGGGCCCAAGCTGAGCTGGTGGCTGCCGCCACGGACCTAGCTGAGGTAATTGGTGGGGCCCTGGCGCTGCACTTGCTTTTCGGGCTGCCGTTACTGGCCGGCGGCATTATTGTGGGTATTGCCTCGATTGCTCTGCTGGCTATTAGTGAAAGGCAAACCCAACGCCACTTTGAGGCGGCAGTTATTGCGCTGCTGATCGTTATTACTTTCGGCTTCCTGGGTGGATTGGTGCTGGCTCCACCTAACTGGACTGAAACTGCCGAGGGTTTGATCCCAGCATTTAAGGGGTCAGATTCGGTTTTGGTGGCTGCCTCTATGCTGGGGGCCACGGTTATGCCGCACGCTATCTATCTGCACTCTTCCCTGGTTAATGACCGTCACGGCAGCGATCACAGTGATCAACGCAAGTGGTCACTAATTCGCGCCACCCGCGTGGATGTGGTGGCCGCGCTATTGCTAGCGGGTGCAGTAAATGTTGGTTTGCTGCTATTGGCGGCCTCTGCACTTGGTGGCGTGGAGGGCACCGACACCATTGAGGGGGCGCACCGGGCTATCACCGCCCACCTGGGCCAAGGCGTGGGGGTTATTTTCGCAATTGGTCTGCTGGCTTCAGGCCTGGCTTCTACTTCTGTGGGCGCCTATGCCGGTTCAGAAATTATGGCAGGCTTGCTGCACATTCGCGTGCCGCTGCTGGCTCGGCGTCTGGTTACTTTGATTCCGGCCCTACTGATTATTGGCTCTGGGGCTGAGCCCACTTGGTCGCTGGTGGTCAGCCAGGTAGTGCTTTCCTTCGGTATCCCGATGGCGCTGATCCCGCTAACTATGTCCACCGGTAATAAGGCCTTGATGGGGCGCTACACTGACGGTTTGCCACTGCGCATAGCCAGCATCTTAAGCGCAACCATCATCATTATTTTGAACCTGTTCCTGGTTTACCTAACCCTTACTGGCCAGGACTAACGCTAACCACCGGCCAGGACTAAGCGACTGCGGCCAGCAGCACTACTAACGGTGCCCGAGGTCAGCAGCGTTCAAAACTAATAGTGGGAAACTAGTGGCCATTTAAGCCACTTGCTGTTTAAGGCACTGACTGTTTAAGCCACTCACACCGGGCCGGCCTGTTTTGGGCCGGCCCGTGCTTTTGGGGCCAGTCCGCACTCTTTGAACTGTCCCGTGCTTTTGGGGCGGTCCACGTTCTTAGAACCAACGCATGTCCTTCAGGGCCGGCTAGCCAGGCACAGTCGACGCCGCCATACCCCTCCCTACAGGCCCCACAGGCGCCGTCGACTCCCCCCTGAACGGCCCACAGACGTCGTCGAGCCCATCCCCACAGGCCCCACGGGCGCCGTCGAGCCCAAAACCGCAAACAAAAGCGCACAGAACCACACAAATTCTTAGCCATTTTGGCTCGCTAAGCCCTTTTTAGCAGCTAAGATTGAGCCATGACTTCAACTGTGACAAAGGCTGTCATTCTTGCCCGAGGCCTGGGCACCCGGATGCGTGCCAACGATGGTTCCCCAGACCCCACCCACAACAGCGCCGCCGTAAACGCCGGTGCCAAAGGCATGATCGATGTCGGCCGCCCCTTCCTTGACTTTGTAATCAGCGCCCTAGCCGATGTGGGCATCACCGACGTGTGCCTAGTGATCGGCCCCGAACACAACATTTTCCGCGACTACTACGACAACCTGGAGCTAAAGCGGGTGCGCATCCACTACGCCATCCAGGCCGAACCCCTGGGCACAGCCAACGCGCTAGCCGCCGCCGCAGAATTTGCCGGCCAAGACCGCGTTGTGGTGCTTAACTCCGACAACTACTACCCCATCGAAGCTCTAAAGTCGCTGGTGGAGCTGCCGGGAGCGGGCGTGGTTGGCTTTGAACGCGAAGCCCTGATCGCCAAATCCAATATTCCCGCCGAACGCATCGCCGCTTTCGCGGTTATCAGCGTTGACGAACAGGGCAATCTCAGCGACATTATTGAAAAGCCCTCCCCCGCCGAGCTTGAGCGCCTGGGCAGCCACGCCCCCATCTCCATGAACGCCTGGCTGTTCACCGCCGATATCTTCCCCGCCTGCGCCGACGTCGATAAGTCCGTGCGCGGCGAATATGAGCTGGTGGACGCGGTGCGCCTGGCCCGCAGTCGGGGATGCAGCTTCCGTGTCACCCCCGCCACCCAAGGCGTACTAGACATGTCCCGACGCACCGACATTGACGCCGTGCGCCAGGCCCTAAGCCACACGCAGGTGTCCCTATGAGTCAGCACTCGGCATGGTTTGTGCCCGGACGCATTGAAGTGCTGGGTAAGCACACCGACTACGCCGCCGGGCGCTCGCTGGTATGCGCCAGCAGCCAGGGCATCACCCTGCGCGGCCGGGCCATTGATGAGCCGGTAGTGCGGGTTCGCTCTGACGCAGCCAGTGACATGGTTGAAATTGGTTTGCGCCAAGACCCGGTAGACCGACGTGGGCACTGGTCAGGCTACCCGGCCGCCGTGGTAGCCCGCCTGGTACGCAACTTTGGCGACGCCGTCGGGGGCGCCGAGGTGGAAGTAACCTCCACCTTGCCGCTAGCTTCAGGCATGAGCTCCTCCTCAGCCATGATTGTGGGGCTGGCGCGGGTGCTAATTGACCTGGGCGACATTGAATCTAGCGAGCTGTTTAAACGCAATATTTGCTCTATTGAGGACTACGCCCACTACCTGGCCTGCATTGAAAACGGCCAGACCTTCAAAGAACTTGAAGGACACATGGGGGTGGGGACCTTTGGCGGCTCCCAAGACCACACCGCCATTATGTGCTCGCATCAAGACCAGCTCAGCCAGTTCTCTTTCTGCCCCACCCGGCGCGAGGCGGATATTGATTTCCCCTCGGATTACTCCTTTGTGGTGGCGGTTTCCGGGGTGCTGGCTGAAAAGAGCGGGCAGGCACGCGAGCTATACAACCGTGCTTCACTGGCCACCACCGAGATCGTTAAGCTGTGGAACCAGGCCACTGGCCGCAGTGACGTCTACCTGAACCAGGCTGTGCAATCTAGCCCCCAGGCCCCGGCGCAGCTGCGTGAAATTGTGGCTGGGCGAGAGTATTTGCCCCAGCGTTTAGAGCAGTTCTTGGTGGAGGCACATGAGGTGGTGCCGAGGGCTAGCGCGGCTTTGCGCGACGGCGACCTGGCTGCTTTTGGGCAGATTGTGGACCGCTCCCAGCACTACAGTGAGCATTACCTGGGCAATCAGGTGCCTGAAACCGTCTATCTGCAAGCCAGCGCCCGGCGCCTGGGGGCTAGCGCAGCTAGTGCTTTTGGAGCTGGTTTTGGTGGCAGCGTGTGGGCGCTTGTGCCCAGCGCCCAGGCTGAAGACTTTGCCCAGCGTTGGCTTGGCGACTACCGCCAGGCTTATCCCGAGCCTGGCCAGCGCGCGGCCGCCTTGGTCACTCGCCCCGGCCCCAGCGCACATCGGCTCTAAGTCGGAGGCTCTGGGCATCCCAGGCAGGCAGCCAGGGCAGCCGGCACTTACGTGGGCCAAAGTGAGATCAGGCATGGGCGACGTCGAAAAATGCGCTTGCCCAAACACCCTGGTAAGCTTGGCCCTGCGCCCCAGTAGCTCAGTGGATAGAGCGTCTGCCTCCGGAGCAGAAGGTCGCAGGTTCGAATCCTGTCTGGGGCACTTTTCCTGCGCAAAATAGCGCGACGCTCAAAATATCGCGGTATAACGCGGTGCGCAATTGGCGAGGTGTGCCAATAGTGCGACGCACAATTAGCGAGGCCTGCCAATAGCGAGGCGCGCCAGCTTTTAACGCGGCGCAGGCTTGCGGCAGCTTATAACGCGAGCCAGCACACGGCGGCTCAAGGCATTAGCCGCGCTAGCTAGCCGCGCTGGCACATACAAGCAGGCAAGTTAAATCGCAAATGAAATTGGGCGCCTACCAAAGTAGACGCCCAATCTTTTGTTTAGCAGTCAGCTAGTAGCTCACATCAGTAGCTGGAGGGAGCGCTGCCTCCCTGGCCGTAAGGAGCCTGCGGACCGCCCTGACCATAGGGGGTCTGAGGGGTAGGCTGGCCGTAAGGGGCCTGGGGAGCGCCCTGACCATAGGCCTGGCCGTAGGGGGCACCCTGACCAGCAGGACCCTGGGCGTATTCGGGCATCATCGGGGCGCCGTAAGCACCCTGAGCGTAGGGGTTAGCGCCACCGAGCATGTGGGCCTGCAGGGCGCGTGCCTCGTCGTCGAGCCAAGAGGGGTTCCAAGCGGCGGGCTTAGAAGGCATGATGCACAGAACTAGGGTCACAATACTCAGACCGACAAAGTTAAGCAGAATAAAGAAACCTGAGTAACCAGCGTCGTGCAGACGGCGAATGGTCAGGCCCAGTGAAGGCAGTAATACCGCCAAACCATACAAGCCAAGAATCAACATCACGGCTACGCCCGAAGCCCCGGCAGCGCCCTCGTCACCGCCGCCTGCCGCAGCCCCAATAAGCAGGACAAACACCAGGAAGTATAGAACACCGGCAACAATGAAGTTAAATAGGGTAAACCACCAATATTCAGCAACAGAGGCGACGCCGTCGAACTTGGCGTACTGACTAAAGGCGCGCTTAACGGAGTCAGCAAAGCCGTAGTGGCGCGGATCCATACCTACCGGATCTACATAAGGTTGATAGCTCATTTATTCCTCAGCTCTAGTTATTAACGCTTAGCTGCGTCTGGCCACAGTCTAACGCGATAAACCTGGGAAAACCCTAAAGGTGGCACTAGACACATTCAATATCAGTCCGTCATGCGGACGGGTGCTTTAGGTGTTAGCGGTTTATATGTTATTTTCTGCGCTGACTTAAATATATGCGGCTTAATACCTAGCGCAATTGCTCCGCAGCAGGTATTAGCAGCTGGGGCGCGTTAATATAAAGCATGAGCAACGTAACAGCTTTTGATGATGGCGCTTCCAATGCGCAGGCAGCCGGGGCGCAGATGCTTGGCATGCAAAATTCTGATGCACAAGCGCCCGGCGTGCACGCTTCTAGTGAGAGAGCGGACGGCGCACAGATGCCTGGCGCACAAGCGTCCGAGGCGCAAGAGGCCAGCGCCCAGGCGGCAGATCGCGAGAATCTTACTTGGCAAGGATTTGGTGATGCCTGCCGACAAATCGCTCAGCAGATAGCAGATTCAGGCTGGATGCCGGATCTGATTGTGGCCATTGCGCGCGGCGGTATGCTGCCGGCTGGGGCCATCTCATATGCGTTAGGCGTTAAGGCTAATGGCGCTATAAACGTGGAGTTTTATACCGGCGTGGGCAAAACCATGCTGGAGCCAGAAATTCTTGAGCCCTATATGGATATTTCCTCGCTTGAAGGTAAGAGAGTGCTAATTGTGGACGATGTGGCCGATTCAGGTAAAACCCTGAAGCTGATTATGGATTTAATTGCCAAAGAAGGTTTATCTATGGGCAGTGACACCGCTAAAGTGGATGCCCGTAGTGCCACAATTTATTTAAAACCCACCAGCATTATTAAACCAGACTATGTTTTTAAGCAGACAGATAAATGGATTAATTTCCCCTGGTCTGTACTGCCGCCGGTCACTGCCTAAATACAGTCACTACATACAAACACAGACAAATACAGGCAAAATCGTCCCTTCCCTATAAAAATTTCATGGGGTTTTATAGGGAAGGGACGAAATGTCAGTATTTGTGCGGCCACTACTGGCGTATCCCAGCACTAGAGAGACTAGGTCTCAACAATTGGTATGCATGAACTTTTAGAGGCAACGTGCATCAACTAGCACCTGCCCCCTCCCCCTGACTGACGACGACGTCGGCCCTGCCCCCTAAGTGGCGGCGTCGGCCTAGCGCGCCCACGACGCGACCCCACCTGACCGCACCAACCCAACCCGCCGACGTCGTCGCCCCAACCTGACCAGCAGAACCTGCAACGTTGCCCCGCCTAACCAGCGAGATCTGCGACGTCACCCCAGCCGGGCCTCATAGCCAAGCGTTCACAGCCCGCCACGCTCACTCGTCCACACGCCCCCCATGCCCAAGCACATGAGAGTACAAGCCAGCGCGCGCTGACAAAATTAACCACAGGTGGATAAAAACCAAGCGCAAATACACTTATCCACAGCCTCCAAGCGTTAACTAGCGTTTAGGCATCATCATTGTTCTATGAACATCAAGGACATCCCGGTATACCGCAGCAGCGACCTGGCCACCACCAATTACCGCATAGACTCCTACTCGCGCCAGTCCAAAGGTAACGACCCGCAGCTGGCCAAAATCATGCCCGGCTGTTACATCCCCATCAGCGATTATGAGCGCGTTACCCAGGAGGAGCTGCATCTTTTGCGAGTTTATATTGCTGCCGACGCCGCTCGACGGCGCAACACCCCAGCTCGCAAGCTTGCTCAGGCTGGCGCTGAGGTGCGCGGGCAGTGTCGCGAGGAAGGCCCCTGCGCATGGCCTGTGTTTGCCGGAGAGTCCGCCGCGCTACTTCACGGGCTACCCATGGTTGGCCCTATGCCCAACCAAGTGCAGGTAATTAGTGGTTTGAAGATCCACGCATCGGTCACCACCTGGCGGCGCACCCGCAGCTGGCATTATGATTCCCAGCCGGTGCAGGTCGAGGGGATGTACTGCACCGATGTTTTATATACACTTGCGGATTTGCTGTGTTCGCGTGATTTCTATTCAGGAATTGCAAGTGTGGACTATGTTTTGCGCGAAAAAATAGCTACAAAGCAGCAAATTTTGACTGAATTGGGGCGGCGCATCGGTTGCAAAGGAGTTATAAAAGCTCGCGACGTTGTAAAACATGCCGATGCCCGCAGTGAATCGGTGGGGGAATCACTTAGCCGCGCAGTCATGCTCAAGGGTCACCTGCCCATGCCACGCCTGCAAGAAACCATCTACGATCACGGAAATTTTGTAGGCAGAGTCGATTTTTACTGGCCAGATTTTAATATAATCGGCGAATTTGACGGTCTGGGTAAATACAACAGCGGCACTTACACTGACCTCTCGTCTGGACAAATAGCCCAAAATGAGCGCCAACGCGAAAATGCTCTGGAGCTGGCCACCGGTGCCCGCGTGGTGCGCTGGACTTGGAGGGAGGCAGTGGACAAGGATGCGCTGCTGGTCAAGCTAGGGCGCGTCGGCATCGAGGGCTACTAAGCACTCACCTACTAAGGACCGCTAAGAGTCCAAGGCAGCCGTCAAGGTCCCTAAAAGTCATCTGCAATTTCGTAGGACTGCCGTGTAAGGCTGCGCCGCATGACGCCGCCTTGCCCTCAGCTTCAATCTGCTGCGCCGACGACGCCGCTAACAGACTGCCCCTTCCCCGCCCACGCCATCACACACAGATACGCAGATTTCGTCCCTTCCCTATAAAACCCCATGAAATTTTCATAGGGAACGGACGATTTTGTATATAAATAGGCACTGGCACTGTGCTGTGCAACCTGCCGGCGCTATCACCGCCACCTATGTTGCCGGCACCGTCGCCGCCGTCGGCGGAGTTGCCATCTTCAGCTTGCACCGCTCAACAGTTAAGACCCACCGTCTCCAATGCTGGGACACAGACGTAGTTGCCGCACAGATACTGACATTTCATCCCTTCCCTATAAAACCCCATGGAATTTTTATAGGGAAGGGATGATTTTGCCTGTATTTGTATTTTGCCTGTATTTGTCTGTAGTTGGTGTGCTCAGTTGCCACCACTGGTGGAACCATCAGAGTTAGATCCCCCAGTGTTTCCCTCAGAAGTCCCAGTGTTGCCGTTAGCTCCGGTACCACCGTTAGTGCCAGTGTTGCCACCGTTAGTACCAGTTCCAGAATCATTAGTGCCAGTGCCGGAATCACTGGTGCCCGTGGAACCATTTGAGTTATCGTTCAAACCAGCCGAGTTACCACCAGTGCCGCCGGTGCCGGTGCCATCGCTGGAGCCACTATCAGTGGTGCCGGTGGAGCCGTCACCAGTACCGCTACCGTCACCCGTGCCAGGAGTGGAGTTGTCGCTGCTGGACTTACAGTCGGTAGACAGCTCAACCGCCTTGTGGTCACTGAGCCACTTCATCGGGTCAACCGTGGAAGCATCCGCTGTGTCGTTCTTAATTCGCACCTCAAAGTGCAGGTGGGGTCCGGTTGAGTAACCGGTGGAACCAACTGCTGCAATCAGCTGACCAGCCTTAACCTGCTGACCCTTCTTAACGAAAATACCATCCTGGTACATGTGCAGATAGGAGGTGTACCAGATCTTGCCGTCAAGCACGTGCTTAATGGTGACCGTACCGGTGGAATCGACCATGCCTGCCTCAACCACCTCGCCGCCAGCAGCCGCATAGATGGGAGTACCAGCCGGCGCAGCCATGTCCTGACCAGCGTGCATCTTGGATGTGCCCAGCACCGGGTGGATACGGTAACCCCAGGGGCTAGAAAGCGTGTAGGTACCGGCAACCATCGGCTTAAACACGTCAGGGGTGGTGTTAAAGGCCGTGGTGTCACCGCTGGCACCCTGCTGCGGGGCACAAGTAACCACCGGGTTCTCGTAAGCGGCCCGGATACGTGCCTTGGTGGCCGCATCAGGCACGTTACGCAGTTTCACATCAGAGCTTTCCAGCGGCGAGTGGTCCACGCTACCGGCCACAGAGTCTTTACCGCTGATGACCTGGCGCGAACTTTGGCCCCGGTGGGCGCCCAGCGCGGTGTTTAGCGGCGAGTCAGCCCCCATCATGGCCGCCGACACCGGCGCCACAATTGTCACTAGCGCCAAGGCACTAACCGCGCAGATCTGCCCTACGCGAGCAAACGCGGCTCGACGGCGTGCTGCCGCGCCTTTACGCTTAACTGGCGGCGTGGTGCCGCAACCTAGCCGGGTGGGCTCGCTCAGGGAGTTGGTCTCTACTGGGTTGCTAGTCTCTAGTGGATTGCCGCGCGCCGGGGTCTGGTCTACCTGGGCTACGGGAGCCTGAGGAGTTAGGTTAGCGCTGTTAGCTGCTGCCGACGTCGCCTGGGCGGCTATGTTTAGTCCTTGCGCTCCAGCCGCCGAGGCTGCTGTGTGCGCACTAACGGCGCTGGTCACACTAGCTGCGCTAGCTACACTGGCAGTACTGATAACGCTGGCAGTGCTGACAGCGTCGGCTGCTTTAGCAACCTTGGCGGATGCTGCCGCGCTCCAGTTACGGATAGCGACGTCGTCGATAATCTCGTCTTTAATTGCTGAGATTATCTGAGTGGGCTGGTAGTCCACACCGTCGTCGACAGGATTTTGGACGGCGCCCGGATGAGCAGCGCCCGGCTGGCCAGTGGCTGCCTGGCCGAGGCTTGACTGAGCAACACCCGGCTGGACGGCGTCCGGCTGGCCGCCACTCCAGGCGGTGCCTGCGAAGCTGGAAGGGGCGCTGGCGGCCGAAGCAGCTGCGCTGAAAGTAGATGGAGCGCTGGCAGCAGTAGCTGCCGAAGCTGGCATAGCAAAGCTCGACGGGGCGCTGGGCGCACTTGCCACCGTGCCGCCGGCGAAGGGACCCGGACCAAAGCTGGCAGCTGCGTCGGGAGCGCCACCTGCAAAAGGACTGGCACCAAAAGTAGAGGCCGCACTGGGCGCGGAAGCGGCAGTGCCACTAGTAAACGAAGCCGCCGCGCTAAAAGTAGAAGGCGCACTTGCGGCAGTGGCAGTATTGAAGTCAGCAGCCGGCGCGCTAAAGGTTGACGGCGCGCTGAAGGTTGAAGGCGCACTAGCCGCAGAGGCCGGCGCACCAGAGCCATAGCCGCCGTTATAGGGGCCGTTGTAACCGGCGTCGTTGTAACCGCCGCCGTCGTAAGCCGTATTGGCGCGCCCGGAAAAACCGCTGTCGTCAGGAGCCTGCGAAAGTAACTCGCGGGCGTTTTCTCTTTGTAGCTGGGCCTGTCGCTCACGCTCAAGCTCACGTCGCTGGCGACGTGTCATCGGCTGATCGCTCATCCACACCCAACTTTCTACGGACTTATGTCATTCAAATACCACTGGTATCAGCGGTATCATACCTTGGTCACTTTAGCGAGGCAGCTAAACTGACGCATCTAACACTTAGCGTAACTGGTGGCGCTGCAAAGCGTCACGCACTTCCCCTACCAGTTCTTCTAGCACATCTTCGAGGAAAACTACACCGACCATTTGCCCATGCTCATCAGTTACCCGCCCCAGGTGGGCGCCGGTACGCTGCATAGCAGCAAGCACATCTTCAATCTCATCGTGCGCACGCACGGGCACCAAAGCCCGCAAACGCCAGGGTGCCACCGGCTGTTCACGCTCATCAGCTCTGGCGTAAAGCACATCTTTAAGGTGGATATAGCCACTGATTTTGCCCTGCTCATTAGTGACCGGGAAACGCGAGTAACCAGTGCGAGTTACTTCCGCCTCCACCTGGGCCGGGGTGCACTGCTCCGGCAGGCAGGTGAGCTTATTGAGCGGCACCATCACTGAGCCAGCGGTTTCCTCAGAAAATTCCAGCGCCCCGGCTACCAGCCCAGAGTCATCCTTGAGCACGCCCTCATCACGTGAGCGCTCCACAATTGAAGCCACTTCTTCCATGGTGAAAGCCGTTTCAATCTCATCGCGCGGCTCCAGCCCAAAGAGTTTAAGCACCGCGTTGGCCAGGCCATTTAAGGCACTCACAGCCGGGCGGGTTACCCGCTCACAAGCCACCAGGGCGGGGGCGAAAACCAAAACCGCCTTATCGGGCATGGAGATAGAAACGTTTTTGGGCACCATTTCACCCAAAACCACGTGGGCGGTAACCACCAGCAGCAGCGCCACCACTACCGCCAGGCCGTGGGCCACTTCGGCCCCTAAACCCACTGCATGTAGCGGCGCCGCCAGCAGGTGCGCCAACGCCGGCTCGGCAATTACACCCAGGCCGGTGGAGCATAAAGTCACTCCCAGCTGGGCGGTAGCTAGCATCTCGGAAATATGCTGCACGGCCCATAGGGCTGTGCGCGCCCGCGAGTTGCCTTCAGCGGCTAAAGGCTCAAGTTGACTGGTGCGCGAGGAGGTAATGGCAAACTCTGCGCCCACAAAAAACGCGTTACCAAGCAGTAGGATAACCGTCAAAATTAGCGCCAAAGTGGGGTTCACTGTAGAGCCTCCAGCTCCTGCTCAATCGGGGTGATGCGCACGCGGGTGACGCGCCGCCCCTCCATAGCGTCAACCAAAATGGTGCAGGTGGGCAGGGGTACTTCGTCGCCAATTTGGGGTATGCGTCCGAGCTCATTCATGACCAGGCCGCCCAGGGTTTCGTAAGGGCCGTCGTCGGGAATGCGGATGGCGGTGCGGGCCGTAACCTCGTCGGGGCGGCTCCAGCCGGGGGCGATCCAGCGCCCAGCTGAGTCTAGGTGGATGCCGGCGCGACGACGGTCGTGTTCGTCAGATACTTCGCCCACGATCTCTTCGACGGCGTCCTCCAAGGTCACCACTCCGGCAGTGCCCCCGTACTCGTCCACCACAATGGCCATTTGCAACCCGAAAGATTCCTGCTCGCCGTATCCACGTAGCTCCACCAGCAGGGAAGCTAGCGGCATGGTTTCTGGTACGCGCGGGGCGGGAGTCATGATTGAAGAGGAAGTCACTGGCACTTGGGCGCGGCGCTCATAGGGCACCGCGATGGCGCGGCGCAGGTTGACTAGCCCAAGTACGTCGTCGGGAGAGTCACCAAATACTGGGAAGCGTGAGTGCCCGGTTTGGCTGGCTAAAGCCACCAGGTCAGCGGCGGTGGCGGACTCTTCCAGCCAGTGAATGCGCCCACGGTCAGTCATTACATCTACAGCGCTGAGCTCATCTACGCCAAGTGAACGGGTAAGTAGGCGGGCGGTGGAGACCTCTAGTGTGCCCTCCTCAGCGCTGCGACGCAGCAGAGCGGTAAGCTCGCCGGCACTGCGGGCGCCACTGGCCTCCTCAGCAGCCTCAATACCAAAGCGCGATAGTAAAGCATTAGCCATACCGTTTAGCAGATTTACTAGCGGCCTAAACAGCCAGGTGAAACCGGTGATGAAAGGGGTGACAAAACCGGCAGCAGCCAGCGGATCAGCCAGGGTAGCGTTTTTGGGGATCAGCTCGCCAAACACCATAGAGAAGGCATTAACAATAATTAGGGCGCTAACCACGGCGATGGTGGCCGCCAGGGTTTGCCCCAGCCAGGGGCTCAGCCATTGCGAAAGCAACTCATTAAGGGCGGCCTGCATGGTGTAACCAAGCAAAATGGTGGTTAGCGTAATACCCACCTGCGCGCCCGAAAGCAGGGTGGATAGGTGACGCAGCGCCTTGGATACTCGCCCGGCACGTTTATCTCCGGCCTGAGCGCGGGCGTCAACAACCGATGGGTCTAGGGCCACCAGGGCGAATTCTCCTGCCACAAACACCGCAGTCCCAGCGGTAAGTAGCACCCCCAGAACTATCATTAGCCATTTAATGACCATGCAGCGTTTAGCTCCCTATCAAAATCTAGTTGGTAGCACTAACGCTATACCAAGCCCACAGCTTTAGCACGCAGGCAGCTCACAGCCTTGGCACCGGGCGCCGTCGTCGTCGCAGCACAGCCAATTTCAGCCCTAGCAACCCCAAGCGATGCTCAACATGCGAGAACATTTAAAAAATATCTAGGACTAAAGGCTACAAAGTACTCTGCAAGTCAGCTTTGCAGTATTAGACTTGGACCACAGTTTTAGCACGCAATGCCATATAAGGAGCAGCTAACCGTGTCTGAGAACGACTTCGCTCAGGGCTTTGGCACCAACGAATGGATTGTTGAGGATATGCGGGAGGCTTACCTAGCCGACCCAGCCTCAGTAACCCAGTCATGGCGCGAGTTTTTCAGCGAAAACCCGCAGTATCTAGCAGGCCAGTCGCCGGCCATGCCCTCAAAGCCGCTTAGCGCTAGCGTTGGCGTGCAAATCCCTGGTGCTACCACCGCCTCCGCTAGCCGACGCCCCGTCTTGGCCAGTGAGGATGTTTCCCGCTCTGACCTGCCCCCCGCCCCCACAGCCCAGTTCAAGTCCCCCACCTCCCC
>ERZ773250.110-NODE-110-length-55014-cov-4.216671_pt1 | contig 55014 bp, 46 predicted proteins | sample MGYA00511258_ERZ773250 | MGnify/ENA primary metagenome ERZ773250 (study PRJEB29015, sample SAMEA2738164) | human oral metagenome | biome: human oral; feature: human-associated habitat; material: saliva | place: China | collected 2187 ... | reverse complement strand
TTACTTCTACGATAACTTTTTTAGCTTGGCTAACAAATGTTGGAGAGTTACCAACGGATGTACTAGGAACGATACCACCATCTTCACGGATGCAAACCGCTTCAACAATAGCTACGTCAGTGTCACCGAAGAAACCATAACGGATTTGTTGCGCCATATGACTAAGGTGCATATCAATATAACGAATTTTTTGGCTATTTAAAGCTTTACGAGTATCGTTATTTGTTTGATATGGGAAACGACGACGAATACCGTTTACACGAGTCAACGCTCCGTCCGCTTCATCACCAACTGAGGCACCAGTCCAAAGATCAATTTGGAAAGGATCTGATTCCATGCGTTTTGCAAGCGCCAATGGCACTGCTTTAGGGTAACCAGATGGTGTAAAACCACTGATACCTACATGGTCTCCTGGATTAATCAATTTAGCTGCTTCTTCTGCTGTAGTAATTTTTGCTTGCAACGCTGCGCCTTGCACGCGATCTAAAATGTCGATCATACTACCATCTCCTTTAGTTTGAATGACTTATTCAGCTATCTAACATTCACACACTTTTCATTTTTTATTTCTACTAAGAATTTCTTAAGTTAAAAAACTTTAATAGAAATATTAGATTAAATATCTACTCAAAGTGTGATATTTGTTAATTCTCATAAATACTACTCATTTTTCTTGTTATTGTCAACCACATATGTAAATATATGCATAATAGGCATACTGAACAGGGAATTTCAATAGGCGTATAACTTTTTGTTATACCCTTTATTTACCTATATCTATATTTGTTGTTGTAGTCCAACTTTTTTCGATACTTAAAATTCTATAAAACTGTTCTATTTATGTTTATGCATATCTAAACGTTATATTATTCATAACCAACAGTTATTTGCTTTTATTACTTTTTGTTATTTCCCACGTTATATTCTTTAATCCGTTTCATATCTTAACTTAAAACTATATGAGTAATGATACCTCTCTTAATTCTTAACCTTACTAGTAAGAAATCATCTTTCATTATTGTTAAGCTTATGTTCATATTCGTCTATAGAAATTAACGTATACAAATAATGTTATAAACCATATACATGCTTAGATACAATAGTCTCCACATACAAAAAGTATAGAGACAGTCATATGACCATCTCTATACTTTCAGTTTTATATATTATATTTTATTTCGTATGACACTCATAGCAAAGCCCAAAAATTGCCATAGTACCAAGCTTACTTGCTGGCTATATAAAGCATGATCAAAAAGACCACTTACCAAAACAACTACGGTAATTAAGGTCATACCATACCGGAACGGAATAGATAGATGCTTTTGTTTTTGCACATTTCTGCTATGTCCCAATAAAATTGCTAATAATAAGCATAAAGATATCGGTCCTGTTTCTGCTGCCACTTGCAAATATAAATTATGAGCGTGATAGATAATCACCGTTGGATCTTGAATAAAATAATTATAATCTGGATAAGTCATCCAAAACGTATCCCAACCAATCCCGAATATTGGAAAATCTTCTATCATGTACATAGTACTATCCCACAGTGCCCACCGGAGCATAACCGATGTATCTTGGCCACTAAAAAGGGACCACAATCGACTGGACACTTCTCCATGGTAAAAGAATAACACCAAGGGAACCGCTAATAACGCATATAATAACCTACGCTCTACACAGATACCGGCTACAAAAACAGCTACTGCCAAACTTAGCCACATACCACGGGAATAGGTAAGGACTAAGCACAGTAACATGACTGCAACGGCGAAACCCATCATAGCTGAGCGCTTCCAATCTTTTGCTTTTAGCACTTGCATGGTGCCCAATCCACCAATGGAAATGGTAAAAAGTAAGTATTCTCCTAATAAATTAGGGTTCTGCAATGTTCCATACATGCGCCGCATAAGTCCCGGAAAATGGACATTATCTACCCATTCATGGATATGCTCTGTAGTCATATAAAAATATTGATACCCAGCACCTAAGCAGACAAGGAATCCAGTCATACAAAACAAGGACAAAAACGTTTTCTGTCGTCTTTCAGTATCCATATAATATGTCATCAACCAATAGATACTGCCATACATCCCTATGTGATAGAGCCAACTCATAGCCGACCATGGGACATTCACAGAGTTAACAATGGAAATGCCTGTCCAGAGAATAAACCCCAAGACTGCCCATTGCAGCCAATGCAAGGTTCCGGTAAAACGTTGTCTATCGAATAGTAACGCTAGTAATCCCGCCATGATAATAAGAACATTACCACCTATGGGCAACAAAGGAATACACACCGTTGCTCCGTATAGTAGATAGACTATCCATTGATCCACAGATAGTCTACGTAGGGCATCCATTAGTGCCCCATTTCTTGGGCGAGCCATTGTTGCACGTCACCAAGAATGTATAAGGATCCCACTACAGCGATGATATCGCCTTCCTTAGTTATTTTCATAGCATGGTCTAAGCCCTCTTGGATAGTCTCCATAGGTTCTGCTTGGACTGGCATTTGTTTCGCCAATTGCACTGGATCAGTACCTCGTGGCGTTGGTGCTGGTACCGTAATCACACGATCCTTTTGTCCTACTAAATAGCTGACCATCGTGGATATGTCTTTATCTTCTAAAATCGATAGCACCACTGTTTTCGCTTGTTCTGGGTACAGTTCATTGAAGGTCATCGAAAAGGCTTCTGCCCCGCTTGCATTGTGGGCTCCATCTAAAATGATAGTTCGTCCATGGACTTTGAACGTTTCAAAGCGACCCGGCCATATAGCACGAGCTAATCCTTCACGATACGTTTCTTCACTCACTGCTGGTTCTTTGTCTTTCAAGATTTGCAAGACCCGTGCTGCACAGGCTAAGTTTAAGGCTTGATGGATACCATGCATGGATGTGAAAAGCATATCTTTATGACCGTCTTTGTCTTTCACGGTAATCATTTGTCCCATCGCCATGGCACTGCGACTATCGATAGTAAAATCTTCGTTGAACACATGATACTTCACACCTAAAGATTTTGCCGTTTCTTTAATCACATCAAGGGCCCCCCCTTGAGCTGCCGTTACAAGAGGCACGCCTTGTTTGATAATTCCTGCTTTATGGCGGGCAATCTCCTCCACTGTATCCCCACAGTACGCTTGATGGTCAATGGTCACATTTGTAATCACTGCCACTTCTGGAGTGATTACATTGGTAGAATCCATTAATCCACCTAACCCCACCTCGATGACAGCGTAGTCTACGCCTTGCTCTTGGAAAAACAAGAAGGCTGCAGCTGTTAAGATTTCAAATTGTGTAGGTGCTTCTACGCCACGGTCTATAATGACTTTTACAGCATGGCTCACACGTTCAATCAAATCAGCAAAGGCCTCTTCTGTAATGTACGCTGTATTTACACGCATGCGTTCCGTATAGGATTGGAGGTGCGGGGACGTAAATGTCCCCACACGAAGACCGCTCATGTACAATCCATAGGTAATATAGGTGGAAACGGATCCTTTCCCGTTCGTCCCCGTTACATGGATTGTCTTATATGTATTTTGTGGATTTCCTAGCTCTTCTAATAGAGCAGTAATCCGTTCTAATCCTGGATGAATCCCAAAGGAGGCTACCTCTTCTAGGTAGGCAATCGCTTCCGTATAATTCATGATGGATCTCCTTATGCTAATGTTTTTAAGAACTCTTCACGTTCGTTCAAAGCTTGTTGTTTTTGTTTGTATTCTTCTAATTTTTCTTTTTCTTTCGCTACTACCGCTTCAGGAGCTTTCGCTAAGAATCCTTGGTTGTTCAATTTTCCTTCTAAACGAGCGATTTCTTTCAATACGGTGGCTTGTTCTTTAGCGATACGTTCTTTTTCTTTGTCAGCATCGATTAAATCTTTCAACAACAAGTACACTTCTAACCCGTTCACCACTGTTACTGTCGCGTTTTCTGGTTTAGGCGCATCTGGTGAAAGTACCGTTACTTTTTCAGCCCAACCTAAGGTATGGAAGTAATCACCATGCGTTTCTAAGATGCCTTTTAACTCTTCTGTAGCAGGCACTAAGATAACTTCAGAGCGTTTGCCCATTGGTACATTCATTTCTGCACGCATGTTACGGATGCCTTTAATGCCGTCCATCATTACATTCATATGAGCTGCTGCAGAGCTGAAACCTTCCATGGATAATGTACTTGGCCATGGAGCAACCATGATGCTCTCCCCTTCATGAGGCAAGTGTTGCCAAATGTGTTCTGTAACGAATGGCATGAATGGATGTAACAATTCCATCATATGACGAAGGATGGATACCAATAAGTATTGTACTGTTTGACGGTCACGACCACCTTCTTTATTATACAAACGAGGTTTCGCTAGTTCGATATACCAGTCGCAATAGGTATTCCAAATGAAGTCGTACACAGCGCTTGCCGCTTCCCCTAATTCAAATTTATCAAGGTTATTCGTAATATTAGTGACCGTTTTATTGTATTCTTCTAGAATCCATTTATCCGCCAATGTATAATCTTCTGCACTTGGTACGAAACTTTCATCAAAGCCTTCTAAGTTCATCAATACGAATTTGGATGCATTCCAGATTTTGTTCGCAAAGTTACGGTTTGCTTCCACACGTTCCATGTAGAAACGCATATCATTACCTGGTGTATTGCCTGTTACCAAAGTAAAGCGCAACGCATCGGCACCGTATTCTTCGATGACTTCTAATGGATTGATACCATTGCCCAAGGATTTACTCATTTTACGGCCTTGGCTATCACGTACTAACCCATGAATAAATACGTGTTTGAAAGGAATTTCTTCTTTAAATTCTAAGCCCATGAAAATCATACGAGCTACCCAGAAGAAGATAATATCGTACCCTGTGACCATCACGCTAGTTGGGTACCAATGTTTCACTTCCTCTGTGTTGTCAGGCCAACCCATTGTGGCAAATGGCCATAAAGCAGAGCTAAACCAAGTATCTAATACGTCTGGATCTTGTTCTACTTTACCATGACAATGTGGACATTCTGTCAATGTTTCTGTGGTTACGATCGTTTCCCCACACTCTTGGCAGTACCAAGCTGGGATACGGTGACCCCACCATAATTGACGAGAAATACACCAATCACGAATGGATTCTAGCCAGTTCGTATATGTTTTAGTGAAACGTTCTGGTACAAATTCAATGGATTTGTCACGCACCACTTCTAAAGCAGGTTTTGCTAATGGCTCCATAGATACGAACCATTGTTTCGATACCATAGGTTCTACAGTTGTATTACAACGAGAACAATGACCTACACTGTGACCATGTTCTTCCACTTTTTCTAATAAACCTTGTGCTTCTAACTCAGCTACTACTTGTTTACGAGCCAATTCACGTGGCATATTCACAAAGTGACCTGCTCCTGCATTCATAGTGCCATCTGGATTCATTACCACGATGCTTTCTAAGTTATGGCGTTGTCCCATTTCAAAGTCATTAGGGTCATGAGCTGGTGTAATTTTTACGCAACCAGTACCGAACGATTGATCCACATATTCATCGGCAATGATTGGGATATGACGATTCACAAATGGAAGTAATAATTCTTTGCCTACTAAGTTCGCATAGCGCTCATCGTTAGGGTTCACCGCTACGGCTACGTCACCAAACATCGTTTCAGGACGTGTGGTAGCTACGGTTAAGAATGTATCTTCTTCCCCGATAACAGGATATTTAATATGCCATAAATGACCATTTTCATCTTCGTGTTCTACTTCGATATCAGATAAGGCTGTCAAACAATTAGGGCACCAGTTAGTGATGCGTTCTCCACGATAGATTAAACCTTTTTCGTATAACTCTACGAATACTTTTAATACTGCTTCATGGTAACCTTCATCCAAAGTAAAACGCTCTCTCGTCCAGTCACAAGAAGCACCTAAGCTACGAATTTGTTTTACAATAGTGCTACCGTATTCTTGTTTCCATTCCCATACACGTTTTAGGAACTCTTCACGACCTAAGTCATGGCGAGATTTTCCTTCTGTTTTCATGATATTTTCTTCTACTTTTACTTGCGTTGCAATCCCTGCATGGTCTGTGCCAGGCATCCACAACACATTGTAGCCTTGCATACGTTTCGTACGAATCAAAATATCTTGCAATGTGTTATCAAGGGCATGACCCATATGCAATTGACCTGTTACATTTGGCGGCGGTAACACAATACTGAACGGCTCTTTTTCAGTATCTACTTCTTCGTGAAAGTACCCTTTCTCTTCCCAATATGTGTACCATTGCTGTTCAATCTCTTTAGGATTGTAGGTTGTCAAATTTTTATATTCTTTCATATGTCCTCCTATGTATTGGTTATATCACTAGGTTATCACTGTTCTGTACAGCAAAACTGTGAATATCCCTCCAATATATACAAAAAAGACCCCTCGTCCGTTAGGACGAAAGGGTCTATACTTCCGCGGTACCACCTAGATTATTGCCGTAGCAATCGCTCATTATCGTTAACGCTGATCAGCGGGCACACTTACTCTAGTTCACCATGCCAACTCCGAGGCTACCCTCTTCCTACTACATACATTGTTCCACCAACCCAATGCTCTCTGTGATGCGTTCAAAAGATTTTTCCTCTTCCTAGTTATTATCCATATAGTATTAGTATACGTGAAAGTATGCAACACCGTCAATATATCAATCTATAAAACTATCTACTTTGTAAAGGACACATTCATTTCATCTAAGGATTTTGTCAAACTAGGAACATAGACTTTCAAAAATAGATCTACTTCTGGCAATTGCATCTGTACTAAACGTTCATAAATCGTATCATAAGCCGCATTGAACTCATTATTACCGGCAGCTTTTTCTGTGACACATTTCATAAACGCTGACAAGGTATCCGCTGCTTTCACTAGTACTTCGTATTCCTCTGGCACAGATACTAAAGCTTCCTCATAGGCTGGTTGCACTGGTTCTGGCAATGTACGCCATAAGGTTTCATTGGCCAATTGTTCTACTTCCCCATAGAGGGCGCGCAACTTAGGATTAAAATATTTCACTGGCGTGGGCATATCTCCTGTAAATACTTCACTTACATCGTGATACATAGCCAGTACCGCTAATCGGTTCACATCTACAGTCCCATCAAAATATGTATTCCGAAGTACTCCCAGTTGATGAGCAATCATAGCCGTTTCTAAACTATGACCTTGCAAATTTTCTACTTCTGTATTACGCATCAAGCTCCAACGCTGAATATATTTCATACGCCCTAAGAGGGCAAAAAAATGACTTTCTTCCATGGTATATGCCTCCTAATAACTATTTATATTATACTATCGCCGTCACTTTTGTGGTACTATAACTATATAGAGAATACAAATTTAATTCCTAGGAGGATTCATGACAACTCAAAACTCATACCTTGCCCCTGCTACATTACGCAGTGGTGGCTATGTAGATATACACAATTCTGCCATTACTGTGACGTATGACATGCCCTATTATGCCATCAGCACAAGTCCCTTCAACGGAGGCTTGCACCATGTAATGGCTGTGCGCAATCAACAACTCACATTTTTCGTCAACGATGAAAGTGAGTTACCTGGTGGATCTACATCTGCTTATTTGGCAAAAGAATGTGTACAGTTAGACTTACCTATTCATTTTTGTACAGCCATATTGACTAGCGCTTCTATGGATCGACATGCCTATGTATGTTACCAAGAAGGAACTATTATTGTAGAAGTAATTGCTACTGCTGGTGTTGAAAAAACAGCACATCGAGCAGGCGATGGCTATACGTACTACGAAAAAGATGGCGCCTTCCATTCTGGAGGCACCATCAACTTATTAGTATTTACCAATTGCGCCCTCACCGATGGGGCTCTCACAAAATCATTGCTAACCATAACGGAAGCTAAAACCGTAGCACTCCAATCCAAAGGCATTACTAGCATTGTATCTGGACAACCTGCTACAGGCACATCTACAGATGGCATCATTATGACCATCGATCCAAACGGAGAGCTCCTTACAGACTCAGGTACGTTCTCCCAATTTGGCGATACCTTAGCTAAAGCCGTACGATCCGCCATCGAAACAGCATTAGAGAACGCAGATACATTAGATACCTAAAGAACTAATAGGTAGCAAATATCCGTTCTAGCTCTTCTCGACTTCGTTCTTGTTGCAACGCTAACATCAATAAAATTCTAGCTTTCACAGGCGACAGGGAATCACTCACGATAAAGCCTTCTTTCACATCCGATGAATTGCTAGACACAATGCCATTTCCAATGCGGGATGACCGTACTTTGGGAATGGCAATTTTTTTGAGTGTATCACGAACACCCTGTGGTAAGGTACCATGTCCAAAACCACCAATCACTAAGCCCTGAGACCGACTAGCTACCATGTTTAAAATCTCTGTATCCATACCTCCATAAAGATTGACAATTCCTACAGTTGGAAATTCCACCTCATTATGTAAGATAAACTCACTCTCACTCGTATGCTTACGACATGGAGTATAGTAAAAATAAGCCTGTCCATTTTGTACACAACCCATATGACCTAATTGGGTATTTCCAAAGGTAGCTACATCAGTGGTATGTAACTTTGCCACCTCTCTAGCGCTATCAATATAGCCATTCATGACTACTAATACCCCTTGATTCCAAGCATTTTTACTTCGCGCCACTTGCATTGCTCGCAATAAATTCACAGGCCCATCTGCACTGAGTGCTGTAGCAGGTCGCATGGAGCCAGTCATCACGACAGGCTTACAGGTATTCACAGTCAACTGCAAGAAATACGCAGTTTCTTCCATCGTATCTGTACCATGGGTAATGACAATACCCCCGATATCATCCCTCTTAGCCACTTCATTCACAAGCTTAGCTAAATGCCCCCAACGATAGGGGCTCATTTCGGAACTATCGATATTAGAGAATTGCACACTTTCAAAAGGACCATACTCCTCCAAAGCGGGTACTGCCTGCATCAAATCATCCACACCAATCGATCCTGCTCTATATTCCGTTAATGCACTAGACCCATTCCCTGTACCTGCAATGGTGCCTCCTGTGCCTATCATCATAATCTTTGTACCCTTCATGTGGTAACCTCCTTTGAAATCATTACTTCTATTATAGCATTCCTTCTTGCTTTGTTGGCACAAAGTTTTATCATCAAGGAATCCTTCCTCTCTCCTAATTCTTGTATTGACCCCTTACGACGAATGGAGTATAGTTATTTTATTAACAAATTCACCTAGATTCAGAAAGGTATTATTATGACACATACTAATTATACAACTAGTGTATTGCACTGGTTCCATGAAATCAGCCAAATTCCTCGTGAATCTGGCAATGAGCAAGGCATTAGCGATTTTCTAATGCAATTTGCTAACGATAGAGGTTTAGAGGCAGAACAAGACGAAGAATTAAACGTGATTATCCGCGCTCATGCGACTGCAGGGTATGAAAATCATCCATCAATCATCTTGCAAGGTCATATCGATATGGTAGCAGAAAAATCTGATACATCTACTCACGATTTCTCCAAAGATCCTATCGAGCTCATCGAGGACGGCGAATGGTTGCACGCCAATGAAACTACTTTAGGTGCCGACAATGGCATTGCTGTAGCCATGGCACTAGCCGTACTAGATGACCCAACTATCCCACATGGCCCACTAGAATGTCTATTCACTACAAACGAAGAAACAGGTATGAATGGTGCTATGGCGGTGAAAGGTGAACGTCTACATGGACAGTACTTAATCAACATTGATACAGAACAAGAACATGAATTTATCGTAGCTTGTGCTGGGGGCTGTCGATTAGACCTTTCATTACCAACAAATTCTATACCAACACCAGCAGGATTCACTGCTTTGAAAGTCTCGGTAGATGGTCTTCACGGTGGACACTCTGGCATCGAAATCGACAAGCAATTAGGCAATGCCGTAACTATCTTAGCTCGTTTATTGGTAGAAGCGCATCGTGAAACTCCTATGTCTGTGAGCCATTTTACAGGCGGTTCTAAGCATAATGCCATCCCACGCTTTGCAGAGGCTACTATCCTTTGCAAGCCGTCTGATGCAAAAGCATTGCAAGAGCATATCCAAGCGAATGCAGACATCATTCGTCACGAATTATCTCCACAAGATCCAAATTTACAAGTAACCATCGCTCCTTGTGACACTCCTGCCACTATCTATAGCGATGCGCAAGCACAAAACTTTTTGCAATTCTTATACTTAGCACCTCATGGTGTATTCGGTATGAGCAAAAAACTAGAAGGTTTAGTAGATACAAGTAACAATATCGCTATCGTCGAAGACAATGACACTCATTTAGATATTCTTATCTCTGTTCGTAGTTTAACTATGAGTCAATTGGCCTATTTACGTGACCGCATCATGACATTAGCAAAAGCCCATGGCTTCACCGCTTCTGAACAAGGCCGTTACCCTGCTTGGGAATATGAGCGCGGTAGCCGTTTAGAAGAACAAGCCATCGCTCTATACAAAGAGGTCATCGGTATAGAACCTCATGTAACAGCTGTTCATGCAGGCCTTGAATGTGGCTTATTAAAAGCACAATTACCAAACACACAAATGTTGAGCTTTGGCCCTACTATTCTAGGTGCCCACACACCAAAAGAGCGTTTACACTTACCATCAGTAACAACAGTGTCTAAGTTCTTATTAACCTTATTAGAAAAATTACAATAACACTATGAACAAAGGGAATCGTAATGCGATTCCCTTTGTGTTAAATACAAATTATTATTATATCTATTCTTAGATGTTTTACCAAACAACACAAGAGCTGTACTCACATGTAACTTATACATGCAAGTACAGCTCTTTTTAATAGGAAATGCTAGATTCACCATCTAGTCTGACCATACATTTATCTACTTATTACACAAGAAACCAAGGCGTCCCAAATCATCTAATGCACCATCTACAACGCTACGACCAGCTATTTCTACCACTTTTCCAGATGATTCTGTTTCATTTACTTTTAATTTTTCATCTGCCACTTCATAGAGCTCTTCTAATGTTTTTGGTTTTTCTAATTCTTTCATCATCAATACATGAGCAGAGTTAAAGCCTGTAACGCTATCATTGTACAAATCGGAAATATTAATAAAATTAGATCCTCCTCGATCCACTACAGTCTGTACATAGCTAGCCAACTCTTTTGATACCGTAGATACACCTTCTACAAAAGTACTGATTTCTTTTTTCTCCGTCACAGGTACAATAAATCCACACAGCAAGAAACGAATGAGCATACTGTATAATTCTACTTCATTGTATTCTGTACCATTCTGCAATCGTTCTAGTTCTGCTTTACAATCTGCGACATTAAAGAATTCTCCTGTTCGGCATTGATTTACGATGACTTGCTCTATAGCATTCTTAGTATCTTTCAACACTTTACCTTTATTAACCATGCCGAAATATAAAGAATCTATAGCTTCAATTAAAAATTCTTCATTATGACGTAGTAAATGAGCTTGTGACTCATGACATAATAGGGAACGACGGAATTGTGTATCATAATAAAAATCTAGAATTTGTTCCTTTGTATTCCAATCTCCACCTGACATAGTCTCAATTAACTCTCTACGTTCTTGTTTCATCCAAGTAATCGCCGACAATTGAAAGTCTGTATCTGCTACATATATCATATTATGTTTTCTAGCTCTGTTAATGAAATCACTCACATATACCGGATCATTGATAGGTTCTAAATACTCATGAGCAATATAATACGCTTTATGATCCAACGCAGAATCAAAGCTGTCTGTTTTCCACTCCAATTTAGGAACAATATCTTTAGACTCTTTAATAAGCTCATTCATATGATGTACAAAGGAAATCGCTTTTTCTGTACGTTCTAATAAACCCATACCTTGATTATTTTGTGTGGCAAACATCATCATTTCACGAACTTGATTCAATCGATGCCAACCTGGATATACGTTATAAGAAATATAGGCTACCCCACGCTCGGACAAGTTTACATTACAGATTTCTAAAATTTTATCTTTTACTACATCTGGTACCCAAGACCATATTCCATGGACAATAATGTAATCAAATGTTCCGAAGTCTTTATCAATTTTCAAAATATCTTGTTCTACTAATTTTACATTGTTAAGTTCAATGGCCTCAATGATTTCATTGCCAATTTCAATTTGCGATCCGCTGAGGTCAACGCCTACATAAGACCCTTCTGGATGATACACGGCTTGCCCGATGATATTACCACCCATAGAACAGCCTAGTTCTAGGACACGAGCCTCTTTTGCTGGTACGGGATTTAAGCCCCATAACTTCGCCTTTGCTTCCAAACTGTTAACAGATGTTACTCCGAAGGATTTAGAAGGGTATACTAATTCGTTATACGAGTTTTTTAAGGATTCGATAACATCGCTTGCATCTTTTGCAACTGATGTATTTTTGTTTACGTTCATTATCAATGCCTTTCTTACTTTTATATTCGTCATCTCATAACGATATGCACACTGTTATCATTTTCACTGTATTCAATGTAATGAATTTATTATAACAGACTACCACGACTTTTGCTAATATTCTATAGACATATAGTATACGATTTGATTATAAAATATGTAATACTTGTAAAAGTATAACCATCGTATAGATAGCAAATCCTGCGTATAATACATTTAATACTCGGTTCACTACAATTTCTAGATTCATCCGCCCTCTTTTAAAGATTCTTTCATGGCGAACCAAAAAGAGAGCTGGTTGACGAGAATTAGATGCACCTAGAACAATGCGATACGCCTCAATAGCAGCTCGAATTCCCACTATAATACTGACACAAACGAGAGCTAGTAACAAAGTATCTAACCATTGAGGATCACGTATGAAGCCTTTCACTAGCAAAATACCCAACACATCTGCAGCACCGGTAAAAACGATTCCACTCATGGCTAATCCCGCTACTGCCTTAGGAGATACAAAGTTTAAAATTTCTTGCAATGCATGACCAGCATTCTCAGCCTTTTCCTCTTTTGACTCCGATTTCATCCATCTATGAATAGACCATAATTGGTATATGGTCCACACTGTCAAATACGCTACATACATGTGTAATTCTGTCATACAATCCCCTCCATTCTGCTTTACTCGCTCAAATTTGATAGGCTAAATTCTAAATTCCTTAAGGTCTCCTCCCATTGATTTTCTAAACTTTATCTTTGATATAGTAGCATCTATACACCAAATAAATCTACCTTACACGCAGATAGTTTACCAAGCCTTCTATAATTCATACTAACACAGTACGTTAAAATATACTACTAGCAAATGATTCTTGATGTTGTTAGAAACTCACTTGTTTTGACGATGGCAATACTAACACAATCATTTCCTTTGCTAATGAAAGAATACCTAGCCTACTAGGTAGGTTAGGTATTCATAATTCTATATCAACGTATTAATGTCCTTCTTTAACGTGGAAGATTTCCCCTGTGACAGCATCAATTTTAATTTCTACTTCACGAGTTAACGCTTCTCCATCGATTTCATAATGAGCACGACCGTGATCTGTATCGTATTTTACTTTTTCAATACGATAGTCTGGGTATGCCGTTTTAAAGATTTCCATCGCTTTTTCTTGTGTGATTTGTACTTGTTGCTGTGTTGCTTGTGACGCTACGGCTCCTGCTTGTTGTGGCACAGCTCCATTTGTCGTTCCTGCTGGTGTTCCATTCACCACTGGTGCTACTTGGATCGGACCTTTCACAGCTGGGATCGCACGTGTATACTGTTCACGATCTTGATACCAGAACCACCCCATAGCACAACCTGTCACGATTACGCCTACTAAAAAAGAAATGATGCTTCGTTTCATACTATATCTCCTTGCTCAATTTTCACATTCGTAATTTATATATAGAAATAAGCTATTATCTGTACTATATTTGAATAGTATATTTGAATAGTATATTTGCATTTTACGTTTATATGCTAAATTTATACACTACATTTGTGTACTACATTTATTTAGTCTATCTATATAGTATATCTACATATTTCTATATAACTTATGGGAATATAGTATCATATCTCTATTTCTATGAGCAAGGGGTGCCATAAAACTTCATCAAACTTTTAAACTATTCCTCTTATGCTAGCCATACTCTCCACATACAGAATCAGTATGCTCCCCTATTAGCACCATATAGTGTTTAAGTTATAGTTAAATCTTCACAGTACATCATAAATTTTATAATGCCCTAAGACCTGTAAATAATTGGACAAATCTTGCACTTCTGCCAAAGCCTGTTGTACTTCTATTTCACGGCCTTCCCCTTCGATATCGATGTAGAAGAAGTACTCCCACGGTGTATGTATACATGGTCGTGATTTGATGTTGACCATGTTCAATTGATGTTCCTCAAAAACTCGTAGGACTTTCACCAGTGCTCCTGGCGTATTTGGCGTTTGTACAATAATGCTCAGTTTGTGCGCATCATGAATCTTTACATCCTTATGAGTGATGATGAAGAATCGCGTAAAGTTTTCCTTAAAGTTGGCAATGTCTGGAGCTAACAATGTGAGGCCATATAATTCTCTGGCAGATGCATTGGCAATGCATGCCTTCGTCACATCCTGTGTATCGCTCACGTATTTCGCGCTCATAGCAGTATTATTCATAGGACTTAATTGCCAAGAACTGTGAGTCGCCAAAAATTGTGAGCATTGCATGAGGGCTTGCTCGTGAGAGTACACCTCTTGAATCGTGTCGAGGCTAGCACCCGGTACACCCAATAGACTATGGCTAATGCGATGGCGCACTTCTCCTACAATATGAATATTTTTATCTTTGATTAAATCCGTACTATCCCGCACTTCCCCGACGATGGAATTTTCAATGGGCAATATGGCATAATCAATGCGCCCTTCGTGGACAGCCTGTACGAGCTCACGATGACTTTGACAGCGCTCAATCCGTTGCCCCTCCACGGAGCCGCCCTTTTCTATATATTTTGAAAGTACATTCTGCAACACTTCATAGGCATAGGCACCAGGTACACCTGTATAGCCTAGCACAGAGTGTGCCAACTGTAGATCCGTAACTCGTTCATCTGCCATGGTAAACCCTCCTACTTTCTGTTCCTAATATTGACATACGTACACTATTATACACAAAATACCTTCTTTGGTCATTTCCGCATCAAAGAATGATATTTTCAAGACTATGATACTTTGTAAAAAAATAGTTCGAGAATCTATTAACTAATAAGCTTCTAACACAATTGACATTCTAAAATTGGTATGATAAGATTGGCTTATAAATGTATATCTAAAGCGCGGGACTTTATCGTTGGTGCTCCCCACCATGGAGTGTATTAACATTCTGAAAGCGAGGGACTTTATTGTTGGTGCACCCCCACCATAAAATGAGTTATCATTTTTAAAGAGAGGCCCATAAGGATGGTGCTCCCCACCATGGATATACTTTATTTGCAATGTGAGCCGGGATGTATCTCGGCTTTTCTTTTTATGGACTATAGGTACCTGATATGAATACGCAACCAAACTTAAGCTTTTATAAAATAAATGAAACATATATAGAAACATTACAAAGCATCGATTCCGATATTAGAATTTCAACTGGAGAAAAAAGAACTCGGCCCTATATAGGCGTGGTACTTACCATACAAGATAGACTATTTTTTGCACCATTGTCTTCTCCAACTAAATTTCCAAAGACATTAAACTCTAATGATTTAAAAATTACTAAAGCAAAAAAATCTAATATAGAGAAAAGACGCCTCAGTATAAAAGTTATAAATAATAAACACGTTCATCTTTGCAATGTGATTATCGGAAAAATAATTCCTGTGCCCAGTTCTCAAATCTCTGAAATTTCTATCAATGATTTGCTATCATCTACTATCTCTTCTGAGAGAAAATATGGGGACTTGTTACAAAAAGAATATTACGCCATTAATGCCATGAAAGATACAATTTATGATAAAGCTTTACGGTTTTATACAAAATCCATAACTAACACCCTGCCAAAGCACAATAAAACACATTGCGTAGACTTACAAAAAGCCATAACCTATCATGACTCTTGGATAGAAGAACATATATAATATTTTCTTTCATACTATCACTAGAAAATTATGTATAACATATGTATGCATAGCCTAATCTTCTTCCTAGAGCTCCAATAAAACGTCATTAGGCTATGCTAGCGGTATCAAACAACAACATATGAAAAAAGCGCGGCACACTCCGAAACAAACCTAACGATCGTATCAGTCTGTAGAGGAGTGTGCCGCGATTTTTTATACCTTATATACTGCTAAATCTTACCCTAAGTGCGCTATCACAGCGTCAGTCATGCCTTGGGTGTTCACTTTTGTGAATCCTTCACGATACATATCCCCTGTGCGATAGCCCGCATCAAGGACCGCTGTTACTGCTTGTTCAATGGAGTCTGCTACTGCAGGTAAGTCTAAGGAATAACGACACATCATGGCAGCAGACAAAATCGTACCTAATGGGTTAGCAATACCTTGTCCTGCAATGTCTGGTGCGGAGCCATGGATTGGTTCGTACAAGGAAGTGCCTATACCGATGGAGGCAGATGGCAACAATCCAAGAGAGCCAGAGATAACTGCCCCTTCATCACTTAAGATATCTCCAAATAAGTTAGTTGTCACTAGGACATCAAATTGACCTGGATTCGTCACGAGTTGCATGGCTGTGTTATCTACATAGTAGTAGTCCATGGATATATCTGGGTTAGCTTCTGCTTTTTCTTTCGCAATTTTACGCCACAAACGAGAAGATGCCAATACGTTGGCTTTATCTACGCTCACCACTTTACCGGAACGTTTACGCGCTGTCTCTACAGCTACATCCATAATGCGTTCTACTTCATACCGAGCGTAGGTCTCTTTATCCCAAGCAAATTCGCTCGGACCTTCTCCTTGAGCTTCTTCACGTTCCCCAAAGTAGATGCCACCAGTTAATTCACGAACGATAACGAAGTCAACATTTTCTACTAGTTCTGGTTTCAACGGAGAGAACTCACGCAATGCTGGGTAGATTTTCACTGGCCGCAAGTTGCAGAACAAGCCCAATGCTTTACGCAAACCAAGGATAGCCTTTTCAGGACGGATAGATGGCTCCACATCGTCCCATTTAGGGCCACCTACAGCACCTAATAATACAGCATCTGCTGCTTGGCACGCATCGATCGTATCCTGAGGCAACGGTTCCCCGAAAGCATCGATTGCTGCACCACCAGCTTTTTTCTCAATCCAGTTAGCTGTTACACCCGCTTTAGCAAAGGCTGCATCCACCACAGCACGCGCGGAATTTGTTATTTCTTCCCCAATGCCGTCACCAGCAATTAGGACAATCTGTTTTTCACTCATAGTAATCCTCTTTTGAAAGTCTCTACACTACACTAAAATATTTTATCTATCTAGCATACATGCTATAGGGAATACCACTAGGCTAATCAATAATAGCATAAACCTAGGGTTTCCTATTAATTCTATTCTTCTTATCCGTCTTGTCTTGTTTTCGCAAAGTTTACTAGTCCACCTGCTTTGGCAATATTTTGCACAAATTGTGGTAGCGCTGTTCCTTGGTAGCTTTCACCTGTAGTCACATTATGGACAACACCTGTAGCCATTTCCACAGCGATTTCGTGACCTTCTTTAATGCGCTCCACAGCGTCACCAATTTCGATCACTGGCAACCCGATATTGATAGCATTGCGGAAGAAAATACGAGCAAAGCTATCTGCTACGATGCAAGAAATACCTTTTTCTTTAATCACCGCTGGCGCATGTTCACGAGAGGAACCACAGCCAAAGTTTTTGCCAGCTACCATGATTTCACCGGCTTTCACATTCGGTGCAAAGGTAGTATCAATATCTTCCATAGCATGTTCTGCCAATTCTGCCATATCCGCAATCGCCAAATAGCGCGCTGGAATGATTACGTCTGTATCTACATTGTCGCCGTAGCGCCAAATTGTTCCTTGAAAGTCTGCCATATTATACCTCCTCAGGGCTTGCTAAATACCCTGCTACTGCACTTGCTGCCGCCACATATGGGCTTGCTAAATATACTTCACTGTCAACGTGTCCCATACGACCACGGAAATTACGGTTTGTAGTAGAAACGGTGCGTTCTCCTTCTGCCATAATGCCCATGTAACCACCTAAGCACGGACCACAAGTTGGTGTACTTACAGCGCAGCCTGCTTCGATAAAGATGTCCATCAAGCCTGCTTTCACAGCTTGGTTGTACACATCTTGAGATCCAGGGATGACGATGCAACGTACAAAGTCCGCCACCTTGCGACCTTTAAAAATTTCTGCGCACATTTGTAAGTCTTCAAAGCGGCCATTCGTACAGGAACCGATGATAACTTGGTCGATTTGAATACGGTCTTCTTTCACAATATCTTTCATGTAATGCGTGTTGGAAGGAAGATGTGGGTACGCCACCACTGGAGTTAATTCGTCCAATTGAATAGTTACCACTTGGCAGTATTCTGCATCTTCGTCTGCTGCAATTGGCTCGATAGGACGTGTGATGCGACCTTGGATATACTCCTCTGTCACTGCATCGTACGGGAATACCCCACATTTTCCGCCCGCTTCGATAGCCATATTACAGATCGTCAAGCGGTCTGCCATTGTCATGTATTGCACACCAGATCCATGGAATTCAAGGGCTTTGTACCGAGCGCCATCGACGCCAATTTTGCCGATTAAGTCCAACACAATATCTTTACCGGAAATCCATTTGGCAGGTTTTCCTTCTAACACAACTTTGATTGTTTCTGGCACTTTAAACCAAGTTTTGCCTTCTGCCATAGCGACCCCAGCATCTGTAGAGCCTACGCCTGTTGCGAAAGCATTCAATGCACCGTATGTACAAGTGTGGGAATCGGCACCAATGATCATTTCCCCTGGCCCAATCAAGCCTTGTTCTGGCAACAATACGTGCTCAATGCCCATGCGGCCTACTTCAAAATAGTGTGTAATCTTATGTTGTCGCACGAAATCACGCATCACTTTCGCTTGTGTAGCAGATTGAATATCTTTATTCGGTGTGAAATGATCCGGTACTAAGTAGATGCGATCTGCATCAAAGACAGGTTTACCGATTTTTTCAAACTCTTTCTTTGCTGGTGGAAATGTAATATCGTTCATCAAGATGAAATCTAATTGACACTCGATCATTTGACCTGCTTTTACTTCTGCAAGCCCTGCATGGCGTGCCATATTCTTTTCTGTAATCGTCATACCCATGACATTAACCCTCCTGGTTTCCAAACTCTTGTTCTAATTCTTTTGCTAAATAAATGGCATTCACTGCGTTAATATAGGCATTCACACTGGATTTTACGATGTCTGTGCTAATACCGCGGCCTTGGAATCTGCGACCATTGTAGTTAACTTTCACCACAGCTTCTCCAAGGGCATCCTTACCTACCGTTACAGAACGGATTTGGAAGTTTTCCAATACAAATGGTGTGTTCACCAATCGTTCGATAGCTCTGAAAGAAGCATCTACTGGACCATCACCAACAGCGGCATCCATACGTTCACCATTTGGTGTTAATACACGAATGCTAGCAAGCACGTATCCATTTTGATCGGAATGGTAATCGTGTTGTACCACGTGGAATGCTTGTTCATGATGCATTGTATCCATCACTAAGGCATAAATATCTTCATCGTATACTTGTTTTTTCTTATCTGCTAAGGCTTTGAATTGAACGAACAATTCATTTACTCGTTCTTCTTCTAACTGAAAGCCTAGATTCACTAGATGATCTTCAAAGGCATGACGACCGGAATGTTTACCCAATACGATAGACGTTTTTTCTGCCCCTACGCTAGCTGGAGTCATGATTTCATAGGTAGTTGGATTATTTAACATACCATGTTGATGAATACCGGACTCATGAGCGAAGGCATTGGCACCTACGATAGCCTTATTAGGTGATACAGCAACACCGCAAAGTTTGCTCACCAATTTGCTAGTACGTGTGAATAGTGGTGTGTCGATGTGTACATCAAATGGATAATGGTCATGACGTGTTTTAATAGCCATCACCACTTCTTCGATAGCCACATTACCAGCTCGTTCTCCCAAGCCATTCATTGTACATTCCACTTGACGAGCCCCCGCTTCGATAGCTGCCAATGTGTTCGCATTAGCAAGACCTAAGTCATTATGACAGTGTACACTGATGATTGCCTTTTCTATACCTTTCGTATGTTCTTTGATGTAGCGAATACGATTACCGAACTCTTCTGGTGTCATGTAGCCTACTGTATCTGGTACATTCAAGATAGAAGCTCCACCTTCAATAGCCACTTCAAAGACACGACATAGATAATCTAAATCTGTACGAGACGCATCTTCTGCGGAGAACTCGATTTCATCGAATTTACCTTTTGCAAATTCAAGGATGTGTTTCACAATATCTAATACTTCTTCACGAGTCTTTTTCAATTTATATTCAAGATGAATATCGCTAGTAGCGATAAACACATGAAGACGACTGCGCTCTGCTCCTGCTAGTGCTTCTGCTGCTTTTGTCACGTCATTTTCATTGGATCGAGCCAATGCTGCGATAGTACATCCACGTACTTCTTTAGCAATCGTAGCTACCGCTTCAAAATCACCTTCCGATGCCGCTGGGAAACCAGCTTCGATGACATCTAATCCAAGGCGCACAAGAGCTTGTGCAATCTCTACTTTTTCTGGTGTTTGAAGGGATACCCCTGGTGTTTGCTCCCCGTCACGAAGTGTAGTATCAAAAAAATAAATTCTGTTATCCATGGTTATTCCTCTTTCTGACTAATCTATATCTGTTCGTATGTCTATTCTAATGGATGATTCTAAAAAAACTGAATATGTGGCCTCCATATCTCACCTTTGCTAAAATCATTCCTATGGTGGTTTTAAGTACGTGCCCTCTGAGATTTCTTTCAGAGAATAAAAAAAACGCCCCCAGAGATGTCTATGCATCCCTAGGGGCGTTATATAACGTATTGGTTGTATCGTATTTTTTACATTTTACATACTGTCTGTCCTAGTAGTACATTACAGATTTTAACACTGTTAAGTGCGGTTATTTGTCATAATCATCCGCCTATCCTACTGTTAGTAAGCCATGCTTACATCTATCAGAACATTCCAATAGAGTTTACTTGTACTGTATACCTTATACAGATCTCATCGTAAAATGTAAGAAACACTAATCAACCTATGATACAAAAAAGCCCCTCAATGTGCAACGCACATCAAGGGGCATTATCATTTCAATAACACGGTCCCACCCTAGTTGGTTCTCACAGTTATAACGGAACTACCGTCGATGACTACTTAGTTTCACCATCGCTGCTCACAGGGGAGTTTCAATATAACCGTTCTACTACTTCACACCGACCAGTAGCTCTCTGAAAGCAACTAACTATATCTTTATACCTGTTCATCGCATTTACTTTATCTAACTGAAGATTATTCTATAGCATTTTAAGTCGCTTGTCAATAGACTGATGTGTTTTTTATCTTTATATATACACAATACGAATAAATTCTGTTATAATGCAATTATAGAAGAGTCTTCAACGTGCGTTGGGCTCATCTCTTCCTATCCTATAGGAGGAGGTGGTACTATGAAAAAGTTTTTAGAAAAATCAATGTATTGATTTTAATTTTAAAGCTAATAGTACAAATCATTGATTTGTTCAAATAATCGATGAAAAAGCCTAACGAAAGAGGTTCGCACCCTCTACACGTTAGGCTATTTCAAATTCCTTAGTCATTTGAGATGAGCCTAACGCCAGCACACGTTGACGGCTCTTCTTGTTTATGTCTCAAGTATAGCACTGTTTAAGGTAAAAAACAATAGGGCGGCTGTATCAAACAATAGATAATACACATCATATCGCTCCAACAATTGATATACATCGTATTATTTTTGTATTTTCTTCTACAGATGTTAGCCTACAATTCTTCGATTTTATACAAAGTATACCCTTCATAGTAATAACTATGGTCAATGCCCTTCATATATACTGTTCTATCATCTATTTGATCCGTTAAGGCACTTTTTAAGAGATACTTGATTTCAGTATCTTTAATAGGGCTCCGTTCCATAGCTAGTAAATAATCCTCTTTATCCACTAAGCTCCAATCTACAACAAGATGTAGTTCATCTTTCAACATTAGGTCCAGCCAGATTCTAGCGCTTCTTCCATTGCCTTCTCTGAAAGGATGTGCCACGTTCATCTCCACATATTTTTCAACAATCTCATCAAATGTAGATTGTGGCATGTTCTCTATACTTTCAAGGGCTGCCTGTAAATACATAACAGGTGCAAACCGGAAATTTCCTTTTGCCATATTTACCGTTCTAACTTTTCCCGCAAAGTCATAGATATCTTCAAACAAATATCTATGTATCGCAGCTAATTGTACAAAAGAACCTACGGGATACATAGCTAACGCTGTACCATCAAATAAATTTAAAGCTTTCTTTTTACTAATCCGCTCTTCCTCTTTAGCAAGTTCTACCGAATTATTAATTCCCAATTTATTTTGCAACACCATGTCATCACCACCTTCTAGCACAAAATATACAGACGCCTCTAACATTCATCATTTTTATAAAAATCTTCTAAAAAGGACTGCAACCAGAATCTATTGTATTCTGTTACAGTCCTTTCTTTATGACACACTCATTATGTCTTATTTTTTATTATCGATAGCTGCTTTCACAAATCCTTTGAACAATGGATGTGCATTGTTTGGACGGGATTTCAATTCTGGGTGGAATTGTACGCCCACGAACCAAGGATGATCTGCTACTTCAACGCATTCTACTAGACGATTATCAGGAGATGTACCGGAGATAATCAAGCCTGCATCTGTCAATTGTTGACGGTATGCATTATTGAATTCCCAACGATGACGATGGCGTTCATAGATTAAGTCTTCACCGTATGCTTCATGTACTTTTGTACCAGGTACTGTTTTACATGGATATACGCCAAGACGCATAGTACCGCCTTTTTCATCTACATCTACTTGGTCGTCCATTAAGTCGATCACAGGGAATTGACAGCTTTCATCAAATTCTGTGGAAGTAGCGCCATTCATATCCAATACAGAACGAGCAAATTCCATCACAGATGTTTGCATACCTAAGCAAATGCCAAGGAACGGAACTTTATGCTCACGAGCATATTGGATGGTAGAAATTTTACCTTCTACGCCACGGCAACCGAAACCACCTGGCACCAAAATGCCGTCCACATCTTTGTACACTTCCGCTAAATCAGTACCTTCTGCTTCTACCGCTTCAGAGTCAACCCATTTAATGTTTACTTTTGTATCTTCTACGATCCCTGCATGGCCCAATGCTTCTGCTACAGAAATGTATGCGTCATGCAATGCTACGTATTTACCCACAAGAGCAATCGTAATCTCTTTCTTAGGGTTCAAGATTTTATGAACCATTTCTTTCCATTCTGTCATGTCTGCAGGACGATCTTCTAGGTTCAATTTACGCACTACAATGCTATCTAATCCTTCGTCTTGCATCATCAATGGTACTTCATAAATGGTGCTGCAAGTACGGTTTTCTACAATAGCATCTGGGTCTACGTCACAGAATAATGCCAATTTATCTTTCATGTCACGAGAAATTTCTTTTTCCGTACGGCATACGATGATATCCGGTTGAATACCGATGCCACGAAGTTCTTTCACACTATGTTGTGTTGGTTTTGTTTTCAACTCCCCAGCTGCGCTGATATATGGCACCAATGTTACGTGAATATATAACACATCATCACGGTTGACTTCTTTTTTCACTTGGCGGATGGCTTCTAGGAATGGTAAGCTTTCAATATCACCTACAGTACCGCCGATTTCTGTGATCACCACGTCTGCATTATCTTCTTTACCAACGCGGAATACAGCATTTTTAATTTCATTCGTAATATGAGGGATAACTTGCACAGTAGAGCCAAGATATTCACCTTTACGCTCTTTATTGATCACAGACCAATACACTTTACCAGCCGTGATATTGGATGTTTTACCTAAGTTAATGTCGATGAAACGTTCATAGTGACCTAAATCTAAGTCAGTTTCTGCACCGTCGTCAGTAACGAACACTTCACCATGTTGATAGGGACTCATTGTCCCTGGGTCAATATTGATATATGGGTCAAATTTTTGAATTGTCACCTTATATCCACGGTTTTTCAACAAACGTCCCAAGGATGCTGCAGTAATGCCTTTACCTAATGATGATACGACGCCACCTGTTACGAAAATATACTTTGTTGACATGATGCCTCCCTAATAATTATATGCTTCTGATTACATTTTTTCAGGAGCGGAAATACCTAAGATACCAAGACCATGTTGTAATACATGCGCAGTTGCTGTAATCAAGCCTAATCGAGCTTGTTGCAATTCTGGGTCAACGCCCATGATACGGCCTTGTTTATAGAAGGAATGGAATAAACTTGCTAGATCGTACAAGTATTTAGCTATACGATGTGGGGCTTTATTATTAGCAGATAACTGAATTTCTTCTGGGTAGGCTGCTAATTTTTTAATCAATTCCACTTCTTGTTCACTTTGCAATGCTGTGAAAGATGTATTCGCCCAATCGCCATACGCAATACCCGCCTCTTTGACTTGTCCAAAAATACTGTGAATACGAGCATGCGCATATTGGATGTAGTACACTGGATTGTCATTGGATTTAGAAGATGCCAAGTTGATGTCGAAGTCCAATTGGCTATCTAAGGAACGCATCAAGAAGAAGTATCTTGCTGCATCTACTCCTACATCTTCGATTAACTCATCTAAAGTAATGGTTTCACCAGTACGTTTAGACATTTTTACAAGTTCTCCATCACGGTATAAAAATACCATTTGTAATAATAGAACTTCTAATTTATCTGGATTGAATCCAAGAGCTTCCATAGCTGCTTTCACACGGGCAATATAACCATGATGGTCAGCACCCCAAATGTTAATTAATTGTTTATAACCACGTTCGTATTTATCTTTGTGGTACGCAATATCTGCGGCTAAGTATGTTGGCTCTCCATTGTCACGGATAACTACACGGTCTTTGTCATCTCCATATTGCATAGATGCCAACCAGTAAGCGCCATCTTTTTCATACATTCCGCCAGATTCTAATAGCTGATTCACCAACGTACGAATTTCACCACTTTTATGCAAACTACGTTCACTGAACCAACGATCAAAGCCAACACGGAAATTACGCAATGTTTTACGTAATCCATTTAATTTTTCTGTTAAAGCAAATTCTTTAAAGAATGGAACACGCTCCTCTTCTGGAAGCACTGCAAAGAAATCACCTCTCCAGTTAATCAATTCTTGCGCTGTATCGATAACATCTTGACCACGATAGCCAGACTCAGGGAACTCATGTTTCATATCTAATAATTCTAAATAACGAGCATTCACAGAGGCCGCTAAGTTGTCGATTTGTTTACCTGCATCATTAATGTAATATTCAGCAAACACATTATATCCAGCTGCACGCATCAAATTTACCAAAGCACTACCATAGGCAGCACCACGACCATGGCCTACATGTAATAAACCTGTTGGGTTGGCGCTCACATACTCGATTTGCACTGTATCTTCTTCCCGAAGTGGAGCACTACCATATGTGTCCCCTGTTATTAATATATTTTTTAAAGTATCGTAAATTACATCTGATGCTAAGAAGAAATTGATGAATCCAGCACCTGCTACTTCTGCGCGCTCTAACCAATCATAATTCATATGGGAAATGATCGTTTCCGCAATCGCTCTTGGATTGGATTTCGCTACTCGTGCAGATTGCATAGCTATGTTAGTAGAAAAATCACCGAACTCTTTCTGCGGTGGTACTTCTAATTGTGCCTCTGGATAGGTACCTTCTGGTAATTCTCCTTGTTCCAGAGCTATCTGCAAAGCATCCTTAATGGCTGCTTTCAAAACTTCTTTCATGTCCATAATGTACATCCTCCCGAATCTCTACATATAGTTGGTTGTAAAATTGCCATTCACCACCAACAGAGATATCATATCCTAAACAAATATGGCCCTTGCCATCTTTCAAATCTATGTCTAATTCATGGGTTAGCATAGCTAGTTCTACCGCCCCATATGGGGTTTCTAAGCTTGCAATGTTAGTCTTCCCCAGTTGATATTCATGGCGCATAGAAAATTCACCAGTTCGCAAGAGTACTACCGAATCCTTATAGGCTTTAATTGTCGTTTTCGTATTCCCCAAACCAGTGACTTCACTTTCATCATAAATAATATGTTTCGCCAAAGCTGTTTCGTAATACTTACCAGAGGATACTAATTCCACCACCGTATCTTCTCCATCCGCATCACGTTGCGTACTTTTTACGGACACAATGACTCGTTTCATTAGCATTCCTCCTCTCGTATTCACGCACTATCTGTATCATTTCATTATATCACAACTTGCCGCAATGAGGGCATCTTTTTGGGACCGTTCCATGCGCTTCACTTGCTGTTCCATAGATTGAGCGTCTTGCTTTCTACTGAAAGCTGTACTCCACACCAAAGTGACCGGTCTACGACCTCGTGTATACTTGGCTCCCCCTTTAATTTCACCATTATGGGCTCGTATGCGTTTCTCTAAGTCCGTAGTCCATCCAGTATAAAGAGATCCATCTGCACAACGTACCATATAGGTATAAAACTTTTCTTCCATCTTATTCACCAGCTGGAATTGGTGCTAAGTCAACAGATTGAATCACCACTGGTTCTTTCGGCGCATCCCGCTTATCTCGTGGTACACGACTGATGGCTTCTACCACATCCATACCCTGTACAACCACGCCGAAGATGGTGTGTTTATTATCTAACCAAGGTGTTGGCGCCACAGTAATAAAGAACTGCGCATTCCCCGTATTAGGACCTGCATTGGCCATCGCCAAGATACCCATTTTATTAAAGTGTAAATCATTGCTCACTTCATCAGGAATCGTATACCCAGGGCCACCCTTTTTATTATCTCCACCTTGGATCATAAAGCCATCGATAACACGGTGAAAGGTTAAATTATTGTAGTATCCTTGTTCAATTAAACTTTTAAAGTTTTTCACAGTGATAGGTGCCTTGCTACCATACAGACGCACTTTGATATCACCTTTATTCGTATGAATCGTAGCATATTCATCAGCAATTGGTGTGGCATCAAAGCTAGGCATCTTTGCTTCTACTTTCACGTCTTTCCCTACTTCAGATTTTGCTTGCTGAGCTGCATCAGTACCACAAGCAGCTGTTACTACTAATGTTGCTCCTAATAATGCACTCAGTAAGATACGTTGTATATTCATTCATTGTCTCCATTTCTAAAATAAAAACCACCGTTAGATGAAACCTCTAACGGCGGTCTTTACTTATTGTATCATACTTGACGCAGATGTGCAAAAAGAATCTACCCTATCTCGCTAAGACTTGACGAATATAATAGCCTCGTTCTCGCAAGGAACCATTCAAATAAACAATTTCATTCGATTTCACACGAATCAAGTATAATGGATCATCACGGTCTAATAATTTTTCCATACCAATTTCTGTTAGCACCTTAGCATATTCTTCATCATCAGGACCTAGCACAGTGGCTACCCCTTGAATCTGAACACTCTTCGCTGTACCTGGCCCCTTATAAGGATCAAACACTGTAAGAGATACATTTTTATCTTCTTCTAAATGAAAGAACTTCTCGCCACCTTCAGAGAAGATATCAATGTATCCACCATGCACAGTATATGATAATGGCGTGCAACGTACACCCGTTTCACTATGCGTCGCCAAAGCACACGTATGATGGGCTTTCAAAAAATCAACAATCTCAACATGCAATTCACGTGGGTCCATCTTTCTTGCAGCTGTATCCTTCTCTTTCCAAAAAGAAGCTGCTACTTTATAATCCATCAATTCTCCTTTCAACCCCTGCACGAACTTACCTCATTCTATTATAGCACTAACAGCCATGTCCATTTCAAGTGCTCAAGGAATAATTTTGAAAGTTATTATTAAAAAGATACAACTCTACAACAAAAGAACTAACACAACTCCAAAGAAAATCAAGTAACACGCAAATTCACAGATGATACCGTCACAATCTGTCCCCTCAAGGAACGCAATTAGACGTAGCAGCCTTGTGGCGTTCCTTTATCATCATAATCACACAAACGTAAGAAGACCGCAACATACCCCTGAACAAACATAACCACTGTATAGTTTGAGAAGGGGTGTGTTGCGGTCTTCTATTTACTAGTAAACGCGCGCCACAGGCTGCATAGCAAAACAAGAGACGACTTAGTCACGATCATATTTCACGCGATAAATCTCACCTGTAGCTGCATCAATTTTTACATCTACTTCTTCGTATCCACGGAAGCCTTCAATTTCATAATGAGGGCGACCATAATCCACATCAAAATCAACATCTTTAATTTGATAATCTGGATATTGCGCTTTAAAAATTTCTACCGCACGATCATAGCTGATCGCTGCTTGCGCTTGTACTGGTGTATATTTACTGAAAGCCGCTTGTGCTGGCACTGCAGCCACAAATAAACCTGCACCTACCACAGCTGCCAACGCCACTTGTTTCATTACTTTATTCATAATACTTTCTCCTCAATACACGAAACTTATCTTTTATATCGATATATCTCTATATCCTGCAATAATAGTATATCTTAGCATTAACAAAATCGTCAACCATAACCACAGCCTATGTTATGCTAAAATTGCATGGATAGAAACTATAACAAAACAAACAACCTTTTCTTCTCCCAAAGAACCGCAGTTAGGCGTAGTAGCCTTGTGGCGCCCCTTACTAACTAAATAACACAAACACAAGAAGAGCACGGTGTACCTCCGAACAAACATTATGAAATATCGTTTGAGAGGAGGTATACCGTGCTCTTTATTTGCTTTATACAGTATTGTTTGAACGTGACAATCATCAACAGAGAAGCATCGTGCTTTTCCCTTATGCTAGTTACGAGCGCCACAGGCTACATAGCCAAGCAAGAGACGATTGTAATATACCTATAAACTATGTTATACTAAAAGCAAGAAAAGAAGAGCCGTCAACGTGCAGCTAGCGTTAGGCTCATCTCTAGAGTTTAAAAATTAGAAACGGCCTAACGTGTCAAGGTGTAGTAGACCTTATACGTTAGGCTTTTTCATTGTCTACTTAAGTAGATCAATGAGCTGAATTGCTAAACTAGCAATAGAAATAATCAATGAGATTTTTTCATATTTAGTCATAGCAACCACCTCCTCCCATACTAGGAAGAGATGAGCCCAACAACACGTTGTCGGCTCTTACACTTTTATTATACTACAAAACTTCTCATATCGTTAATATTTCTCAAAAAAAATACACCTTCTTCTCCAAAGAACCGCAGTTAGGCGTAGTAGCCTTGTGGCGTTCCTCACTACCTAAATAAAACAAATGCAAGAAGAGCACGGTGTGCCCCCGAACAAACATTATGAAATACCGTTTGAGAGGGGGTATACCGTGCTCTTCTCTTTATCATATTTAGTTAAGAACGCCAAAGGCTACATAGCGTCACAAGGGTCGCCCCTAGCATAACCAAAAACGCCACATAATCAACGCCCTGTAAACTTACTTTTCGCATAAATGTATGTTGCTGATTGCCAAAGCCTCGAAGTTCTAAAGACAACGCCATTGTCTCAGATCGACTTAATGATTTCAGCATCAATGGTTGAATCACAGTCATGTAAGATTTTATCTTTGTCAGCCAATTGCCTTCTAAAGACATGCCACGGCAAGCCTGTGCTTCTTGTACCGCTTTACTTTCACGTAAAAAGTCTGGTACAAAACGTAAAGCCGCTGTAAACATAAATGCATAGGCATAGGGGATGCGACATTGTTGCACAAGAGCCACTGTTAAATCTTGTGTTTTTGTTGTCACGATGAGCATCATAAAGATGGTCGTCATCGTCAACATGCGCAAAGCCGTTACAATAGCAGAATCCACAGACCAGCTACCCAAATACTGTACGATACCTAAGAATGCAGAAAATCCAATTAAAGCCAATAAAGGTTTCCATTGACGGAACAAGATACCACCAAGTAGCATTAACAGCAATTCTACCCCAAATAATGCTAACAATAGCTCCGGAGTTTTCATAGCAATGGCTAAGATGGACACGAAAATAGTAGCCCAAATTTTTGTTAATGGTACAAATTTCATTAGTCTCCTCCTAACCTTTCACATACTCTGCATAGCGCAGTTCAAACTCTTTCATAGACTTACAATACCCTAAGGCTGGTACCGTTTCACTGAGTACCACACTTGGTGGTTTTGTCAAACCAAGTTCCAACAGATCATCACGGTTCGTAAATAATTCTTCTGGGGATCCATCAAAAGCTTTCGTGCCGTATCCCATAATGATCACTCGTGTAGAATATTCTGCCATAATTTCCATATCATGAGTAATTAATAATATGGTCAACCCTTGAGCTTGTAATTCTTGCAATAATACCAAAAGTTCCTTTGTTTCCGTTCCATCTTGACCGCTCGTCGGCTCATCAAGAATTAACAATTTCGATTGCATTGCCAAGGCAGAGGCGATGGCTACCCGTTGCTTTTCTCCACGGCGCAGGCCTAACGGATAGGATTCTGCTAAATGAGAAATGCCTACTCGTTCCAACGCATCTTTCACAATACTACGAACTGTTTCTTTATCATATCCCAACTGTTCAGGCCCAAATGCCACTTCTTCTGCCACGGTTTGGCGGAACATTTGACGATCTGGTTGTTGAAATACATAGCCAATAAAACGCCCTCTTTCAGAGGTAGGCATATGTGTAATATCTCGGCCATCATAGGAAATCTTGCCTTCTACGGGTGTTTCTAAACCGACTAATAAACGGGTCACCGTAGTTTTTCCACAACCATTACGACCACCTAATGTAATGAACTCACCACTGCCAATAGTGAAAGTCACATCTTTCATAATGTCTTGCCCTGGCACATAGGAAAAGCGCAAATTTTCAACTTGTAACATATTAGCGTTCTCCTTTCAACAGACTAGACTGAGCAGATTCCAAGGACAACCATGGTGTATCTAAGGCGATCCCTTTCGCTGCTAATGATTTATACGTCACAAACAAGGATGGTAATGCATCTACATAGGTATTTGTATCATACATATAAGACAACACATTTTCTACGGAACTATCGATTTTTAGCTCCCCACCATCGACCAATACCATACGATTTGCGTACGGCAATACAGCATGTAAATCGTGGTCGATAACAACCACAGTAATACCATGGTCACGATTCAAGGAACCTACTAAGCGATACAACTCTTCTGTTCCTTCTGGATCCAAGGAACTCGTCGGTTCATCTAAGACTAAGATAGATGGGTTGACAGCAAGTACAGAGGCAATCGCTAAGCGCTGGCGTTGACCACCAGACAAGCTATATACATTACGGTCTTCTAAGCCCGTCAATCCCACTTGATCCAATACGATAGCAGTACGCTCTTCGATAGCTTCCGCCGTATAGCCTCGATTTTCTAGGGCAAAGGCTACTTCTTCTGCTACCGTCATTGTTACTAATTGTGTATCATAATCAGCTAAGACAATACCGATATCATCGGCTACATCTGGTATTTCTAATTGTGTCACCGCTTTACCATTGATGAATACCATACCTTCCATAGTACCACCATAAAACTTAGGCACCGCCCCTGCCATGGCCATACAGATGGTAGATTTACCACAACCTGCTGGTCCTGTGATGACAAGAAAGTCTCCTTCGTTCACAACTAAGTTGATGTCTTTCACGGCATACTTCGTTTGATTTCCATAACGATAACTCATATGATCGATGACAATAGGAGCTTTCACGGATGGTACAATGTGTAAATCACTGTGATCACTGCTGTCCGTCAATTGTTGTCCTTTCACAGTTTGGCGAGCCAACAATTTTTGCGCCGGAATGTACAAGAATGGTGCCACTACGGCATTACAGAGGGCCACCATCAACACCAATGGCCACATGGCATTCCAATACACATTGCTAGGCAAACCTAACACGAGATACAAGCAAGTAATGAAAGCGCCACCAGACGCCACAGTACTGATGAAAGCGCTCAATATAGGCATCAAATTTAACTTACCAATTTTTAGATTAGAAATGTAATGCACTAATACGGCACATGTGAAAGCCCCTAAAGGCTCACTGATCAAGTTGCCATATGGCAATGCCGATTTCGATGTAAATACATTGATCAAGGCGGCTACCAAGCCGATGCCCAAACTTTGTCTAAGGGTCGGACGCGTTAAGTTGATAGCTACACAATAGGTCGCTATGGTCCAGTTCGGCGTCACTCCCGCCACACTTGGGGATACTGCATGCAGAATCGTTCCCAAAGCTAGCATGATGGTACTTACCGTTATCCAACGAAACTGACCACCCTGCACATGGGTATAACTCAGTTTCGACACATCTTTGATTTCTTTCATTCGTTCCTCCCTATCTTCTTCTATATCACTTGTATCGTATATTCTAAAATACAATTATACTATTTTTTTACGATTCATGCTATCACTAACCCCAATATTTACATTCACTCCCTGTAAGGATTCTTACGATGCACCCTATCACTAATGCAATTTTTATGTAGATGCGCTTGGTTGATATACACCTACTTTTCCATACATCAAGCAAACATGACGCCACGCATATACTAATCAGTTACACTGATTGTATTTCTATTATCCTTCTACTATATCTAATAATGTCCTACAGTATTTTAAATCTCTATGTACTACTCACGCTACAACAACCCATACAACACAAAAAACCGCAACACTTTCTCCACTAAGAAACTGTTGCGGTCTTTGCCACTTTATAGGCAATAGCCATTTATCCACGGCTAGCTGCCAATAATTGTTGTGTATACGGGTGCGTTGCTAATCCCAAATCTTTTGATGCCAAGGTTTCAACAATAGTTCCCTCTTTCATGACAATAATGCGATCTGTGAGAGCCTGCAACACTCCTAGGTCATGGCTGACGAACACATAGGTAAATGGTTGCTCTTCATAAACGCTTTGAATCAGTTCGATAACCCGCGCTTGATTGCACACATCGAGGGCGCTCGTCGGTTCGTCAAACAAGACCAGCTCAGCACCGACTGCCATCATTCGGGCTAAGGCCAATCGCTGTAACTGACCTCCGCTCAATTCATGGCGGTATTTCTGCCACACCAATAGATCCAATCCCACTTTTGAAAGCCACCATTCACAGCGCTCTTTTGCCTCTTGTTTTGTGCCTATACCAAAGTTCACGCAAGGCTCTAACATAAATTCACCTAATGCCATGCGAGGGCTAATACTGTGAAAGGAACTTTGAAACATTATCTGCAAAGAACGATAAAGCTCTGTTTCATGTCCTTTCCACTCTGCCACCGACCGACCAAAGAGAGTTAACTCCCCCTTAGTAGGTGCTTCTTGCAAGGACAATAGTCGTAGTAACGTACTTTTACCACAGCCACTACCTCCTGCAATACCGATTCGCTCCTGTACACCAACGCTAAGGCTCATATCGTGTAAAGCTGTGACCGTTTCCGATTTACCCGTGTACACTTTGCTGATTCCCTTTGCTTCCAGTATCATACTTTCACCTCCTGCAAGGACTGTAAAAGTAGTTTCGTATATTCATGTTGCGGATTCGATAAAACCTCTTCGGTCTTACCGATTTCCACTAACACACCTTCATGCATAATGCCTACGCGATTCGCCAATCTACGGGCTATCTGAATATTGTGCGTAATAAACAGCAACGTATTCTGCAATCGCTGTTGCACCTCTTCTAGGACTTTCACAATATCCTGTTGCACCAATACATCAAGAGCGCTAGTCGGTTCATCTGCAATAAGTAGTTGTGGATGTATGAGTAAACTCATAACGATGGCCACACGCTGTTGCATGCCCCCACTCAGTTGAAATGGATAGGACTCAAGCAATGCCTTTCCTCGTGGTAAGGAAACAGCCTCTAGCAGGTTCAAAATATCGCCTTCATCATAGGCCTTTCCATGGGAGGCTAAGATTACTTTCATCTGCTCTCCAATGCGTTTGAATGGGTTTAAATAATTACCTGGATTTTGGTAAATCATGGCTATATCTACACCACGTACACCTTGCCATTCCTTAGGGCCATAAGTGAGCAAATTATCTCCCCCATAGTGGATGGCTCCCGTTAGGTCTGCCTGTTCTAACAAACCTAAGAGAGCTTTCGCTACAGTAGATTTTCCGGACCCACTTTCACCAATGATGGCAAAGGTTTCATTCTGTTTTAACGTGAAAGATACTTCTTTCACGACCTTTACTCCATCGTAAGAGACGGATAAATTGTCTACGCTTACTAAATCTGTATTAGTCAATGGTACTATCCTTTGTCATTACATAAGAATCAAATTGGGGCTAATATTTCACCCTTTACACATGCCTACCATCTTGTAAGGCATCACTAATGTAATTTAATAACACAACAGTGATAAAAATTGCTAACCCTGGATAGATCAACAGCCAAGGCGCTGTTTGCAAGAAATCTCGAGCATTCAGCAAGATAGCACCCCATTCTGGTGTAGGCGGTTGTACACCAATGCCGATCAGGGAAAAGCTTGCCACCGTAATAATCGTGTCCCCCATATGTTGAATGATGACCAACAATAGAGTCCCTCGAAGATTGGGAATCATGTAGCGACGGATAATGCGCCACAAGGAAGCCCCAGACATACGTGCTACAACCACATATTGTGCTTGTTTTTCCAAATTCACCAAATTCCGTGTAATCTTTGCGTATTCTGCCCAACGAGTTAAACACAGTGAAATGATAATATTTTCTACAGACGGCCCCAATATACCAATGCAGGCAATGGCCACGATCATGCTAGGGAACCCTAGCAACATATCAATGCAGCGCGCTCCCAATTCATCAATATACCAAGGACTCATGCTTAACAGTCCACCGATACAAATGCCAATGATACTACTAATGGCAATGATTGATATGGCTATGAACAATGAATCTTGTCCTCCCCATAATATCCGTGACAGCACATCACGCCCCAATTGGTCCGTGCCTAGTAAATGCGTTGCGCTTACATCTTGTAATCGAGCCCCTAAATTTGTTTCATTAGGATCAAAAGGAGCTAACTGAGAACCAAATAGAAAGAGTCCCATCCAAAGTATAGTCAGCAAAATGGCCCCTAAGAGCACCTTATCTTGTTTCCATATGCGTATCATGGGCGCCCTCCATATCTTCTTTCAGGGTGCAACATATACATCCATATATCCACCGATGTATTGACCACCACATAGACTAGAGAAATCCATACGATATAACTTTGAATCACAATATAATCGCGACTAATAATACCATGCACCATGAGTTGGCCCATCCCTTTGACAGAAAATACCGTTTCAATCACTGCAGAACCGCCCAACATAGCGCCAGTCGTAATCCCTAACATGGATAACAACACCAAGCGCACTTGAGGAATAATGTAATCGCGATAGATATATCGTGTCCGTATACCCATCGTTTTTGCTCCTATCACCGGCAACGATGCTTGAGCTTGCACCACTGCGTTGCGAACCCGACGAATGTATAAGCCACAAAACCAAATCGCCAAGGTAATACTCGGCAACACGTAAGCACTTAACCCCTTCGTATTTGTTACAGAAAAAATAGGAATCTTCACAGCTAGCGCATATAATAACAACAATCCTACCCAAAATGCTGGTACCGCCAATGCTAGAAAGGATACTATCCGCACCACATAATCGATCCAAGTATCTTTATAATGCGCTGCCAGCCCTCCTAAGCCTATCGATAGGATACTGCCTAAGCCAATGGAAACCGCCACCAAGGATAAGGTTCTTGGCAAAGCACTTTGCAACAAATCTACAACAGGCACATTCAGGAATATAGACTGTCCAAAATCTCCATGTAACATCTGCCATAACCAACGACCATATTGTATATACCAAGGGTCATTAAGACCTAACTCTTGCCGAATTTGTTCCACTATCGTAGGATCTGGTGTCATGCCTTGCAGATAAAATCGTGCCGATACGGGATCTACAGAAGACATTTGCATTAAGAGAAACGTTCCCAATGTGACTGCCAATAATACACCCACCATAGATGCAAATTTATATAACAATACTCGTATCATATCAACCCACCTTTCCTTCACACACTCTTTCTTAAAGTATATAGGATAGACCATCTCTTTGTAAATACAACTATTTAATTTTATTCTTAATATATGATTAAATATATAACTACAAGAGTATTTAGCAAACTATACGCCTCCAATATATATCCATTTTTATGAGAATTATTGTCTTTTAGAGGAAGATACAGTATACTATAATTATTCTTTAGTTTTTTATAAGGAGGATATATGAAAAAATGGGTTGTATTAGCAATGACACTGTTTGTTGCTATCGGATTAATTGCTGGCTGTGGTTCTGATGAATCAAGCAAAAATGGCAAGCATTTAAATCTTGGTTTATATTGGTTTGGTGAAACATTGAACCCTACACATGAATGGGATGCGTGGACATTGACACGAATCGGCGCAGGGGAAACGTTGGCAACGGTAAGTTCAGATATGAAATTTGAACCTCAGTTAGCTGATTCCTGGGAAGTGGTGGATCCTTTAACATGGAAATTCCATATTCGCGAAAACGTAAAATTCCATAATGGTTCTATGATGACGCCTACGGCGGTGAAAGCATCTATTGAACGTACAATCGCCGAAAGCAAGCGTTCCAAAGAAGCTGTAAAGATAGACTCCATTACAGTGGATGGTCAAAATTTAATTATTAAAACAACAGAACCAAATGTTGATTTACTAGCTAGTTTAACTGAGCCTGCTTTTGTCATCGTAGATGTACAAGGTACAACAGATATGGATAATACGCCAATTTTGACTGGTCCTTACAAAATTGTAAAACATACAAAAAAAGAAGAAATTCAGTTGGCGCAGTTTAAAGAATACTGGGGTGGAACACCTGCTTTAGATTCTTTAACAGTTAAAGACCTAGAAGATAATAATAAACGTGCTATGGCTCTACAGTCTAAAGATGTAGATATGATTCAAAAGGTAGATAGTGCTAATCGAAGTTTATTTGAAAAGGGTGATTATAACATCATTGAATCCGCAGGGGTTCGCACATATATGCTACAGCTGAATGTCCGTGAAGGCAATGTATTATCAAATCCAACCGTACGAGCAGCTATCGCAAATATGATCGATTATGATGCATTAGCAAAAGTAATCGGTAATGGGGCCGTTACTGGAGGTGCGCCATTCCCTCCAACAGCTAACTTAGGCTTCGACGAACTAAAAAATAAACAGCATAAAGATTTAGCTAAAGCAGATGAATTACTAAAACAAGCTGGTTACACAAAACAAGGTGCTACCTATATGAAAGATGGTAAGCCGTTACACTTAGTGTTAGCTCTTTTTGGTAAAGATAGTAGCGTTTACGAAAAACTTCAAGATGATTTAAGACAAGCTGGTGTTGAAGTCGAATTAAAACGTGTACAAGGTCCTGATGAATTACTAACTTTAGCTCCTAATGGTTTTGATATGGGAGAAACAAACTGGGTAACAATGTCCACAAATGATCCATATTGGTTCCTTAGCCTAGCTTTCAAAACTGGTGCCAAATCCAATCGTGGTGACTATTCAAATCCGAAGGTTGATGAGTTAATTAGTAAAATGACAACTACGTTTAACGAAGAAGAACGCACAGCGATTGTCAAGGATATTCAAAATGTGTTGTTAGAAGATAACGCTGGTTATTTCTTGTACTATCCAAGCGCCAATGTTGTAACAACAAAACGAGTTAAAAATGTGAAAGTATTCCCTATTGACTATTATGTGATTACAAAAGACACTACTGTAGAATAAGGGTATGCTCTATTCAGTCTCTTTCCTATAAGAACTGTATAAAGATGTAACTATAATAAAATAAAAAGAAACATAAGTGAGATGCATGATATAACTGATTTCAGATATAGCAAAGTAGCCTCACTTATGTTTCTTTTTTTATAGTTTTACTTTTCTTATCGACTAGGACATCATGAATACTATTTGCTTTACTATTTAGTCAACAGTAATATCCTTCGTCATTAAATAGTAATCAATTGGGAATGCTTGTGCATTGTGAACGCGTTTGCTTGTTACCACAGAGGATACTGGATAGTACAAGAAGTAAGCCGCATTGTCTTGAATCAAGATATTTTGGATTTCTTTCGTAATATTACGACGTTCTTCTGCATCAAAGGTGTTTGTCATTTTGTCCAACAATGCATCTACACGAGGGTTGGAGTAATCACCACGATTGGCTTTCGTGCCTGTTGCAAATAAAGCAGATAAGAAACGGAATGGGTCATTACTAGTTAAGGTAGACCAGTTATTTTCACCCATAGTTAAATTATCTGTAGCACCGCCTAATACATCATCAGCACTTTGTACACGTTTTAACTCTACTTGTACGCCAGCAGCTTTTAAGTCAGATTGTATTTTTTCATAGGCTACTGTGTCTTTACCCCATACACCCATAGTTAATTGCAATGGTTTACCATCTTTTGTATATACGTCGCCTTCTTTTGTGTAACTAGCTTGTTTTAACAATTCATCTGCTTTTGCTAAATCTTGATGCTGTTTGTTTGGCAAGCTATCAAAGCCTAAGTTAGCCGTTGGAGGGAACGGGGCACCACCAGGAATCGCACCATTACCCAATGCTTTTGCTAACCCTTCATAATCAATCATATAAGAGATTGCTGCACGAACCATAGTATTCGCTAATGGAGAACCTTCTTTCATATTGATTTGTAACATATGTGTACGAACACCAGCTACTTCTAGCAAGTTGTAGTCTTTATTTTCAAATAAGCTACGGTTAGCACCGTCTACTTTTTGGATAATATCTACTTCTTTAGATTGTAATGCCATAGCACGTTTGTTGTGGTCTTCGATGTTTTTAACTGTCAACGTATCTAAACCAGGTGTGCCACCCCAATACTCTTTATGTTGTTCAAGTTGAATTTCTTCTTGTTTTGTATGTTTCACGATTTTGTAAGGACCTGTTAAGATGGGTGCATTTTCCATATCTTTTGTGTCCGCAACATCCACGATAACAAAAGCAGGTTCTGTTAAGTCTGCCAATAAATGCGCATTTGGCTCTGTTGTTTTGAAGATCAAGTTTTGACCATCCACAGTGATACTTTCAATTTTGATGGCATCTTTAGAGCGTTTGCTATTAGCAATAGTTCTTTCAATGGATGCTTTCACCATATCTGGAGTCATGACAACACCATTATGGAATTTTACATTTTCACGGATATGGAATTTCCAAGTCAATGGATCCACATTTTCCCAAGAATCTGCCAATTGTGGTTGAAATGTCATATCTTTGTCTACTGTCGCCAATGTTTCACCGGCACCAATACGAGTCAATGTCCATGCATCCCATTCATGAGTTGGGTCCAATGTTTCCCCAAACCAAAATAAACCCAAGCCTGCATGCTTACCACTTTTACTAGTGTCTGAACCACATCCAGCTAATAAGCCTAGGGCAACAACTAACGTCATTGCTAATACTAACCAACGTTTCATAGTTCCTCCTTTTACACGTGCTTACCATCTTGTAAGGCATCACTAATGTGATAACACAATGGTGATAAAATCCACCTTTCCTATATACTCTATCTCCTAGTATATAGGGTGAGACCTCAATTTGTAAATATACCAACTATGAAATTAATGCATAACTATTCCTTTATCACAAGTGATAGAATGTTCATTTATATATGTTTACAGATATTTTATTAAATTAATAAGTAAATTTTATTCCTCTATATTGTATTAGTATGTATTTTTGATGTTATATATAACGCCAAAAAAATCCGTACCCATAACACTGGTACGGATTAAAAGTATTTTTATTTTTTGATAAATATCCTCATTACGTTTATCTCGAAGGCATGCTATGCTTTAAGTAACCTCTTTAACAAGAAAGGAGGTGATGACATGTTCGAGGTATATCAATCCTTAAACTTGGGCTCCTTTCTTCCCCCTATTTTGCAAGGTATCATAATACATGTAGTAGCATACATTTTAATCGATATCTATAAAAATAGAAAATAGAAAGAAAAAGGACGGCGGCAACCGTCCTTTTTTTGTTTGACAACATGCTCGAGTTATCAATCCTTAGTAACTAAGCCTATTATATACCATCCATGCTCAAAATACAAGGCATCCCAATTATAATCCAAAACGAGCCATAATAGTATCTACATGACGTAACAATGGTGTTGGATCAAAGCAAGCATCAATTTCTTCAGAGCTTAAGTACTTAGTAATTTCTGGATCAGATTTTAATCCTGTGGCAAAATCTTTTCCTTCTAACCAACGAGCCATAGCATGACGTTGTACCCAGCGATAGGCTTCATCACGAACAGCCCCTTTATCCACTAAGTGCGTTAAAATCGTTTGGCTAAATACAAGACCACCTGTTAAGTTCAAGTTTTTCATCATATTTTCAGGATATACCAATAATTTATCTATCGTACGTGTAGCTAGATGAATCATGTAATCCAATGTAATCGTTGCATCTGGTAAAATCACACGTTCTACAGAACTATGAGAAATATCTCGCTCATGCCATAAGGCTTGGTCTTCAAATGCCGCTTGTGCATGACCACGCAATACACGCGCTAATCCACAGATTCTTTCACAAGTAATTGGATTACGTTTGTGAGGCATCGCAGAAGAACCTTTTTGTTTCGGGCTGAAATATTCTTCCGCTTCGCGCACTTCGGTACGTTGCAAGTGACGAATTTCCAAAGCGATGCGATCTAAGGTACCACCGATAACAGCAATCATAGACAACAATTCAGCATGACGGTCACGAGATACTACTTGTGTCGCTACTTTGACAGGTTCCAAGCCCAATTTTTCACATACATATTGTTCTATAAATGGATCAATATTAGAGTACGTTCCCACAGCACCAGATAATTTACCTACCGCTACGGACTGACGAGCTTGTTCTAAACGAGCAATGTCACGATCAATCTCGGACATCCAATTCACCAATTTGATACCAAATGTAATCGGTTCTCCATGAATACCGTGCGTACGACCAATCATCGGCGTATATTTGAACTCTACTGCTCGACGAGCAAGGACATCACGAAAATTACGCAAACCTTTTAACAATAAATCACAGGCTTGTTTCATCATGTATCCTAATGCTGTATCTTTTACATCTGTGGACGTTAAGCCAAGATGAATGTATTTCGCAAACTCAGGACCTACATATTCGCCCACAGCAGTGACGAAGGAAATGATATCATGATTTGTTTCCCGTTCAATTTCACGAATCCGTTCTACTTGAAAGTCACCTTTCTCACGAATCGCTACGGCCGCTTCCTTCGGGATAATACCCAATTCTGCCTGTGCTTCAGATGCCAAAATTTCAACTAATAACATCGTATCGAACTCATTCCGTTCGCTCCAAATATGTCCCATCTCTTCACGAGTGTAGCGATTAATCATTCCTTAACTCCTTTATCTAATCCATTTCCTTATGGAACTATGTTTACTATACATTATGAAAGTCATACCTCTTAGGGCATTCTATATTACCTTATCATTATACAAAAATCAGGGGCAACTGTCAGCTATTAGTTAACAGTTCAATTTCTCGTATTACGCACACCTGCTGGAATCGCTCCTACCAAGCAGATCACTCCAAATACAACTAGTGCTACAGTGCTGTTATACTCCATCATTTCTAGTGCCGTTCTTCCTTCTATTGTATAAGCAAGGATGACACCAATCAGTGCTATACTCATGGTTTGCCCCAAGAGACGTACTGTGGAAATCGTAGAAGAGGCAAATCCAATATATGTTTTCGGTACAGAACTCATAATTAGATTATTGTTCGGTGGCGCAAAGCAACTCACTCCGATACCTACAATAGCCAAGCTTACCATGATGATTACCATACTTTCAGTGAAAGTACCATAGGCCATGCTAAGTAATCCTAAGCCGATGAGCACCATCCCCCATCTAGCAAATTGAGATGGATTGTATCGATCAGATAAAGCACCCATGCGAGGCGCTAAAAATACCATAATTCCAGTTTGTATGCACAAAATCAATCCGGTCATACGAGAATCAAAGCCCATTATCATTTGTAAAAATAAGGACAATACAAATCCTACTCCAAAAGTGGCGCTAAAGTTCATCATGGCAGCCACACTAGACATGGTAAACCCTAAATTCGACACAAATATCTTAACTGGAATGAGTGGATCCTTACTGTGCCATTCTACATATCCTAACACACTCAATGCCACCATTCCTGCTACAAAAGCATAGACACTCCACCAAAAGCGAACCCATTCGGTAATACCAACCATCACTGCGCTGATACCCAAGGCGTATAAAAGTAAGCTTTTCATAGAAATAGTACTATCCGGGGTGTGCACCCATTCTTTATGCAACGAACGAAAGGCCATCACATTTGCCACAATACCTAGTAAGGTAGTAAACACAAAAATACTGCGCCAACCATAATAGTAATTTAGGAAACCACCTAACGCAGGTCCTAAGGATAATCCTAAATAGACCATTCCGCCAATCATACCGAATGCATATCCTCGTCGTTCCACTGGTACAGATAAGGTTAAAATAGACATGGACGTAGTATATACAATCCCCAAAGCAATTCCTTGCAAGGCTCGATACACCGTCAACATCTCTACAGATCCAACAAAGCACATAAGCCCTGATATCATCGTAAATACAATACTACCCATATAAAACAACTTGCGTTTTCCATAGATATCCGCTAACTTACCAGCTGGAATCACCGCCACTGTACAACATAGCAAAAAGGCTTCTACCACCCATGCCATATCATTGGTAGTGGCTCCAAACTCTTGCATCATATCTGGAAAGGACATCGTAAGAGAACTCGATGCAAACGGATTCAAAAACGCCGCCAGCATCATTGTATATAAAACAGCTTTCATACAAATATCACTCCTTGTTTCAATATACTCTCATTATAGCAATACAAATGAGATTTTGAAAGCGACACCCCCACAGTTGCAGCTGTGGGGTTTCTATATTTAAAGTGACAAATCTCTCTAAGTATGATATAATCCAATTGACAACAAGTTGACTAGTTCCATGGGAACAACAAACCCCCACAGCGCCTACTGTGGGGGTTCTGCTTTTTAAAGAGAGCTACCTCTAGATTGGGTTAGTTACCTTTTAAACCGTCTGTCTAACCACTTGCAGAAATAATGACTGATCGTTCCTGCCACAACAGAGATTAACAAGTTGACTAGGATCTCCATGAATCCACCCCCTTCCTGTCACCAGTATTGGGGAGGTAACATCTACAGTATAGCAAAAATCCACAAATTATAAAATAAGTACCGCAAGCAAACCATATAATCACAAAAAACCAAACGACTTATAAAAACTTTAGCACAGGTTATCTTTTAGAGTACCTACATGTTTCTGTCTAATGTTTACCACCAAGAAAAGCCGTAGTGCTTACTGAAAACTTTAGCGTAGGTCAGTTTTCAGAAGCGCTGCGGCTTTTCCTCCCCCCTCGAGTCCCCCCAATAGAAACAACATATCTCATTAGACACTATGATAATGCAAAAGAAAATCCGCATTGCTTACTAAAAACTTTCCCGTAGGGCGGTTTTTAGAAGTAATGCGGATTTTCGCGTTTCCTATATCCTCAAATGAGATATGTTGTTTCTATTAAAATGTTATTTAAACTCGTTGCAAAGAGATGCAAACATCTCTGCATCCGGTTTTACCACGTCATGCACTAATGCACGAGCATGTGGTCCACCATTTGCTGCATACAACGCTTGTTCAAAGGATGGTTTTGTTGTATCTTGATAAATCAAGCCTGTGACAAGACCATTTGTTTCGCCTAACATAGCAAATGCTTCTGCACGGTTTGTTGGATCATAACCTTCTGGCAAGTTTACTAGATTATCTTTAAAGTAATCATAGCCATTTTGTTTATTGTACGTTACACAAGGGCTGAATACGTTAATGAAAGAGAATCCTTCATGTTGCATACCTTGTTTAATTAAATCCACTAATTGTGCACGGTTTACCATGTAGCTTTGTGCTACGAAAGTAGCACCAGAAGCGATGGCTGTTTCACAGATTGGCAATGGACTTTCAAAAGAACCATGAGGAGATGTTTTTGTCACAAATCCCACATCAGAACGAGGAGATGTTTGGCCTTTTGTCAAACCATATACATGGTTATCCATAACAACATAGGTAATATTTACGTTACGTTTGAAAGCATGGATCGTATGGCCCATACCGATCGCGAAGGCATCACCGTCACCACCGCAAACCACAACGTTCATATCTTCATTCGCTAATTTCACACCTTGTGCATACGGAAGTGCACGACCATGTGTAGTATGCGCACCATAGGCATAGAAGTAACCACCGATACGGCTAGAACAACCGATACCAGAGATAACAGCCAACTTTTCAGGCGCAATATCAAGAGCAGCTACTGCATCAGCGATGGCTGCTTGTACCCCATAATGACCACAACCTGGGCACCAGTTAGGGCGGATATCATTTCTATATTCATTTGCTGTTGCCATTATAAAACCTCCTTAATTGCCGCTTTTACATAAGATGTTGTAAATGGATTACCATCGTATTTTAAGCAACTAGAAAGTTTTTCTTTATTCGGCATATTGATGCGGAATAAGTTAGTTAATTGACCTGTCGCATTTTGCTCACAAATCACAACTTTTTTAGCACTGTTATAGAATGGTAGCAATTGTTCTTTCGGGAACGGTTTAATCAAACGAAGTTGTAAATGGTTCACTTTGTGGCCTTCTGCCTCTAATTCTACCACTGCTTCTTCGATAGCACCACGGCTAGAGTTAATACCGATCACAAGAACATCTGCTTCCTCATGTTTTGCATTGTTCAAGAATGGTTCATATACATCTGCTACTGTAGATAATTTGCGGAAACGTTTGTCTGTTTGTGCCACGTGCATAGAAGGTGCTTCTGCTGGTTTACCTTCTTCGTTATGCTCAAGGCCTGTAGACAAGAATAGACCATTTTTCATACCTGGAATCGTACGAGGAGAAATACCGCTTTCAGTCAATTCAAAACGTTTGAAATATTTAGGATTTTCCAATGCAGGTAAATCTTCTTCTTTCATCAAATTACCACGTTCAATACCAACACGGTTCAAATCAAATGTTGGTACAGATTGTTTATTCAAGCCTTGTTGTAAATCAGGCATAAAAATAACTGGACATTGGTATTGTTCCGCCAAGTTGAAAGCATGTTGAATTTCATAGAAACATTCTTCAATACTTGTTGGAGCAATGACGATATTGGAATAATCGCCATGCGCATTGTAGCAAGCTGCATCAATATCGGACGTTTCTACTTTTGTCGCCATACCTGTGGATGGGCCAGAACGTTGTACATCGATGATCAGCATTGGCAATTCAGCCATAGATGCCATAGATAAAGATTCCGCCATCAAGCTTAAACCAGGGCCAGATGTACATGTAAAGCCACGAACACCTGCGTATACACCACCCATAGCCATCATACATGCAGCAATCTCATCTTCTGTTTGTACCACAGTAGCACCGATTTTGTCCATTTTCTTAATCATGTATTCCATAACTTCAGAAGCTGGAGTAATTGGGTAAGATGCCATAAAACGGGAGCCCGCTGCAATCGCACCCAATGCTAACGCTTCATTACCAAGCAAGAACATTTGATCTTTTGGTGTTGGTTTATCCAATGTATCTACTTCTACATCACCCAATTGGTCTTTTACCAATTGATAACCCAATTGGAATGCTTGTAAGTTTTTGTTAATAATATCTTCAGATTTTTTCGCAAAGCGAGCTTTGATTGCTGTTAAGAACAATTCTGTTTCAAAGCCCAATAGCGCAACGGACATACCTAGTGCCACGATATTACGCATCAACAAGGATCCTTGTTGTAATGCTGTTTCAGAAATTGGTAATGCTAAGCATGTTACGCCAGTGCCTGTGAAAGCTTCAAAATTAGGATTTACTTTGCTATCGCAAATGATAAAGCCACCTTCACGCACTTCTTTACCGTGCATATCTACAGTTTCTTGGTCAAGTGCTACCAAGAAATCGATATGCTCACCGACTGTCATAATTTGTTCTAATGCGATACGTAATGCAAATGTTGTGTGACCACCTTTGATACGAGATGCAAACAAACGTTGGCTGTACAAGGAATAACCTTCTTTGGCAAGAATAGTAGCTAAAATTTCGCCACAACTTTCAATACCTTCACCTTGCTGACCGCCCATTTTCCAGATAAAATCTTTACGTTTTTGCAAGAGATTCACCCTCCTTAGGATTGTAATATAGGACCACAGAAAGACTGTATTTATTCAGTGTTTTCGATACACATCAATCTCTCAAAGTTCACCTCTAATAATAGCATTTTTACAACGTTTCATCAATCACATTCCCTATATTTATAAAGCAATATTGCCACTTTCATGGACTCTTAATCTATCTATTCCCTAACGTTATGACACGCACGGTATCTATAGGCATGCCCTATAAGCTAAAAAATACAAAAACCTCGGCCAAGAGAATAAAGCCGAGGTCTTTGTATTTGAGAAAAAAGAGAGAGAACATTTGAAATAGCTTCAAATGTTTTGTTGGGGCAATGGGGGGCGCCCCTTCGGTAAAAGTAGGGTCTTTTACCTGGGAAGGTATAAGATGAACCCTTCCCTATTGTAAGTTAGGTAGATAAAGAGAGAGATCTTTATCTAGCAAAGGTAGTGTGAACCCTTTGCTTGAGTTATTATAGCAAATGATTGTGTAAAAGTAAACACATGATTTTATAAATTCCTAGCCTTTTTATATATTTTTTATATATAACGTTAGAAACTATTAGTATTACAACCTATGAATACTTTCACCGCCAAAATATTACTTTTCTTTCTGCTTCGCCAATAACTCTGCATGAGCCTTTTTAAATACAAACGCATTGCGCACATGACCTCGCATCCGCTCTTCTGCCAGTTCGCCGTTGCGGTCATGAATGGCTTCCATAATTTGCTGATGTTCTAAATCACAAGAAATCGTCCTCGTTTTATCTGACGTACTAATGTACATATCACGATTCACCATTTCTCTAAAATCCGCTAAATAATCCGCCACACGATCATTACCAGAAAATTCTGCAATCAATGTATGAAAGCGGCTATTAATGGCAACCCGTTCTTCAGGATTTTCCGTATGGATACCCGCATCGCACACCTCTTGTAGTTCTACTAGTTGCTCCTCTGTACAGCGCTCTGCGCAAAGTCTAGCCCCTAAGCCTTCCATCACTTCACGACATTGGTACATAGCTACAATCTCCTCTGGAGAGTACCCTTTTACGGTAACACCTTTCCAAGGTTTAATGACCACAAGATTATCTTTCGCCAGTTTACGAAATGCTTCACGAACCGGAGTAGCACTCACATTTAATTGTTCTGCAATACGCACTTCACTTAACTTCATTTTTGGTTTCAAAGAACCCGTCAAAATAGCTTGCTTTAATGACATATATACTTGTTCACTCAACGGCAATCGCCCAATTGAGTCAATACTATGCAAACGATACTCTTCTGTCTTATCCATCGAATCCCCCTCCAGGATGTTACTGTTCTATACTTGTACCTAGTCTTGGCATACGTAACATATTTCTTTCATTATACGTGAAATAGCTCCTAAAAATCAATGAAATCTAATGCCCCTGTGATATAATAGTAATAACTAAATGTATCTGTGTATAGAATAGGAATCAACCATGAGTCGTTGTCTAATTATTATAAACCCTGTATCAGGCGGTGGTCGGGCTCGCCGATACGTAATGGAACTGCAATGGCAACTAAGCGCACTCTTTGATCGCTTAGAAGTAAAATTCACCCGACAAGCCGGCGATGCCACCCGCTTCGCCATCGAAGCCTCCGACGAAGGATTTGATGCCATCTTTTGCATGGGCGGTGATGGTACCATCAACGAAACCGTTAACGGCATTGTGAAAGCTGGCTGTCGTGCCAAATTCGGTTTTATCCCTCTTGGCACGGTCAACGATATGAGTCGCGCTTTAGGTATCCCTTTACAACCTTTAGAGGCTATTCACGGTTTAAAACATAGCACCATCCGCCATGTCGATGTAGGCCGTTGTAATGATGCGTTCTTCTGCAACAACATTGCTATCGGAGTCATTCCCGAAGTCGTTGCCTCCGTCACTCCAAAAGAAAAACAATTATTAGGACCTTTAGCCTACTTTGCCAAAGGTGGACAAGCTTTATTTACGACAAAAGATTATAAATTCCGCATCACTACCGAAGAAGGAACCCAAGAATTTATGTCCCCATTGGTTATCGCCTTGTTAACCAATGTAGTATCTAGCTTTGAGCATTTTATGCCTACCGCTTCCGTCGATGATGGGTACATGCGCATTATCATTTTTAAAGAATACTTCATCATGAACCTATTCTTTATTTTGCCACTCATTCTAAGTGGTTCTATTTATAATTCAAAATATGTAACCATACTGAAAGTCAAACAAGCACGCATCGAAGTATGCGACACCATGGAGGCCTCCACCAACATGGATGGCGATATCGGCCCTGATGCGCCAGTGGACTTAGAAGTATTACCTAAGTTTTTACAGGTCTACGTACCTAGCAACCGTCGAAAAAAAACACAGGGATTATTTCACAATCCATTACAAAAATAAATCCAATAGTTTTTGAACAAGCAACAGAGGAGAGTTGAATCATCAACTCTCCCCTGTTTTTTTATTGTCTTTGAAATGTTACCGAACTACGAATCCATTCCACAGGACTATTCCGTTTGTTACCTATATCAATTTGTTGTACCATATCTCGCAATTGTGCTTCTCTCACTACAATATCTCGAATACCACCGCCTATAGTTGTGGTCTCACGAATACGCATAGCTAGCAATACATCTTCTATCGTCAATCCTTGTAGATACACATGCTGAATCCAGGTATTTCCTGTGTTGCTAAAGATGATACCTACCTGGCTATGGCGAATCTGTAAATTATACGCATTCCACTGTTCCGTTACACTGGATCCTACAGGATGTCCTGCTAACACTACAACCCCCTGTTGCATACGTTCCATCACAAGGTTATGCATCAATAGCCCTACACCATCCCAATGCAATCCATCCCCACTGTGCATACCTTTCATACGCACATCTTGGATACTCAATTGGTCAACTTGTGTAGCCTCTACCATATGAGCTGGTGCATTTCTTAACACTGTATGTTTCAGAGAAATATCTTTACCATGATGAATGACCACTAACGAAGACCGTGTGGAATTCCCTTTTTCATAACTAGCCCCTCGATGCATAGCAGCTTGTACTTCTGACTTGCTTAACAAACCAGTAGTATCAAGCGCAGCTTGTGTCACTGCATCCGTTTCAGTTCCACTTTCCTCTTGTAAAAGGTCTTCTTTCCATCCATATCCATCAATAGTACCACCACGAATGACAACACTTTCAATAGGACCTTGTTCATCGCCTTCTAATTGTAAAAGTCCTAAATACGGCGTACCTCCTGTTACCACATAATTAGGTTTCACAAAGGCCGCGCTATCATTGACCGCCATCAACACGGCATCCTTATCTAGTTCCAAGGTCATATAGCTATGTAAGAATAGTGTTCCTGTGCGGTATACACCTTTACTGAGATGTAAGATGCCCCCTGCAGGAGTATCACGTATCGCTTTTTGCAAGGCTACCGTATTATCCGTCACTCCATCCCCTACAGCACCATAGGCAGTCGCCTCTAACCGTGGTTCTCGGGGCAATGTTTTTACAGGTACTTTAGAAGAATCAGATACGGTAGAACCCGCTTCATCCACTGCTTTTACTTGCACTACATAGACTGTACCAGGATCCAATCCATTCAACTCTACCCTAGGAGTCATAGTTCCACCCTTTGTATTAGGACGAATTTCTTTCACTTTTTCTTGATTAACGTAAATATCATACCCTGCCAATCGATCATCATCCACTGGATGCCAAGCTAAGGAAATCGTCGTGCTAGTGACATCTAATTTAGGTATTTGCAATTCAAAATCGCCTGTTTCTACCGCATATTTCGTTACTGGCGTTGTATATTTCACATACATATTCCAGCCTACCCCTAGCAAAGCTAAGAGTAAACTCAATCCTACGGCCCACCATCCATACGCTCTATATCGTTTCTGTTTCATTATGTCCATCCTGTTCTCATGTATTCGCCATGGCTCGTCTATCTAGCACATGGCTTATATGTACCATTCTACATGATTTACAAAAATGGTCAATACTCAGCCGATAGTGGTAACTCGCATAATATGAGACATAGGTACAAGCACGTCTCCTACGGTCATCGTTCGATACACTATATCAATTTGTTGTAATCGTCCTTGTACCGTGTCATAGGCTCGTCCATTGTGATACACCACACTGACTAAATTCCCTATCACTAGCCCCTTACACTGTTTGTCTAACACTTCCAATTGTTCCTCTGAAAGCTCTTTACGACACTCTTTATATCGCGCTGTTTCATCCAATAACTCCTGAAATCCTTTCAAGGCTGCAAAAGGCATAAACTGTTTAGCTCGTTGTAACAATGTCATTTTTGGTCGTTTATGTTGCATTATGCCCTCCCACCAAAGTATTACGAAACTGCATCGTTCCCTCTTCTTGTAAACTACTAGCACGAAGTATGGAGTTACCGCCGAACTTTTCCTTTATGGTCAATACAGTCCGTTCCACTTGATATGCCTTTTCTTCCCTATCCTGAGACGTGGAAAACAAATCTTCCTCCCAAGGTACGGCCTCACGATTTACTAAATCATCAAATCCTACCGATAACTGCCGAATCGCTTGACGAAAGTGGGCAGTGTCTTTGTACAATTCCAGTACCGTCTGTGAAAGTACATCTAAAGAACACGTATACTTCGATAACCGTCTTGATCCACCAGTACCTTTTACCGTTCGATCTGCATACCGCACACCTAAAGAGATATATTTCGTCAGTGCTTCTTCTGCAATCAGTTCCAATACTAAAGATTCTACCATTTCCCGAAGGGGCACAAAACACTCCTCATAAGAATAATTCCGCAGTAGAATTTGCCCTCTCGACAACGAATGTTTTGCCGGTCGGTAGGCATGAATTTCTTTCATCGTGCACGTCTCACGCCCCCAAGCATGATCAATAAGTAACTCTGCATTCACACCAAATTCTTTATACCACCTATCCTCTGGCACAGTCGTGATGCCATGTAGATCTACTACGCCATACTTATGTAACCGGCTTGCTATTCCCTTTCCAATTTGCCAAATATCAGTGATGGGTTGATGATGCCATATCTTTTCTTTAAACAGCTCTTCATTAAGAACGCCAATCCCCTGTGGCTCATGCTTTGCTAACACGTCGAGAGCCACCTTAGCCAGAAACAAATTGTTTCCTAAACCAACCGTGGCGTGAATATGAGTTTGTTCTAGTACCTTCTGTTTGAATAACAACGCCAATTCACGCCATGTTTTCTTATACAATCGGCTATATGGCGTTACATCGATAAAATATTCATCAATGGAATACACATGAATATCTTCTGGTGCCACATAGTCCAGTAAGACGCCATAAATAGAGGCAGATACCTCCATATATCGTCGCATTCTAGGTTTCACTGCCATATACTCAACGTTGGAGGGAATCTCAAACAAACGGCATCGATTCTTGATACCTAATTGCTTTAGAGCCGGAGAAATAGCCAGTGTAATGGCCCCTAGCCCACGTGATGCATCTGCTACAACTAATGGCGTAGTGAAAGGATCTACCCCTAAATCTGCACATTCCACAGATGCATAAAAACTCTTCAAATCTAAGCACATATACACTGCCATACTATCCCTCCTCTATAGGAGTATGATAGCATATTTGTTCTATATTTTCAATATATATGTTCGTTATATTAAGCCTATCATACTATAGTAGTTATATATTATTTTTAAAAGATGACTATAGAATAATATCCGCTTTTGTTGATTTATTATCGCCCCCCTCTCTTTATCATCCTCAACACTTACTAAAGCAACTTTAACATTCAATAAACCAAGCATGTAACTTGGCTCATCACTATTAAAATCAACTCATTTGGGCCTATAACCCAAGAATAGATGAAAAAACAGGTTGCCCCGAAGGACAACCTGTTGTAAGTTTGTGTGATATGATTGTATTTCTGATTATAAGAAACGGTTCAAGGAAGCAGTGCTTGCCAAGTGACGATCAGTCATACCCATTTCTGCTGGAGTGCAACCCAATGCAAGACCAATTAATTGGCTCATGTGGATGATAGGCATATCACCATTCATTGGAACAGTTGCTTTTGCTTCTTTTTGGAACATATCCAATTGCATTTGGCAAAGTGGGCATGGTGTTACGACACAATCAGCACCTTCTTTTTGCGCATCTGCATTGATAGAACCAGTCATTTGCATTACAGAATCATGTGCAGGGTATACTGCATGGAAACCACAGCAATCTAATTTACGGGAGAAATCGATTGGAGTCGCACCTAATGCTGTAATCAAATCTGCCAAGCTTGTTGGGATTTGCATATCTTCAAAACCCATTTCTTCTTCTGGACGAAGGATATGGCAACCATAATATTCAGCAACGCGAAGGCCAGTCAATGGGCGAGTCACTTTTGCTTTCAAATTATCTAAACCATATTCGCGGATAAGCACCCACAAGAAATGTGTTACTTCGCTAGTACCTTTATAGTTCATACCTGCTTCGCCAAGAATGTTATTTACTTTTTGACGAGTTACTTCATGCTCATCAAGCTCTTTTTTAGCTTCACGAAGCATTAATGTACAAGTGTTACAAACTGTAAGAATATCTAACCCTTCTTTTTCAGCCAACGCGATGTTACGAGCGTTAGTGGAAAGAGTCAATAATGGATCGATATCTTGAACGTGGGATGCGCCGCAGCAAGTCCATCCGTCTAATTCTTGGATTTCGATACCTAATTTTTTCGCTACTGCAACGGTTGCTAAGTAGTCTTCTTTAGATGCGCCTTCTAATACGCAACCTGGGAAAAATCCGTATTTCATTATTTTCCAGCCTCCTCTACTGCACGACCGATTGTACGAACACCTTCAATACCATTGACTGGTTTATGAGGAACTACCAATTCGAATGGATTGATTTTGCCATGTTTCCATAAACGAAGAGCGTATAGACCTTGTTTTGCGGAATCTAATAATCCGTCTGTTTTCAAGCTCATTGTTACTTCGTTTAGGCGACCAGTTTTTAACAAGTCTTGTTTGAACGCGATAGCATGACGAGTACCTTTGTTGGACAAGCCAGCTTCTGTCGCTACACGGCGAAGGTTGGAAATATCTTTTTCTGGTTTCAAATGTTTAGGACAACGAGTGATACAGTTCATGCAATGTACACATTTCCACAAGCCATGATTGAAAGCTGGTGTAGTATGCGCCATTGGGGACACATCACGGGAATCCATTACAAAGCGGTTAGCTTTTGTATATACATATGGATCCAAGAAGTCTTCACGGTTAGCAGATAATTTGTTACATTCAGAAGCACAGCATCCGCAAAGGATACATTCTGTATTCATAACGAATTTTTTGAAGTCTGCAGCTGTTTGACGAGTACCAGTTTTAGTAGTGAATTCTGGTTTTACGAAAATCCAAGGAGCTACTTCTTTCAAGCGGCTAACTTTTGCTTCCCAGTCAACTACTAAGTCACGGATGACATCAAAGTTACCGATTGGTGCTACTGTGATTTCATCAGAACCAAAACGTTCTGTAATTTCATCGATTTTAGCTTCACAACCAAGCATTGCTTGACCGTTAACTTTCACGGAGCAAGCGCCACATACTGCGGAACGGCAAGCTGCTACGAAAGTTAATGTTGGATCTAATGTATCTTTAATTTTTTGTAAGCCCCAAAGGATAGTACGGTCTGCTTCATAATCGAAAGTATAAGACTGTACATACGCGCGGCCTTCGTTAAAGCGGTGGATATGATAAGTAATTTGTCTCATCTTAGTACTTCCTTTCTTGTGGTTCGTATTTAGTGAACACTACATCGCGTTCGGACATTTCGTATTCGCCATTTGCGCCAAGTTTCCAAATTGTATGTTTTAAATATTGGGAATCATCACGTTTAGGGAATTCTTCACGAACGTGAGCACCACGGGATTCTTTACGGTTTAACGCACCTAATGCAATAGCTTTCGCAACTGTTAACATAGATTTGATTTCTACGTAGTTAACGAATGCCATGTTGTAAGTACGGTTGGAATCACCTACGTAGCAAGTTTCATACTCTTTAGTTAAACGTTCGATTACTTCAAGAGCTTCTGTGATACCTGCTTCGTTACGGAAGATACCTACTTTATTCCACATAGCTACTGCCAATTCATCACGAATTTCAGCTACTGGACGACCAGATGTACGGGATGTAACTTCAACGAATTTAGCTTCCCATTCTTCAGCTTTTGCTTGTAATTCAGCATCGCAATCTGCGAATGTGCTAGCTTGCGCATAATCAGCAGCGCCTGCACCGGATACTTTACCGAATACTACGCCGTCTGCCAAGGAGTTACCGCCTAAACGGTTAGCACCATGGATAGAGATACAA